>Ga0123337_10003880_pt1 | contig 15547 bp, 11 predicted proteins | sample frozenSSSSmetaG_FD_89792 | JGI IMG/M metagenome (GOLD analysis project Ga0123337, IMG submission 89792) | Glacier valley bacterial and archeal communities from Borup Fiord, Nunavut, Canada, to study Microbial Dark Matter (Phase II) -... | ecosystem: Environmental > Aquatic > Freshwater > Ice >... | reverse complement strand
GCTCCGCGCACTCGACATCGAGCCGACCGCGCTGCCGACCCCGCGAGATGACCGGTGATCGAGCTCGACGCCTACCTAGAGGGCGTCTACTACGGCCGGTTCGCCGAAGGTGACCACACTGGTGAGTTGGTGTTCACCTACGACGAATCAGCACCGGCGACGCCCATCTCGCTTTCGATCCCGCGCGATGGCCGCGCATCCCGCTCCGCCGCGACAAACCTCCTCGACAACCTCCTGCCTGACCGCGACGAGGTGCGGGAACGTATGAAGAAGAGCTATGGCGCCGCAGGCACCGACGCCCTAAGCCTCCTCGCCGCCGCCGGAGGCGACATCGCCGGCGGGCTCGTTCTTGTCCCGGCCGGAGCCGACCTCCGCCATGACCAGCCGATCCTCGACCCGGCACTCGACATGGACGTAGCCGAACGGATCGCCGCGATCAAACGAGATCCCGACGCTTGGACGTCCTCCGCAGGACCGGCGCGCTTCTCCCTCGCCGGATCGCAGGGGAAGTTTGCCCTCGCTGACTACGACGGGGAATGGTACTGGTCGAACCGCACGCTGCCATCCACCCACATCATCAAGCCCGCAGCCACGCGGCTCCCGGGCCTCGAACCGGTCGAAGCCGACACCCTCGCGCTGGCCAGCGCCGTCGGACTGCCGGCCGCGAAAGCTTCGATCGTCCACGTGCTCGACCAGCAGGCGTTCATCGTCGAACGGTTCGACCGCGCACCAACCCGGACTGTCGCCGCCCAGCGGATCCACGCAGAGGATCTCGCTCAGGCTTCCGGCACCTCGACCAAGCGGAAGTATGAGCAGACTGCGAAGCAGACGATAGAACTGCTCCGTGCCGCCGAGCACACCGACCCGGACATCGAATACGACTTCCTTCGCCAGCTCGCTTTCAACACCATGATCGGCAACGCTGACGCCCACGCGAAGAATTACTCGGTCCTGCTCCGCCCCGACCGGATCTCCCTCGCACCTCTCTACGACGCAGTGCCCGTCATCCTCTACCCCGAGTACGACCAGAACCTCGCCATGGATGTCAGCGGAGCCCGACGCCCCTCTGCAGCCAGCCTCGACCACTGGCGCAAGCTCGCCCGCACCACCGGCCTCGATATCGACCGCGTCGAACACGAAATCCGAGCCCTCGCTGCGGCCATGAACGGCGCGATCGAGGACGCATGGCCTAACATTGACCCGATTCAGCGCAACGAGCTCCTCCCACTGGTGAAACGCAACCTCCTCGCAGCTACCAGCGACAGCGCGACACCGCGAACCACGACGACCGCGCCTGCCCGGCAATCGCAGCAGCCGAAGGGTGCTCCACAGAGCCAGGGCGGCGAGTTCAGAGGACACGAGCGCGACGAAGCACAAATCGAGCTGATCTGACTCGCAACCGGGCGCGGACCTCACACAGGCACCCAATACGCATCCGCAGAGCGATCCTCTAGCGATACGAGCCTGACGTCGAAGCGCGAACGCCTTTCCTGGGTGTCCGTGCCTTGCATGCCATCGCGCACTATGCGATTACGCGTGTGCCTATTCGGACAGGCATGACGTCGAGGCTCAGGCGACCCGGCCAAGCCACGGATCACTCCATGCGGCATCTCACTGAAAGCGTAAGGCTGAACCGCCGTGGCCTTTCGATTTAGGTGAGATACAAATAGCCCGATCCATCAATCCGGCGGGGTTCAGAGCGCTGGCAAATCCCGCACAATGGGGCTGGCAATTCTTACATCAGGCCGCAGCGAATCCAGCGCTCGGATAGTAGTTCAGAAGGTTCTTGCGGAAAGTTTCCGAAGCCTGCATCTGAATCGTTCGCAGCGCCAGTCCGCGAGAACTTGCTACCCGGACAGACTTTCTATCTCGCCCAAATCATAAGATCGAACTATGTCGCCCTTACGATCCGGGGTGAGTTGTCGCCGGGGGCGCTCAGCCATCACAATGTGCGCAGTGAGACAACATCTGACCGGCGTTCTTGCACCGATTCTCTCGCGCAAGCCACCGAACGTTAGAAATTGAGCTCCGTTATCGTTTGTTATAAAAGTCGAGTTGTATAACAACTCAGAACAGAGAGTGCTCGCGCCATACGGTTGGTTTGGCCTGTATCTCACCTGAAGCGTGAGCCCGACAGGAGTGCGCAAGCAACTGTTAACGACGTCTGAAAATGGGGCCATAGCGACGCTTGAAAGTGAGGCCACCCAGGCAGGTTGGACTGGTGATCACTCTGGAAGATTGGGCGTTGATCAGGAGGCTTGTCGCGGACGGGGTGCCGCAGCGGCAGGTCGTGAGACTGCTGGTTCGGTCGCCCAGCGTCCAGCACAGAAAGCAAAGTGAGATTTTGATGAGTAGTGGGATAAATTCGGAACGAAGCCAGCGTTCCGAAGTTAAAGCTGATCTCCATGGTGTGAGAAACGGCGTGCCTGCCATGACAGTTCGCAGTTGAGAAGCCACTCACGGATCGCCGCCGATTGCTCAGCTATCACCATCTATCTGTTGGGGTTTCTCGTCACGCTTGGCGAAATGCCAAAAGAAGTCCGCACTGCGTTCCGTCGTAGAGGAATTCCGTGTTTGGCCACTGCCTTGCGGCCCATTGCGGCGAGGATCTCATTTTTCGAGACTGCCATGCGCATATTTTGGCACCGTAGTTGATCATTGGGGCTCTATGTCAGGGGCTTCCATCCGTCACCGTCGATGACCTTTGAGATTTCGATTCGGCCTCTCCCCGACGCTTTCCGCCAGCTCACAGTCATGGTCGGGAAAACGATAACCGCCGGAACTTCATCTGGATGCCAGTCGGACTCCGAGGACGCTGTGATGCGCCACAGCGGGACATCAACGACGGCGTAGCCCGGCGAGCCGATCTCGGAGATCTCGACCCACGTATCGCTCGAATTTCGCTTTGCGTTGTCGAGTGAAACACGAACCTCCCGCGCGGGTCCATCGCCGTGATTCAACACCGAGACCTCAACATAGGGAATGGGAAGATCCTGGCGCCAAAGGACGGTGTTGTCATGTCGAATCATAAGATCTGATTTCGGCCTGTATTTACGCGTCTGATTTATGCTGATTCCCGCGAGTACCGCAGAAGCACCCGCGATGGCTATCGCTACCAACGCGAGCACGAATGAGGCTGTTGGGTCCATGTCGTAATTCTGTCGCAAGTCGAGGAATTTAAGCAATTATCCAGTCTCGTCCACGGCTTCCAGTTCCGATCTCGTCTCGGTGACGACCTTTCTGTTTGGGCGTCCCCATCTCGCCGCTCCGGTTGCCTTGATGTACATCAGACTGTTCCGGGGTATCTCCAATATTTTTAGCACCACCCGCCAAAGCCGCTCTTTTATGAGCCAACCCATGTGCTGACGTCTACGTAGCTTTGTGTAGCTCGATGGGGTTATCCACAGGATGACCCTCGCGGCTGGTTGATCTCGCCGGTCAGAACGCGGCTCCGTGATTCTGCAGGTTCGGGCGCACAGAACGGTTCGAAACCCCAATGGCCCAGCCACTCACTGGCAACGGAAGAACCCGCTCCTATTCGGAGTGGAGAACAGGCCGAGGGGGCGGTTGGGATCTTTGGTGCCTCACCGCCCGATAGGGAGTTCACGCGTTGCCGAGTCGACATTATTCCGGGAATCGCTTCTAAACCGCGGAGAATTGATTCATGGCAAAGTCGATCGCGGATTCACTGGGACGCCGGCGGCACGATCGCACCATGATCGAGCAGGGTGCTGTTCTCGGCTTTCGCCTCAACGAGCCTGAGTCGGCCGAATGCTACTTTTGCGACGGCATCGGAGTCATTGACTCGGAGGAACACATCCTGCCCCAGTGGCTTTGCGCGGAACTCGGCATGACGGAACAGTCGTTTCACAGCCGCAATATGAGTCAAGGGCAGGTCCTGTTCGACCGAAGCAGGATTCCGGCTCGCAACTTCGTAGCCAAAAGCATTTGCCGAAACTGCAACAACGGATGGATGTCGCAGGCAGAGGCGAGCTTCCAGCCTTTCATCCGAGGCGGGCGGGACGCTGCATCCCTCGACGTCATCGCCCGGTGGTTCGCCAAGACGGCATTCGTCCTCAATGTCTCCCAGCCCGTGCGTCTGCTCGTTCCACGGCAACTACGACTGGGCCTCGCCGCCGGCACCTTTGGCGAACGACTATCGCTGTACTTTCATCGAACTGAAGAACCCGCTCGCTCCGACTGGCGCTTCGATTGTTTTCAGGGCTCCTTGATCGCGTGGATGTCGCCCGACAAGAATAAAATCGCTGAAATGTGGGACAGCGTGAAGCAGGTCTGGGCGTGTTCCATCCGAATCGATGACATCGTTGGGACCGTCGTGGTCAGTCCCCCCGACGAGTCCTGGGGATCATCATGGAGCGCGCCCGGGAGCGCCGCGGTCATCGACGGAGCGCTCAAGTCGAACTTCAGGTGGCAGGACTTGCCGAGCGTCAGGCATTTCGAGCACGCCGCGTTCATGGTTCCCCGCCAAGTCGGATGGACCAAGAACCTCACACCGGTAGAGCCATTCCCCAGCCTCGGCGGCATCGACAGCATCAACACCTATCTGGACGTCATGTCGAAGGAGTACCCCCAACATCCGCCGGTCGGTGTCGCCGACCGCTTCCGATGAACGGCCAGCAATCCACACACCGGTACACGAAGCAGGCCACGCACTTGATAGCGAGGAACGAATAGTGATGACCAAAGTCCCGACTCCGACACAGTCACTCGAAGCGATCCGAAGACTCCTCTCGCTGTGGGATGGCGCCGCCACATCCGTCAACGTGCAGGTCCTCGACGGCGGGATCCTTCGCGGGATTGCGATCCGAGTGCAAGTGGACCATGCCGCTGCATTGACAGAGTCAATCCTGCTCTTGAACGAACACGGCATGAACATTCAAACCGTGCCTTTGGTACGGATGACGATGGAATGTGCCGTCACCGCGGCCTGGCTCGCGATCACGCCGTACTCTGCGGACGCCGCTGCTCACGAAGGCGCAAAAGCACACGAACGTCTGATACAAGCGATGACAGAGATGGCCGGCGGCAGCAGCGATGCTGACGCGGGGGGTCCTCGAAAGCCGATTAACGAGTCAGCCGTATTCGCCAGTGGCGAAGCACAACATTTCGAGCAGCGGTGCCGGGCGCTGCAGGGCGGGGAATGGATCTACGGCTACTACCGACTGCTTTCGAAGTTCTCCCATGCCGGGACCGGCCTTCTCGACGTCTACTTGCAGCAGTCAGAACCAAGCGATGCCATGCCGAACGGCATCACCTTCGCCGACCTAAACAGATTTCCCTTCACGAACATCGCGCTCGGACTTCAAGCCGTGATGCTGCACATCGCGCTGACGGCATGGGACGAAGTCTCCGAAGGACACCCCCAGGGCGAGACTTTGACCGGAATCGCCAACGAACTAGGAATGAGCACAATACTTCAACGCGCCAAACCGTTCGCCTGAGCCGGACGGTCCTGCTGCTCCTCAGAAGAGGTGGCACTTCGATTCGCATCATCGCCCGATCCCTACGCGTCAGGCTGGATGGTGCCCCGGCCATTCGGCCTAACGCTTCGGAGAAGTGGGCTGCCAACCGCCAAGAAACTACAGAGCTCGTGCCCGCTGAAGACCCGCCTCTCGAACGAGCAAAGGAGTTGACTAGGGGTCTCGCTACTTCTGCTTGCGCGACTTAGGCCGCGTCTCGCCCGTCCCGATACAGCGCCCGCCCGATCAGCTCCACCAGCTTTGCCAGCTTGGCGTCGTCGTCGAGCGCTTCGGATGTCATCCCGGCAAAGTTGTCGGATGCCGACACCATCGCGCTGATGACAGATCCCTTCAGATCCGGGCTAGATAGGAACTGTTTCTCGCTGTTGGCCGCGACCTGGGTGGCGATCTTTTCGTTCTCGCTCGTTTTACCCTTCACGTGGGTGTAAAAACCGACGAAGTCGGCCTCAGTGAACTCTTCACCGTCGAACAGGGTGTTGAGTTGCTCGACGGCTTCCCGTAGCCGTGCGAGTTTCGGGTCGACCGGTTTTTTGGTGCCTCCCTCGGTGAGCGGATCCAGTTCGCCCTCACCGCTCAGCTTGAGTTCGATGGCGCTGTTCTTATGGAGTGTGTAGCCCGTCAGCTCGACCCCGCTGAGGTCGATCGGGGTGTGCATCGTCTGGTCGCGGATCACCCGGGCCAGGGCCCGAGCGTAGAGGGCGAACTTCTCGATCGCGACATCTTCGAAGTTCAAAATCTGCGACAGGAAATCATAGGCGTTCACAAACGAGGTGAGGTCGGAGCGGAAAATGTCCAGGCGATCTTTCGCTTCGCCATCCTTGGCGTCGATGGCGGCGGTGTAGCGGGCGACGAAGCGACTTTTACCCGGCGTAACGGCAGCAGTGAGCGCGTTGTTGCCCTTCTTGAAAACCTCCACGGACGCGGCGGCTTCGATCTCGCTCTCTAGGTAGATGCCGGACTGGTCGAGTTTGTCTTTCAGGTCAGTGACGACGTTGGGGTCGGAGACATCGCTGAGGCGGGCATCTCGGTAATAGGGCTGGAAGGCTTCGAGCACAAGCTGCGGATCGTTGACGAAGTCGAGCACGAAAGTGGCGTCCTTGCCGGTCGCCGTGCGATTCAGGCGCGACAGGGTCTGCACCGCGGTGACACCAGAAAGCTTCTTATCGACATACATTGCCACCAGCAGGGGCTGGTCGAATCCGGTCTGAAACTTGTTGGCCACGAGCATGATTTGATAGCTGTCGGAGGCGAACGCCTTCGGTAGCGAGCGGCCCTTGAGCCCCGGGTTCATCGAGGTTTCGGTGAACGGGCTGCCGGGTGTTTCGTCGTCGATGACCGTGCCAGAAAATGCCACGAGAGCCTGCACATCGATGCGGCCGGTGCGGGCAATGTAGGCATCGAACGCCACCTTGTAACGCACCGCCTCCTTACGCGACCCGGTCACCACCATCGCTTTGGCCTTGCCGCCGAGCCGCCACGCGACGTTCTCGCGGTAATGCTCGATGATCAGCGCCACCTTCTGCGAGATGTTGAACTCGTGCAGCCGCACCCACTGCATCAGCTCTTTCACCGCCTGCGACTTGTCGACCAGCGGACCATCCGAGTCGTACTCCTGGCCATTGTGCGCGAGCTTGAATGCCACCTTGTAGGGGGTGTAGTTCTTCAGCACATCGAGGATGAACTCCTCCTCGATCGCCTGCTGCATCGTGTACAGATGAAAAGCGGTAGGCAGTTCCGTCGGTGTGGGACGGCGCCCGAACAGCTCCAGCGTCTTCGACTTAGGGGTTGCCGTATAAGCAAAATAAGAGATGTTGGATGCCGCGGCGCGCGATTCCATTTCCGCCGCCAGCACCGACTCCATATCTATTTCGCCGCCATCTTCGAAGTCGGCCAGCTCATCCCCGCCGAGCACCTTCTTCACCTTGTTGGCGGTCGTTCCGGTCTGCGACGAGTGCGCCTCATCGGCGATGATCGCAAACGATTTGCCGGTCATTGAGTCGAGTTTGTCGAGCACGAATCCGAAGGTTTGAATGGTGACGACGATGATCTGCGTGCCGGCCGTCAACGCGGCAGCCAATGCTGCAGACTTCGACCCGCTGCTGCTGTCGATACCGACGACGACACCGGTTTTGGCGTCGATCTGTTTGATCGCATCCTGCAACTGGCTATCAAGTACGGTGCGGTCGGTGACCACGATAACCGAATCAAACACTTTCGAACCGTCATCGTTATGCAGGGTGGAAAGCTGGTGGGCCGTCCAGGCGATCGAGTTGGTCTTACCGGAACCGGCCGAATGCTGGATCAAATAGCGGTGCCCTGGCCCTTCGGCGCGAGCGGTGGCCACAAGCTGGGTCACCGACTCCCACTGGTGGTACCGCGGAAACAGCAACGACTCCCGCTTCACCACCTCCCCGGTCACCGGATTGACAGTTTTATCGACCTGCAAATGCATGAAGCGGCCAATGATGTCGAGCCACGCATCCTTCTGCAGAACCCGCTCCCACAGGTAGGAGGTGGCCGACCCGTTCGGGTTATCCGGGTTGCCCGCCCGCCCGTCGTTGCCCTGGTTGAAGGGCAGAAAACGAGTCGAAGCACCATCGAGTTTGGTGGTCATGTAGACCTCAGAGTTCGAGACGGCGAAGTGTACGAGAGCGCGCCGTCCAAACGCCAGCAGCGGCTCCCCGGCTGGCAGCCGGTCGGTGCGGTACTGGCTGATCGCATCCTGCACACCCTGCGTGAAATCGGTTTTCAGCTCGATGGTGGCAACCGGCAGTCCATTGACAAACAGCACGAGGTCGATGCTTTTCTTGTTGCTGGTGGAGTAGAACACCTGCCGCATCACGCGCAGCCGCATCCGCCCATAGTCGGCGGATGTCGCAGGGTTCAGCCCCGAGGCTGGCCGGAACTGTGCCATCCGAAACTTCACCGGCGCATCAGTAAACCCTCGACGCAACACCGACAGCGTGCCACCGGCCGCCTCCAACGGCTTGTCCAGCGACTTGACAAGCCGGTCAAGGATTGCGTTTGTCGAGCCTGCCGAGGCTGCCTTCGCGAACTCAACCGGCTGCGTCTCCTCCAGCCACCCGAGCACGTCTTCCGGAAACAGGGCACGAGCCTTGTCATAGCCGGTGCTGTTCTCCGAATACAACCAGTCGTGCGCGTACAGGTACTCGGCCAGCTCCGCCTCGAACGGCTTCTCGTTGTGCTGCGCCATCACAGCCCCCTCACATCGATCTTGCCGGTAACTGCTGCGCTGACAAGCGCGGCGCGGCGCTCACGCAGTAGTTGGGAGAGTTTTGCGGCCATAGAAATCGACGCGTCGATCTTGCGAATCTCGACAGACACGAGAGAGACGATTCTGTCTCGCTCTAGAGCGGGAGGAACTGGCACCACGATGCGACCCAGACTTTCCATGCTCAGATTTGGTTGAGCAGAGACGACCGCAGCTGAAGCAGTCATCTCCCTAACCTGCCGTGATGAAAACCAGAGACGAAGAAAGTCTGCGTCCCGAGGATCATTAAGCCTTACGAAGGAAATTGCTTGATTGAGATTTGCTGGAAGATTATCGAGCTGGACAACTGCGGTTTTGCCAAGCGTTCCTGCGATTACAAAAAGCACGTCTCCAACTCGGAGCTGGCTCCTGATAAGGACCAAATTTGTTTCGGGCGAAATGTATCGAGGCGTTAAGTTCTGGATCGTGCCGTTCTGAATGTCCTCTCCGCGCAGAAAGCGGATACCCTCGTTAGCTAAATCGTGTCCAATTGTGCTCGGCGTTGTTCCCTTGGAAATCACCCGGCTAATCGACCTGACAGTGCGCAGTGTCCAGCCGATTGGCACGGCTTGTACCCACTGATGTCCCGTAGAAATCCGTTCGCTGGCTTCCAAATCTCCACCAACGAGCATTTGAGAGATGAATGCTTCTCGACGCTCGGTGAGGGTCGCAACGAGTTGTTCTTGCTTGGTGATGAGTTCGTCGATCTTGCCGGTTTCCCGGTCTAGGTACTCCGCGATCTGGCGCTGCTCGTCGAGTGGGGGGAGGGCGAATCCTGCCGAAAGAAAACGTGGCTTCGCAATCACCTTCCTCAGGCCCGAGTACAGCGGCCGAAACCGCTTCCCATCATCAATTGCGATGTAGTACCAAATGGCAAATCGCTCGTTCAGATTGGACGAGGTGACAAAACAGTCGTATGCCCCGGTCACCATCCCGTTTAGATCACTAAGCCCCACTGTTCTTGGAGTTTCGTCGACATCAAATAAGCAAAAGACCAAATGACCGCTTCGCACGACTTGATAGGTGTCGAACGAACTCGGGTACTTTCCATGACCCGAGTCGATATCTCGGGCAACGATTCCCCGCTTTGTGAGTGATAACAATTGGCGATCAACCCAAGAATCACCCACTAATTCGCGATGAAGTTTCAGAACCGCGCGCGTAGGAACGATTGCCCAATGAATCGGCACCTGGCCGACCCACCCGAGCCCGGAGTCTCTGAGCTTTTCGCTTTTGATGCTGATGGTCACGACTGCTCCACTTCATTGAGAAGCAGCGTGATTTCGCGGACGAGTTTGTTGAGGTCGGCGTCGATTTCGTCGAGCGAGCGGGGGGCTACGTATTTGTAGAAGTGGCGGGTGAAAGGAATCTCGTAGCCGATCTTGTCTTTCGAACGGTCTATCCAGAAGTTCTCCACGTGCGGTGCGATCTCGCGGGCGATGTAGTCGTCGATATTCTCCGTCAGCGGCACGTTTTCGGTGTCGCGGAGGTCGGTGTCGGGCATCGGCTTGCCTTTGGCGTCCGTGATGATCGGAGCCGTGTCATCCCGTGTGGAGAACGCATCGAGCATCGCCTTCAGTTGCGGGGCGGCCAGGGTGATGCCGGCATTCGTCGCCGACTTCTTGATGACTTTGGTGAAGGCTGCAATGTCAGAGGTCGGGGCGCTTTCAACAAGGGCGGCCCGCAGTTGCTCAGGCTCGGCATCCGTCAACTTGGTCAGTGCCTTCGCGCTCAGAGCTAGTTCCACACTTTCGGCTGTCACCTGCCAGACCAGCTGTAGTGGCCGCTCGACGGTGATGGTGGTGTAGCCGAAGTCGTCCTTGCGAAAGATTTTGGAGGCATCCGACTGTTCGTGATTGCCGTAGCGGTTCACGATGGTGGTGATCTGCTCGGCGCTGATCTCCCGGCGCTTCGAGCCGAGGCTCTTGCGCATCTTCACCCACTGGTCGGTGGCATCCACCAGTTGCACGGTGCCCTTGCGACTTGCGGGTTTGTCGTTGTCGAGAATCCAGATGTAGGTCGCGATACCGGTGTTGTAAAAAAGGTCGGTGGGCATGGCAACGATCGCATCGAGCAGGTCATTCTCGATCACATATTGGCGGATGCTCGACTCTCCCGACCCCGCACCGCCGGTGAACAGCGGACTGCCGTTGAGCACAATTCCCACCCGACCGCCGCCATCGCGTTTCGGGCGCATCTTCTTCACCAGGTGCATGAGGAACAGCAGTGATCCGTCGGAGACGCGCGGGAGGCCGGGGCCGAAGCGTCCGTCGTAGCCCTGCTCGGTGAACTCTTTGGTGACGAACGCCTGCTGCTTCTTCCACTCAACACCGAACGGCGGGTTCGACAGCCCGAAGTCGAAGGTTTTACCGATGTGGCCGTCGCCGGTAAGGGTGTCGCCCCAGACCATGTTCTCTACCGACTGGCCCTTGATCACCATGTCAGCTTTGGCGATGGCGAACGACTCGGCGTTCAGCTCCTGACCCATCAGTGTCAAAGATGCCGCCGGGAAGTGTTCGCGCACGTAGTCATCCGCAACACTCAGCATGCCGCCGGTGCCGGCCGCCGGGTCATAGACGGTGCGCACGGCGCCCGACACGGTGAGGCTGCGGGCCGGTTCGTCATCCGGATGCTCTGTGAACAGCAGACTCACGATCAAGCGCACTACCTCGCGTGGGGTGAAATGCTCACCCGCCGTCTCATTGCTGGCCTCCGCGAATTTACGGATCAGCTCCTCGAAGATCAACCCCATCTCGGTGTTACTCACCCGGTCGGGGTGCAGGTCGACCGCGGCGAACTTTTGCAGCACCAGGTAGAGCAGGTCGTTTTCTTCGAGGGTGTTGAGCTGCGCGGCGAAGGCGTACCGCTCGAATATGTCTTTGACGTTGGGCGAGAAGCCCTCGACGTAGTTGAGCAGGTTGGCTTTGAGGTCGGCGGGGTCACCGGCCAACTTTCCGAGGGTGAACCGGCTGGTGTTGTAGAACGCTTGTTTGCTCACCGTCGGCAGGATGTGGTCGAGGCCCGGCTGGTTCTGGCGTTTCTCGAAGGTCTCAAGCACCTCTTTTTTGGTTGGCTCAAGGAGTGCGTCGAGGCGGCGCAGCACCGTAAACGGCAAAATCACCTTGCCGTAGTCGGCCTGCTTATAGACCCCTCGCAGCAGATTGGCGATCGACCAGATGAACGCACCGTTGTTGTTGTCGGCCATGTTGCGGTGGGCTCCCTCGGATCTGGATCGGACGTCGGCTCAGCTTATTGGGGAGCGGGGACGTTGCCCCGCGAACGGCGTCTCCATCCGCACCCAGAGGCCTTGCCAACCAGGATGTCCCTCGGCCCGGTCGCACGAAGCCCAAAGGTTATGAAATTGACCGCCCAGCCGAATCGACAGGGATCCCTTCAAGAGGCTCGACCTGAACTTCAACCGAATTACCCCAATAACCCATGGCTCTGCTTAGTCGTGCACAGCCAGATTGATGACTGAATAAACTTCACGCCATCGGTTGACTGTGTCATGCTTCCCAAAACCTCGATTACCGACGGCGGGAGAACAAATGTTCCAAGGATTCACTGGTTGGCACGCTCTCGTCCTCGTCATCTATGCAGTCCCGCTAGTTCTCTGGATCATCTCTCTCGTGCAGATAGCAAAAAGTAGAGCCACGGGAACGACCATCGCGTTGTGGGTCTTGGTCACCACGCTCATTCCACTCATCGGCGCCATATTGTGGTTCACGATCGGGAAGCGAACTGCATCGCCGCAGGAGCCGGAAATTCAGTCGCCGCAGTAATCGTCCGATCGCTTGATCACAAACGTGAGTGGGACGCTCTAGCGCCAAACAGTCAGGCACAGAACAGAGTCCCGAATCGACGTGGCACCGTGAAGATCACGGCGGCGTGACTTTCGCAGTCAGTGGTCCGTTAGCTCGGCGCAATTAGACCGGGCATCGATGGCGCAAGGACTGTCGCTGAGCCGCGCAGTAAACGGTCACTGGCTGGCGGCATCTGGCAGCGGCGGGCTAGCCATCACGTTTCGCCGGCAGAGCCGCTGGAAAAGCCTTCTTGTCCGGAATAGGTGGCAAAATCCAAGTTGAGCTGGCACGCGACAATTTTCCTCTCATCGGAAAGTCCAGGGTCAGTCAAACTCCGGAAGACACCAACGCGTCCCTTCAGTCATGATTGGAAAGTTGATTCGAGGATTGCTCGTATTATGTCCCACGGCGAACGATCTGCCGCGCATAAAACTTTCGGACGGTTCAACCGCCGTCCGAAGGGACGGGCGGAGTGCCTCATGGAAATTCTCCAAGTTCGGCGCGGGCAAACGGCAACAATCGGCGGTGGCTGATCGCATGGGGAGCGCTGAGGGACCACCTTGACTCGTGCGGGCACCTGCCGCGAGAGACCGATGACAGCGGCACAGTGCCAATCTCAGAGATCGTGCTGGCCAACTGGGTCAGGTACCAGCGGCGGCGCAAAGCGGGAGGACTCATGCCTGGCTGGCAAGAGGATCTCCTGAACCAGCTGAGCGGCTTCTCATGGGACCCCCACGGCGATTCCTGGCGCCAACATTGCGCCGACCTCCGGATGTTCCTTGAGGTCGAGCGACGGATGCCCAGGTATCGCGCGAATGATCCGTCCGAGCGGGAACTTGCCGCATGGGTTCACAAGCAGCGACACCTCTTCCGCCGCGGTCAGCTACTCCCAGAGCGCGTCGTGGCCCTGCGGAGGTTGCCGTTCCGGATCGTTTAGGCACACCGCCCGAATGGAAGATGTCGTCCGAAACGGGAATGCGCACGGGCTCCTATTGTCTAGCGTCGAGAGCATGCTGGATTACCCACACGGGACCGCTGCAGACTGTCGCCCGAAGAGAGCCCGCGCGACGTGTTGGCTAGCGCGACGGGCTGGCGTATCGACCTTCGACGTGGTCGGCGTCGAGGGTGCGTTGGATGGCCGAGTGGGCGAACTCGGCAAGATCAGGGATTTGGCCGGCCCAGAACATCAGGTCGGTGAAGGTCATCATCGTCTCGCCGCGAAGGATCCGCTGGAACCGGTCGTAGCTGAGGCCGCGGGGGAGTGGGGTCTCGGCACAGTACTCAAGCAGGTCGGTGTTCTGATCGAGCAGGTACTCGCGGATCCGATTCGCGATCGCGTGTTGCACCTCGGCAGCCTCCTGCTGCGGAGTCGCGATCTCGCCCGTGATGAGGAGCGAGGTCGATTTACCGAACTTCTTCCTGTTGTCAGCGAGAGAGTGCGGCACGAAGACGGCACCGCCAGGTTTCGGAGATCGAGGCATGACCCGAGTGTAACGAATATGCACCGTACGCAATACCTAGTGATCCGCTCGATGAATCAAGTACACCCTCGGATGCTGTTATCCGCCGCGTGTGCTGTGTTTTGGCAAAAATGGGCCGCACACATCCCTGTTCGTGACCTCAACTATCCAGACCGCCCCATCCACCACCGCCAAGGCGCGCCGGAACCGCCCGGCGAGAGCCGCTTCCGCATCGCTGGCCGAGCGGACCATCGCCACCTACGATGCGACCGCGATGATCCTCCGTTTTGGCGAACCTGCCGAGGATCAGAGCATCGCCGCCGCCCGAGCGACCTTCTACCCTCGGGTTCCGGTCGAGGAGGGCGCGCGATTTGCAATGAACGAGATCCGAGCCCGACTTGACGACAGGTCTGCGGCAAAGATGCGGGACTACGAGCCCGCCTTGCCGCCCGAGTATGTGAAGGTCATCCGCCGCTTCGTCGAGGACTCGGTCGCTCTCGCCCTGCCCCTGACGTCCTACTCCGTGGAGACGCTGCTGCGTCCCGTGATGCATTTCGTGTACTGGGCGGTGTTCGTGGTCGGGTGCGACCTCGACGCCCTCGTGGTTTTCGACCGCGAACTGATCCAGAACTACGTGACTGAGGCGCTCCCAAAGGACCTGGCGGCCGGAACGAAGCGCAACTACCGTGGGTGGATAACCCGCGTCGCCGAGGTCGTCAACCCGGAGAAGAACCCGCGTAACCAGACGCCCCTGAACCAGAAGGACATGGAGGCCCCGTACACCGAGGACGAGATTGTGGCTCTCGATCGGTGGGCCGCCGGCCAGGCCACTGCCTACAAGCGACAGGGCGCCGCCGTACTCATCGCCTTGGGTGCCGGTGCCGGTCTGAGTGCGGTGGAGATCGCGAACCTCCGCCGCGAGTCCGTCACCGTGCACGACAACGGAACCGTCGAAATCCAGGTCGTCGTCAAAGGCGAGTGGAAGCGACGGGTCATTGTCAGCGCCGAGTTCGAAGACATCATCACCACCGCAATCGAAGGACTGTCCGGGAATTCGATGGTCTTCCTATGGAAGCGCAACCGCACCGAGAACGACGTCGTTAGTGCCTTCGTCGGCAAGTGCTCGAATCCGAAGGGCACACCCGCGGTGCAGGGCAGGCGGCTGCGGAACACCTGGTTCGTTACCCAGATGACAAACCGAGTAGACGTCCTGACGCTCATGGAGGCGGCGGGCCTGCAGTCGCTCGAATCGATTTCCCGGCTTGCCAAGTTCGTTCCACGGCCCAGCGAAGATGACCGCGACGCACAGTTGCGGGGTGCGCTGTGAGCCGCCCGACGAACCTCAGCAAATACGAGGAAGCGGAGGCGTGGATGACTGAAACCTTCGGAGCTCGAATGAAGGACTACATCAGGGCACAGCAGGCCAATCCGGTCAGCGTCGCAGTCGTGGACGTAGATCGAGTCCTTAAGCTCTCCGGTGCGCGTCAACTCCTGCTCCAGTGGCGTGCCGAG
>Ga0123337_10003879_pt1 | contig 15547 bp, 18 predicted proteins | sample frozenSSSSmetaG_FD_89792 | JGI IMG/M metagenome (GOLD analysis project Ga0123337, IMG submission 89792) | Glacier valley bacterial and archeal communities from Borup Fiord, Nunavut, Canada, to study Microbial Dark Matter (Phase II) -... | ecosystem: Environmental > Aquatic > Freshwater > Ice >... | reverse complement strand
GCCGTCCGTCAAAGGCGGAAACATTACATTCCTGTAAGGCGGGCGCGAAGCTCCGCATCATCAAGGCCTTCGACCTCGATCATCTTCAGCCGGGACTGTCCGCCGCGCGCCAGGGACACGGCCGAACGGGCCACGCCCAGAGATTTCGCGAGCAGCAGGATCAGGGCGGCGTTGGCCTCGCCTTCGACCGGTCGGGCGCGCACGCGGACCTTGAGGACCGGACGCCCTTCCGGGTCGACGCCCCAGCCGTCGATGCGGTCAGAGGCGGCGCCGGGGGTCAGTTTGATGGCGATCCGGGCCATGGCGTCGCCCCGATCAGGCCGCCTTCGCCCGGGTCCGCAGCGACAGACAGTAGATGAAGTTGATCGCGATCCCGAGGATGATGGCGCCGCATCCGATCACCACGGCCATGTCCATCGGAGCGAAGATGAAGGCGCCGGTGTAGATCAGACCGCTCAGCACCAGCGTCCAGGCGGTGAAACGCTGGACCTTTCGCGCGCAGGCGCCGGGGGCAAAGGTCTTGGGAATGCGGTTGCCGAACGCAGCGATCATCAGGCCGGTGGCCCCGAGCACGATCCGCGTCGTCGTCTCCTGGTCGATGTAGCCGAGGTTACGGGCGATGCTGCAGACCAGCGCCAGGACGAAGACGCCACCGCCCCAAGCCAGGCTTTCGATGAGATCCTTCTTCATTTCGCAGGCTCCTCTGACGGCGTCCGCGTTTCCGCGCCGAGGCCGAATGAATGGACGAAGCCCAGCAGGGCCTCTTCGAGCACCGAGAGCTTCAGGTGATAGATGACGGACTTTCCGACCTTCTCGGCGTGGACCAGATCAGCCTCTTTCAGCACCGAGAAATGCGCCGACATGGTCGGTTTGGAGACCTCGAACCGGGCGCTGAGTTCGCCGGCGCTCATCGGCCCCTGACGCAGGAGCTGAAGCACCCGCCGGCGGGTCGGATCGGAAAGGGCCCTGAAGACACTACTCATAATGAGACGATTAGCTAATAATCGAAATGAGTCAAGCCGCCTTTGCGGCGGGCATGAAAAAGGGCGCGGGCCTCTCGGCGCCGCGCCCCGTTCGAAGCCTCCGAAGGCGTTAGCCCAGAGCGGCCATCAGCTCCGGCACGACCGTCTTGTAGTCGCCGACGATGCCGAAATCCGCGACCTGGAAGATCGGGGCGTCGGCGTCCTTGTTGATGGCGACGATGATCTTGGAGTCCTTCATCCCCGCCAGGTGCTGGATGGCGCCCGAGATGCCGATGGCGATGTAGAGGCCCGGAGCGACGACCTTGCCGGTCTGACCGACCTGATAGTCGTTGGGGGCGTAGCCGGCGTCCACAGCTGCGCGAGACGCGCCGACGGCGGCGCCCAGTTTGTCGGCCAGGGGATCCATGACGGCATGGAACTCCTCGGCCGAGCCCAGGGCGCGACCGCCGGAGACGACGATCTTGGCGGCGCCCAGTTCGGGACGGTCCGACTTGACCATCTCCTCGCCGACGAAGGCCGCCTTGCCGGCGTCCGAACCAGCCACGGTCTCGACCGGGGCCGAGCCGCCGTCCGCCGCAGGGACGAAGGCGGTCGGACGCACGGTGATGACCTTTTTCGCGTCCGACGACTGGATCGTCTCCAGGGCGTTGCCGGCGTAGATCGGCCGCACGAAGGTGTCTGCGGCGACGACCTCGACGATCTCGGAGATCGGGGCCACGTCCAGCTTCGCCGCAATCCGCGGCATGAAATTCTTGCCGTCCATCGAGGCGGGAGACAGGAACGCGTCGTAGCCGGCGGCAAGGGCCACGACCGTGGCGGTCACGGCCTCGGCCAGCTGGTGGCCCAGCTCGCCGCTCTCGGCCAGCAGCACCTTGCGCACGCCAGTGATCCTGGCGGCGGCATCGGCGGCGGCCTTGGCGCCCGAGCCGACAACAAGAATGTCCACGTCGGAGGACAGGGCGAGGGCCGCGGTCACGGTCTTGTTGGTGCTGTCACGGACGGTCGAACCGTCGTGGTCGGCGATGACGAGGACGGCCATTACAGGGCTCCCGCTGTCTTGAGTTTGGACACCAGTTCGGCGGCGTCGGCGACCTTGATCCCGGCCGAGCGGGTCGGTGGGGCCGTCACCTTGACCACCGTCAGACGGTTGGCCGTATCAACGCCGTAGTCGGCGACCGCCTTCATCGCGATCTCCTTCTTCTTGGCCTTCATGATATTGGGCAGGGAGGCGTAGCGCGGCGTGTTGAGGCGCAGGTCCACCGTGATCACGGCCGGCAGGGTCGCCGACAGGGTCTGGTTGCCGCCGTCAACTTCGCGCGTGACCCTGGCCGTGCCGCCGGCGATCTCGATCTTCGCCGCGAAGGTGGCTTGGGGCCAGTCGAGCAGGGCGGCCAGCATCTGGCCGACCGCATTGTTGTCGCCGTCGATGGACTGCTTGCCCATCAGGACCAGGTCGGGCTTCTCTTCGGCCACGACGGCGGCCAGCAGCTTGGCGACGGCCAGGGGCTCGAGGTCGGCGTCGGACTGGATCAGGATGCCGCGATCGGCGCCCATGGCCAGGGCCGTGCGGATGGTTTCCTGGGCTTGGGTCACGCCGATGGAGACGACCACGATCTCGGTCGCGGTTCCGGCGGCGTGGTGTTCCTTGCCCTCTTTCAGACGAACCGCCTCTTCGACAGCGATCTCGTCGAAGGGATTCATGCTCATCTTGACGTTGGCGAGATCGACGCCGGTCTGGTCCGCCTTGACGCGAGCCTTGACGTTATAGTCGATCACCCGTTTGACGGGGACGAGAACCTTCATGTTTGACTGTCCATAGGATCGCCGGAATGTTGCGGCAGGGAATGGAACGGGCGAAGGAGCCTGTCAACGTAACGCGACGTGAACTTGAAGCGTCGCCGGGAATGAGATTTCGATGAACCGCTTCCTGACCATGCGACGCCTGTCGATCCTGTTCTTCGGACTGTTCGCCGTCTGCGTCGCCGGAGCCTTCGCCTTCCAGCGCTTCTATGTCGCGCCCGCCGACGCCTGCGCGCAGAGCGGCCGCTGGTGGTATGAGGAGGGGCGCGAGTGCGTCCAGCCGATCTACCTGCCCGACATCACCGGCCGCCCGGCCGGCGTGACGCGGGCCGAGGCTTCGAACGAGCAGAACCGCCAACTGCTGGCGATCGAGGACCGGCTGGCCGCCGAGCGCGCCGCCCGGGCCGCGGCGACGGAGCGCGACCGCGCCGACTACGCCGCCAAGACCGGCAAATGATCTAGACAGCGGCGTCGAACAGGGCGTCGCGCGCGATATCGGGGCGCAGCATCGGGAAGAAATGCGTGCCGCCGGCCACCGTCTCGACCGAGACCAGCGGCAGGCCACGCGGCGCGGCCTCGACCGCGCAGGTCGAGTGGATCTCCGCCTTCAGGATGCGGATCGGCCGGCCGCAGTCGCGCATCGCCTTCCAGGGATCGTGCCCCTGGGCGCAATAGTTCGAGGCCTCCCACGCCGGGGGACAGGCCAGGCCGAACCCGTCGCCGTCCTCGGTCAGGCCGGCGCCGAGATAGTCGATCACCATGATGTCGGACCAGCCCTTGAAGGCGCCCCGGCCGCGATAGGCCGCCAGAGCCTGTTCCCGGCTGTCGAACCGCGCACGACGCCGGAGCGCGCCCTTCACCAGCGGGATATGGCCGGGCAGACGGTTGAGCAGCGGCAGTTGCAGCGCCGCCACCATCCAGCGCTTCCAGACGACCGGATCGAGGGCGACGACCTGGGAGACCTTCCCGGGCCGGTCGGCCGTCGCGAGGATGGCGCTGGTCGCGCCCATGGAATGGCCGGCCATGACCACCGGCGGTCCGTCCAGACTGTCGAGTAGTGAGACGAGGTCGTCGCGGTGGTCCTGCCAGCCCTTCCGGCCGGTCGGGAGCGGCAGGGTGGTGGCCCCATGCCCCCTCAGATCGGGCGCGAGGATGCGCAGGGACGACGTCAGCGGCGCCAGAATCGAGCGATAGGTCGCGGCGTTGAAGCCGTTGGCGTGGCAGAAGATCAGATCGACAGGCCGCCTGGGGTCGCCGAAATCGAGCAGCGACATGTCTCCGTCGCCCCATCGATTGGCGATGGGCACGGTCATGCGGCGGGGCGGGGAGAGCCGGGCAGCGTCCATGTCGGGAACCTAGGGAGCCGGAGACCCCGACGCCAGCATCTATCCGCCTATGCGGCGACGCGGCTTCCCGGTCATGCCGCTACACGGCAGGCGGGACAGCGGCCGTGGCCCTCGATCGTGGTCCGCTCCAGCGCATAGCCGGCGGCGGTTGCGGCCTGTTGCAGGGCTTCGCCTTCCGGCGGCGTGACCTCCTCGGTCGCGCCGCAACAGTCGCAGATCAGAAAGGCGGCGGCGTGGGCCCGATCGCCCACCGAACAGGCCACATAGGCGCTGATGGAGGCGATGCGGTGGGCCAGCCCGGTCTTCTCGAGAAACTCCAGAGCGCGATAGACGGTCGGCGGCTTGGCGGCGACGCCGTCCACGCCGTAACGGGCGATCAGGTCATAGGCCTTCACCGCCTCGCCGGCCTGCAGCAGCAACTCCAGCACCCGGCGGCGCGGCGCGGTCATCCGCTCGCCCTGGTGCACGCAGCGGGCCTCGGCAGAGGCCAGGGCGCGACCGATCTCTCCGGCGTCGAGGCCGGTTTCGTCGTGCGCGTGATCGCAGTGGGAACCCATGGGCCAGAGCTAAGCCGCGCGAGGCCTCATCGCAACCATCGCGGCTTGACTACACGTGATGTTATCTCATAACACTTGAGCCTCTTCCTCCCGAGAGTTTGCCATGCGTTCTGCTTACCTGTCCCGTTCCGCCCTTCTCGTGGCCGTCGCCTCGGGCGCCCTGGCCGGCGCCGCCTCCGCCCAGACCGCCCCGCCCGCGCAACAGGCCGATGCGGTCGAGGACGTCATCGTCACGGGACGTCCCTTCGGCGTCACCGACAACGCCAGTCTGATCGCCGTCGACGTGCTGGACGAACAGGCCCTGGCCGTCGCTCCGGTCCAGACCCTGGGCGACCTCGTCGCGGGCCTGCCGGGCGTGCGCTCGTCCAGCTTCGCGCCGGGCGCCAGCCGCCCCGTCATTCGCGGCCTGTCCGGTCCCCGGGTTCAGGTCCTGACCAACGGCCTCGGCATGATCGACGCCTCGGCCGTCTCGCCGGACCACCAGGTCGCCGTGGATCCCGCCGAGGCCAGCCGGATCGAGGTCGTGCGCGGCCCCTCGACCCTGACTTTCGGCGGCTCGGCCATCGGCGGGGTGGTCAACATCCTCGACGAACGCATCCCGACCCATGCGGTCGAGGGCGGCGTCGACGGCCATGTCTCGACCCAGTATTCCAGCGTCGACAAAGGCTATGGCCTCGGCGCCCGTCTGGCGGCCAACGCGGGACCGTTCGTGTTCACGGTCGACGGCTTCCGGCGCGACAGCGGTGACTACGACATCCCCGGCTCGGCCCTCTCACAGCGGCTGGCGGCTGCGGAAGGCGTGGCCCGCGATGACGCCGGGACCGTGGTCAACAGCTTCGCCGAGATCGAACAGGTCGGCGCCGGCGCCTCCTATGTCGACGACCGCGGCTTCGTCGGCGTCTCGATCAAGAACACCCGGTCCAACTACGGCACCGTGGCCGAGCCCGAGGTCTCCATCGACCTGGAACAGACCCGCTACGATTTCCGCGCCGAGCGCGAGCTTGATACCGCCTGGTTCCAGTCGTTCAACCTCTCGGCCGGCTATGCCGACTACGCGCACACCGAGTTCGAGGGCCCCAAGGTGGGCACCGTCTTCGAGTCCTCCGGTTATGAGGGCCGGGCCGAACTGATCCAGCGTCAGCGTGACGGCTGGCAGGGCGTGGTCGGGGTCCAGGTGCTCGATCGCGACTTCGACGCCATCGGCGAGGAGGCCTTCGTCCCCGCCACCACGATCAAGGAAACCGGCCTCTACACCGTCCAGCGGCTGGATCTCGGCGCCTACGGCTTCGAGGGCGGCGTCCGCTACGACCGCCGCGAGCTGTCCGCCACCCCGATCGGAGGGACGTCGGAGATCAATCGCCAGTTCGACAACTGGTCCGCCTCGGGCTCCGTCTTCGTCAAGCCGGCCCAGGGCCTGTTCCTTGGCCTCAGCCTGTCGTCGAGCGAGCGAGCGCCGAGCGAGGTCGAACTGTTCTCCGACGGCGTCCACGTCGCCACGGCGGCCTACGAGCTCGGCGATCCGACGCTCAATTCCGAGAAGGTCCTGACCATCGAGGGGACGGTCCACCTGTCGCGCGGCCCGCTGGACGGCGATCTGCACATCTATCGGGCGAAATACGACGGCTTCATCGACCAGCGCCCGACCGGCGCCGCTTTCGACTTCGACGGCGAGCCCTTCCCGATCTTCGCCTATGTCCAGACCGACGCGACCTTCACCGGCTTCGAGATCGAGGGTGACTATGCGCTGTGGGAATCGGGCGAACGCAGCCTGAAGCTCGGTGGCTCGGCCGACTATGTGAAGGCCGATACCGACCTGGGTCCGGCCGCGCGCATTCCGCCGTACTCGGTCACCGGCCGCCTGATCTGGACCGACGCCCGCTGGGACACCCAGCTGGAGGTCCGCCACGTCGGCGAACAGGACAAGACCGCCGCGTTCGAACTGCCGACCGACAGCTACACCATGGTCAATCTGTCCGGCTCGATCCGACCGTTCGCGGACCGCAACGTCACCGTCTTCGCCGAGGCGCACAACCTGACGAACGAGGAGGCGCGCGAACACGCCTCCTTCCTGAAGGACATCGCGCCCCAGCCCGGTCGGAACCTGCGGGTCGGCGTCACCTATCGCTTTTAAGCGCGACAGGCGCACCGGTTTGCGGCGGCGGGCCGGTTCCGCTAGAAGGCCCGCCTTTCCGTCATTCCCAGAGCTCTCGCGTCCATGACCGACACCACCGCCTCCAACGACTCCGGCCTCGACGGCAACGTCCTGTTCTACAGCAAGCCCGAGCCGCTCTCGAGCGACCTGCACGGCAAGCTGGGCGTCAACCCGATCGACAAGCCCTACGCCTTCGTCGCCGCCTCGCACGTCGTGCCGCTGACGGTGACCGAGTTCGCCCCGGCTGCCCTGTCCTACCCGGTCGTCTTCCTCGGCGAGTCCAAACAGCCGGTCGCGGTCATGGGCCTGCGCCAGAGCGAAAACCTCTATGTCAGCGCCAAGGGCGAGTTCCGCCCCGAGGCCTACATCCCCGCCTACGTCCGCCGCTATCCGTTCGTCTTCGCCAACGACCCGCAGGGCCAGCGCCTGATCCTGTGCATCGACCGCGACGCGCCGTTCATCGTCGAGGGCGGCCAGGCGCCGCTGTTCGAGGACGGCAAGCCCTCCGAGTACGTCAACCAAGCGATGGAATTCTGCAACAACTTCGAGCAGGAGCGCCAGCGCACCGACAGCTTCATCAAGCTGCTGACGGACCTGGACCTGTTCGACGTCCGCGAAGCCGTATTCACGCCGCGCAACGAGCGCGGCGAGCCGGGTGAACCCCAGAAGCTGGCCGACTATTTCGCCGTCTCGGAAGAGAAGCTGAAGCTCCTTCCGGCCGAGAAGCTGGCGGAACTGCGCGACAACGGCGCCCTGGGCCAGATCTATGCCCATCTGGTGTCGCTGCTCGGCTGGGACCGCCTGATCGCCCTGGCCTTCCAGCGCGCGAACGACAACGGCGAGATCGCCGGCAACGCCTGATCTGAAGTGGCGAGTAATCAGTGGCGAGTGGCGAGTGGGCTCAAATGCCTGCTCGATTGCTCGCCACAGCTCCGGTTTGCTCGCCACTATCTCCTGACGAACACACCCCGGGTCAGGCACGAGAAGACCAGCCGGCCGCCCTCGTCGAGCAGGTCGTGCTGGGCGATGACGATGCCCTTGTCGTCACCCACGGGGTCCTTGCCCATCACCGTCATCCGACCGCGCAGCAGTTCACCCGCCGGCGGATTGCGCATGAAGCGCAGGCCGTCGACCGCCAGCAGTTTCGACTGGGCCCATCCGGCGGCCTTGTCGGCCGCCAGCCGGCTCCACAGCGCATAGACGAGCGCATCCGGCGCGCCATAGGCCGGATCCCAGCCTGGCGCGAAATGCGCCACGAACAGCTCGATCGCCGCCTCGTCCACGGCGCAGGCTCCGAGTTGAAGCACCTGGCCGTTCTCGATGTCCTCAAAATGAACGTGCAGCGGATCGCTCATGGTGTCCCTTTGTTCGATCAGGCCGGTTCTTCGGAGACGCGTACCAGAAGCTTGCCGTCATGGTCGCCGGTGAACAGCCGATTGAGCGATGTCACAGCGCCTTCCAGGCCGTTGTCGACGTGGACCTTCCACTGGACCTTGCCCGACGCCAGCCACGGCCCGACCTCGGCGATGAACTCCCTGGCGCGCGGCGAATAGTCCATGACCAGGAAGCCCTGCATCGTCATCCGGTGGGTGATCAGGCGGCTGAGATCCGGCGACGGCGGCCGCTTGGTGGCGTTATAGGCCGAGACCATGCCGCAGACGGCCATCCGGGCGTGGATGTTCAGCCGGTTCCACACCGCGACCATGATGTCGCCGCCGACATTTTCGAAGTTCAGATCGACGCCGTTCGGGGCCAGCCGGTCGAGCGCCGCGCCGACATCCTCGTTCTTGTAGTCGATGGCGGCATCGAACCCGAGCGTCTCGGTCAGCCAGCGGCATTTCTCGGGTCCGCCGGCGATGCCGATGACATGGGCGCCCTTCTGTTTGGCGATCTGGCCGGCGATCGAGCCAACCGCCCCGGCTGCCGCCGAGATGACCATGACCTGTCCCGGCTCGGGCCGCAGCACGTCGGTGACGCCGGCCCAGGCGGTCAGACCCGTCATGCCCAGGACTGACATGTTCGCCGTCAGAGGCATGCCCGGGGCGCGATGCACCCGACTCACGCCGCTGTCCGGCACCACGCCATAGTCACTCCAGCCGCCCATGGCCGTGGTGACGAGGTCGCCTTCCCTGAATTTTTCTGATTTCGACTGCTCGATGACGCCGAGCGTCAGGCCGCGCATCACGTCGCCCAGGCCCACCGGCGGCAGATAGCCGACCGCGTCGTTCATCCAGGTCCTGTTCGTCGGGTCCAGCGACAGATAGACGGTGCGGACGAGGACCTCGCCGTCCTTCAGATCACGAACCGGGCTCTCGACCAGTTCCAGGTCGTCGTCCTTGATCAGACCCTGCGGCCGCTGGCGCAGCACCCACTGGCGATTGGTCAGGGCCATGGTCGTCATCTCCGGGTTGGTTTCTTTTGCAGACCCATCATGGGCACAGGCCGCAAGCAGAGCAAAGAAAAAGGCGACCCCCTGGGGGATCGCCTTGAAGTGGCATCATCGAGAATGAGGCGCGAAGGCAGCAGGACCAACTGAGGCCGGTCCGGTCGGGGGGGCGTCGCCGCCTCCGCAGGTTGAGAACGGCGTCATTCCATAAGCGTTCCCCTGTTCGGCGAAGTTTTTTCGCCGTTTGCGCACAGGCCGCCCGAACGGAACGGCCACGCTCGCCGAAGCGTTGTCTGACCTGGACGTTCACCGTCGGAAAGCAGCCCCATGACCCATCACGATCCCCATTCCGAAGCCGCCGACGCTGTCCACGAAGGCCGCCCCGTCGATGCCCAGTATGTGCGAGGCGCCAGACCCGGCAAACGCATGCTGGTGATTCTGATCGTTTCGGCGGGTGCGGCGGCCATCCTCCTGCTGGGGATGTGGTTCGTGTCCAACGGCGGCTTCGCCTCCCAGAACCCCAACACCGGCGCCCAGGCGGTGGACGCCGCCGCCTTCGACAATTCCGGTCCGCCCACGCCCGATGCGCCCACCACCGCCACGGGCGAGCCGACCTCGCCGGCGGCCGGAACCGCCCCGAACGTCAATCAACCCGCCAACTGATCCCTGCTCATGAAGAAGCCCCGCCGGAACGATCCGGCGGGGCTTTTCATTGCCTGGGAGGCGCCTGGGATCAGGCGACTTCCTTCTGGCGGGTCGGGTGGAAGAACAGGGCCTGGCTGATCGCCGCCTTCACCGTTTCCGGCTGGAAGGGCTTGGTGATCAGGAACGTCGGTTCCGGCCGCTCTCCGGTCAGCAGGCGCTCGGGGAAGGCGGTGATGAAGATCACCGGCACGTCGAACTTCTTGAGGATATCCTTGACCGCGTCGATGCCCGACGAACCGTCGGCCAGCTGGATGTCGGCCAGGACAAGGCCCGGACGCTGACGGGCGACCGCGTCGACGGCTTCATCATGGGTCGTCGCGGTGCCGGTGACATTGTGACCCAGTTCGCGAACCAGGCTCTCGATGTCGGCGGCGATGATGGCCTCGTCCTCGATGATCAGGACGTCGGTGGCCAGTTCGGCGTCGATCTCGGCCTGGGCGTCGCCGATCAGCCGCTCGACCGAATGGGCGTCGGCCGACAGGATCTGCGCCGCTTCGGACGGGGTGAATCCTTCGAGCGCGGTCAGCAGGAAGGCCTGACGTGAACGCGGAGCGATCCGCATCAGGCGGCTGGACGCATCGGTCTGCCCTTCCATGCCGCTGGTGTCTTCCAGCTGGGCGCCGGTCGTGGACCAGATGGTGTGGAACACATGATACAGAGCCACGCGCGGCGTCATGTCGGGCGACAGCTGGCGTTCTCCGGCGGCCAGGGCTTCCAGCGCCACGCGCACATAGTTGTCGCCCGTTGCCTGATCCCCGGTGAGGGCCCGCGCGTAACGGCGGACGTAGGGCAGGTGCGGCGCAAGTCTGGCCAGAAGGCTCATTTAGGTATTCCCCGACAAATCGACGATGCGCCCGTTAATCGCGGCTCGCCTGGCGAACGGAACGTATCACTACCGTCACGGTTCCAACGGTTCTGATTTAGCTTCACCATAAAATGCGCGGCCAACGGAACTCGTGCGCGCGAGCGACGTTGACGGCCTGAACAAGAAGCCCGGCGCGTGGAGCCGGCGCATACTCGCGGATGAGTTTCAACGATTGGCGGCGCAGACATACATGATCGATTCATCGGACTCCGGGCGAAAACCCGCCAATGCCCGGCCTGCAGCCGGCGAGCCGCTGCTTGAGGAAGCTCGACTGCGTCAGCAGGCGATCGGCGTGAAGCTGCGCCACCTGTTCGACGAGGTCGTCAACGAGCCCGTCCCCGACGAATTCCTGGAAATCCTCCGTCGCGCCGACCAGCGCGCTTCCGACGAGAACAAGGCGTGAGCGTCTCAGGCCGTTCGACCGCGCCCAAGCCTCCCTCCGCCGACGACGAGGGGTTCAAGCGCGAACTGGTCCAGTTGATCCCGCATCTGCGCGCCTTCGCCCGCACCCTGACGGGCGATCCGACCGCCGCCGACGACCTGGCGCAGGACGCCATGATGAAGGCCTGGGATGCCCGCGCCTCCTATCAGATGGGCACCAATATGAAGGCCTGGACCTTCATGATCCTGCGCAACCAGTTCTATTCGGAGAAGCGTCGCTCCTGGCGTTCGTCCCAGCTGGATCAGGAAGCCGCCGAACGGACCCTGGTCGCCGTCGATGATCCCGAAGCGCCGGTCGCCCTGGACGAGCTGCGCCAGGCCCTGAACACCCTGCCCGAGGAACAGCGCGAAGCCCTGATCCTCGTCGGCGCGGGCGGCTTCGCCTACGAAGAGGCGGCCGAGATCTGCCAGTGCGCCGTCGGCACGGTGAAGAGCCGTGTCAGCCGCGCCCGCAAGGCCCTGGCGGCGACCCTGGAGCGCGGGGGCTATGGCCGTGACGGCCGTGCGGCCGGCGACGCCATGCGTTCCATTCTTGCCGACGCCGACCGTCTGAGCGGCGCGCGGCAGGGCTGATCGTGGACTCTCCCAGGCCCGCGCGGGGTCGTATCGCCCGGCGCGCGGCCTCTTCCTTCAGTCGGTTCTGGGCGCGACGCGCGGGCGCGTCCGGAGGCCGGAGGATTCACGTCCAGGGCATCCGCTTCCGACTGGGCCTGGCCATGGCCATCGCCCTCATGCCCATCCTCCTGCTGGGCGCCTTCCAGGCCCAGATCAAGTTCCGTCGACAGGCCGAGGATCGCCGCGGCGACCTGCAGTTCGCCGCCGAAAGGACCGCCCAGGCCGCCAAGTCCCGGCTGGACTCGGCGAGCGTGCTCCTGAGCGCCCTGGCCCCTGAGACGAGCGGACCGGCCTGCGGCCCGCGTCTTGCGGCGCTGGTCCAGCGGCTCGACGGTTACGAGGCCCTCTATCGCATCGGCATGGGCGGACAACCGGTCTGCGACTCCAGGCCGACACCGATCGTCGACGAGGGGGTGTCCTTCGCCGACGCCCCCTGGTTCCAGCGGCTGCGGCAGGGCGAGGAAGTGACCCTGGCTCGCGCCTCCCCGGACCTGAGCGACACACCGGCGCTGGTGGTCGGGGTGCGTTGGGAACGACCACGCGGCGTCTTCGCCGGAGCCATGGCCGCGGTCCTGCCCCTGTCGGTGTTGCAGCCCGACATCGCCGACCCGTCCCTGCCGGACGACGCCCAGGCCGCCCTGACCGACGCGGAGGGCCGCGTCCTGGTCTCTACCGACATCCGGGCCTTCACCTTCAACGAAGGCCCCGGCCTTCTGGGCTGGGTCGAACGCGCCCGCGAAGACCAGTCCTCCGTGTTCGCAGCTGACGACGCCACGGGTGAGCATCGCGACTATGCCGGGGCGGCCCTGGCCGGCCGAGATGTCTATGTGGTCATCTCCGCCCCCTCGCCGGGTCTCCTGTCCTGGGCCCGACTGAACCCGATCGGCGTCCTGATCCTGCCGCTCGCCGCCTGGGTCACCGCCTTCGGGGCCGTCATACTGGTGTCCGAGCGGATCGTGGTGCGCTGGCTGGACTATCTGGAGCGGATCGCCGCCCTCTATGCGCGAGGCCGCTATTCCGTCCGTCCGGTCCAGGCGGCCCAGGCGCCCGCCGAGATTCGCCGGCTGGCCCAGACGCTCGACGAACTGGCCGAGGCCATCGCCACCCGCGACCGCTCCCTGAACGAAAGCCTGTCGGAGAAGGACGCGCTGATGCGGGAGATCCATCACCGGGTGAAGAACAACCTGCAGATCATCTCGTCCCTGCTGTCGATGCAGCAGCGCGCCCTGAAGGACGAACCGGCCAGGGCGGCCCTGGGCGACACCCGCCAGCGCATCTCGGCCCTCGCCCTGATCTATCGCACCCTCTACCAGTCCGACGACATCCGCCACGCCGACGCGCGCGAGTTCATGACCGAGCTGGTCGGTCAGCTGGTGGCCTCGGAATCCGGACGCGGCCACACCGTCACCAGTTCAATCGACGCCGACAGTCTGGTGGTCGATCCCGACAAGCTCGCGCCCCTGGCCCTGTGGCTGGTGGAGGCCATTACCAACGCCCAGAAGCACGCCTTCGCCGGTCGCGGCGGGGCGCTTCAGGTCCGCTTCCGCGTCCATGGCGACACCAGTACTCTGGAGGTTCAGGACGACGGTCCCGGCTCTTCCAACGAGGCGGACCGCAGCGGGGTCGGTCGCACCCTGATGGGCGCCTTCGCCAAACAGCTGCGCGGCGAGGCCGAGCTTCTGCCCGCCCCCGGCGGCGGCACGATCGCGCGCATGGTCTTCGCCACGCCCGAGGCCGTCGTGCCGACCAACCCCGACGACCTCAAGCCCAGCGACGCCAGGGTCACGCCCGGAACCCTCAGCCGCACCTCGCGTTGACATCTCACACGGCGAGATCCCTCTCCGCCTCGAGATTTCAGGAGTTCTTCATGCGTAAGATTTTCGTACTGATCGCCGCCGCCGCCGCCCTGACCACCGCCGCCTGCAACACCATCTCGGGTGTCGGCCGCGACACCTCGGCCGCCGGCCAGGCTGTCACCGGCGCCGCGGAAGAAGCCAAGAACTGACCCCTTTCGGGGCGCTCTCTCTCGAGACGCGGCCTGGATGAAGAAGGCCCGCCGGTCCCCCGTCCGGCGGGCCTTCGCTTGTCCGCTTGGCCCCCGCGAGAGACGCCGCTAGGCTGATCGCGAGGCGTCCGCCAGACGGCGCCCGGGCTCACAGGCGGGGAAGACGATGACAGCTGCGACCACCGAACACGACGCGGGCGAACCGGGTTTGAAGACCGTCGTCGCGGCTTCCGCCGCCGGCACGGCGTTCGAGTGGTACGACTTCTTCATCTTCGGCTCACTGACGGCGGTGATCGCCAGCCATTTCTATGCCGATGTGGGTGAGGCGACGGGATACATCCTGGCGCTGCTGACCTTCGGTGTCGGCTTCGTGGTGCGGCCGCTCGGCGCCCTGGTCTTCGGCTGGTTCGGCGACAGGACGGGGCGCAAGAAAACCTTCCTGGTCACCATCACCCTGATGGGGGTGGCGACGGTCGGCATCGGTCTGCTGCCTGACTATAACCAGATCGGCATCGCCGCGCCAATCCTGCTGATCCTGCTGCGCATCCTTCAGGGTTTCGCCCTCGGCGGAGAATACGGCGGGGCGGTCATCTATGTGGCCGAGCATTCGCCGGCCCCGAAACGGGGATACCTGACTGGCTGGATCCAGACGACGGCGGCGCTCGGCCTGATCGGGGCGCTGACCGTCATCCTGACGACGCGCGCCATCGTGGGCGAGACGGCGTTCAATGAATGGGGCTGGCGCATTCCGTTCGTGCTGTCGATCTTCCTCCTGATCGTCTCCCTGTGGATCCGGCTGAAGCTCAACGAGAGCCCGGCCTTCCGCAAGATGGAGGCCGAGGGTGGGACCCGGCGCGCGCCGTTCCGGGAATCCTTCCTGCAGTGGAAGAACGCCAAATTCGTCCTTCTGGCCCTGTTCGGCATCATGATCGCCCAGGGCGCGGTCTGGTACTGCGGCTATTTCTACTCCCGCTTCTTCATGGAGCGGGTCCTCAAGGTGGAGGTGGCCACGGTCGACATGATCATGCTGGCGCTGACGGTGGTGTCGGCCTTCCTCTATGTCTTCTTTGGTTGGCTGTCGGACAAGGTGGGACGCAAGCCCGTCATGCTGTTCGGCATGATCCTGGCGCTCGTCGCCTTCTTCCCCGGCTTCCAGGCGCTCACGCGGGCGGCCAATCCGGCCCTGGCGGAGGCGCAGGCCTCCGCGCCCGTGACCGTCATCGCAGACCCGGCGACCTGTGCGCTGCAATTCGATCCGGTCGGCAAGACCGCCTTCGCCAGCTCCTGCGACATCGCCAAGACCGTGCTGTCCAATGCCGGGGTCTCCTACGTCAACGTCGCCGCCGCGCCGGGCTCGGTCGCCACGGTGCGGATCGGCGAGACGGCGATCGCCTCGGTCGAGGGCGAGGGTCTGTCACCGGACGGGCTGAAAACCGCCAAAGCCGGGGTTGATACCCGCATCAAGGCCGCCCTGACGGCGGCGGGCTATCCTGACCGCGCGGATCCTGACCGGATCGACCTGCCGATGATCTTCGCCATCCTGATGGTCTTCATCGTGGCGGCGACGGCGCTTTACGGGCCCCAGGCCGCAGCCCTCGTCGAACTGTTCCCGACCCGGGTGCGCTATACGGCCATGAGCCTGCCCTATCATGTGGGTACCGGATGGGTCGGCGGCCTCCTGCCGGCGGCCAG
>Ga0123337_10003877_pt1 | contig 15557 bp, 17 predicted proteins | sample frozenSSSSmetaG_FD_89792 | JGI IMG/M metagenome (GOLD analysis project Ga0123337, IMG submission 89792) | Glacier valley bacterial and archeal communities from Borup Fiord, Nunavut, Canada, to study Microbial Dark Matter (Phase II) -... | ecosystem: Environmental > Aquatic > Freshwater > Ice >... | reverse complement strand
TCAAGCGGACGCGCGGCACTGGGCGGGGCGGGTTTCGAGGGACTATCGAATGATTTTGCTAGAGGAAGGGAAGGAAATCGTCACCGAGGTGGTGAACGCTGCGGGGCTGCGGGAAGTTAGGGTGGTGCGCAAGGGGGTGAAGATGAGCTTGGCGGATGAGGAGTTAGAGCGTTTGCAGCGGGGGCGGGATGTGGCGCTTAGGAAGATGCTGCGTTGCCGGATCCGTTACTTTACAGACGGGGCGGTGATCGGCAGCCGGAGTTTTGTGAATGAGGTGTTCGAGCGGGGCCGGGAGCGGTTCGGGAAGAAGCGCAAGGACGGGGCGCGGAAGATTCGGGTTGGCGGGGCTGCTGCGGGTCTTCTGTGGAGCATGCGGGATTTGAAGAAGGGAATGGGGGCGGCGGTGATGCCGGGCGTTTGAAATACGGGACGCGGAGGACTGTGCCTGTGGGCCGCTATCTATCGTGGAATGGACAGCGGATTCAGGCTGCTATCTGGAAGGGAGGACGCAGGGGTGTATTGGGACAGTGAACGACGTTTCGCTGGGGGAGCTGAGATGCAAACGCGTTCCGGGAGAGAGGAGTGTCAGCGAAATGGTGTTGAGCGCGCTATCAGTGGTGGCGCTTGGTGAGGCAGATGCGAATGGTAGCGTGTGAATGGATGTGGGGACTGCACATAATCAAGCCGAGGGCGAGGGGGGCGTGCAGGTGGTACTGGTAGCGCTCGGATTCCGGGATGATCCTGCGGGTTTTCAAACCAGAGGCATTTTCTTGAAGGAAATGGCAGTGGTTGCTGCCCTTATCCTGAGAAAGGCGACGTCGGGAAACGTGGTATCGCGGCACGGAGCATTAGGGGAGGCACGCGATAGGTGCGCGATGGGCGTCTATCGGGGAAACGATGATGGCGATTTTGGAGGTAATACTCGTGCGTGATTACTGGAATTGGCTCTTCGGTAGTGCTGGCTTGCGTAAATAGGAAAAATATTTTGGCGGTTTCAGCGAGCTGCGGAGCCTCCGCTAATACCGGAGAGAGCCGGGACTCTTTCGATTCCGCCGTTCAAGTCGAGATAGACCCCGTGGATGCTCTCATCTCCGGCGATGAAATCAGCGATCTCCTCGGGATCTATCAGTATGATCGCGGTGGACCAGATTTCGGCCAGTGTGGCCGTGGGAGCGGTCACATGGACGCGCGTGGCGGGACTTGCGGGCATGGCTTGGTCGCCACCCGGATGGATGATGTGGGAGCCTTGGATATGGGTGCCGGATGCGCTGAGGGATTCATTGGAGAGGGAAATCCGAAGAGGCGCGTTTTCTCCAGTTAGGTCGACTGGCCAGGCTGCGGGGCCGAAGGCGAGCATCGAGCTGGCACCCGCGGTGAGCAGTCCGCCTTGCGCGCCCCAGTCGGTGAGTATCCGCAAGAGCTGATCGAGCGCGAAGCCCTTGCCGATGCCGCCGAGGTCGATCTCGCGGCCGGGTGCGTCACAGGTGACGGCGGGAATATCGGGATGAATGGTGAGTTGTCCGCGCAGCGTCGGGAGCGCCCTCACTTCGCCGGATTTCCGATGCTCGATGTGGCGGCCGAGGGTGATGTCAAACAAGCCGCCGGTGCGGGCGTGGGCGTCGAGAGCGGCTAACAGGCATCGATGGGTGAACTCGCTGATGTAGAGCGTTTCACCGGCTTGTAGCTGGTTGATGCGTGAGACGTCACTGTCGTCGATGAAGCGGCTGAGGCGGGATTCGAGGAACTCGAGGTGATCGAAGCACTCCTTGGCCATGCCGGCGGCGATGGAGTCGTCCGACTCGCAAAGCCGCAGTTGGAAGGTCGTGTTCATCGCCTCGTGGGTGAACACGCGGGCCCGGAAGAGCGGGTTTATTTGCTGTGGGTCGTCCATCGCTTCCATAGGTCGTTTCTCACGAATAATGTCATGGCGACCCCGGCGCGCAGCCCCCGGGGCAAGGGGGTGTGGGTCGCATGGAGCCTGCTGGCGACGGCGTCTTCCATTTCAGGCATGGCGAAGACCAGCTGGAGTGATGTTAGGCCGTCAGGTGGACTGGTCCAGTAGCCGATTTTCCCGAAGGAGCGGAGATACCACGGGAGCGGCCAGTAGTCGGTGCCGATGACGGCGACCGGTTCTAACGATCCTTCCGCGGCGATGCTCTTGAGTTGCTGGAGCCACGGTTCGAGTGTCTCGAGGTCGGCACGGGTCGGTACGTAGGCGAAGGGATTGCGCTCATCCGAAGCGAAGCGCCCGCTGGTGGCCCGGGCTTGGTTGAACTGAGTGATGAGGCAAGTGCCCACCACGGCGAGCAGGGTGGTTTTCAGCCAGTGGGGATAGTGGGGAAATCCAGCGACCGCAAACCCGGCGAGCAGGCAGACATGCGCCCAGGGCAGGCACATCAGCCACGGAGTCTTGTAGCGGATGATACTGTAAATGAGGAAATGCCCGGCCGCAGCATAAGCAAGGAAGCGAATGGTTGCGCGGCCCTCGGCATCACGCCGGAAGGTCGAGGCGAAACCTAGCAGCGCGAGGAGCGCCACCGGGGTGCCGAACCACCAGACGCCGCCGGATTTCGAGGGAACCATGAGCAGGTTGATATAGTAGTCGGCGGGCTTGTCGTGGCCGCCGACCGTTTGATAGACGAAGAAAGTGCGGACCGCATCGATGGCGCCCATGGGGTGGCGGAATGCGTCGGTGTAGAAAAAACCGGAGGTGAGGGCAGCGGTGAGCGCTGAGACGGCTGCCGGGAGGCGATATTCGCGCCAGGAAGTGAGCCACCAATCCCTGTCCAAGTGCTTGCGGTTTTCAAAGGCGATGGCCAATGCCGCGGCTGCCCACGCGATGATGCTGATGGCAAAGCTCTCTTTGGTGGCAAACATCAGCCCGATGAGCAGCCCCGGAATTCCCCAGCGGGCAGCGCGCGTGATAGAAATGAACGCGAGCATGGCGAAGAGCACCAGCAGTGACTCGTGAATGTACATCCGGCTGTAGTAGACGAGCAGCGGCGAGGTCGCGAGAAGGGCTGCCGCCAGCAGCATGGGTCCGTCGCCGAATCGTCTGCGCCACAGCAGCGGGATGAGAATCAACAAGGCGCCGGCGGTGGCGGTGAGGAGGCGTGGAGTGAGTTTTGTCATTTCCCGCCATGTGGGCTCTCCCCGCAGCTTGCACAGCGGGATGGCGAGACCGCTGAGGATCGGGCCGTGGTAGTGGACGGGATCGAAGTGGTAGTCTCCGGATTCTATGCGCAACGCCGTGATTTTCGCCCCGGTTGCTTCGTCGGCGTGAAAAGGGCGCTTGGCAAGTTGGTCGAAGCGGAGGAAAGCTCCTGCGCTGACCAAGGCGATCCAGCAACTGATTATGACCACCGGTTTCATCACACCTGGTGATGCGATGAAAGAAACGATGGTCCGGCAATGTTAATTTAGTTCCTTCAAATCCATGCCGCGGCCTCCCTATGAAATTCTGCTCGTCACTCCGGTCTGGAATGATTCGTCGCGGTTGACGGGCTTTGGATTGGATTTGGCGCGGGCGCTTGCTGCATCGCCATTGCCGATTCACTGGGTCATCGCCGACGACGGCTCTGGCACCGCTGAGCACGCGCCGCTGCGTGCGCTGAGGGCCGGCTTTGCCGCGATTTTTCCGGGAGTGCAGCTCCATCTCGCCGCCAGCCACCATGGCAAGGGCTCGGTGGTTAGGGCGGCATGGGCGCTGCGGCCCGAGGCCGAGTGGCTCGCCTTTGTGGATGCGGATGGCAGCGTCACCCCAGAGGACCTGCTTCGCCTCATCGCGGAGGCGGTCGCTTCGGACCGCTCGGTGCTCGGAATCCGCAAGCGCACGGCGACCACCCGGGTGGTGGAAAGCGCGTGGCGCGGACTGTTTCACCGCGGCTTTCTGGTGGCGGTGCGTCTGTTGCTGGAACTGGAGTGCGAGGATCCTCAATGCGGAGTGAAGGTCCTGCGGGGCTCGGACTATCGGCGCATTGCTCCCGCGCTGGGTGAAGATGGGCTGGCCTTTGATTCAGAGCTGCTATTTGCCCTCAAGCAGGACGGTGCGACGTGGTCGGAGGTCCCGGTGAACTGGATTGAAAAGCCAGGCGGCAAGGTGAAGCCTCTCCGCGACGCGTGGGTGATGTTAGCGGCTCTGTTGCGAGTCCGGATGAACCGCTTGATTTAACGAGAGCTAGTGTGGCTCTGAGGGCGATCGATTTCATTTTTAAGGTCAATCAGTTTGCGGATGAGCAAGGTGTTTTCGGTGATCACGAGTGCGGAAGCGTTGGGGACCGGGGCGATGGAGCCGTAAGGGCTGAACTTGCCGATGCGCTTGGTGAAGAGCGTGACCGCGTCGGCGGGTTTGATGGATTTGACTATCATCACATAGGAAATCACGGGGTCGGCTTCAGGGAGCGTGTCGCTCTCTTGATAGATCGGGACGCCCCCGCAATGGATGTGGCTGCCAGCGTTGGCGAAGGTGAGAATGTCGAGATTGTGGTCGTGTCCATCGGGGGCGAAGGCGAAGTTTTCCTGGAGTGCGGCTTTCCTGATGCATTCGGCCGCGCGGGCAAAAGTCAGGGGATGTTCCGGGCTGGCATCCTCGAACAAGCGGAACTCGGCGGTCGCTGCGGCGGCGGACACAATCACGCGGAGTCCGGCGTATTTTCGATAGAGTGTGGCGAGGGCGGTGCCGTTGAGCGCGGGCTTGCTGATCGGCTCGATGATTTGGGTTTCGCCGCGACCCGGGCCGGTGTGGAGGGTGGGTTTGATCGGGGTGAGCTGTTGGCCATTCGCGGCGCCCCAAGAAAGGAAGAGCAAAATGTGGACGCGATGAAATGGCATGAAAGAGGGGCTGGGTTCTGCTAGTCAGGCACACGCTGCGCGGACGAAAACGGGAGCGCGCTCCAGGTTGAATGCCGCGAACTGCTGAATTTGTCAGACATTTGGAATGTCCAGCACCCCAGTGCGGTGGCGGACCGGGCGCTGGCGCGCGGTTCGCTCTTGCGCGCAGTCCTGCAAAGCGCTTTCTTGCGGCGTGACACGGATGTGCCGGATTTGCAGGGATAGATTCATGGTGAGATCGAGAAAATTAGCTTTCGCAGCGCTGGGTACCGCCTTAGCGCTGATGTCCTGTGCCGCGCCGAAGGCGATTATCGTGGCTGAGGCGCCGCGGGCGAAAGCGGAGGCTTCCAAGAAGGAGATGGCGAAAGTGGAAAAGCCGATCGTTTCAGATGAGCCGGTCCCCGCACTGCCGGATGATGGCATCCGTATGCCTGAGATGCTCGCGCTGCCGGGTGAAGGGGATTTCCGCGCCACGAATCCAGCGGCCACGAAAACGGGTGGCCAAGCGGGAGCGGTTATTTCCCGTCCGCCGACCGATCCACCTTCCCGGGTCAAGCCGAAGGAGAAAGAGTAAGCAGGCACGGGTGGGTCCGTGACGGATTCGGAGTTTCCGTGCGTCAGCGCTGGTTGAAGCGGGACATTTCGCGCTGGGCTTCGCGCAGTTCGACGCGTTCTTTCAAGTCCTGCCGCTGATCGGAGTGGGTTTTGCCCTTGCCGACGCCGATTTCCACCTTCACCCGGCGATCTTTCCAGTAAATCCGGAGGAGCGGCAGCGAGCACCCCTTGACGGCGGTTGCGTTGGCGAGCTTGAGGATTTCCCGCTTGTGAAGAAGCAGGCGGCGTGGGCGCTTCTCGGCGTGGTTATACCACTCGCCCGCGGTTTGCCAGGGCTGGATGTCGCAGCCGTAAAGAAAGACCTGATCATTTTCGATGCGGGCAAAAGCATCGGCAATGTTGACTTTCCCGGCCCGGATCGACTTGACCTCGGTGCCCTTCAGCTCAATCCCCGCCTCGAATTTTTCCGAGATGTTGAAATCGCGCCCGGCCTTCCGATTGGTGGCGATTTCCGCACTCATGGGATGGCTCGGGTGTCAATGGCGCTCCGCTCAGGGTGCGTCTTTGTGAATCAGCTTGATTTTCCCCTCGATGATTTCGGTGAGGGCGATGTCAGCCACACCCATGCTAGGGCGGGTAGCAATCAATGGCGAACGACCGCTGTTGAGCTGTCTGACGCGTTGGGAGACCAGATTGACCAAAACAAGTGGGTCGGTGACAATTTCAGAGGCCTTATCAAGAAGATCGCTTTTCATAGGAGAACCGGGAAAACGCGAAATTGGCCGTGCCTGCTCAAACGGGATGACGTTTTCAGGAAGCAGAGACGGTTTTTTTTCGCTCAAAACAAGAAAGTTGGACAGAATTTCCGGAAATAACGCCGGGCCGATGGTCAAACCAGAGAATCGACTTGCTGACAAGCCTTATCTGGTTGTTCCCATGATTTTTAGCGGTGGGCGGCGATCATTTCGGCATCAAATCGATTCCAAAGCGGCGGAGGACCACCACGGTGAGCCAGAACAGGGCGACCGTGATCAGACAATTCGCGGCAAGGGAAACCCAGAAGCTCCAGCCGTGACGCAGCATCCAAGGGAAAATCAGAAACATCGGCAGGGTAGGGAGGACGAACCAGAAGGTGCCCTCGGCGTGGTTGGCGAGGCGCTGGGAGGACTGGCCGGCGTGGTGCATCCAGACCATCGCGACGAGCGAGGTGAACGGTAGCGCGATGAGCAGGGCGGAGAGCCGGTCGTTGACCAGCTGGACCTTGTTGACCAGGACGATGATTACCGCGCTGAGGAGAATTTTCCCGAGATCGAGCGGGGTGAAGGTGAGGATTTTATCCCAAGGGATGCGGTTCATAAGGGAGCGGGCTTGCAGCTGGCCTGAGCCTATGGATAATCCCAGATCATGCAAGCGGCCTCTCTTTTCTGTTCCATGGTGGTTTTCATAACGGGATGCGTTTCCGCCCAGGCAGCGGGTTCATTGACCGATGGTCAAAAGGCTGCGATCGGGCGGAAAATCTGGCAGAACGAGTGTGCCGGCAGTGTTGCCGGGCTGACCACTTGGAACGCCGGGGAGGAATTTCCCTCACTCGGCATCGGGCACTTCATTTGGTATCCTGCGGGGTTCAAGGGGCGTTTCGAGGAGAGTTGGCCGCACTTCATCGCATTCGCCCGACAGCGCGGAGTTCAGGTCCCGGCAGTCGCCCTTCAGGCGCACAGTCCTTGGAATTCCAAGTCGGAGTTCCAAGGGGATTTCAAAGGGCCGCGGCTGACTGCCTTGCGAAACTGGTTAGCGGGGAATGTGGAATTGCAAACCGACTACATTGTCGCGCGTTCGCAAGGAGCTTTGCCGAAAATCCTCGCGGGCGCACCGGCCAGTGAGCGGGCGCGGATTGAAGTGAACTACCGCAAGGTGTCGGCCTCAGCGCAGGGGACGTATGCATTGGTGGACTACGTGAATTTTAAAGGCGACGGCACCCAGATCTCGGAACGCTACAATGGGCAGGGCTGGGGGCTGATGCAGGTGTTGGGCGGCATGAAGGATGTACCGGCAGGTGCTAACGCCGCCTCCGAATTTGCGGCATCGGCGAAACGGATCCTGTCCCGCCGGATTGCGAATTCGCCTCCCGCCCGAGGTGAAAAGCGCTGGGAGGAAGGCTGGCACAACCGCTGCGATACTTACGCGCGGCCGCTGTAGAAATGGTCTGTTAGCTGGAGATTGACACCGCGTTAGCCTGGTTGCAGGGTTACGGAAGATTTTTCAAGCGGCATGGCATAGGGGGTGCTTGGTGTGCCATGAGCCATGCCCAAGTCGATCGTCCATCATATTGCCAAACGGCTTTCCAGCGTCCTGCTGATCGGGTTGTCGGGCCTGTTGATCTGCCTTGCGCACGCCCGGGAGAATTCGATCCGGGAAACGATTGCGTCGGCAGCTGTTGCGACGACCCCCAAAGCGCAACGGGAAATCATCCTCTCTCTCAAGCTTAAACCCGTTCCCGAGACGGTGATATGGTTTGAGAAATGGAAGACTGGCGAGATTTTCCTGCACCACGATCCCTCCGGTGCTGTCACCCCCGTCCTCTTGACTGGAAGCGCGGACGGCGCGGATTCATTCGCGACGGCCAGGGTTTCTGATGGAACGCCGTTGCTGGCGGCGGACGGCAGCGCGATTCGGATCAATCCCAAGGCCGTTGAGTTCGCCGAAACCGACTCAAGTTTGCGCAAGGCCATGAAGGAAGTCTCCGACCTGGTCGCCCTCGCCGATCCGGATCTCTCCAAGCGGATCCGGGCGATTCAAGACTCCGCCATCGGCCAGAAATCGGAAAAACTCCCCGCGCTCCAGCTCCTCAAAACCACCGAGAAGGCCCCCAAAGCGTTGCGGGCGCTCGAGGAATCCATCGCGATCATCCAGCTCCGCTCGCCGATACCTGCGGAACGGATAGGCGCGTGTGAAAAACTCGGGACTCTCAACTCCCTCGCCGCACAAGACACGATCAAAACGATTTTAGTCGAGGCTCAGGCAGCCAAAGATGCGAAGACCATCCAGGCGGCAAAGAAAGCGATCATCGCGATCGAGAGCCACGTTTCCAGGATCAATGCGGTGGGCACCTTGTTTCGAGGAATCTCGCTGGGATCGGTTCTGCTTGTCGTCGCCATCGGCCTGGCGATCACCTTCGGGTTAATGGGCATCATCAACATGGCGCATGGTGAACTCATCGCGGTCGGGGCTTACACCACCTACATGATTCAGAACGTCTTCGCGTCCGGCCTGAACATTTCGCCGTTTGGGATCTCACTTTCCATCCCCGGTTTGAATCTCCCACCAGGCAGTATGGGGATGTATTTCGTCGTCGCGCTTCCAGCCAGCTTCCTCGCGGCGGCATTGGTCGGCCTGCTCCTGGAGCGTACGGTCATCCGCTTCCTTTATAAGCGGCCACTCGAGTCACTTCTCGCGACATGGGGGATCTCACTCGTTCTCCAACAGCTCTTCCGGCTGATTTTCGGCGCGAACAACGTTCAGGTATCAAGTCCTTCCTGGCTATCAGGAAATTGGACGGTCAACGATGTCGTCTTCGGCTGGAACCGCGTGTTTGTTATTGGCTTTGCCGTCCTCATCATCGTGGTGACCTGGCTGGTTCTGAATAAAACCTCGCTCGGCCTGCTCATCCGGGCGGTGATGCAAAACCGCAACATGGCCGCCTGCATGGGCGTCCGCACCGAGCGGGTGAACATGCTGACCTTCGCTTTCGGCTGCGGCCTGGCGGGACTGGCCGGTGCCTTTCTATCACAAATCGGCAACGTCGGCCCCTCGCTCGGACAGAACTACATCGTCGACGCATTTATGACCGTCGTCGTCGGCGGCGTGGGAAACATTCTCGGAACCGTCATCAGCGCCCTTGGCATCGGCATGGCGGACCAATCCCTTCAACAATACCTCGGAAACCCGGTGATCGGGAAAATTCTCGTCCTCGGAGCGATCATCCTTTTCTTGCAATGGCGCCCCGCAGGCATCTTCGTCACGCGTTCCCGCAGCCTTGATTGACCGATGACTAACCAACCCTTCACCGGACGCGTCCAGCTTCCCGTCCTCATCCTTGCCTCCGTGTTTCTTGTGGTGGTGATGCCGGCCTTGAATGCCTTTGGATTCATCGAGAACTTTACGCTGAATCTCTGGGGCAAGTATCTTTGCTACGGAATCATGGCGATTTCGATCGACCTGTTATGGGGCTACACTGGTCTGCTGTGCCTTGGACAGGCGCTGTTTTTCACCCTCGGTGGTTACATGATGGGGATGCACCTCATGCTGATGATCGGCAAACTCGGTGCCTATAAAAGTGTTCTCCCCGATTTCATGGTATTCCTCGGGTATTCGAAAATCCCCGCGTTCTGGCAGCCGTTCTACTCGTTCCCCTTCGCGCTGCTGATGGTCTTCCTCGTCCCTGGATTGCTAGCCTACGTCTTTGGCTATCTCGCCTTCCGCTCGCGGATCAAAGGAGTGTATTTCTCCATTCTCACCCAGGCCCTCACTTACGGCGCGGCACTGCTGTTTTTCAGAAACGATCTGCTCATGGGGGGGAACAACGGCTTCACCGATTTCCGCACGCTCCTCGGCGCGGATCTGCGGATCGCCTCCACCCAGCGGGTTCTCTATATCTGCACCGCCGTGCTGATGGTGACGGTGGTGGTCGGTGGCAAATGGCTGACTAACTCCCGCTTCGGGCTCATCCAGCGCGCCATCCGCGACTCGGAAAACCGGGTGCTCTTCTCCGGCTACGCGACGGCGAATTTCAAGCTCTTCATCTTCGTCATCAGCGCGATGATCGCCGCCTTCGCCGGTGCGCTCTACGTGCCACAGGTGGGCATCATCAATCCCAGTGAAATGACCACCGAGAAATCGCTCGAAGCTGTCGTCTGGGTCGCCCTCGGCGGGCGCGGCACCTTGGTCGGTCCCGTAGTGGGTGCCATTTCCGTAAACGCGCTGAAGAGCTGGGCCACCCGGGCCTATCCCGATATTTGGGTGCTGATCCTCGGCGGGACCTTCGTCCTGATCGTCATGTTCATGCCGAAGGGGATCGTCGGGCTCCCCTCGCAGATCCAGGAGTTCATCGCGAAAATCCGCCGGAAAGATTCAGAGACCGAGTCTCCCCCGCCTGCAATCTCAACCGAAGCCATCGACCCATGAGCCAGAAACCTTTTCTTCTCGCCGCCGAGGGACTTAGCAAATCCTTCGATGGTTTCAAAGCCATCAACGATCTGAATTTCTACCTCGATGAGGGCGAACTCCGCACCGTCATCGGTCCTAACGGAGCGGGGAAGACCACCTTCCTCGACCTCATCACCGGCCGCACCCAGCCCGACGAAGGCACCTTGCTGTGGGACGATGCGAAACATGATCTGCTCAAGCTCAACGAATACGAAATCTATCGCCACGGCATCGGCCGCAAGTTTCAAACGCCCACGGTTTACAATGATCACACGGTCACGGAAAACCTGATCCTCTCGCTCGCCGGCTCCCGTGGCATCTGGCACAGTCTCTTCGGCAAGGTCACTTCTGCCCAACGCGACCGGATCGCTGAAATCCTCGCCACCATCAAGCTCACCGTCCACGCGAACCGCAAGGCGGGCGTCCTCGCCCACGGCCAGAAACAGTGGCTGGAAATCGGCATGCTTCTCGCCCAAGAGGCTCGTCTTTTGCTCGTCGACGAACCCGCCGCCGGAATGACCGATGAGGAAACCTACCGCACCGGCGAGCTCCTTCTCTCTCTTGCCGGCAAGCACACCATCGTGGTCATCGAACATGACATGACCTTTGTCCGGCAGATTTCGCAAGGCCGCAAAGTCACCGTGCTCCATCAGGGACACGTCCTATGCGAGGGTCCGGTCGATCAAGTCCAAGCCGATGAGCGCGTGATCGAAGTCTATCTAGGCCGCAAGTCCAAAGCGGCCTAACGAAATTTCGGGTCTTTAGTTCATCTCTCTTCATCCCATGACCGCCACCCTCACCCAAGAAAGCCTGATCATCTCGGACCTCCGGGTTTCTATCGGCGGCAGCGCCATTCTCCGCGGAGTGAATCTAAGTATTCGCCCGAAAACGGTCTTCTGCCTGATGGGCCGCAATGGCGTGGGTAAGAGCACCACGCTCAAGGCGCTCATGGGCCTGCTCCCTGCGGATTCAGGCACCATCGATCTCGAAGGATCGTCCCTCGACCGCGCATCTTCCGCGGACCGTGCCCGGCTGGGACTTGGCTACGTCCCGCAAGGTCGCGAAATCTTCCCCCACCTGACCGTCGAGGAGAACCTGTTCATCGGCCTGAATGCCCGCGGTCAGAGGCGCGACCCCAGCCAGACGGATCGGATCTATACGTTATTTCCCATCATCAAAGAGTTCCTCCATCGCAAGGGCGGCATGCTCTCCGGCGGCCAGCAGCAACAGCTCGCCATCGGGCGTGCGCTGCTTACCAGGCCCAAGCTCCTGATTTTGGACGAACCTACCGAAGGCATCCAACCGAACATCATCGATCAAATCGGAGACGCTATCAAAATGCTGCGTGCCGAGGGCGATATGGGTATCCTGCTGGTGGAGCAGTATCTTGATTTCTGCAAGGAACTTGGCGACGACTTCGCCATTCTGGAGCGAGGGGCCGTCGCGGCATCGGGAGAAATGACGGCTTTAACCGAGGACGTCGTCAAAGAATTCCTGACGGTTTAAAAGCACGCGGGCCCCGCTTGATTGAACAGCAGATGCCTCTCTGGGCATCTGCTTTTTTTTGGGAATATCCGGGTCTCTATCATCCATGTCCCTGGCGTGATTGAATTTCATCTCCAGATGAGATTTCGAACGAACGGATTCATGATCAATTTCAGGATCTTCGAATGATGGCATAAATCAGGCTAACATTTGTGCAGCGGATCCCCGCTGATAACAGCAACAATACCTACAGCACATGAAGAGCAAAAATCGTTTCAATAAAAATTATTTGCCACACCTAGCGTTCATGCTCAGCAGCGCAGCCGCTATGGGCGGAACAGAGTCTGTCACGGCGCCTTCCATGGCCGCTCCGGACTGGCTGAAAGTCAGCGGCTACGCGGCTGCCTCATACACCTACACCGACATCGAGAATGGTGATAATGACAGCTCCCTCTTCGACAAGGGGGCTCCTTACGATGCGGTCAAACTTGGCCTTGAAGCCACCCAAGGAGCTTTTTCAGCCTATGCGAGCCTGTTTTATTCTCCTAACACAGATGCGAATTCATTCGCTGGTGGAAGTGAGGCGGGAATCCTCGATGCCTACGTTACCTACAAGACCGGTGACTTCAAGATCACCGGAGGTAAATACCTGAGTTATCTCGGGTATGAGGCATTTGACACGGTCAATATGACCCAGCTGAGCTACGCCAACAGCACCACCGGCGGGGTTCCTGCTTACCACACCGGCATCAAACTGGACTATTCGACCAGCGTATGGGGTGCCGGATTCAACATCTCCGATTCTATCCGCGGACCCAGCTTTTGGGAGGGTGATTCCGACTATGGCAATGGCTTGGGATACGAAGCCTATGTGTCATACAAAGGGATCGAGAAACTCACCCTCTGGGCGGGTGCCGCCTACGACCATACGAAAGGGGAGCAGGATTTCTCCTCCTACGACTTCTGGGCCAGTTACGATGTTTCGGACAAACTGACAATCGCAGGTGAAATCATCTACGCCGACAACACCCTTAGCGGCGCCGACAGTGCTGTCGGAGGTCTTGCCTTCCTCAAATACGCCTTCACCGACAAGTTCTCGACCGTCCTTCGGTTCGGATTCGATGAAGTGGATTCCGGGGCTGATGACAACTACAAATACACCATCGCTCCGACCTATGCGTTCAACGAGCACTTCCTCATTCGTGGTGAAGTAAGCTACACCGACTCGGTCGACGACAGTCTCTTCTCCGGCGTCCAAGCCCTACTGAAATTCTGATGAATTGATTTCTCGGCATCAAATGGTTGCGGCGGGAGGGTCCGATTGATCCGCGGGCATCAGTGCCCTCCCGTCAGCTGTTTCAATCCCAATGTGATTGCCCGATTCCTCCATATAAAACACTTAACTAACATGATCTCAAAACTATTCCCAACCGCACTTGCTGCGTTCTCTCTCGCCGGTGCTTCTGCCTATGCAGGTGAAACCGTCAAGGTCGGTGTGCTCCACTCCCTCAGTGGCACCATGGCCATCAGTGAAACGTCCCTCCGCGATGTGCTTCTCTTCACCTTCGACGAAATCAACGCTGCTGGCGGCGTGATGGGCAAGAAGATCGAGCCCGTTGTCGTCGATGGCGCCTCGAACTGGCCGCTCTTCGCCGAAAAAGCCAAGCAGTTGCTCGACCAGGACAAGGTATCCGTTACTTTCGGATGCTGGACATCGGTGAGCCGCAAGTCGGTGCTTCCGGTGTTTGAAGAAAAGAAAGGCCTGCTCTTCTACCCGGTGCAATACGAGGGTGAGGAAATGTCCCCGAACATTTTCTACACCGCGGAAGCCGTCAACCAACAGGCGACTCCGGCCGTGGATTACCTGCTTGAGGAAGGGAAGAAGAAGTTCTACCTGATCGGCTCCGACTACGTCTATCCCCAGACCACCAACCTGATCCTGCTCGAGTATCTCCTGAGCAAAGGCGTGCCGCTCGAAAACATTGGGGGTGGCTTCACGAAAGATGCCAGTGGCAAAATCATTTCCGCAGGCAAATACACGCCGTTCGGGCACACCGACTATCAGCAAATCGTTTCGGAGATCAAACAGTTCGCAGCCAGCGGCGACGCCTGCATCATCAGCACGCTCAACGGCGATACCAACGTGCCCTTCTTCAAGGAGTATGCGGCCGCCGGTCTCGACGCCGAGTCATGCCCGGTGGTGAGCTTTTCGGTCTCGGAAGATGAGTTCCGCGGTCTCCCCGCCAGCCAGCTTGTTGGGCAGCTTGGATGCTGGACTTACTTCCAGTCGATCAAGAGCCCGGAAAACGCCAAATTCATCAAGAACTTCCAAGCCTGGCTCGCCAAGTCGGATGTTCCCGGCATCGTCAAGGAAGGCCGCGTGACTTGCTCGCCGATGGTGCTCTCCTACGACGGTGTGTATCTCTGGAAGGCCGCTGTTGAGAAGGCCGGTTCGTTCGAGGTGGAGAAGGTGATGGCCGCGCTCAAAGGCGGCATCTCGTTCGATGGTCCTGGTGGCAAGGTGACTTCCCAAAAAAATCAACACCTTACCAAAAACGTCTTCATCGGAGAAACTCGTGCGGACGGACAATTCAAGATTCTCAAGGAATTCAAGGATGTCGTCGGCGAGCCATTCCTGAAGGGTACCTATAAATAAATCCGATTGGTTTTCGGTTGATTCTGGTTACCACGCCATGCCCTTTCCGGAGGGCATGGTTTTTTGTTTGCCCGCTTGGCATGGGCACTGCTCGCTCATGTCCTGAGTCTCTATTTACCGATGAAATTCCTTTACCCGTCTCACTGGCGTCGAATCGCCGCACGTTGGATCTGCGCCGCCGCTTGCCTTTGTCCTGCGTTGCTGCTTGCGCACCCCGGTCACTATCACCCGGATGAGACCGACGAGTTTGATTTCCTGAGGGCCACCTTTTTTCACTCCCATGGAGCTTTGGATTACATCCTGGCCGGGTTGTTCATCTCAAGCATAGCGGTCGTTTGTCTCCATGGGAAACCTGCTGTCCGGATCAGCGCCGCATTCGCGGCACTGGGATCTATCATCATGCTTCCGATTTTCTAATTGTCCGCACTGATGCATCTCTCACCGCGCGAACAAGAAAAGCTCCTCATTGTGGTGGCCGGGGATCTGGCAAGTCGTCGCCGTGCCCGTGGCTTGAAGCTCAATTACCCTGAGACCGTCGCCCTCATCACCGCGGAGCTCCTCGAAGGGGCGCGCGACGGGAAGTCGGTCGCCGAGCTCATGAGTTTCGGCACCACCCTGATTTCGCGCGATGAAGTCATGGAAGGCGTCGCGGAAATGATCCACGATGTCCAAGTGGAGGCCACCTTTCCGGATGGCACCAAACTTGTCACCGTTCATAACCCCGTCCGATGATCCCCGGAGAAATCATCACCCCGCCGGGAGCGCCTGACCTCGATCTCAATCCGGGTCTCGCGACCGTGAGTCTGGTTGTCGCGAACACCGGCGACCG
>Ga0123337_10003874_pt1 | contig 15563 bp, 10 predicted proteins | sample frozenSSSSmetaG_FD_89792 | JGI IMG/M metagenome (GOLD analysis project Ga0123337, IMG submission 89792) | Glacier valley bacterial and archeal communities from Borup Fiord, Nunavut, Canada, to study Microbial Dark Matter (Phase II) -... | ecosystem: Environmental > Aquatic > Freshwater > Ice >... | reverse complement strand
TTGCACCTGTAACCAAAATCGTTTTGTTCTGCTGTGTCTCTTTCTGCATCGCTTTCCTCCAATAGTAAGCACTCTCATCTCATTTCTGGTGATGAGTCGGAACTGCATTCTGGAGAGGATGGGGTGTTAGTGGCCCCTTCCTCTTTCCTCTTACCGGGCTTGCCGGAGCACGTCAGGCTCATCAACGACGTGCATCCCATAGTGCTGAAATAAGCTCATCACCTTCTCCCGGTCAGGAGAAGGCCCATTATAGTCCTGCGGTGGAATCGTGCGCGTTGGGGCGGGTTCAGCCATCCCTAGTATGATCCTCTCAAAACCTGCAGGAGCGTAGAAGTTAAGAATGTGAGCGGTCTCACTCTCAACGCAAAAACTGTGGACGGTTCCTCTGGGAATGGAGACAAAGCTCCCGGTTGCTGCTTGCATTTGCTGTCCAGCCGCGATATAGGTAATGGTTCCTTCAATGAGGTAGAACGCTTCATTCTGATCGTGGTAGTGAGGGCCTGGTCCTGAATCTTTTGGACACCACTGTTCCATTAAGGAATAACTCTCTGCGGTCTGATCGCCTGTCGCCAGTATAACCCACAGAATGCCAACATTCCAGTAGGCAGGAGCCGTAGTATTCTGAGCCACATAGGGATGGACGCCGATTGGAAACTGAGTCATTGTTTTCTCCTTTTGAGAGGTACGCAAGAATTCATCTTGACAGAATGTCATCACTACGATACAGTGGTCAATACGATACGGTATCGTATCCAATATATCACGTAAAAACGAAACTGTCTAGTATCTAAAATAGTGAGAGAATATATGAGTTCAAATTCACGCGCTCCTGGCCGCCCTTTCGACCCAGACGTTCAAGCTGGTCTGCTTCGTGCCACCCAAGACCTCCTGATCAAGGAGGGCTTCGAGCGTTTGACCGTGGATGCAGTTGCAAAACGGTGTACCGCAAGCAAAGCTACGATCTATCGACGCTGGCCAAGCAAAGTAGCCCTCGTCGTCGCTGCGGCTTCAGCCCTCTTCCCTGTCCCCGAAGTGCCAGACACGGGAGACCTTCGAGAGGACCTCTTGGCGAGCGCACGTGCCTACATGAACGAAGATGGCCGCAGTCAGGCCGTCCTCGCGAGCCTTCTCACCGCGGCACGACACGATCCGGCTCTGCGAACTGCAACGCGAGACGCGCTTGGTTCCCCTTTCAGCGAGTTGTTTGAACATGTTCTCACTCGTGCCGTCTCCCACGGTCTGATCGAGAAAGGCATCGACATCGACATCATCAGTGAAGTCTTCCCTGCAATTGCATTTCATTCTGCCGCAGCACTCGGACTTCCCATCGATGAGAGTCTCGTCCTCCGTGTCATCGACGGAATTCTGCTCCCGGCACTACGCGTGAAGTGACGGTGGTACAGACCATGAAAAGGAGGTCATACACATGTTTCACGTTCTGTACCAAGCAGTACTATGAGGCATCAGAAGCAATGACGGCGGGAGTATCACTGCTCGTAGGGAGAAATCAAGTGATGACAGGTGGGAGCACAATTTCGACGTGACGTCTACAAAGTTCCGCGTATCTATGCACGCACGAGGCGTCGAAGCGATTCTGGGGTCTGTGGTGCAATGGATACTCAAGGGCCTACAACAAAAACGCGGCACACCATCCCCGCTTACAATCGCTAGCCCTGGCAATGGATGACGACTTCACCGATGGCTTCACAATTTCTGTCGTGCTTCCCGAAAAAAACTAGCGGTACTACGCGAAGCATGTATTGTGTATTACTCATCTTCCAACCCTTGCTCAAGCGAGAGGATTTCCGCTAACGCGTCGTTGGCGGCGTTGCGCTCTATGAGCAAGGGAGCGTCATTGCGTAGCGTCATCAGGCGATGGAGCGCAGCGTCGGGAACGTTGCGCCGAATACTTCCGAACGCTCGCATCGCTTTTACCCGTACTTCCCAATGCGGCCAGTCAAGCATGGCTGTAAGCAATGCGAAATGTGCAGATGTAGCACGGCTCATTCTCTCAAGCACATTGGCGATATGCCATTGCTGAAGTGAGGTGAACACCCCCGTCACAGGCCCCCCTAGCATAATAGCTTCCGCCTGTGGGACGAGAGCTACCAGTGCCTGGGGATGCGTCTGCTGAAGCGTCTCTATCGCTTGAGGAGCATTTTCACCGCCCAAGTAAGGAAGCAAGATGTCAAGTGGCGCACGTTCTCCATAGAAGGCAAGCGTTTTCAATGCAAGCTCACGCACATATTCATCTAAATCGTACAGTAATGGCAGAACCGACTCCACAGGAATGTAGGGATTGAGTCGCTCCAACGTGCGAAGCGCAGATATTCGTACATATTCGTACTCGCTTCTCAATGCGTTTAGTATATCATCAACAGGCACGTCCTCAACTGGGAGATGTCCACTTGCCTCGATACGCACAACCTGCACAGGTTCGCGTATATCATCCTTTATCAAAGCAAGAATAGCCGCGGGAAGATACTCCGCGAGGTTCTTCAGTACCCCTGCAGCCACCTGTTGCATAGGAGAATTAAGAGCCTCTACTAGAATAGATAAAGGAGCATACTCTTTCAGGTTTTCAAGTACCCTAATAATTTCTTCACGAAAATCTTTTGTCCCTGGATAATAGATGTTCGCGACTAAAGCATCGACAGGTGCGTGTTCTCCAAGCATACTCAGCACTTCTGCTGCCTCTTCAGAAAGATAGTCGTCTCCTTCCAGAATTTCAAGCAATGGGCGAAGCAGGAGATTAACAGGAACATCAACACCTTCCTCTACTATATCTCTTAGAGTGGCTAAAGCATCTTCTCTTGTATCATAGTCATTTGCCTGCAAATTTTTTATAATATATTCTGTTGGTATAATTTTTGTAAAATTCCAAAATACGCTTTGGCGTACAGATCGACTTCCATCCTGCAATAATGGTTGCAATGCCTCTAATGAAATAGGTATTTCGCTTTTACTTATTGCATAAAGCGCATAGCCCCGTATGTTTGGTGCTTTTGTAACATCGTGTGCGATGCCAAGAAGAATATCAATCGGTGTCTGTTCTTTATACGCACCCAAAATACACATCGCCTCAGAAATGATCTCTTCTTTATTCTCAAGCAAAGCTAGAACTCTTGATAATGGAATGAATGCGGTGAGTTTCTCCAGAGCCATACTCGCACCTGGCTGTACTCGTGGGTGATCTTCATTCAACAAAACGAAAATTTTGTCGATTGGAGCGTCTTGACCTAACTGCCCCATTGTTTCCGCAAATACATACGGCATTCCTTCGTAGATGCTCCATCGTGTAGCTTCTACTAATATATCAAATGGCACTCTTGTACTTAAATCGTCAAATGCACATATCGTCTGTGTGCGAACACTGTGAGAGTAGCTTTCATTTTGCGCCACTTGTAAGAGCGAACTAATGATAGACGGCCCGCCTACTTTGCCTAACAAAGTAACTGCGAGCCGCCTATCATTATCAGTATTTGCACAGGCAGACACAAGGGTTATAGGCATTACCCATTTGTAAACACCGTGCAATATCTTGTACACAGTATCTTGCCCTAACCCACTATTAAGTTGATTTAGAAGTGCTTCTACAGGAACGCGCCCTTGCATATCGACGAATGTTGAGATGATTTCATCACTACTGTAGTAACCATCCAGTTCTAGCGCCTTTAGCAATGTTTCAGTTGAGACCGCAACCCCTTTGCGTAGCAGTATAGCAACGAGTTTGCCATAGCCTAGTGCTTTGCCATGAGTTGTGGAAGGAGCATTTAACAGATGTATCACGCTCTCAGTTGGAACATGCTGATAAAACTGCATAAGGATTGCGACTATACTCTGATATTTTTCAGAATTTTTTCTTTCTGTCTTGTCGTAGGTGTTTGACATCGCTAGCAGCGTTTGTATGGTGTTTAACATCGCCAGCAGCCTTTGTATGGTCTTCTCTACACCCAGGAACTCAGCGAATTGCTTAATGATTGCGGGGCTAGCACAACTATCATACAAGAAGGAAAAGGGAAGTTTTGCCAAAAACGGTTCATCCCGTTGCAATAACGCTGAGAGCGCGGCACATCTGATTTTCGCCTCACGTTCATCCTGTGAAGTGAGCATTCCTATAAATACCTCAACTGGCACTTCTGGGTAAGAAGTTCCCAATATCGTAATCGCGCTCACACGCACATCCACATCTTCATCGTGGAGTGCTTCTAGAAAAAGTGTGGCTGGCACTAATTTTTTTTGTCTGGCTACAGTTTGTAAGGCAATATTACGCACAAAGCTATCTTCATCGTGACATGCAGTTACAAGAAAATTCAAGAGCGTGCTATCCGCTCTTTGACCCAATATTTCTACAGCATTTGCGCGTACAGAAGAATTTTTATCGTGCAGAAATGTGATAAGTTCATTGATAACGGTACTTGTATCTATTGTTTTTAAAACCAACGAAGCCGCAACTCGAATACTCCATGTAGAGTCATACAGAGCGTTTATAAAGAATTTAGGCTCTACACGTTCGTGGTGCAGCCCTAACCCTTTCAATGCGGCTTCACGTACTTCTATACTCATACTTTTGTTTTGAAATACTTCACGTAATACTGCAAGTGGTGTCCGTTCGCCGAGTTTACCAAGCACGACAATCACAGAGCGGTGAACTTTCCATGACTCTTGAGCATCGTACAGCAAAGCAAGTAATGGTTCGATAGACACAAGGTGCTTGACCAACTCAACAGTATCACCTGCCTCTAACGTAACATCCGCATCACCAAAAGCAGCAAGCAATACTTTCGTTTCGTTATCGCTCCATCTATGTGTAGCTGCATCGAGGAGCGCAAATGCTGGCGCAACAACACCAAGAGGAAGCACACGTATATGTTCGTGCACCGAAACTAGACGCTGCCTATACACATCTCGCTCCGCACGCTCCGCCCTAATAAGTTCCTCGGCCCACTGCACAAGTAGCCTACTTGCCAGCACTGCGAGCGGTTCGTCTATCACCAACGAGAACTCGCGTAGTGAGCTAATCGCTAAGAGCAGACACAGATAGCCAACATCACCTGTTAACGTCTTCTGTTCGTTCGCAAGAGCGGTAAACCAGTGTAACGCGCTCTGTCGCCCCTCAGCACCGTACTCTTGTACCAGTACGCCAACGAGCAACCGCAGTATCTCAGTCCAGCGACTATACAAGCGTTTACGCCACAGCAACGTCCACGCCGCGCTCTTTTTACCTTCATCATCGCTACACAACTGACTTGCTAGCGCGGAAGCTACAAGATATTCTTGAAACATCTGGTGTTTAAAGCCATAGGTTTGGGATGCAACAACTTCCAACACACCGGAGTCTAAGACGTGCGCCACCATTGTATAACGTTCACTCGCGGTACTGTTTACATCTACTGCTACGAGAAAATCCAGCACGTCTTGTACGGCAAAATTGCGTCCCTTCGTCTGATACAGGTGTAGGGCAAGTTGGGCAAGTATACCCCGTACATGATCCCGCTGCTCTTGCTCATGCAAACGTGCGGTAAGCATAGCCTCGATTATCTCGCGGTATAGCAAAGCGCGACTAGTTGGCAACGTACCAGATTGTACATATATAGTCGCGGCGAGGCTAAACAGGAGTGGATTTTCGCCCCACGTAGCATTATGCACATCGTCCTTGAGCAGAGCAACAAATGCCGATGCAGAAGGTATGGTGAGCGTGGGAGATGGCGCAAGGGCTTGGATAAGTACAGGAAAGAGATGTTCAGCTAGCTTTAGCCGCATCTTTTCGTCGAGCGGCTGCAATTCCCACTCCGCGAACTGTCCATGCGTAAACTGCCCACCCTTGTATTCTGTGAAGCGAGAACCAATTATCCAGGTTCCACCGTAACGCACCACTTCGCGGTTAATCAGCGCAATCACGTCAGGGCGCAGTACAGGAACTACTTCATCCAGACTATCGAGGCAAAGCATAGCGTGTCCTGTTGTAACCGCCTCTACCACTATTTCCATGAATCGCTCATCAACATTAGAAGCAGTAACAAGTTTTTCTATATAGGCAAGCAGCGAGAGACCAGAGGAAGCCAGATCGGGGAGAGAAATGAACAGAGGCAATGGCGCGGCTATATCACGCTGGGCACGGCTAATTGCCTGTTGCAATAGATCTTTCAAGGCCGTTGTCTTACCCATCCCAGGCCCACCCAGAATCACAATACGCGGCTGCTCGCTTCGCACGAGCGCGTCGCTACTATTGCGGGCGGTGACAACCTCGCTAGAGGTATGAGCCTGTAGTACCGACGGATCACGACGCAGTATCAATGGCTGAAATACTGTGTGCAGCGGAACCGCCCGCTCTACCGAGGCCAGAGGAAGTGTAAGTTGACCGTAACGAGCGAGCAATGCGTCCAGATACTGTGTACGTGCCACATTTGCATCAAATGGGAGCATAATTCGTTTTTTCTTTCTCCGAATATTCTATCCTTAGAAAGTATAGCACACTCTCTTAACCGTCATCCAACCTGCAATCTGTCCCACCCTATCGCGTGTACGTTACGCGCATTTGGGGGAAGGAGCAGGCGTTGCGTCTTGCCCGTCACGAGATCACCGTACCAAAACTGCTCTGTGGGTTTACTCGTGCCATACAATCCCTTTGCCACAAGCGTGTAGCCACCGGGGGCAACCGCAACGGCATCAGCCGTAAGAGTTCCCGCCCCTGGCGCAATGTCATTAAGTACAACGGTATCCTGCACCGTGGTATTCAGACTGCACCGTACAACCTGCTGCCTACTGGTAACGCTTGTCACGGTCAGTGGCGAACCATCGTCTCTATAGCCGATCAACACGTTTGTGTTGGCGCGAAAGACAGAGGGGACAGGAGAAATACCATCGCTGCTCACCGTGTGCAAAGCAGTATCCTGGGTAGGACAGGTATAATACACCCGTATTCCACCAGGGCTTAACCAGAAATTGGCTCCACGCTCACAATCAGTAACCTGTTGCACACTTCCGGTAGTGACGTTGGCACGGTTCAATATACCTTCAGGGGAATATGCCCGCCCTTGATACCCCTTGACAAAATATAAATACCCATCGCGGTAGTTTAACAGCGAGGTCGAGGCAAGTGTAGGCAAAAGCTGGCTTGTATGATGCGTCCGCACATCTATTTGTGTAACCCCTTGCGCGGTATTGATAAAGAGAGAACGATCATCGGTACTCCAGATAGCAGAACCACCTTTTTCTGGTGTAGTAAAGAACGCATCTGTTGTTGACTGCGGATAAAGAAAATACGATCTTCTAAACCCATCATAGGTCGAGTACAGCAGCATGTGTCCATCATGTGATACACCGTTGACGGTGGTTTCCGCATACAGAGAGGTTGCCAACACCGCAGATTTTTCATGGAGTGGGTCATAATTGGCGATAACCATAGTGCCATTGAGTTGATACATGATGACTACTGACGACCAGGTAGAGAGTACCCCTGGCACAATAGAGGTGGACAGGGTTGCAACAGAGGTAGGGGCCGCGGGATGACTCGCTGCCGCGGAGCTACTTGTCGCAGAGTGGCGCGGTAACGTGTAGCTAAACAAGCCGAACGAGGCGATGAGAATGGCGGCGACAGCGGCGATAGCGAATGCACTGTAGCGTTTTTTCCTTATACGCCTGGGTCGTGGTGTCTCGATATTGTGTTCCACCAGAAATGGTACAATGGACGTTACTTCGTGATGATTGTTCGCGCCTATCTTGTGTGCCGCGCCCTGCCCTTGACGCAAGGCCGCCATGATCTGCGTATGTGTCGAAGGAACTTTTTGTTCACCCTCTTCAAGCAGAACCCGTAGCGCGAGTCGTTGCTGTGCAACCATTTTGTTTGCATTGACAAGGGTAGCAGTACAGGTGGCACACGTTGGAACGTGGATACGCAACTGCTCCAAATCTTGCGCGTCTTGCTCATCTTCTGGAACGGCTCCGTTTTGCGTCGCGTTTCCATTAAGTTCGTCCACAAAATCGAGACACTGACTACTCTTTTGGCACATGGAAAGACTCTTCGTATGGGTGGGCCTATACGAGTCTTGATCGTCGTCCTTCATCATCTTCCTTCTTGGTCAAGTCCTGCATAGATACGCTGAAACGATTGGCGAGCGCGGGCCAACCTGCTACGTACTGCGGAAAGCGTGTCTTGCATAGCCGACGCAATTTCGTTGTACGAGTATCCTTCGGCATCCAGTAAAAGGCACATCGCTGAAGCCGCCGGCAGTTGAGCGAGAACGCGCCGCACCAGATCACGTTGGACAACGCCCTCTTCAAATTGCTCATTACTCATCATGATATCCTGATTGGCTTCGTCGAACCCTTCGTCGTTGCTTCCTGATGGCGTCGAGAACGGTATCACCGTGACATGCTTACGGCGTCGCCACTCGCTACGTACCTGGTTGAGCGCAATACGGTAGAGCCAGGGCGCAAACCGCAACTCAGCCCCATCCATGCGAGGCAATGCCTTGTACGCCGAGAGAAAGGTCTCTTGACAAAGGTCCTGTGTGAGTTGTACATCCTGTGTTAAGCCATAGATCATGCGTCTAACACGCGGTTCATACTGTGTTACAAGTTTCTCAAATGCCTCTATCGAGCCATGTGCGGCTTCAATGGTCAATTGAGAATCATCTTCCACTGCGTTCATTTGATCCCATCAGTATTCAGCAGTCTGGCTGAATTCAGATTCTCTAGTAATATCAACGCATAAAATGTTCGCTTCGTCTCATAAAAAAGAAAAAAAGTGAGCCAGTTCATAGACAAAAATATATTCTCTCAGTTAGTATGCAAGGAATACGCCAAAAATACTGTGAAATACGTCACATTTTTATAGAAATCTTTTTTCTATTCCACCCAAATATACACTTAGCTATTCTTTTTTGCTATTGCGGTACGCACCCTCTCATACGCGTTCTCAAGCACGGTGGAGACATTCTTCTTCTCAACAACAAATGGCGCGTCACCAAGTCTTTTGAGTAGTGCGTTATCTACCTCTGGTAAGCTCATATCCACCGCGAACGTGCCAAGTGCCTCGCCTGCTTGCCAGAACGTATGCAGTTGGTCATCGAGTCGTAATGTTTCTTCGTTTCGTACCGCCGTTTCCTGCGTTTCCCCCCTGGCTATCGCTCGCTGTGCACCCTTGTTTTTCTCTTCAAGACGCTCGACACGCTTCTCGCGCAACGCCGCGATAATCGCGTCTTTGTCACGTCCGCGCAACGTAAACAGCAGAAAAGGATCTTTATCGAAACGTTCAGCAAGAATGTAGTACACGGCGGCAATATGCTTGCACGGATTCGCCCAATCGGGACAACTACACGTCGTCAGCAGGTCTTCCTCTACCTCTGGAAAGAGTGAAAGATCGACACTATCAAAGGCTTCCTCGATATTTCTCGGCATCTCACCCGCGAGCAACTTCGCCGCGAAAATCGCCTGCGCCGCCATCGCACCCGTTGCCTGCTCCCAATCACGTTTAGAAAATGGTTGCAGGCGTATCTTGATGGTATACGGTTGCCGCATCGACCCCTGCACCTTCGCGTTGACTTGGCCCGCCGTCACCTCTATCGAGAGGACCTGCCCCTTACGCGCATACGAACGGCCCCGCGCGAGCCGCGTTCCTATACCGAGCGACTCCAGCACTTCAACCCAACGTTTCGACCACCATGTCTCGCCAATCGCGCCCCGTTCGCTTTTTGCTTTGAGGCCACCTTCAACTTTGCGCGGCCTGTTCTCTGAATAATAATTCCACTCAAAATCATCATAGCCACCGTGCAATCGTTTCCCCATTTCGCTCACCTTTTCCTCACTCACTCTGCTACCGCTTCACGGCTCAACGCAAACAACTCTTTTAATTGGGAAGTAGACATCTCGGTTAGCCAGCCTTCGCCATTGCCGATAATGTTCTCGGCAAGCTCTTTTTTCTGTTCAATCATCTGGTCGATACGCTCCTCCAGCGTACCAATACATACAAACTTGTGTACCTGCACATTTTTCTTTTGCCCAATACGAAACGCCCTGTCCGTCGCCTGATTTTCCACGGCGGGGTTCCACCAACGATCAAAATGGAACACATGGTTTGCAGCCGTCAGGTTTAGCCCGACGCCACCAGCTTTTAGCGACAAGATGAACAGTGGTGACCCACCCCGCTCATCCTGGAAACGCTGCACCATGAGGTCGCGCTGCTTCTTCGCGGTCCCGCCATGCAAGAACAACACCTCACGGTTCAGCCGTTGCTGTAACGTTAGACGCAACAACGCCCCCATTTCAGCGAATTGCGTAAAAATCAGTGCCTTATCGCCAGCCGCGAGTACCTCCTCCAACATCTCTTCGAGCCGAGTAAGTTTTCCCGAACGATGCTCCAGGCGGCTCCCATCACCAACAAATTGCGCGGGATGGTTACACACTTGCTTCAACTTCGTCAACGTCGCCAGTACCAACCCTCTACGCGCCATCGGGCTTTCCGCCATCTCAATCCGCGCTAGCATCTCTTTAACCACGGCCTCGTATAGTGTCGCCTGTTCTTGCGTTAGGTTACAGAAAACTTTCATCTCCATCTTATCGGGCAAATCTTGAATAATCGCTTTATCCGTCTTCAAGCGACGCAGGATAAAGGGTTGCGTGAGACGTTTCAATGAGTCCGCACGTTCCGCGTTATGAAAGCGTTCGATAGGCAATGCGTAGTTTTTGTGAAACTCTGAACCAGAACCCAGATAGCCCGGATTGAGGAATTCCATGATTGACCAGAGTTCCGAAAGTCTATTCTCAACGGGCGTTCCTGTCAACGCGATTCTATAGTTCGCGTCAAGTTTTTTGATCGCCTGTGTCTGCTGTGCCACTTCGTTCTTGATATTCTGCGCTTCATCTATGACCACGTGTTCCCAGGTAATCGGCGCGAACTGCTCTTTATCGCGCAGAGCAAGCGCGTAAGTTGTAAGCACAATATCATGCTTCTTCACCTCATCAGCAAATGCCTGACCAGACAGCCGCTCCACACCATGATGTACCATCACCTTTAGCGATGGTGAAAAACGCTGTAACTCACGTTGCCAGTTTCCCACAATCGACATGGGACAAATTAGCAGCGTAGGATGCAGAGGCGCATTTTTCTGTTGCTGCTCACGATCATGCAATAAGAACGTAATGAGCTGTATAGTATTATGACACAGAATGTTGTTCGCGACAAAGTTATGATAGGTTTCAACCTCAAAGTCATATACCCAGCCCTCATAGTGCACATTCTCAATCGCTTCAATCGTACAGTAACATACCTCGTGTGCATCCACCGCGACCCCACAAACTTTTTCGGCTCGCTGCTCACGAACACAAACAACGTCGCCAACACATAATGTATTTGTCCAACCATTAGCTGTGAGCAGTTTGTGTGCTGCGGTAATCGTCACCGCATCCCCATTTTCTAGCCGTACGGTACGCAGTTTTTCAGAAACGGACTGACGGTAGAGCTGTGTAACCGTCGCGTGTACTATTTTTCCCGTTGCCTCATCGAGCGCAGCAACGCGTATTTCATGCTTTGGACGCGTCCAATCACCAACTCCGTCGGATACCATCTCACCGGCATAATGCATCCAGATATCCTCTGCTTTTTGCATCGTACCATTCACTGCAATCAACGCATCCCCGCTCAGGCATTTCCCCATGCCCATATCGTCCGCTAAACATGCGCCCAGGCCAAACTGTTTGAGGAACGCCAGCCACGACACACCCTTTAATTGATACGGGCGCAACGTTCCATGAAACGTGTCAGGTACATCCACCGTTGACCAGGCTACGTTTTGTGTCAGGCCGGCAAGCAGGTCCTTGACCCAACCATCGCCCTCAACCTCGGCAACCTGTAGCCCTGTCTCTGTTATGCCTTGCCCAAGCCCAAGCTCTAACACCTCGCCCAGCTTCATCTCGCCACGCTTCCGCTTCTTCTGGAAGAAACTAATCGCCGCCTCAATCTCCTCTGGTCGCAGCTCGACCCATTGCCCACGCACATGCACAAGCGACGTTTTCAGGTCAACAAGCCGCATAAATTCTTCATCTGTGAGCGTTGATTCACCAACCGCCACGTTCCAATCGTAGGTAACGATGCTATCGAGTCCCACAAGCCCCAACGAAACGCCAACTTCAACTTTGGGCTTGACCTTCATTTTTACCTTGAGGCGCGTCGAGCTTTTTTGCCACCAGGGGGGAACAAGTACTCCAAATCCACTCTGCTCCAATAATGGAGCTGACTGACGTAAGAACGCATACGCCTCTTCTGTACTTAACGCCAGTTCGCGCGGATGCGCCGTCTTCAAGCTCTCTTCAAGCACCGGAAACACACGCGACGCCTTGCCAAGATCAGTCAAGAGTCGCTCCTGTGGATTCTCGAATTGATGGTTGAGAAAGGTCAGGGTGTCGGAGCGTTCTTGCCACACATCATCCGCTGGCACAAGCAGACTTCGATCATCGTTGGCCTGAAGGTGAAAGCTAACACGCCACGATTGCTGCTCGTCTTCGGGCGTATCTAAGCGAAAACAGGTGCGAAACGGCGCGTTCGTAGCGATTGCTTGCAACGTCGCCAACCAGTCCGCGAGTGAGCGCGCGAACAGTTGCAACGCCTCCGGTGTACCTGTGAGTATCGCGTTCTCAGAAGACAGAGCGCGTACCCACTGTTCCGCAAGCGGTGCGGCTTTGCGACCCGTATGGCCCGCGACTAGGGTGTGCGGTGACAGGATTGTACGGACAAACGCATCTACGCTTGCATCGAGAAATTGTTGCACATTTGCCTGTAAAAGCGACATCTTTTTTTCGCTAGAGGGCATGAAAGACCAACAAATCGGCGGCATCGCCTGTGTCAGTACCTCCACACGCCTGGTATCTTCTTGCGAAAGAAACGCTTTCCATGTGGCCTGATACAGCGTTGTTTGGCCCTGCTTTGTCTCGCGCAACGCAGGAATAAACGCCTGTTTTGTCAGGAGTTCCAGCGCGAATTTCGCTACTGTCATCCAAAAGCGCAGCGAACTCCCATATACAATGTCGTGGGTAGTCTCTTCTGGAAGCGCAAGCAGAACGTCAAGCGCAAGCAGAGCCGAGCAGGTCAGCGTTTCGACATCCCACCATTTCAGGCTCGTCGCCACGCTCGGCTCTTCTTCAACAACCAGTTCGGGCGAGTGGGTCGGCGTCTTTGCGGTTGATGGTAGGCGTAGCGACAGTACGCCAGTGCGGGTACTTTTCAGCAAAGGCGAACTCAGTATTTCCCCCATTGCCTCTTTGAGGTCCGTATGAGCAAGCACAAATGGATGTTTGCGCGTCGTTGCTTTCACAGATGACGTTTTGCTTTCCGTGAGAGCAAAGGGGGTAGCGGAAGATTCAGCCCAGATGTGCAAGGTATTGGACACCAGGCTATCACAAATGGCGTGTAATACTATCAAAGCATCCCATCTAGTTAGGAATAAGGAGAACACAACAAGAATGAAGCAAGAGTAGGAACCGATACATCAGCGTAGCACAAGAGGATATGAATCGCTCCTACCACAAGCGGGGTATCAACCAGAAACGTTTTATTGCGGCAACTCAGCAACTGAGGACTTAACCTCAATGTAGCGTGCGAGGATGAAAATCATATCAGAAAGGCGGTTGAGATAGCGTACAACCTCTCCATTCTGAATGACGCCATCATGGAGCAATTTTACCACCATGCGCTCCGCCCTGCGGATAATCGTGCGCGCAAGGTCAAGTGCGGCCCCAGCGAGCGTATCGCCTGGAATAATAAACTTGTTAGGGATTTCTACTTCTTGCTTGAGCTGTTCTTCGACCTTCTCAAGCCCTTGCACATGCTCAATCGTCATTCGCAGGCCCATCTTTTCATATACTTCTGGGGTCGTCGCCAGTTCTCCCATCAACAGATAGAGTTCCTGCTGCACGTGATAAATGATGTCCTTGACCTTCTGATCCTGCGTCATTGCTCGCGCCAGCCCTAACGCTGATGTGGCTTCGTCTACCGTACCAAACGTATCGGGACGCGGATCGTACTTTGCGACGCGCTCCGCTCCCAACAAACCTGTATAGCCTGTATCGCCTGCGCCCGTTGTCACTTTTGCCATAGCATCCTCTCCTTTATATGGGGAATCATATTAGCCTCTATAGTGGTATGCGCGGCTCACCCGTCGCCAATCCGCTTCACGGCCACGCACGAGCCGCTCTTCATTCAGTGCTTCCAGTGTGTTCGTCGCCAGAAAACGCCGCCGTAAGTTCGACAGATCAATCTGCTCATCCGGCGGAAAGAAAGCCCGATAGAGTAGCGCGGCCTCAGCCAGTGTTAGTATACCATCACCTGACATAGGTTCTCCCAAATCATCCGTTTGGTGCGGTTCTTTGCGGACAACAGGCTCGTTGTTGTGCTGGAGTGGAGGAGCAAATTTGGCGATAGGCATTGTAGACATATCCGCCAGAAAACGTAAAATGTTTTCGGGGTTGTGCTGTATCTGTGAGCGTAGCACGTGCAGAGCTGTTTGTACACCAGGAAAAACATCCGCGTCGAGCATCTTGCGTCCCAGTTCAATCTCTACCACCGGAACCCACCTCACCCGTAAACTGGGTATCGCCTGCTTGTGTAACGTCGGGCGCAGGGCATCATGGTTTGCCCGAAGCAAAATACTATGGATGAGCGAGACCGCCATTCCCTGCTCCTCGCTCCCCCACACGGTGACATGCTGCTCCTGCCAACCAGCTTTCAATTGCATAAGCGAGGCGCGTCTGGGCCACACAAGCAGAGCATCGAGTGTGCTATCGACGGCGTTTGTCACCGACTCGGTATCGAGGACCAGTCGCATCGGTGCGCCCCAGGGACCTTCGCGCAACAACACCCAGAGCGACCAATCGCGCACAGTAAACGCGACAACGCTGGCGGTGACAATCAACCGTCTGGGTGCAGTATCACGCATCGGGTGCGCTGAGGCTTGCTGTGAGAATGAGGTACTCATATTTTTGTACTACTCCACTACAAGTATACATAGTTCTGTTAGCATTGTAGTATTATAGCGAAAGACTGCAAGAGGGGTCGTACCCAGTTTTTGCACCAAAACGCACACAGACACCTTGTGCAAGGTGTCTGTGCTTTTTATATATAGCCCGCTTAGGGAATGTTTACTTTAGCGTCCAAAAAAGAAATGGAGGTAAAGAGCAAAACTTCCAGAGAGCAGCAACGCAACGATTTGAAGTACACGATAACGAGCGATTGTGGCGCGTTCATCGAGAGCAATGGCTTTTGCGCCACTTGAGCGACGCTGGGCGGGTCGTTGATTTTGCATGAATGTGTCCCTTTATATGTCTGAGTCAGAGAGGGTAGCCTGCTTCTGGCTACTCTTATTAGTATATACGATGTATAACGATTTTTGGTTGCGAATCCATCCCAATTTCCACTACATAGGAATATTGGTGGTCTTGAACAGACACAACAACTTTGTTATACTAAAGCACACCCGTTGTGTAGCAATAAAAGATGATAGGCTGAGACAAGATTTTTCCATCTCGACATACTGCCCCTCTGGTCAATTCTTGCTTGTAGACAGACATAA
>Ga0123337_10003873_pt1 | contig 15564 bp, 12 predicted proteins | sample frozenSSSSmetaG_FD_89792 | JGI IMG/M metagenome (GOLD analysis project Ga0123337, IMG submission 89792) | Glacier valley bacterial and archeal communities from Borup Fiord, Nunavut, Canada, to study Microbial Dark Matter (Phase II) -... | ecosystem: Environmental > Aquatic > Freshwater > Ice >... | reverse complement strand
GTCCACGACCACCGCCAGCTGGCGCACCGCACGAGCGGAACCCTCTCTCACCTGTCCGCCGCGGTGGCCCACGGGTGGGCGGTCAAGACCGAGCCGGACCCCCCCTGGGTGACCTACCCTCGCACCCGGCACCTCACCCCCGTGGACGCCGCTGCCACCCACCCCAGCTGGCGCGACCTGCCGCTGGCTGACCGTGAGCGTGGGATCACCGCCCCGGTCCTCACCGTCATCGACTGCGCGCGGGTCCTGCCCTTCGACGAGACCCTGGCCATAGCCGACTCCGCTCTGCGCGACGGCGACGTGACCCGTGACGAGCTCGTGACGGCCGCCTCGCAAGTGCGCGGTCACGGGGCGCGTCAGGCCCGGACGGTGGCGCACGCGGCCGACGCGCGCGCCGCCAACCCCATGGAGTCGGTGCTGCGGGCCATCGCCCTGGAGTTCCCCCAGCTGACCCTCGAGCCCCAGTACGCCGTGTGGGACTCGGGCCTCTGGGCGCGGGTCGACCTCGGTGACCGGTCACTGCGCCTCGCGCTCGAGGCCGAGGGATTCGAGGCTCACAGCACCCGCAAGCACCTGCATCGCGACGCCCGGCGCTACACCGAGCTCACCGTGTGGCAGTGGGCGGTCCTGCGCTTCTCATGGGAGGACGTCATGCACGACCCGGACTGGGTGCGTTGGGCGATCCGGTCGTGGCTCGATGCTCGTCGAGGCGTTGCCGTCCCGCCACCGCCGACCCGTCGCGCCACCTGAGCGCCTGGCCAGACTTGCGCCAAGACGCCGAACCACCGGTTGCGGCGGCCGCCCGACCGTGGGGCATGTCCGGAGAGGCGTCTCGGCCGGACGCGGCCCCTCCGTGGCGAGAGCCGGAGGAGCGCCTCAGGTGGTCGCAGGCTCGTCCGGTGCGTTCACCATCGACTCGGCGGCGCGGGTGAGGTAGTCGCGCAGCAGCAGGTCGTGGGTCTCGTCGAGGGTGCCGTCGTCGTGCAGCAGGTCGACGGCCCCGATCATGTGCGTGAGCCAGCGGTCGCGCTGGGTGGGCGTCACGGCATACGGGTGGTGGCGCATGCGCAGGCGCGGGTGGCCGCGTTGCTCGCTGTAGGTGGTCGGTCCGCCCCAGTACTGCTCGAGGAAGCCGAGGAGCCGGTCCTCCGCGGGGCCGAGGTCCTCCTCCGGGTAGAGCGCGCGCAGCGCGGGGTCGCCTGCCACCCCGCGGTAGAACTCGTGCACCAGCCGGGCAAACGTCGGGCGGCCCCCGACCTCCTCGTAGAAGCTCACCGCCCCATCCTCACAGACGTCGTACGACGTCCCGCACCGCCGGAGCCCCGGCGCCACGACGCAGGTCAGGCGCAGCCCGATTTTGTCCCGTGCCGACGGGGCCGCAGGCTGGTCACTGTGACCATCGCCACCCACTCAACCCTGCACCCCGATATCCGAACGGCCCCGGACGCCGCCACGGACGCCACCTGGTGGCGTCACGCCGTGACCTATCAGGTCTACCCGCGCTCGTGGTCCGACAGCGACGGCGACGGCATCGGCGACCTGCCCGGCATCACCGCCCGACTGCCCTACCTGCGCGACCTCGGCGTTGACGCGCTGTGGTGCTCACCGTTCTACACCTCCCCGCAGGCCGACGCGGGCTACGACGTCGCCGACTACCGCGACATCGACCCGCTCTTCGGCACCCTCGCCGACGCCGACGCCATGATCGCCGAGGCCACCCGCCTCGGCATCAAGGTCGTCGTCGACCTCGTGCCCAACCACTCGTCCGACGAGCACCCCTGGTTCCGGGCGGCGCTGGCCGCTGGCCCGGGCTCGCCCGAACGGGCCCGCTACCTCTTCCGTGACGGTCGCGGCGCGGACGGCGACACCCCGCCCAACAACTGGCGCTCCGTCTTCGGGGGCGAGGCCTGGTCCCGGGTCACCGAGGCCGACGGCACAGCCGGCCAGTGGTACCTCCACCTCTTCGACGTCAAGCAGCCGGACTTCGACTGGTCGAACCCGGCCGTGCGGGAGGAGTTCGAGTCGGTGCTGCGCTTCTGGCTCGACCGGGGGGTCGCCGGGTTCCGGGTCGACGTGGCCCACGGCCTGATCAAGAGGCAGGGGCTGCCCGACTGGTCCGAGCCCACCGAGCTGCTGGGCAACCGGGACGAGCACGGGGAGGGTGAGCACGGCGAGCCCGACGCCGCCGGTGCCGCCACCCAGCGGGAGACCCGCGACGCCCCGATGTGGGACCAGGACGGCGTGCACGAGATCTACGAGGGCTGGCGCCGGGTGCTCGACACCTACGGCTCCCCCGACCGGATCCTCTGCGCCGAGGCCTGGGTCGAGCCGCCCGAGCGGATGGCGCTCTACGTGCGCCCGGGCGAGATGAACCAGGCCTTCAACTTCGACTTCCTCGAGTGCCCGTGGGAGGCGCCGCGGCTGCGCGAGGTCATCGACCACTCCCTCACGGCGGCGGCCACGGTCGGCGCCCCGAGCACCTGGGTGCTGTCGAACCACGACGTGGTGCGCCACGCCTCGCGGCTGGGCCTGCGCCAGGACCGCCGCCGCCCCAACGGGATCGGCGTCGACGACCCCCAGCCCGACCGTGCCCTCGGCCTGCGACGGGCACGGGCGGCCACCAGCCTCATGCTCGCCCTCCCCGGTGCGGCGTACCTCTACCAGGGCGAGGAGCTCGGGCTCCCCGACTCCACCGACATGCCCGACCACTACCGCCAGGACCCGGCCTTCCGTCGCTCCGGGGGCGTCGAGCTCGGCCGCGACGGGTGCCGGGTGCCGATGCCGTGGGTCAAGGACGCCGACGCGTTCGGCTTCGGCACCGGCACGCAGGGAAAGCCGTGGCTGCCGCAGCCGCCGACCTACGGCGACTGCGCCGTCGACCAGCAGGAGGGCGTCGCCGGCTCCACCCTCGAGCTCTACCGCGCCCTCCTCACGGCCCGTCGGGCCCACGGCCTCGGCCTGCGCGACCTGCAGTGGCTCGAGGCGTATGCCGCCCTCCCGCACGTCGTGGGCTTCGCCTCCACCGCGCCGGGCGAGCCCACCGTCGCCGTCGTCGCCAACCTCGGCCCCGACCCCGTGGCCCTGCCGCAGGGCGAGGTCGTCGTGACCTCGGGCGACCTCGACGCCGACGGTTCGCTGCCGACCGACACCACCGCGTGGGTGCTGCTGGCAGGCTGAGCTGCATGACCCTCCCTGACCGGCCACCTCCAGCCTCCGCAGTGCCCGGCGCACCGACGCAGGACGAGGGTGGCGGGACCGGGCTGGCGCTGTGGTCGACGCCGCAGTGGCGCGAGCAGGCGACGGCCTGGGCCGACGACGTGCTGTCGGCCCTCGGTATCCGCCGGACGGGCGAGGCGCAGCAGCCGCACCTGCGCGCGTGGTCGACCGTGCTGCGGCTGCCGACGAGCGCCGGCTCGGTATGGCTCAAGGCCCCTGGGCCGGGCACGGTGACGGAGGTGGCGCTGATGCCCGTGCTGGCGCGGCGCGGCGGCGACCGGGTGCTCGCTCCGTACGCCGTCGACCTCTCGCGGGGGTGGCTCTTGCTGCCCGACGGCGGCGCCGTGCTCGCGACCAACACGCCTGCGTCGCTGGAGGTCTGGAACGAGGCGCTGCGCGGGTATGCCGCCCTGCAGCTCGCGCTCACCCCCTACGTCGACGAGATGCTGGCGGCCGGGGCCCCGGACCACCGGCCGGGTCGTTTGCCCGCGCTGCTCGACGAGGTCATCGCCGGTGCCCGACGCCACGCCCGGACCGCCGAGGAGCGCTCGACGCTCGCCGCGGCGGGGAAGGAGCAGGCTCGTGTGGCGGAGCTGGCGAGCCTGCTGGCCGAGGGTACGCCTGGGCCCTCCGTGCAGCACGACGACCTGCACCGTGACAACGTCTTCCTCGACCGGGCGCGGGTCTTTGACTGGGGCGATGCGGTCGTCGCGCACCCGTTCTCGTCGCTGCTCATCGCCCTGCGCGACACGGCTGAACCCCTGGGGGTGGGCCTCGACGACCCTCGGGTCGTCGCCGCCCGCGACGCCTACCTCGAGGTCTGGGGCGGCCCGACCACAGAGAACCTCGCGGTGCTCGAGGCCGCCCGCACCGTGGGGGTGCTCAGCCGGGCCGCGAGCTGGCTGCGGGTCCTCGACTCCCTGAGTGACGACGAGGCCGGCGACGTGCGTGAGGCGCCGATCCGCTGGCTGGCCATGCTGGGCGCCGGCGAGCGCCTCTGACCCGGGGCTGGACCTGCGCCCCTGACGTGGGCGCGTGGAACGCCGTACGGGAACGTCGTGCGCCGGGGCCCCGCGGTCGCGCGGGCGCCCCGCGACCGCGATGGTTCCGCCGCTCCCCCCCCTCGCAGGGAGCGGATGAACCCGCGGGCGACGGGGCGCCTCTGGTCGTGCCTTCTTGCGTTGCCTCCTCAGCCGAGGAGGCCGGCGGTGAGCGATCTGCTCACGATGTCGGTGGCCCAGGACCCGAACCACTGGCCGGAGCCGGGCTCGCTGCGCTCACAGGTGCCGTCGGACTCACCCGGGTGCTTGACCCAGACGACGCCGTCGAGGACACCCCCGTCGGTGGTCGCGGCAGGTAGCCGGCCGAGCAGTCGCCCCGCTGGGTTGCACCAGTCGAGGCGGCGCGCCGGGGCGGGGCCGTCGCCGTTGCGGGAGGTGTCGACGACGAAGTGCGGTGCGGACGACGGCACGCGGGCCCGGATGCCGGCGACGACCTTGGCGCCGAAGGCGACCTCGCTGCCGGTGGTGTAGAAGTTCGAGACGTTCAGGCTGAAGCCGCGGGCCCTGGCGACGTGCGCCCTGACCAGTCGGTCGGCGGCGACGTCGGCGGTCATCCACCACTCGTGGCCGGCGTCGAGGTAGACCGCGGTGGAGGTGTCGCCGGTCAGCACGTCGACTGCGCCGGCGATCATGGCGATGCGGGCGTCGGTGTCGGCGGCACGACCCGAGCAGGAGCCGGAAGCGAGGGCATCGGGCTCGACGATCACCGACGTCGGGCGTGCGGCGATCGCCTGGCGCACCATCTGCACCCAGGCGAGGTAACGGGCGGACGTGGACAGGCCCCTGGCGGAGTAGCCGCCGCAGTCACGACCGGGCACCGCGTAGAGCACAAGCATCGGCAGCTGACGGGCGGCGGTGGCGCGGCTGACGTAGTCGGCGATCCACGCTTTCTGGTCGTTGGGTCCGATCCACTTGGCCTGCGGCACAGCGACGAGGCGGGCGGCCGCGCGGCCGTCGGTCGTGGGGGCCTTGGCCGCCTGCGCTCCGGCCCAGGTCAGGCGGTCGGCGTAGAACGAGCGGGTGGCCAGAGGGTTGGTGGAGATTGGCACAGAGGAGTGCGACCTGGCGGCCGTGGGAGCAGCGACACGGACCCTGACAGGGGCGGCGGCGGCGTGGCGTACGACGGTGCGTGCAGCGGTCGGTGCGGCGGTGGCAGGGGCGGCGACGTAGGTCACGAGCGCCGCCGAGACCACGGCGAGGACGGACAGTCGTCGACGGCCGTGGGGCCGACTTGTGGGGAGGGTCATGGCAGGGTCCTTCAGGAGGCCACGCAGGCGCGCAGGAGTGACCGCGCAGGGCAGGCGGCGGATGTGGGGGAAGGACCTGACCGCCGGTGGGAGCCGGCGGTCGGACGGGTGGCAGGTACGCCGCCCGGGGAGGGCGTGAGAAAGTGCTGGTCGACCGGGGGTCGGGGTGGGGTACCGAGCCGGTCAGATCAGACGCTCGAAGCGCCTGTTCCCAAGGTTAGGTGGCACCAAGGGTGTCCGGTATGGGCCTTTCGGTCTTCTTGTTCCGGTATTCGACGGTGACGTCGCCGCTCACCCTCAAGTTCCGCTCAGCGGGGCCGGGCGCGCTCGGCGACCACGGTCGGAGGCACCTCGCCGAGCCAGTCGATCGGCGTCCACGCCTCGCTGCGCACCCACTCCGAACCGCACGCCTCACAGGCGAAGAGCGGCTCGTCACCGAGCCGCTGGCCGGTTGCCGACCAGGTGCACTCGCGTCGGCAGTCGGTCATGGCGAGGGGTCGGTCAGGCAGCTGAGTCACGCCTCCATCATCGGTCAGGCACCGTGTCGCAGCCGCGGTGGGTCTGCGTGGCACAGTGCAGCCGTGCCCTCCACCCGTGACGACACCTGGCCCTACCTCGACGAGCCGCCCCTGGCCCTCGCCCATCGCGGCGGAGCGGCCTGCGGCCCCGACGTCGCCATCGAGAACTCCCTGGCGGCCTTCCGCGCCGCGGTCGAGCTCGGCTACCGCTATCTCGAGACCGACGTGCACGCAACCTCGGACGGGCAGCTGGTGGCCTTCCACGACGACCGGCTCGGGCGTGTGACCGACGGTTCGGGCCTCGTGGCCGAGCTGCCATGGGAGGCAGTGGCCCAGGCCAGGATCGGTGGGCGCGAAGCAGTGCCCCGTCTCGCCGAGCTGCTCGAGGAGCTGCCGACCGCGCGTTTCAACATCGACATCAAGGCGGCGCGAGCGGTCGAGCCGCTGTGGCGAACTCTGCGCGACCACGACGCCCTCGACCGGGTCTGCGTCGCGTCCTTCTCCGACCGGCGCCTCGCGGCCTTCCGGCGCCTCGCGGGCGGCCGTGTCGCCACCGCCGCCGGCCCCACGGAGACCGCGGCCCTGCGTTTCGCCCCCGCGAGACTGAGCAGCGTGGTGAGGCTGCGCGCCGCGGTGCTGCAGGTGCCGGAGGTCCATCGGCTCGGGCGGGTGCCCGTGCGGCTGGTGACGCCCGGCTTCGTCGAGCGGGTCCACCGCCTCGGGAAGCAGGTCCACGTGTGGACGGTGGATGACCCCGACGACATGGCGCGCCTGCTCGACCTCGGTGTCGACGGCCTCGTCACCGACCGGATCGACCTGCTCAAGCAGGTGCTCGTCGCGCGGGGCCAGTGGCGCCAGTAACCCTGCGCAACATGGGTTCTCGGCGTGGGTGGCACTCAGCGCCGGAGCACGTGCCCGTATGAAGCCGCCAGCCGGACCCAGCGTCCCCGCTGGTAGACGGTAGCCGTGCCGCCGGCCCCGGGCTGGGCGAGGAAGCCGAGCACGTGCGCGGCGAAGGCAACCCCGGCCGGCACGGGCGGGGTGGTGGACGTCAGACGCGACCACACGGCATACCGGAGCGCGGTGAGGGCGGGCGCACCCCCGGCGGCGGCGCCGCTCTCGGTGCGGGAGCCGAGCGCGACCTCCTGGATGCCGGCGACCGCGGCGGTCCGCAGGTCGTCCTCGGCGACCGCACCGACCGGCTCCCAACCCGAGCGCGGCGCCGCGAGCGAGGTCCACGGTGCGGAGACGGAGGTGGGTGGCACGGACAGCTCGACGCCATCTGGCTGGTGGGCGAGCCGATCGGTGAGCGCCGCGAGCGGCACGACGACGTCGAGGTCGAGCGGCTCGCCGAGCGCGCAGGCGCGCAGGGCGGTGACACCGCCCTCGGCGAGCAGACCCCGGCCGGGGAGCGCCTGCACGTGGGCGGCGAGGGTGACCCCAACGGCCTGCAGGCGCATCGCCCCGTCGGGGTCGAGCGCGCGGGCCCGGGCGACGAAGGTGGCGAAGTCGGCATACCCCTGCTCGTCGTCGAAGCGCAGGGCGGGCGCACTCATCGGCTGCGCCAGCGAAAGCGTTGCACCGGGCCGAGATTCGCCTCGAGCACCGTGCGCTCCTCGGGGTCGAGGCGACGCGGGGCGGCACGGTCGAACGCGTAGGTCACGACCCCGGTGGCGGCGCGGGCGTAGGTCACGTCGCCGACCTCCTCGGGGTCGCGCAGGTTGTAGGCGAGGTCGAAGGAGGCGGCCCCGACCTTGGTGCACCACATGTCCACGGCCACCGGGGCGTGCCGGAAGGGCAGCGGCGCGAGGTACTCGATCTCGTGGCGGGTGACGAGCACCCCGTGGTCGAGCAGGCTGCGCCCGCGGCCGAACCACTGCTCGAACCCGATCACGCGGGCATCCTCGAGCAGCCGCAGGAACTGCACGTTGTTGACGTGGCCGTAGGCGTCCATGTCGGACCAGCGCAGCGGGACGTCGACGGTGTAGCCGGCGGAGGGGGGCGTCGGGCTCGAGGTGCGGTCGGGCATGCCGCCATCCTCGCAGCCCCACCGTGCGTGCGACCGCCGCCAGGTCGGTCACCCCAGGCAGAGGCAGAACGGGTGACCCGCGGGGTCGAGGAAGACCCTGAAGGTCGTGCCCGGCTGGTGCTCGGTCTTCGTGGCCCCGAGCGCCACCACGGCGGTCTCTGCGTCGTCGAGGTCGTCCACGACGACGTCGAGGTGGTGCTGCTGGGGCACCTCCTGGCTCGGCCACGTCGGTGCCTTGTAGTCCTCCACCTTCTGGAAGCCGAGAGGGGGCCATTCCTCGCTCCAGGCCTCGCACCAGTCACCCTCGTCCTTGACCCGCCAGCCCAGGAGGGCGGCGTAGAAGGCGGCGAGGACCTTCGGGTCGGGGCAGTCGAGGACGGTCGTGGGTCTGCGTGCGATGGCCATGGCGACGACTGTAGGTGCGGTAGCGGACGGTCGGCGACCTCTTTGCCGGGCTGTGGATGACCGGCGGGGGATGTCGGCCCGGCGGCATACGGTGGTCGTATGACGCCTTCCTCCGCCGCCTCCCTCACGGGAACCGCCGACCCGGCCGCCCTCGCCGCCGACGCGCGCACCGCGCTGCGGCGGCTCGTCGGCCGCGACGACGTCGACTTCCGCGACGGGCAGCTCGAGGCGATCCAGACCCTTGTCGGGGCCCGGCAGCGGGTGCTCGTCGTGCAGCGCACCGGGTGGGGCAAGTCGGCCGTCTACTTCGTCGCGACCGCGCTGCGCCGGGCCGAGGGAGCCGGCCCGAGCATCATCATCTCGCCGCTGCTGGCCCTCATGCGCGACCAGGTGGCTGCCGCGGCCCGCGCCGGCATCCGCGCGGTCACGATGAACTCCTCCAACGCGCAGGACTGGGGAGACGTCGCCGCAGCCCTGGCCGCCGACGAGGTCGACGTCCTCCTGGTGAGCCCGGAGCGGCTCAACAACCCCCGGTTCCGCGACGAGCAGCTGCCCGACCTCGCCCGCCGGTGCGGCCTGCTCGTCGTCGACGAGGCCCACTGCGTCAGCGACTGGGGCCACGACTTCCGGCCCGACTACCGGCGGATCCGCGACCTGCTCCAGATCCTGCCCAGTGACACCCCGGTGCTCGCGACGACGGCCACGGCCAATGCGAGGGTGGTGACCGACGTCGCCGAGCAGCTCGGCGCCGGGGGCCACGAGGTGCTCACCCTGCGGGGGCCGCTGGCCCGCGACTCGCTGCGCCTCGGGGTGCTGCCGCTGGCCGCGCCGGAGCAGCGGATCGCTTGGCTCGTCGCCCACCTCGCCGACCTGCCGGGCAGCGGCATCGTCTACACCCTCACCGTCTCGGCCGCCGAAGACGTCGCCGCCACCCTGCGCGCCGCCGGTCACGAGGTGCGGGCCTACACCGGGCGCACCGACACCGCCGAGCGCGAGGAGCTCGAGGGGGCGTTGCGTGACAACGGGGTCAAGGCGCTCGTGGCGACCAGCGCGCTGGGGATGGGCTTCGACAAGCCCGACCTCGGCTTCGTGCTCCACCTCGGGGCACCCTCGTCCCCCGTGGCCTACTACCAGCAGGTCGGCCGCGCCGGCCGCGCCACCGACCACGCCGACGTGCTCCTGCTCCCCGGCCCCGAGGACCACGATATCTGGCGGTACTTCGCCTCCGCGTCGATGCCCCGCCAGGATCAGGCCGACGCCGTGCTGCGTGCCCTGGCCGGCGCGCGCAAGGCGATGTCCACCGCCGCCCTCGAGACGGCCGTCGACGTGCGCCGCACCCGGCTCGAGCTGCTGCTCAAGGTGCTCGACGTCGACGGAGCCGTCAACCGCGTCACCGGCGGCTGGGTCGCCACCGGGCAGGAGTGGACCTACGACGCCGAGCGGTACGCCCGGGTGGCGCAGTCGCGCGAGCGCGAGCAGCGGCTGATGATCGACTACGAGCGCGGCGACGGGTGCCGCATGGCGTTCCTGCAGCGGGCTCTCGACGACGACACGGCCACCCCGTGCGGTCGCTGCGACCGCTGCGCCGGGCCCTGGGTCGACACGACCATCCCCGAGGCCGCCATCGGCGCTGCCCGTGAGCGCCTGCTCAAGGTCGGTGTGCCGCTCGACGCCCGTGCCCAGTGGCCGACCGGCATGTCCCGCCTCGGCGTGCCCGTCTCGGGCAAGATCGCCGCCGGCGAGGGCCTCGAGCCCGGGCGCGTCCTCGCCCGGCTCACCGACCTCGGCTGGGGCCAGCGTCTGCGCGACCTGCTGTATGCCGCCCGGCCGGCTCCCGTCCCCACCGGCCCCGACCCGTGGGGCGAGCCACCCCCCGACCCGTGGGAGCTGCCGCCCGACCCGCTCGACGACCACGCGCAGGTCGGTGGACCCGGTGCCGACCCCTGGGCCGAACCGCAAGGCCCGCCACCGGCTCTCGACCCCGCTCCCCGCCCCACCTGCGACATCGAGGCCGACCCGGCCCTGGTCCGGGCGTGTGTCGGGGTGCTGCGCGACTGGGGATGGTCGACGAGACCGTCGGCCGTCGTCGTCGTTCCTTCCCGGGCCCGCCCACGGCTCGCCGTCTCCGTGGCACAGGAGCTGGCCCGTCTCGGCCGGCTCGACTACCTCGGAGAGCTCACCCTGGCGCACGGCGGCCCCACGGGCGGAGCCGGAGGCAACAGCGCCTTCCGACTGGCCGGGGTGTGGGAGCGGCTGGTGGTCTCACCTGAGCTCGCCCGCGCGGTGGCGGCGACGCCGGGGCCGGTGCTGCTCGTCGACGACCTCGTCGACTCCCGCTGGACGATGACCATCGCGGGGAGGGCGCTGCGTCAGGCCGGCGCGTCGGCGGTTCTTCCCTTCGCGCTCGCGTCCAGCGGCTGAGTCCCGCGACGTGGGCCCGCACCCCCGGCTCGTGAGCCGGGGGTGCGGGCAGGACTCCGACCCGGGCGCCGGGGTGAGGGTGAGACCTCGCCCTCGGGCTGCCGTCCGGAGCGGCCGAGCGGATCGGCCAAGCGGATCAGCCGCCCAGGGGTCAGTTCGGGCGGATGAGTCCGAACAACCCGTGCGCGTAGTGGTCGATCCCCGCCGTGAACAGCAGGTCATTCGGGGTGCCGGTCACGCCGTTGCCGAAGGTCAGCCCCCACAGCCCGTCATTGTGCAGAGGTTGGCCGGTGCTGTCTTTCAGCTGGCCACGGACCGCTCCCGTCATAGGATCGAGCGCCGTGATCCGGCCGTCACCGACGTTGCCGACGAGCAGGGACCCGCCGAAGCCACCCCAGCTGTCGGGCGCCATCGCCATCCCCCACGGAGCCACCAGCCGCTTGCTGGTCGACAGCGTCCGCACCAGCGAGCCGTTGAAGCGGAAAACGCTGACCCCGCCCGCCGGCCCCCCCGACGGGTCGAACCACGCCACGTAGACGCGGTCCCCGAAGACCGCGACGTTGTACGGCGCCAACCCGGTCATCGCCGGGTCGGAGAAGCTGCCGGACACCGAAACGTCCTGGAAGCGGCCGTTGAGGACCTCGATGCGACCGGTGACCGACACGGCATACAGACGCGGACCATCGGGAGTGGTCGCCACCGCCATCCCGAGGTAGCCGTTGTCACGACTGAACTTCGTGGTCACCGCCGACGTCACGGGGACGGCGGTGGGGCCCCAGCCGCTGGTGTAGCCGTCGAAGCCGTTGAACAGGAAGAGGGTGCCAACCGAGGCGCCGTTCTGGTGCGCCGCGAACGCGCCGGTCGGGTTAAAGGCGATGCCTGTGGGCTGGGCAGGGGTCTGGACGGCGATCCGCAGGGTGAGCGGGTCGACCCCGTTGGCACCGGAGTAAGCCTCCGAGGTCGCGGTGTTGTTGTTGTTGATCCACACCGCCGTCGTCGGTCCGATGGCAATCCCCCACGGGTTGGAGACGCGCACGTCGGTCAGACGCGCCAGTCCCGGCACGTCGGAAACCAGGTTGACCTGCCGGAACCCCGGCGGCGACGCCGCCTCTGCGGGCGCGAGGGCCGGCGCCGCGAGGGTCGCTGCGACAGCGACGAGGAGGACGCCCTGTCGGCGTCGGGAGGAAAGAGATCGGGAGAGCCACGACATCGTTCACGCTCCTTCGGAGGTGGACGGGGAGACCGAGGTGTCACCGGACGCCACCCCCACCAAGAGAGACGTCGGGCTGACCGATGCGGTTCGGACCCGGGCCCTGGTCATCAGCCCCCTCCCCCCAGGGCGTCAGGGCGAGTCGACGATCCCGCACGCCGCCGCCCCGGCCACGCGTCGGCCCGACGGCGACGCCGGGCTCAGCGCGACGGTCACCCTGGGGAGCACCAGCTGCACGATGGGGCCGATGAGCAGGGCGTAGGCCACCGTGCCGAGCCCGACGCCTCCCCCGAGCAGCCAGCCGACCACGAGCACGGTCAGCTCGAGACCGGTGCGCACCAGTCGAAGGCTCCAGCCGGTGCGCCTGGCCAGCCCGGTCATCAGCCCGTCTCGCGGGCCGGCACCGAACTGGCTCCCGATGTAGAGACCACCCGCCATGCCGTTGAGCACGATCCCCCCGAGCAGGAGGGCGACCCGCTCGGCCGGACCACCCGGGGCCGGCAACGCCGCCAGCCCCAGGTCGCTGACCACCCCGATGACGACGACGTTGGCGACCGTGCCCAGTCCCGGCCACTGCCGCAGCGGCCACCACAAGGCGAGCACGACCGCCCCCACCACCATGGTCACCTGCCCGAAGGTCAGCGGCCCGTGCGACTCGAGCCCGACGTGCAGCACGTCCCACGGGGCGAGGCCGAGGTCGGCGCGCACCATCATGGCCATCGAGAAGCCGTAGAGGACGAGCCCTGCGGCCAGCTGGGGCAGCCGACGCCCGAGGCCGGCCGGCGCGCAGCTGCTGGCGGGGTGACAGGGCGGTGAGGGCGACGGAGGGGAGAACCATGTCCCCACCATCGCCCACAAGTGGCCCGTAAACATAGGGCCACTTGTGGTTAGGTGGCCTCATGTCCTCGACGATCTCCGCCCACCGGCTGGCCGACCTGCTGGCGGCGAGCGGTGGGGCGTCCGTGGGGGGCGAGCAGGCGGCATACCGACAGCTGGCGGAGGGGGTGCGGCGCCTCGTCGCCGAGGGTCGCCTCCTGGCGGGGGCCAGGCTCCCCAGCGAGCGCGACCTCACGGCCGCGCTGGGCGTCAGCCGCACCACGGTCTCGAGTGCGTATGCCGTGCTGCGCAGCTGCGGCTTCCTGCACTCCCGACGCGGCTCGGGCAGCGTCGTCTCGCTGCCCACCGGCCCGGTCCCCGGCGGGCCGCTCCTGCCGGCCGACGGTCTCGACACCGACGTCATCGATCTCACCCTGGCTGCGCCGAGCGCCCCCGACGGCCTGACCGAAGCCTTCGAGGAGGCGCTGGCCGCCCTGCCCCACCACCTCGGTGGCACCGGCTACCACCCGTTCGGGCTGCTCGAGGTGCGTGAGCTCGTCGCCGAGCGCTACGCCGAGCGGGGTCTCGCGACCAGCCCCGACCAGGTCATCCTGACGACAGGGGCCCTCGCCGGGCTGAGCGTGGCCCTGCGGGCCCTGGGTGGGGCCGGTGACCGGGTGCTCCTGGAGTCACCGACCTACCCCAACGCCATGGCTGCCGTCAGACAGTCCGGGCTGCGTCCTGTCGGGTTGGCCCTCGACGCCGGCGGACTCGACGCGGAGGGCCTCGAGATCACCCTGCGCCAGAGCGCAGCCCGGTTGGCCTATCTCGTGCCCGACTTCCACAACCCCACGGGCGCGCTGGTCGACGAGAGCACGCGAGCACGGGTCGCGACAGTGCTGCGACGGCGCCGCGCCGTCGCGCTCGTCGACGAGACCCCGTGCGAGCTGCTGGTCGACATCGCCGACGGTGACATGCCCCGGCCGCTCGCGGCCTTCGACGACCGCGCGATCTCGATCGGCAGCGCGAGCAAGACGTTCTGGGGCGGCCTGCGGGTGGGGTGGCTCCGCGCGCCGGTCAGCGACGTCGCCCGCCTGCAGCAGGCCCGGCTCAGCCTCGACCTCGGCGCACCGTTGGTGGAGCAGCTGGCCCTGGCCGGGCTGCTGCGCCGGCGCCACACCGTGATCGAGCACCGACGACGCGAGCTGCGGGCCTCGCGCCAGGCCCTCGTCGAGGCCCTGCGTGCCCACCTGCCCGACTGGCGCTTCACCGTGCCCGCAGGTGGTCTGTGCCTGTGGTGCGAGCTGCCGCAACCGCGCTCGTCCGCGCTGGTGGAGGCCGGGCTCCGGCACGGCGTGCGACTCGCCCCCGGAGGCAGCTTCGGCGTCGACGGCGGCCTCGAGTCGTTCTGCCGCATCCCGATGGCCCAGCCGGCCGACGTGCTCGTTGCCGCCGTCGAGCGCATCGCCCGAGCCTGGGACGACGCCCAGGGCGCCGCACCACTGCGTACGACGCCCCCGGCCCTCATCGCCTGACTGGGCCGCCACCACCCCGCCGGCTTCTCGATAGGGTCCGTAGCGTGACATCCGAGGACTCCATCTCCCCCCTGTCCCCTCCCCCGTCCGAGGGGACAGACCCCCAGGGCGCGGTCGCCGACCTGCTCGAGGTGCTCGACCTGCAGCCGGTCGGCGAGGCGCACTTCACCGTCGAGGGCGCGCAGGGTGACCCGGAGAGCGAGCTCGGCCACTCCTCGGCGGCAGTCTTCGTCGGCCGCAGCCAGAAGCAGCTGCACGGGCGGGTCTTCGGGGGGCAGGTGCTCGCGCAGTCGGTGATCGCCGCGGGCCGCACGGTCGAGGCCATCGGCGGCAACCCGCGCCCCATCCACTCGCTGCATGGCTACTTCGTGCGCCCGGGCGACGACAGCCACCCCATCCGCTTCGCCGTGGAGAACGTGCGCGACGGGCGGTCGTTCTCCACCCGCCGGGTGTACGCGATCCAGTACGGCCTGCCGATCCTGTCGATGATCGCCTCCTTCCAGGAGGAGTCCGACGGCCTCGAGCACCAGGACCCGATGCCGGCCGCGCCAGACCCCGAGAGCCTGCCGAGCCTGGTCGAGCTGGCCGCGAGCACTGACGACCGGCGCACCGTGCGCTTCGCCCAGGCCCGCCCGATCGACCTGCGTCACGTCGAGGGCAACCTGTTCGTCGAACCGGGCGAGGAGATCACCGCCCATCAGAATGTCTGGATGCGGGCGATCGGACAGCTGCCCGACGACCCGCTGCTGCACGCCGCCGTCCTGGCCTATGCCAGCGACTACTCGCTCCTCGAGCCGATCCTGCGCCGCCACGGCCTCGCGTGGTCCGACCCACGGCTCCGTCCGGCCAGCCTCGACCACGCCATGTGGTTCCACCGGCCCGCGCGGGCCGACGAGTGGATCCTGTACGCCGAGCAGTCGCCATCCGCGCAGAGTGGCCGCGGCCTCGCCCAGGCGCGGATGTTCACCGCCGACGGCCGCCTCGTCGCCTCCGTAGCCCAAGAAGGCATGATGCGCATCAAGCCCCCCCCCCCGTCACCCCCCCCCCCCCCCCCCCCCCCCCCCCCCCCCCCCCCCCCCCCCCCCCCCCCCCCCCCCCCCCCCCCC
>Ga0123337_10003871_pt1 | contig 15566 bp, 11 predicted proteins | sample frozenSSSSmetaG_FD_89792 | JGI IMG/M metagenome (GOLD analysis project Ga0123337, IMG submission 89792) | Glacier valley bacterial and archeal communities from Borup Fiord, Nunavut, Canada, to study Microbial Dark Matter (Phase II) -... | ecosystem: Environmental > Aquatic > Freshwater > Ice >... | reverse complement strand
CCGCAACGGCCGCGAAAGCCGCAACGAGAACGTAGAGCACCCCTATCAGCACTCCTGGCCGGTGCAGCAGCCCCACGGCGTAGAGTGCGGCGCACAAGAGATAGAAGGTCAGTTCGTAGGAAAGCGTCCAGTAGAGGTTCACGATGTTCTGAAAGCCGAGCGGGCGCTGGAACAGGGTGATGTTTACAGCGACAGTGCCGAGGTCGATCGGGCGCCCCTGCAACCACCAGATGGACCAGAGCACCAGTGGAATTGACAGCCAGTACGCTGGATACAAACGAAAGAAGCGGCGGATGGCAAAGGTACGAAGCCCGTCGGCACGACTGTCGCGAGTGGAGAGGCTGGCGGGGATCACGAAGCCGCTCACCATGAAGAACAGGGCGACACCAAACGCGCCCAGTTGCCAATCGTCCGCGAACTTGAGCAGCCACAGCCCGCTGCCGGCCGAACTTTCCAGCATCTGCGAGATGTGCAGGGTCGCAACGCAAAGCGCCGCGATGGCGCGCATGGCGTCGACGTGAGCGTAGCGATGATCACCGCTCAAACCAGGGGCCTCAACACGACTTGGAGATGCCCCTTCGGAAGCAGACGGTTCGCTGCCAGTCAAGTGGTCAGCGTCGCCGATGGAGCGCGCTGGACTGATCGGACATTGGTTCTCAACAGCTGCCGACGCCGTGGAGCATCGCCCGAAGAATCGCAGCTATGGCGCGACGGTATCCGCTGCACCGGGGCCGGGGCCAGGCTCGGCGGCTCGTCGCCGAGTCAGTCTCCGGCCGAGCGCGATCATCGGCAGTTCGAGCCAGTGGTAGGTGGCGGCGGAGAACAGGATCGTCGCGGCCAGGAGCACCAACCAGTACACGGTGAGGTCCAAGCCGCGTGTCCACTCGAGGCCGGGCTGCTCAACCAGCCAGAGCGCGAGGTACATGACCACCGGATGGAACAGGTAGAGCGAGTAGCTGATCGCCCCCAACCAACTGAGCAGCGGATGCGACAGGCGGAAGCGCATGGCGAAAACGAGGAAGAACAGTACCGCGACCGCCCTGCCCCCATCCCCGCCAGGCCTGAACAGCAGCTGTCCGTCCTCAAACTCGAAGCTCCGCGCCAGAGGTAGAACGAACATCAGCAGGATGACGATCAGCCCCGCTTTCAGCCAGCGACTCAATGGCCGGCCATCATGCCACTGCCGCAGGACAGCGCCGACGAACATCAGCCCCAGGTAGACGGGCATATCGCTGAAGAACCGAACGTACTCGTCCTGCCGCAGATTATATGTCGCGACGACCCCGACAACGACCACAAGGACATAGAGCACGGCGAGCAGCGCACCCGGACGGTGCAGAACGCCGAAGGCATAAAGCGCAGCGCAGGCAATGTAGAAGGCCAGCTCGTAGGCGAGCGTCCAGTAGAGCCCCTCGATATCTTGGAAGCCGAGGACACGCTGCAGCATCGTGATGTTGGCGAGCACGGTGCCCAGGTCGATCGGGCGACCCTGCAGCCACCAGGTCGTCCACAGCGCCAGCGGGATCGACAGCCAGTACACCGGGTACAGCCGGAAGAAGCGACGGATAGCGAAGGTACGCAACCCTTCGGCGCGGTTTTCGCGGTTGCCGAAGCTGGCGGGGATGACGAAGCCGCTGACCAGGAAGAACAGGCTGACGCCCATGGCGCCAAGTTGCCAGTCGCGGGCCACTTCGTGCAGCCACTGTCCGCTGCCGGCGACGTTGGCCAACGACTCCGAGATGTGAATGGTCACAACACATAGCGCCGCGATGGCGCGCATGGCGTCGATATGTGGGTAACGGTTCTCGGCGGTCAAATCGAGGCCCTCGGCGCAGGCAGACTACCGTCCGCGCCGGATTTTGCGCAACGGGCCTAGAAGCTTGTCTTGAGCCAGCTGCCGACGCGGGAGAAATAGCCGTCGGTGCCGGTGAGCTTGGCGACGCGGCGTGGCTCGGCATATTCCTGCCCGCAGACCTGCGGGTAGATCAGCATGCCCGCGACCGTGGCGAACGCCGGGCCCTTGGCCATGTCGGGCAGGCCCGAGATGCCGAGCGGACGGCCGTTGCGGACGTTGCGGGCGAGGATGCGACGGGCCACTTCGGGCAGGCCGGTAAGGTCGGAGCCGCCGCCGGTGAGCACGAAGCGGCGGCCGCAGATATCCATCATGCCGGTTGCCTGCATGCGGTCCTTGATGGCGGTCAGCACTTCCTCGACACGCGGGCGGATGATGCGCGTGATGTGCGAGCGCGGAATCTGGCTTGGCGCCTCGTCACGGGTGGCGCCGACCGGGGTGATCGGGATCATCTCGCGATCATCGGTCTGGCCGGGCAGCACCGAGCCGTACATCGTCTTCAGCCGCTCGGCGTCGGCGATGCCGACCGACAGCTGCCGGGCGATATCGAGCGTCAGGTGATGCCCGCCAATGGCGATGGCGTCGGCATAGACGAGGTGGCCTTCGGCGAACACCGACACCGTGGTGGTGGCGCCGCCGAAATCGATGCACGCAACGCCCAGCGAGCTCTCGTCATCGACCAGTGTCGAGAGGCCCGAGGCGTAGGGCGTGGCGGTCAGCGCCTCGATCTGCAGGTGGCAGCGGTGCAGCACCAGTTCGACGTTGCGCATGGCGAGCGTTTCGGCCGAGACGCAGGCGACGTCGACCGAGAGCTTCTCGCCGACCATGCCGCGCGGGTCCCTGACGCCCTTCTGGCCATCGAGGGCGTAGCCGATCGGCAGCGCGTGGATGATCGAGCGCTCGGGGCGCACTGAGCGTTCGTTGACGGCGCGCAGCACGCGCTGCACGTCGGCCCGCTCCACTTCCTGCCCGCCAAGGTTGACAGTGGCCGAGAAGGTCTCGGAGCCGAGGCGGCCGGCGGTGACGTTGACGATCACCGACTGCACGGTGACGCTCGCCGCCCGCTCGGCCATGCCAACGACGGTCCGCACGGCCTGCTCCGCCTTGTCGAGATCGGTGATGACGCCCGATTTGATGCCCGCGGATGGGCCGTAGCCGAAGCCGATCACCTCGACATTGTGCGTACGTCCGCGGAGCGTCTTGCCCTCGGGGCGCGGCACCAGGCGGGCGATGACGCAGCAGATCTTGGTCGAGCCGATATCGAGCACGCTCACCAGCGAGGTCTTGCCCGGGGGCAGCGGCTTGAGCCGGGCAGTCATGGCGTCGGTCATCATCATGTCAGTGCGTCCCAGTAGTCCCGTCGGCCTTCTTCTCGGCGGACGTCTCGTATTCGGAGGAACCCTTGGCCTTGTGCGGCTTGCCCGAGGTCTTGGCGATCTGCTCGGCGGCGAGTTCGCCCGGCTTCAGCGTTACGACGCCGGGCACGCGCAGGTCGATCTCGGTGACGTCGCGGTCGAGCAGCTGATACTGCGCCTCGTAGATGTCGAGCCGGTCGAGTGCCTGCGCCACGGCCGCTTCGGGCAGTTGCACGCGCAGGCCGTTGCGATAGATCAGGTCCCAGCGGCGGTCGCCGATGCGCGAGAGTGCCGCGAGGCCGTCGTTGAGCTTCTCGTGCCTGGCCAGCAGCCGGACCATCGGTACGGCGTCGTCGGCGGCGCCCTGCCCGATCACCAGTGGCAACTCGGTATAGGCGGCAATGTCGGTGCCGATCTTGTCACCGCGCTCGTCGATCAGCCACGTTGTGCTGCCGATACGCCAGCGCAATACCGGTGCCTTCTCGACGATCGAGACGATGATGCGGTTGGGGTAGACCTTGCGCACGGTTGCGGACTTGACCGAGCGCAGCCATTCGAGCCGCGCCTGCGCCTTCTGGGCGTCGAAGGTCAGCGTCGAATTGCCGGTGCCGACGGTCAGCAGCGTGATGATGTCGGCGTCGGAGGTCAGCACCTGTCCGGAAATCTCGATCGACTTGATACCGAAGCCAGCCGAGGCGAACTCCCCCTGCACGAACTTGAAGGCGGTGACGCCGCCTTCCCAGATCAGGTCCTTGGCGCCGATCAGGCCGGCAAAGGCCAATAGCGCGAGGATGGCGCCGAAGACCTGGACGATCCGCTGCTTGTGCAGCACCCACATGTGGTTGACGCGCACCAGCGCATGGCGCGCGGCTGGCGAAACGACTGCCGGGAACTGGCGGGGATCGACCGGTCGGGCATCGGCGAAACCTCTTGCCCCTACCTGTTGCAACTCGCATCCTCCACCAACCAGGACACCAACTCCTCGAAGCTGTGTCCCGCATGGCGGGCTTGCTCGGGCGCTAGCGACGTCTCGGTCATGCCCGGCTGGGTGTTGATCTCGAGGCAGACGAGTTCCCCGTCTGCTCCGGCCCGGTCGTTGAAGCGGAAGTCAGTCCGCGTCACGCCCCGGCACCCAAGCGCAGCATGCGCCTTGAGGGCTATTTTCTGCACTTTGTCGTAAATATTCGGTTGAATTTGCGCCGGAATGATGTGGTTCGAGCCACCTTTCGCGTACTTGGCCTCGAAATTGTAGAAGCTGAGGTCGGTGACGATCTCGGTGACGCCCAACGCCACGTCGCCCATCACCGCGCAGGTGAGGTCGCGGCCGGGGATGTAGCGCTCGACCATGACCTCTTCGCCGGCATTCCAGTCCTCGCGCAGGATCTCCTGCGGGGGATGGCTGGTCTCGGCCTTGACGATGAACACCCCGACGCTCGAGCCGTCAGCGATGGGCTTGACGACGTAGGGCGGCTCCATGACGTGGCTGCGGGCCACCGCGGCGCGGTTGGCGATCACGTGGTCGGTGACCGGGATGCCGACGGCCTTGAACATGATCTTGGCCTGGTGCTTGTCCATCGCCAGCGCCGAGGCCAGTACGCCCGAGTGGGTGTAGGGGATGCGCAGGAACTCGAGCACGCCCTGGATGGTCCCGTCTTCGCCATAGGGGCCGTGGAGCGCGTTGAAGGCGACGTCCGGATTCACCTCGCGCAGGCGCTCGGCGATGTCGAAGCCGACATCAACCTCGGTGACCCGGTAGCCGGCGCGGACCAGTGCATCGGCGCACTGCCGGCCCGAGGACAGCGAGACGGAGCGTTCGTTGGAAACCCCGCCCATCAGGACGGCGACGTGTTTGGTCATTGCTGCTTCCCCGAACATGGCCCGTGGGGCTACCCCCACCCTTGATCGCTCCCCACAAGGGGGGAGGAGACGACTGATAGTTCAGCAGGCCGCCAGAGTGGCGGCTCCTGCGCCTCCCCCCTTGTGGGGAGGGACTGAGGGTGGGGGATGCCCCACGCTCGGAATTCGCATCACACCGCTCCGGTGAACGGCGCGCCGTCCATGAACTCGCGGACCTCGCGGCCTGGGAGGAAGTGGCCCATGCGGCGGACCTCCCACTTCAGCTCGATGCCGTGGGTGTCGCGGACCTTCTGGCGGATCATTTCGCCGACGGTCTCGACTTCGAACGCATCGGCCTCGCCCATGTTGATGAGGAAGTTGCTGTGCATCTCGCTCATCTGCGCACGGCCGAAGGTGAAGCCACGGCCGCCAGCCTCGTCGATCAGCTTCCAGCTCGAATGCCCCTCGGGATTCTTGAAGGTCGAACCAGCGGTCCTAGCGCGGGTTGGCTGCGAGGCTTCGCGCCGCTCGGTGACGGTGCGCATCTCGGCCAGTATTTTCTCGGAATCGCCGGCAAAGCCCTGGTAGGTGCCGGAGACGAACACGGCGCCGCGCGGCCCGTTCGACTTGCGGTAGAGGTACGCCATGTCGTCATTGGTCAGCGTGACGATCTCGCCCTGCCGGGTGACGGCGCGGAGCTCGACCATGCGGCTGCGTGTCTCGGTGCCGTAGCAGCCGGCGTTCATGTAGAGCGCCCCGCCGATGCCACCCGGAATGCCGCGGTAGAACCAGAGCCCATCGATACCGGCTTCCGCCGTGGCGGAGGCGACCTTCACATCGGGCACCGCGGCGCCGGCGCGAACGCGGTAGCCGTCGAGGATTTCGATGGCGCCAAAGCCCTTCGCCGGCAGGCGGATGACGACGCCGTCGAGGCCACCTTCGCGGATCAGGAGATTGGAGCCGAGCCCGACCACGGTGAGGCGGATTTCGGCGGGAAGGTGCTTGAGGAAGAACGCCAGGTCGTCCTCGTCCACCGGGCGGAAGAACAACTGGGCCGGGCCGCCGACCCTGAGGGTCGTCATCTCGTCGAGCGGCTGGTTGGGCACGAGCTGGCCGCGGACGTCGGCGATCCACGGCTGCAGCGAGGGAATCAGGTCAGGCCACTGAGCGACGTGCATGTTCATGCTGCCTCCGGCTCTTTTCCGATCAGTTTGCCGAGCTCGGCGGGGAGCGCGGCGGCCCATTGCGTGATGTTGCCGGCGCCGAGGCAGACGACATAGTCGCCTTCCTGCGCGCGGGCGGCGATCAGCGGCGCCAGCGCCTCGGGCCGGTCGATGACGCGTGCGTCGCGGTGACCACGGGCGCGGATACGGGCGACCAGCTCCTCGTGCGTGACACCCTCGATCGGCGTTTCGCCCGCCGCGTAGATCGGCGCGACAATGACGGTGTCGGCATCGTTGAAGCAGGCGGCGAACTCATTGAACAGGTCGTGGACGCGCGAATAGCGGTGCGGCTGTACCACGGCGATGACGTCGCGCTTCGTCGACTGGCGAGCGGCGCGCAGAACGGCGGAGATTTCGACCGGGTGATGGCCGTAATCGTCGATGACGGTGATGCCACCGACGGCGCCGGTCTTGGTGAAGCGGCGCTTGACGCCCGAGAACGACTTCAGCCCCTTGCGGATCGCTTCTGCCGGCACCTTGAGCTGGTCAGCCACGGCGATGGCCGCGGTGGCGTTGAGCGCATTGTGCTCTCCCGGCATCGGCAGTTCGAGGCCTTCGATGCGGAGGTGCGTCATGCGGATGCGGTCGCGGATTTCGACCGAGAAATGCTGCACGCCGTCGCGGTTCTCGAGATCCACCAGCCGCACGTCGGCCTGTGGGTTCTTGCCGTAGGTGATGACGCGGCGGTCGCGGATCTGGCCAACCAGCGCCTGCACCTCGGGATGGTCGAGGCACATCACCGCGAAGCCGTAGAAGGGCACGTTCTCGACGAAGTTGATGAAGGCCTGCTTCACCTTCTCGAAGTCGCCGTAATAGTCGAGATGCTCGGGATCGACATTGGTGACGACGGCGACATCGGCCGGCAGCTTGACGAAGGTGCCGTCCGATTCGTCGGCCTCGACCACCATCCACTCGCCGCCGCCGAGGCGGGCGTTGGTGCCGTAGGCGTTGATGATGCCGCCATTGATGACGGTGGGATCCATGTTGCCGGCATCGAGCAGCGTCGCGACCAGCGTCGTGGTCGTGGTCTTGCCGTGCGTGCCGCCGATGGCGATCGAGTTCTTGAACCGCATGATCTCGGCCAGCATCTCGGCGCGGCGCACCACGGGGAGACCACGCGACCGAGCAGCGGCGAGCTCGGGGTTGCCCTTCTTGATGGCCGACGAGATGACGACAACGGCGGCGTCCTTGAGATTGTCGGCCGACTGGCCGATCGCGACCTCTATGCCCATCGAGCGGAGGCGCTGCACGTTGGGGTTCTCGGCGCTGTCCGAACCGCGGACCTTGTAGCCCTGGTTATGCAGGATTTCGGCGATGCCGCTCATGCCGATGCCGCCGATACCGACGAAGTGCACCGGACCGATGTTGCGCGGCATCTTCATGAGGCTTTTCCCTTCTGGGCGAGACGTTCGGCGACGTCCGCGAGTTTGACGACAGCGTCCGGCTGTCCGAGCGATTTGGCGGCGGCCGCAGCCTTCTGCAGCGCCGCCGGATCACTCAAAAGTGAGGCTAGACGGGTGCCAAGCGATTGGGGCGTAAGCGTGGCCTGCTCCGCGATCCAGCCGCCGCCCGCGGCCTCCATCACCAGCGCGTTGTTCTTCTGGTCGGCATCAATCGCACCCGGCAACGGCACCATGATCGACGGGCGGCCGATGGCGGCGAGTTCGGCGATGCTCGAAGCGCCGGAGCGCGAGATGACGAGATGCGAGGCGGCCATGCGCTCGGGCAGGTCGTTGAAGAAGGTTGCGAGCTCCACGTTGACCTTGGCCACCCGGTAGGTCTCTGCCACCTGATCGAGGTCCTCGGGCCGGCACTGCTGGGTGACGCGCAGGCGGGCGCGCAACTCGGTCGGCAGTTCGGCGATGGCCGGCGGCACCAGCTTGCCAAAGATTCCGGCGCCCTGGCTGCCACCGAACACCAGCAGGCGGATCGCTTCGTCCGGGCCTGTCTCGGGGTATCGGACGTTGGCGACGCCGCGCACAAGGTCACGCACCGGGTTGCCGACGAGTTGGCTCTTCGCTGCAAACGCCTGGGCCTTCGCGGTCCTGGCGAAGCTCAGGGCAATGACGCGGGCGAAACGGCCGAGAGCTCGGTTGGCCCGCCCCATCACGGCGTTCTGTTCGTGCAGGATGCCGGGGATGCCGGCGAAGGCGGCGGCGAGGAACGGCGGGAACACCGGGTAGCCGCCGAAGCCGATCACCGCGTCTGGACGGATGGCGCTCAGCTTGCCGAAGGCGATGACGGTGCCCCACAAGATCTTGCAGCCGGCGAGGATGAACTTCAGCGGGTTGCGGACCGACGGCGTCGCCGAGGGGACGATATGCGTCTGGCTGGCCGGGAACTTGTCGCCATAGGCGGCGACGCGGTGGTCGGTCATCAACTGGACGTCGTGGCCACGCCGGCGCAGTTCCTGCGCCAGGGCCATGGCCGGGAAGAGGTGCCCTCCCGTGCCGCCTGCCATTAGGACAAAGGTGCTCATTCCGCCGGGCTTAGCACCGGGCCACGGTAGGCGGGAAGCCCTGTCACCAGCCGCTCCTCCGGCCGCTTGCGGGTGAAGGCCAGCATCAGCCCCATGCCGAACGCGATGGCGAGCATCGAGGTGCCGCCATAGGAGACGAACGGCAGCGTCATGCCCTTGGGCGGGATGAGGTTGAGGTTCACCGCCAGGTTGATGCCGCTCTGCAGCCCGAACTGGATGGCGATGGTCGAGGCGGCGAGCCGCGCGAACAGGCTCGACTGCTGCTGCGCTCCGAGCAGCGCCCTGATCACGATGAAGCCGATCAACGCCACGAGGCAGAGACAGAACAGGATGCCGAACTCGCCGGCAGCAGCCGAGAACACGTAGTCGGCGTGGGCGTCGGGAATCACCTTCTTGGCCATCGATTCGCCCGGGCCACGCCCGAACCAGCCGCCCTCGAGCAGCGACGACAGCGCCTTCTCGACTTGGTAGGTACCGTGCCCGCCAGCCTCGGGATTCAGGAAGCTGTCGATACGCGTCGCAAAGTGCGGGAAGATGGTGTAGGCGGCGAACAACAGGCCGACAGCACCGGCGCCGAGCCCGATGATGAACACCCACGAGATGCCGGAGAGGAACAGCAGCGCGCCCCAGGTGGCGAGCACCAGCGCGGTCTGCCCGATATCGGGCTGCAGCAGCAGCCCGGCGACGATGACGACCATGATGCCGGTGGCGATGATGCGCGCCGGCATGCCCTTCTGCTTCATGCTCTCCGAGAACAGCCACGCCCCGATGATCGCGAAGGCCGGCTTCACGAACTCGGACGGCTGTACGGTGTTGCCGGCAAAGGAGATCCAGCGCTTCGCGCCCTTGACCTCGACGCCGATTTTCAGCGTCAGCCAGAGCAGCACGACGAACACCACCAGCATGCCGAGCGCCACCCAGCGAGCGGCGCGGTGCGGCAGCATCGAGGCGCCGAGCATCACCGGCACCGCAAGACCGGCGAACAGTGCCTGGCGGATGATGAAATACCAGGGGCTGAGCCCGATGCGCTCGGCCACCGGCGGGCTCGCTGCAAAGCTCAGCATCACTCCGGCCATGAGCAGAAGGATGAGGGCCGCAAGAAGGGCCTTGTCGATGGTCCACCACCACTCGGCGATGGGCGTCTTGCGCTCTCGTGCAAACATTGATCGTGACGCCGCCCAGCCCGGCAGCGCTCCCCGTACGCAACTACGAGGCTGAGTGTAGGCAGGGATGGTTACGAAGTTCGGAACGGAGTCGCGTTTTGCGAATCCGTGATGGGCCGCTCCAAACTCGGTGGGGGAGTTCTGTGAAAGAGCTTCAGCGCAGCTTCAGCGTGCTCAGGCCGATCAGCGCCAGCACGAAGCTGATGATCCAGAAGCGGATGACCACCTGGCTTTCGGTCCAGCCCATCATTTCGAAGTGATGGTGGATCGGCGCCATCTTGAACACGCGCTTGCCGGTGAGCTTGAAGCTCGCCACCTGGACGATCACTGACACCGCTTCGAGCACGAACAGGCCGCCGATGATGGCGAGCACGATCTCATGCTTGGTGGCGACCGCGATGGTGCCGAGCGCACCGCCCAGGGCCAGCGAGCCGGTATCGCCCATGAAGATCTGCGCCGGCGGGGCGTTGAACCACAGGAAACCGAGGCCGGCGCCGATCAGCGCGCCACAGACCACGGAAAGCTCGGCGGTGCCCGGCACGTTGTTGAGCAGCAGGTAGTCGGCATAGTTCACCGAGCCCACGAGGTAGGCGATGAGCCCGAAGCAGGCGGCAGCGACCATCACCGGCACGATGGCGAGGCCGTCCAGGCCGTCGGTGAGGTTCACCGAATTGCCGGCGGCGACGATGACGAAGGCGGCGAAGATATAGAAGGCGTAGGAGAGCGGCAGGCCGGCGCCCTTGAGGAACGGGAACATCACCGAGTTGGCGATCTCAGGCGGCGTCAAAGATGCGAGGAAGTACCCCGCGACGATTGCCACGACTGCCTCGATGGCGAGGCGCTGCCGGCCCGAAAAGCCGGCATGCGACATGCGCTTGACCTTGAGATAGTCGTCGTAAAAGCCGATCGCCCCGAACGACACGGTGACGAACAGCACCACCCACACATAGCCATTCGAGAGGTTCGACCAGAGTAGGATCGAGCTGACCGAACCGGCGAGGATCATCAGCCCGCCCATGGTGGGCGTGCCCTTCTTGGTCAGCAGGTGGCTCTGCGGACCGTCTTCACGAATCGGCTGGCCCCCGCCCTGCCGGATGCGCAGCGCGGCAATCACGTTCGGGCCGAATAGGAAGACGAAGAACAGCGCCGTGACCACCGCACCAGCGGTGCGGAAGGTGATGTAGCGGAACACGTTGAAGGCGGCGAGGCTATCGCCCAACTGCCCGAGGAAATACAACATCCTGTCGGTGTCCCACTCAGTATTCCGGCGTTACTCAGGCTTTCTCGAAGCGCTCTCGGATGGATTTCACCAGCGAAGCAAGCCTCACGCCTTTCGACCCTTTGACCATAACTGCATCGCCATAGGCAAGCGCGAGAAAGAGCGGTTCCCCGATCTCCTCCACGGTCAGCGCGTGGGTCACACCGGGAGAATCACGGTCACGCTCGTTCCGGCGCGCTATTTCGTCGGCAAGCGCCCGCATCACCGGCCCGACGAGGAACACGTGTGCCGCGCCGGATTTCACCACGGCGTCGGCGAGTCCGGCATGCAGCACCGGTCCCTGCGGCCCCATCTCCAGCATGTCGCCGAGCACAACGACCTTCCTGCCGCCTGGGGCCTTGGCCTGGCCGAAGAGTTCGAGGGCCGCATTCATCGAGGCGATGTTGGCGTTGTAGCTTTCGTCGACCAGCAGCAGCGGGTTCTTCTTCGGGCCGAGCCTCAGCGTCAGCCCCCTGCCCTCCGGCGCGCCGAACTCGCCGAGCGCGTCGAGCGCCACCTTGGTACCCTCGCCCGCCAGTTGCGATACCGCCAGCGCCGCCACTGCGTTGGCCACCATGTGCTTGCCCGGCACGTTGAGCCGCAGATGGTAGGACTGGCCATCGTGGCGAATGTCGGCGGCCATACGGTTGTCGAGCTGGGTGACACCGGCGATCCACCAGTCCGAGTTCTCCTCGTAGCCATAGGTGAGGATGCGCCCGACCCCTGCCTCGCGCGCCTGGGCGAACAGCAGGTGCAGATATTCGTGGTCGGCGTTGAGAAGGGCTGTACCGCCCGGTTCGAGGCCATTGAAGATTTCGGCCTTGGCGAGCGCGATATCAGCCACCGAGTTGAAGAACTCGAGGTGCGCTGCCGCGACCGTGGTGATCACCGCCACGTGCGGCCGCACCAGCTTCACCAGCGGCGTGATCTCGCCCGCGTGGTTCATACCGATCTCGAACACGCCGAACTGCGCTTCGCGGGGCAGCCCGGCGAGCATCAGCGGCACGCCCCAATGGTTGTTGAAGCTCTTGATCGACCAGTGCGTCTGCCCAGCGGCCGACAGCACAGTGCGAATTGCTTCCTTGGTGGTGGTCTTGCCGGCGCTGCCGGTGACAGCGACGATCATCGCCCGGCTGCGGGCGCGGGCGGCGACGGCCATCTGCTCCAGCGCCTTCAGCGGATCGAGCACGACGATAAGGTTCTGGCCGCCGTTCCGAGCATAGTAGGCCTCTGAGACGAGCGCGGCCGCCGCCCCGGCCTCGAGCGCCTTGCCGACGAAGTCGTGCCCGTCATGGGTGTTGCCCTTTATGGCGACGAACAGCGCCTCGGGCGGCACCTCGCGCGAATCGATGGTGATCGAGGCGATCGGCCCATCGGAAATGCCCTCGGGCCGGCCGCCGGTTGCCTTGACGATCTCGGCGACGGTCCACAGTGGGGGCATTCGGCTATGTCCTCTTCAGCGTCTCCAGCACCACTTCGTGGTCGGAGAAATGGTGCTTGGTGCTGCCGACGATCTGATAGTCCTCGTGGCCCTTGCCGGCAATCAGCAGCACGTCGCCCGGCTTCAGGCCGGCGATCGCCGTCTCGATGGCCGCGCGCCGGTCACCGATATCGCGGGCGTGGGGCACCGCAGCCAGGATTTCGGAGCGGATGGTCGCCGCGTCCTCGGTGCGCGGGTTGTCGTCGGTGACGATCACCACGTCGGCCAGGCGGCCGGCGATCTCACCCATGATCGGGCGCTTGCCCTTGTCGCGATCGCCACCGCAGCCGAACACCAGCTGCAGGCGGCCGGCCGCGAAGGGTCGCAACGATTCGAGCGTGGTTTCGAGCGCCACCGGCTTATGGGCATAGTCGACGAAGATGGCGGCGCCATTGTGCTCGCCCACCAGTTCCAGCCGGCCCTTGGCGCCCGTGAGCGTCTCCAGCGCCTTCAGCGCCTTGTCAGCCGGGGCGCCGGTCGAGACGGCGAGCGCCAGCGCTACCACGGCATTCGAGACCTGGAATGCCCCGGTCAGCGGCAGGTAGAAGCTCGCGGGCTCGCCGACCATGCGGCCGTTGACCCGCTGCCCGTAGCCCTCGTTGACGACTTCGGAGATTTCGAAGAAGGCGCCCTCGCGCCCCACCGTCAGCAGCCTCGCGCCGCGATCGAGGGCGGCGAACAGGAATGGGGTGTGCTCGGGGTCATCGGCGTTGATGACGGCCGCCCCGCCTTCGGCGATCAGGTCGGTGAAAAGCCGGAGCTTGGCATCGCGATAGGCTGCCATGTCGCGGTGATAGTCGAGGTGGTCGCGGCTGAGGTTGGTGAACGCCACCGCGTCGAAGCGGATGCCGTCCACCCTGCGCTGGTCGAGGCCCTGGCTCGAGGCTTCCATCGCAACGTGATCGATGCCCTCGGCCTTGAGCGCCGCGAGATCGCGGTGCAGCAGCAGCGGGTCTGAGGTGGTGAGTTCCTGCGGTCGAATGCCGGCGCTGGTCTCGATGCCTACGGTGCCGAGACTCGCCGCCTTGATGCCGGCGGCCGCCCAGATCTGCCGGACGAACGAGACAATCGACGACTTGCCGTTGGTACCGGTGACTGCCACGGCGACCCGCGGCTGCGGCGCGAACTGGCGGGAAGCGGCGCGGGCATAGGCAGCACGCACATCCTTCACCAGCACCACCGGCACGCCAGGATCGGCTTCGGGGGCGCGGTCGGTCACCATTGCCGAGGCGCCACGGCCCACGGCCTGCGCGGCAAAACTGTCGCCGTGCACGCGCGTGCCGGGCAGCGCGAAGAAGGCTTCGCCCGCCGCGATAGCTCGGCTGTCGGCATTCACACCCTCGACGTCGAGAGCCGGCACGCCACGCGCCCCGACACCCTTCAGCAGTTCTTTGAGCGCGAAGGGCAAGTCTTCGCTTCCTTCCGGCATTGCTTCAGCGGATAGCTGGCGGGACAAGTTCATCATCCAACACTTGGCTGAAGTCAGGGCTGATTCCCAGCATCGGCGCGACTCGGGCCACAATGCGCCCGGTTACCTCGCCGGCGTTCCAGCCGGCCGTCGTGCCGGTTGTCGGGCTTTCGCGCTTCGGCTCGTCGATCACGATGACCATGACATAGCGCGGATCATCGAGCGGGAACCCCGAGGCAAAGACGTTCAGGTTGGTGCCGGTGGCGTAGCGGCCCTTGATCACCTTTTCGGCGGTGCCGGTCTTGCCGCCGACGCGGTAGCCGTTGGCATACATGTTCATCCGGGTGCCCGACCCCTCGAGCGCGTTGAGTCGCATCAGCGAGCGGATTTCAATGCTGGTCTCGGGCGAGATGATCTGCTTGCCGAGCGTGGCTGCCTCTTCCTCGGAGCGCTTCATCAGCGTCACGGGCACCATGTAGCCCTTGTTGATGAATCCGGCATAGGCCTGCGCCATGTGCAGCGGGCTGATCGAGATGCCGTGGCCGAACGCGGCGGTAGCCGCGACGATGTCGCTGAACTTCTCCGGAACCTTGGGCATGCGCATTTCCGGCAGCTCGAACGGCACCCCCTTGTCGAAGCCGATCCTGGTCATGAAGGCACGGAAGTCGTCCTTGCCGAGCGCCTGCATCACCTTGATGGTGCCGATGTTCGACGAGTATTTGTAGATCTCCGGCACGGACAGCACGCGGTGCTTGCCGTGGAAGTCGTCGATGGTGAAGCGGCCGAAGCGCACCCCGAAACGCGCGTCGAACTGGTCGGAGAGCCTGACCTTGCCCGAGTCGAGGGCCGCGGCCATGGTCACCGTCTTCATCGTCGAGCCCAGCTCGTAGATGCCCGAGGTGATGCGGTTGAAGCGCTGGTTCTTGAGCCCGCGATACTCGGCGTTGATCGAGCCCGGATCGTTGGGGTCGTAGTCGGGCAGCGACACCATGCCGATCACTTCGCCGCTCCTGACGTCGATCATGACGCCCGACGCTGCGATGGCCTGGTAGCGCGTCAGGGAGTCGGCCAGTTGCTCGTACATGGCGTGCTGGACTCGCAGGTCGAGCGACAGGCTGACCGGGGTCAGCGCCTGGTCGCGGGCCAGACCCAGTTGCTGCAGCAGCGCGATATCCTCGTCATCCATGTGCTTTTCGATGCCCATGGTGCCCTGGTTGTCGATGTTGACGCCGCCCAGGATGTGCGAGGCCTCGCGGCCGGAGGGGTAGAAGCGCTTCGATTCAGTGACGAAATCGAGCCCGGGAATGCCGAGCTGGAAGATTTTCTCCTCGATCGCGGGAGTAAGCTCGCGCCTGATCCAGACGAAGCCCTTGTCGCCAGTCAGCTTGGTCCGGAGCCACGCCTCGTCGAGGTCGGGCAGCACGCTGCGCAGCTTGCTCACGGCCTCTTCGACATCGACGATGCGGCGCGGCTCGGCGAACAGCGACGGAACGCGGATATCGACGGCCATCT
>Ga0123337_10003869_pt1 | contig 15571 bp, 13 predicted proteins | sample frozenSSSSmetaG_FD_89792 | JGI IMG/M metagenome (GOLD analysis project Ga0123337, IMG submission 89792) | Glacier valley bacterial and archeal communities from Borup Fiord, Nunavut, Canada, to study Microbial Dark Matter (Phase II) -... | ecosystem: Environmental > Aquatic > Freshwater > Ice >... | reverse complement strand
GGTTCTGCGCCCGAACCATGTCAAGATCAACGTCTGTGAGGCTTGCCCGGTTGCCACGAAGGAGGAGCGCTCCCTGGCGCATGACATCTGCCACTGCTTACGGCAAGTTCCCCGTAGCGCGCCGCGTCGTACCTCCCGCTGACACATTTCTCCCGCCTTTGCACCTTACCAATTTCATAACACGCCTTCCGGCGACGACGCTCGGCACGCCCTAATGTGAGCGCGGCGGCTTCAGCCCCGCGCGCCCTTGCAAGAATGCTGTCCCTATAACATGCGGTGTGGCATAGTGTAGGAATGCCATTCTTGGCGTCCGCTTTCCTCGCGTCCGCTTTCCTTGTGTCCGGCTTCTGGGTGTCCCGTTTGCTCAATCATGTAACAACTGTGAAACATCTCTGAAACAAAAACGCCCGACCTGTCGAAACAAGCCAGGCGTTCATGTGCGACGAGGTGGGATACTAGGGGATCGGGTTAGCGAGCGGAATATCCTTGTAGCGTGTATTCGGGCTGATGCGAACCCAGAATACGGAAACCCAGCCAGTCGTACCGCGCGCGTCGCGTACCTTGATCCAGCTTGCACGCGCATCGCGACCGAGGATCGTCACCTTGACTCCCCAGTTCGCAAACCCGACTATGCCGTAGCCGTTGCTGGGGCCGCTCCGCACGCGAAGCTGCGAAGCGACGACGACACCTGTATATTGCACGGCTTGCTGCGTTTCCTTCGCGGCAACGGGCATAGCAATCGTGGCGAAGCTCAATACGAACACGAGAGTTAAGGCAATGAGGACCAAACGCTTCATTTTCGGAGTCTCCTGAGTAGCCGGGACACGTTGAACGACTGTACAGCGTAACCCGGAAAGTTGCAAGAACTGTACAAACGTGTGCCGGATAGATTCGCAGCCGCGCCCTAGTACCCAGCCAGTATAGTTTTGATGGATATAATTTGTACAATTCACGCTTAAAACGCGAGTTTGTATCCATTATATCTACGTTGACTGGGTACTAGTTCCAAACCTGCTTGCCCGCAAATACGCCTTCGATATACGGCACAAAATCGTGAAAGGAGATCGGTTTGGCGATAAACCCGCTGAACCCATGTGCCTGCGCCCGCGCGATCTCCTCGGCGGGGTCGGCAGCAGAGACAGCCACAATCGGGATGGTGCGCAATTCCGAGACCGCGCGTAGCCGTGTCGCGATTTGATAGCCATCCTGATCATGCGGGAACATCAAATCCATCAGGAATAGATCGACAGGCATGAACGAGAGCGCTTTCTCGACGGTCGTGACGCCCCAGCGGTCGAAGGCAACCAGCGCGCCCGCCTTTTCCAGCAAAAGCTGCATGATCGCTTTGTTCTCGATGTTGTCTTCGACGATGAAGATACGTTTTCCAATCAAGGACATCGGATTACCCTGTTTGTGTGATAGTCGTGACTTCTGACAGCCGGGAATGGACCACCCCCGCCGCGAGTGTGCTGCGGATCGGCAGGCTAACGAAAAACGTCGTACCGACCCCGACCCGGCTTTCCAACCACAGCCGCCCATGATGCGCCTCCGCGAGGTAGCGCGCGATAGGCAGCCCCAGCCCGGTTCCCATGCCTTTGCGTAACCCGTTTTCCGTCTGCTGGAAGTTCTGGAACGCACTTTCGACTTCCAGCACGGAAATACCCGGTCCGGTATCCGCGACCACTCCCAGAATATCGTCACCGACGCGCATCAAGCGGAACACGATGTGGCCTTGTTCCGTATAGTTGCACGCATTCGACACCAAATTCAGGAAAATTTGCCGGATGCGCCGCTTGTCACCCGTGATTGGCGGCAGCGTATCCGGGATGTCGATGTCGAGCCGCACGGCGGGTTTGTCCCTGAGCAGACTTTCCGCAGCGTGGATGACCATTTGCATCTCGCCACGCAGGTTGATCCCCTGTTCGACGTAGAGCGCAAGCTGCCCGCTCTCGATTTTGGTAATATCCAGCGCGTCGTTGATCAGGCTCAATAGATGCTCGCCGCTGATCGTCACTTTGTCCAGCGCATCGACCTGTTCCGGCGTCACGGGACCGAGCATCCCGGAAGCAACCGCGTGCGAGAAGTTGAGGATCGGGTTGAGCGGTGTGCGTAATTCGTGGCTGATGTTGGCGAGGAACAGCGACCGGACCTGCGAGGCGCGCTGTGCTTCGACGGCGGCGCTCTCGGCAGCGGTGGTGCGTTCGTGGACACGCGCTTCCAGATGTTGGTTGAGTTGTTCGAGCGCCAGACGCACCCGTTCGCGCTGGCTGAAAAAGCTGGCGACCCCCGCGCCGGAGAAGAGCGCCATGACGATGAAGAGCAGCACCGCGCCAACCAGAAAGGTGAATGATTCACGGGTGCGCTCCGAACTGCGGTGCGTGCTGTCGATGAGCTGCCCGGCCTGTTCCTTGCGTATGAATTCATTCTTGAGCAGGATTTCGTTCGTCGTTTGTTCCACGCTCAAAACGCGGTTCGTCGCGTCAGCGCGCAGTGCGGAAGCGAGCGGGGCATCCTGCGGCGCGGCAATAATCGCTTTCAATTTCGGATCGGTATCGTTCAGGATGAGTGCTGCAAGGCTGTCGATGTCCGCGGTCAACGGCTCATTATATAAATCTCGAAACATGGGGAGCTGGATGCGTTGCGCAGCAATGTTGAGCGACGCGCGCACCTGTTCCAGCCGGGTTGGGTCCAATGTTTCGCGCGATAGCTCAACCAGCGCATAGAGCGACCAGCGCATGACCTGCCCAAAGTTGCGCTCGCTGTAATCGAGGTTGCGCGCGGCCAACCGCACGCTGTCTTCCTGCGCAATCGACGAGCGGTAAAGCTGCACGGCGGTATACAGAATAATCGTCAATATTACCGTGACGAGGATGATGAACAATCCAAGAAACGCATTGATCGTGCCGCGTGCTTTATAGACTTTCACTTGAGGGTCAGGGACTTGAGCTGCCATATCTAGCGCCGATCTGTTTGCACTTCATCGAAAGGAAAGTAGCCATACGGGTAAATGATGCGCGCCGGACCGCGCTGATCCAGGGCGAGCGGCTGCCCCTCGATGCGGGTCGCGACGAGGATCGGATAGGCTTGCGGGTCGCTGATCGGAATATCGATGTGATAATCATCGCGCGCAACGAAGGTCAGCGTCGTTGCATCCGGCAGCGTTTGGACTGCCATCAATAGTGTTTGCAACAACACGCCCTGAAACATAGCCTCGCGGCCTTCGCCTTGTTTGTCCAGCACTTTGTATTCGACCATGCCGAGCGACTCCAGCCCCGCCAGATCGAGCGCGACCTTCTTTGGCGTGCCGGGAATGTTGCTTCGTCCGATTTTACCCGTGATCGTCAGGATGATCTCTCCAGTTGGTAGCGGGAGCGCAGACTGTGCCGGGACCTCGGAGATCACCCGGTAAACCTGAGTCGGTGTGGCGGGCGCACCACTCCCGCACGCGGTCAGGATCAACAGCAAGAGACAGCAACATACATAGCGTAGATAGAACATCGAACCACCTGAGACGCGCGGAAAATACCGACAGCGCGCGTCATTCGAGACTCTACGGAAGGCTTACGGTTTGTGCCAACCGCCTCTGGACCGTGTTATCAGAAGCCGCCGTAAAAACTCCTGGCTTTAGCCATTCTTACCGTCTGTTTGCAAAGAGTTTCCATAGATTTTATCAAAACCGCCGTGAGGCGGTTGCGCGAAGCGCAAAAACGTATTATCCTTCTCTCGTCGCGCAAATGGCTGTCACAGTCTGCGACAGTCTGGGCAACCAGACATGGATTGGACGGGTCCATGCCGCTTAACGTAGACGCCTCTGGTCATGCGTGCGGCAGAAGCCCCCGCCTTTAGGCGTGGGGAGCGTCACAGCGGCGCGTTGCCCCACGCCCTCGACGGTGTTACAATGCAACGTAAGTTTCAGGCGGTAATTCCCGTCTGAGGAGCAAAAAGGAGGGCGCTCGCAGAAACGGGCGCAATACCAGCTATGACAGACCTCATCCAGATGGACCCGCAGGTAGCCTTTGAAGAATCCGTCCTGACCGTCACGCCGACAGCGGCGCTCAAGATCAGGGAACTGATGCAGACGCGCAACATTCCGAACCACGCCCTGCGCGTTTTCGTCTCCGGCGGCGGCTGCTCCGGTTTGCAATATGGCATGTCGTTCGAGGCCGCGCCGCAGGAATACGATACGCTGATCGAGATCGATGGCGTAAAGCTCGTCGTTGATCCGACCTCGCTGATGTACGTCGGCGGCGCGAACATCGACTTCGTAGACAGCCTGATGGGTGGCGGCTTCCGCATCGACAACCCGAACGCCGTTTCGAGCTGCGGCTGCGGTAGCTCCTTCCGCACAAAGGATCAGGGCAGCGCAAGCAGCAGTGAGAGCGCCGGTGGTTGCAGCACGTGCAGCCACTAGTTCTCCGCTAAAACAGTATTGCGGGTCGGATAAATCCAACCCCTACACAGCGCGTATGTTGTAGGGGGCGCGGCTTATCCGACCCGTTCTTGTTATTTAATAGATGTTACTCGGAGACGGCGCGTTTTGTAGGGACGGCATTTTTGCCGTCCGGCCTGGGTAATCCCTTAGATGTCCTGTGTTGAACGACTAGTTTTCGCTGCCAGCCAGATACTCCGGTGAACGCTGCTTGATGATCACACGGCCCAGTGCCTCGTTACGCGCCTCGATCAATGGACGAATGACAATCCCTTCCCGGAGCGTTTTCGTATTGAGCAGCGACGCACCATTAGAGGCTTCCGCAACCGTGCGCCCAGCCAGCCACGCGCGGAGCGTGACTCCATTGGCAAGGATCGGCGCGTGAACGATCTGGAACTTCTCCACAAGTTCAACATACAGGGGCGCGTCAATCGGCTGTCCATTAGCCTCGACCTCGAAGACCCATACCTGCCGTTCGCGCAGTGCGTAGATATTCCCCTGTACGCTTGGACCGATGACCTCACCGCGTAGTGTCAGGATTCGCAGTGCGCGTCCCATGCGCTCTTCAAGGAAGGCTTTGATTGCGGGCAGTTTGTCCCGGATGCCAGAGACACGCGCGACCTTGAACCAGTCATGCTCGATTTCAGGGTCTGGTTGTATGCGGTAGTGGCGGCGACAAACGGCAATAGCGCCATCCGCAAGCAGCGAAATCGACCAATGGCTGCCTTCCAGTTTTTCCGTAATGATCACTGGCTGATCCATCAGATACGTCTCGACCTGTGCGGCGAACCGTTCCGCGCCCTCGATGTCGTATACGCTCACCATTGGCGGCATACGCACCAACACTCCGGCTTCGCTGACCATCGGCGGCGGATCGTAGCGCGTCACACCGAGCAGTTCAGTTATATCGTCGCCTTCCTGCCATGCGTTCTGCGGCGTCCAATCCGGGATTACTGTCTCCGGTTTGGCAACAATCCCCTGGCTGATCGCGCCACGCAGTCGAAGCGTTTTGATGCGATTTTTCTCCACACCGCTTAATTTCCCCGTAAGGCCAAGTGCCGCGATGAGTGGCTCCGGCAAAATGCTGTCAATCGGGAAGTACACGACCAAATCACCGGGCTGATAGGTGTCCTTCGGGATCACAAACTGGTAAGACATTGATGCAAGCTGCGCCATTGCCAGCCGATCCGCGTTGTCATGCGGCCATACGGTTGCTATTCGTTCGAGACTGACCGCAAATGTACTCATCTTTCCTGAACCTCACCAAGCTACCAATCCTTCTCTATAGTTTACAATAGACGTTGTGAATTGTGAAGGGGTCAAGAAGGGTTATCTGTCGTGTGCTTCTAGTTTCGATATGCGTAGCTTGCCGCCAAAAACAATGTTGCGGGTCGGATTTACCCGACCCAAGTTGTTTGAGCGAATTTAGCGATAGCGCCGCCGCGTCTGGCTGTCCATCGCCGCAACCGCGCTGATCCCGACAATATCCGTCACCGAGTCGCCCGTTTGCAGGACGTGAATCGGCGCGTTCATACCGAGCAAAATCGGTCCGATGGTCTGCGCATTGCCGAGATTGGCGAGCAGCTTGTAGGAGATATTTGCCGCTTCGAGGTCCGGGAAGACCAGCACGTTCGCATCGTGAACCGCGCTGAACGGATAGCGCTCGCGAAGCCCGTCACCGCCAATGGCAATATCGGCTTGCATCTCGCCATCGACGGACAAGTCAGGGCGCTTCTTTTTGACCAGTTCGGTTGCCTGCCGCACCTTGTCGCTGAGGGGATGGCGCGTACTGCCGAAGTTGGAGAAGGAAAGCATCGCGATACGCGGTTGAATATCGAGTGTTTGCGCGAAATCCGCCGCGAGAATCGCGATTTCGGAGAGGTCGTCGGCGTTCGGATCGATATTCACTGTCGCATCGGTGAAGATATACACCTGATCGTTGGCGATCACGAGATAGACACCGCTCGCGAGACGCACGCCGGGGCGTGTATGGAAGATTTGCAGCGCAGGCCGCATGACTTCCGGGTAGTCATAGGTCAGGCCGGAGAGGTACACATCCGCGTCGCCCATGTAGACCATCATCGGACCCAGCACGTTTGGCTCGCGCAGCGCTTCCTCTGCGCCACGCAGGGTCAGGCCGCGCCGCTGTCGCAGCTTATAGAGCGCGTCGATATAGGATTGCATCCGCGCGAACTTCGCGGGGTGGATCACCTGCGGATGAAAATTCGTAAGGCCGAGTTCCACAGCCTTTTGGCGGATCGCATCCGGGTCGCCGATCAGTAGCGGCTCCGCGATGCGTTCATCCGCGACGATAGCCGCTGCACGAATGATCTTCGCCTCGACGCCCTCACCATAAACAATGCGCTGGCGCGGTCCGGCCTTTGCCTTGTTGATGATCGAGACGCGCACCTGCTGCCCCTTGCCGCGCCGCAATTCGAGCAGATTGCGGTAGGCGTCGATGTCAATTATCTGGCGCGCGACACCGCTCTCCATCGCGGCCTTTGCCACAGCGGGCGCGACATAGAGCAGTGCGCGCGGGTCGAGCGGCTTGGGGATCAGGTAATCGCGCCCGAATTGGAGCGCATTCAGGCGGTAGGCATTCAGGACGCCTTCGGGGACATCTTCGTGCGCCAGTTCCGCGAGCGCGCGTGAGGCCGCGATCTTCATTTCTTCGTTGATCGTCCGCGCCCGCACATCGAGCGCACCACGAAAGATGAAGGGGAAGCCCAGAACGTTGTTCACCTGATTGGGCAGGTCGCTGCGTCCAGTCCCGATCAGCGCATCGGGACGCGCCGCGCGTGCGACATCATAGGCTATTTCGGGGTCCGGGTTGGCGAGCGCAAAGATGATCGGGTTGGGAGCCATGCTCTGCACCATCGCGGGCGTGACGATGTTCTTCACGCTCAACCCGACGAATACATCCGCGCCGACGAACGCTTCCGCAAGCGTGCGTTTCTCCGTATTTGCCGCGAATTTCGCCTTGTAGGGGTCCATCGCGAGCGTGCGACCTTCGTAGATGATGCCGTGTTCATCGGCCATCAGGATGTTTTCCTGCCGGACACCGAGCGACAGATAGAAATTTGCGGTCGCAATAGCCGCCGCGCCCGCCCCCGCGAAGACGACGCGCAGCGAGTCGATCTGCTTGCCCGTCACTTCCAGCGCGTTCAGCAATGCCGCGCCCGTGATAATCGCCGTGCCGTGCTGGTCGTCATGGAATACCGGAATGTCGCACACCTCGCGCAGCTTCTGCTCGATGTAAAAACATTCCGGCGCTTTGATGTCTTCCAAGTTGATCGCGCCGAAGGTCGGTGCGAGCGCGCGAACGGTCGTGATGATCGTTTCCGGGTCGGGTGCGTCGAGTTCGATGTCGAACACATCGATGTCCGCGAAACTTTTGAAGAGGACGCCCTTGCCTTCCATCACGGGCTTGCTGGCGAGCGCGCCGAGGTTGCCCATGCCGAGGATCGCGGACCCGTTGCTGATCACCGCGACGAGGTTGCCGCGTGCGGTGTAATCATAAGCTTTAAGCGGGTCGCTATGAATCGCGCGGACGATCTCCGCGACGCCGGGCGAATAGGCCAGCGAGAGATCGCGTTGCGTCAGCAGCGGTTTGGTTGCCCGGACCTCGATTTTGCCGGGTCGCCCGCGCGTATGATATTCAAAAACATCTTCCGGTGTGATCGACATGGGGTAGGTTCCTTTGCATAGAACTTACCCCCTTTGCGCCACACGCGGCATACTGAAAGGCTCGCAAAGCCTCTCACGAGGCTACCTCAAGCTAACCCGACCGCCGATGAATCGCCCACATTGACGGTGCGCGCCCGTTCCTCGACGCGCGCCTTGCGCCCAACGATGCTTTCTTCCAGCAGCGTGTTATGAATCGACGCGCCTTCATCGAGGATGCTGTTTTTGATGATACTACCCTGCACCTCGCATCCGGCGGCGACCGTCACATACGGACCAATCACGGAGCGCACGACGGTCGCGGTCGGGTGGATATGCACGGGCGGAATGATGATCGCGTCATTGTAGTGCAGCGCCCAGGTATTATCATGGCCGTGATCGAGCAGGTAGCGGTTCGTCTCTAGCACCGTATCCGGCTTGCCGCAATCGAGCCAGACTGAAACGGGCTGCGTGCGGAACTTGAGGCCGCTTTTCACCATCACGTCCATCGCATCGGCGAGGTAATATTCGCCCTTCGTGACCATGTTGCGATCCATCGTGTGTTGAATCGCGTCGATTAGCGCTCGCCCATCCTTGAAATAATAGAGGCCGATCACGGCGAGACGGTTATCCATCTCTTTCGGCTTCTCGACGAAGCGCGTGATGTAGCCTTCTTCATTGAGCGTGACTACGCCGAACGAGCGCGGGTCCTCGACCTCTTTCACAAAAATCAGCGCGTCGGCGTCGGTCGTGCCGAGGACGCTCAAATCCGTCTCGAAGAGCGTATCGACGAACAATACAAAGGTCGGTTCGTGGCCGATAGAGTCACGCGCCAGCCAAATTGCGTGCGACTGGCCGAGCATTTCTGTCTGTTCAATATAGCGCGCGGGGAGCTGGTATTCCTTGCGCACGTACTCCTCGACCTGCTCTCCGAGGTGGCCGACGATGAAGATATATTCTTCGACAGGCAGATGCGCGATTTTATCCAGCAAATGGCCGAGGACAGGTTTGCCCGCGACGTTGATCATTGGCTTCGGTTTGGTGTAGGTATGCGGACGCAGACGAGTTCCGAAACCGGCCAGAGGGATGACGATCTTCATGGAAATAAACTCCTTTTGTCAATTATAGCGGCGGCGCTTGCCCGACGTAGCCGCTGACCTGTTCGTAGGCGTGCGCGGCGCGCAGGATCATGGGTTCACCGAAGGCGGGACCGATCAATTGCAGACCGATGGGCATCCCGGTGGCGTCCTTGCCACAGGGCAGCGAGATCGCGCAGACCCCGGCCAGGCTGCCCGGCAGCGTGAACACGTCTTCGAGGTACATCTGCAACGGATCATCGATTTTCTCCCCGATGCGGAACGCGGCGCGTGGCGCGGTCGGCGCGGCGATCACATCCACGTCGCGGAAAGCATTCTCGAAATCCTGCTTGATCAGCGTGCGGACCTTCTGCGCCTTGCCATAATACGCATCGTAATAGCCCGCCGAAAGCGCATACGTGCCAAGCATGATCCGCCGTTTGACTTCGGGACCGAAGCCCTGCCCGCGCGTCGCTTTATAGGTCGGCCACATGCCTTTTTCCTTCACGCGCGCACCGTAGCGCACCCCATCAAACCGGGCGAGGTTGGCGCTCGCTTCCGCGGGAGCCACGATGTAATACACGCTCAGACTGCGATCCGTATTCGGCAGGCTGATTTCTCTAATCTGCGCGCCGAGGCTTTCCAGCTTTGCAATTGCCGCGCGCACGGAGTCGATTACCGCGCTATCCATCCCATCGATGAAGTATTCCTTTGGGACGCCAACACGCAGGCCGCGTATATCACCCGTCAGCGCCGCCGCGTAATCCGGCACATCGAGCGGCATGGTAGTCGCGTCCTTCGGGTCCACGCCCGCGATCACCTGCAAGAGCAGCGCCGCATCCTGCACCGTGCGCGCAAAGGGTCCGATCTGGTCCAGCGAGGACGCAAACGCAATCGCGCCATAACGCGAAACGCGCCCATAGCTTGGCTTGAGACCGACCACGCCGCACATGCTCGCGGGCTGCCGGATGCTGCCGCCCGTATCGGAGCCGAGCGCGCCGAGTGCCATCCGTGCCGCGACCGCCGCCGCGCTGCCGCCGCTCGACCCGCCGGGAATTTTCGCGAGGTCCCACGGGTTGCGCGTCGGACCGTAAGCGCTGTTCTCGGTGCTGGACCCCATCGCGAATTCATCCAGATTGGTCTTGCCGAGCAGCACCGCGCCCGCATCCCACAGGCGTTGTACAGAGGTCGCCGTGTAGACCGGGATGAAGCCTTTCAGGATTTTCGAGCCGGCGGTCGTCTGCACGCCGTCGGTACAGAGGATGTCCTTGATCGCGAGCGGGATACCAAGCAGTGGCGCGGTGTCCCCTTCGGCGCAGCGGCGGTCGGCGGCCTGCGCCATCGTGAGCGCTTCGTCTTCCGTGACGGTCAGGTAAGCGTGAATATCCGCGTCGTGCGCTTTAATCCGGTCGAGGTGCGCCTGCGTCAGTTCGACAGCAGTGAACTCACCCGCACGCAGGCTGGCGGCGGCGGCGGTGAGCGTCAAATCGGTGAGGGTCATGCGAGCGCTTCCAATGTGAAGATCGTAACAATTCCGACAAGTATAGCGTATTGCGCGGATCAAATGGTGTCAGATTGGATGGTTAGCTCCCGATCAAGTTCGTGTGTGAGCTATGAACGGCTTCACTTCGGCCATTGTTACCATTCCTGATTGTGCTTTTCTCGTACCGTAACATATTCATCCCATCCCGACCAGCATAGACCTCTGCGACACACGCGCCAAACGCGCTATAATCCCCCACACTTTACCCACTTCTCAGGAGCGGTTCACAGATGCCGGGCATCTATTTCGACGATTACAAAGAGGGGATCGCGTTCGAGACGCGCGGACGCACGATCACCGAAGCGGACATTGTGGCTTTCACGGGACTATCTTATGACACGAATCCGATGCACACCGATGAAGAATTTGCGAAGACCACGCAGTTTGGGAAGCGTATCGCGCACGGCGCGCTCGGCTTCTCCATCGCGACCGGGTTAGCCTGGCAGCTTGGCTTTCTGGAAGGCACAGTCGTCGCCTTCACTGAAACGGAATGGAAATTCCGCGCGCCGATTTACATTGGCGATACGGTGCGGCTGCAACTCGCGGTGACGAAGCTGCGCCCCTCGCGCGCGGTCGGCGGCGGGTTCGTGACGGTCAGCGCGAAGCTCGTCAACCAGCGTGGCGAAACCACGCAAAAGGGCGAAATGACATTCATCGTGAGCAGCCGTCCCGCCGATGCTACGGTAACAACTACGCCAACTGCTGCGGCAGCCGTTACACAGGCGGATTAAACGCGCCTATGCCGCGCGTCACCCCGACCCACCTGCCCGAACTGCACCAAATCGCACTGCCGACGCCGTTTGCGGTGGGTGATGTGAATGTCTGCGTTATTGAAGGCGACCCGCTCACGCTGATTGATTGCGGCGTGAACACCCCTGAGAGTTTCGATGCGCTATGCGAAGGGTTAGCGGTGCTCGGCCACCACATTGAAGAAGTCGGGCAAATCATCCTCAGTCATCACCACGTCGATCACCTCGGCGCGGTGGGACGTGTGGTCGCGGCCAGCGGCGCTGAAGTTGCCGCGCATCCATATACTGTCCCCTATGTCGAGATGCCGCAAGCCAAACGTATCCGCAACCGTAATTTTATCGAGGTGGCATTTTTGCAGGGCGGCGTACCGCAAGCCGTACTGGACGCAATCGAAGCGACCGAAGATTATTACGTATCGTTGATGGGGATCGCGCAGGTCAGCCGCACGCTTGATGAAGGCGATAGCGTAAGCCTTGCCGGGCGCAACTGGAGCGTATTGCACACACCAGGACACGCGGGCGGCCTGCTTTGCCTCTTCGAGCCGGAGACGCGCGTGCTGCTCTCTTCCGATCACATCCTCAAGCAAGTCAGCAGCAATCCGCTCATCGAAGCGCCCGACCCCGGCCAGAAGCGTCCGCGCCGCCTGCTCGATTATATGCACCACCTCGCGCGCGTTGCGGCGCTAAACCCGGCAATCGCGTATACTGGACATGGCGATCCGGTCGAGGATGTGCCGACGCTGGTGCGGGATCGGCTGGCGGCGCACCATGCCCGTGCGGATAAAATCCTCTCGAAATTCGAGGGACAGTCGCGCACCCTGTACGAAATGACCCAACTCATGTTCCCAAAAGTCCCCGCGAGCAATGCGTACCTCACCCTTTCGGAAGTCGTCGGTCACTTCGACCTGCTGGAAGTCGAAGGCCGCATCGCGCGCGATATGCAGCACGGCGTCGTCTATTGGCGACCCGTCGGAGAAAACCCCTGATATGCGTTCAGACCTTGATCAATTAATGGAAAAATACCGCCTGGATGTGCTGTTCATCTATGGTGGCGAAGAACCGAATATGGTCCGCGATTACATGCTTGGCGGGCGTTATGACGCGACGCATGTAATCAAGAAACGTGGTGTACCCCCTGTCGTCATCGCGAACCCGATGGAGCGCGAAAGCGCCGAAAAAAGCGGCTTGCAAGTCTATACCAATTACGACTTCGGTATGGCCGACGCGCAGATGAAGCATAAGAACGATGTACAGGCGATATTGCGCGAAGTCTTTCAGAACATGGCGGCAAAACTCGACTTGAAGGGGCGTATTGCCTTCTACGGTACGGCGGATATTTCGCGCTTCGCATGGCTGCTGGTAAATGTCCTACCGACGCTTCCACACCTCGAACTCGTCACGGATTTCGACATCGGCAATCTATTCGATGCTGTCTATTCAACCAAAGACGCGCAGGAAATCGACGCGCTCAAGGAAGCCGGACGGCTCGCCAGCGCAGTCGCGGCGGCAACATGGGATTTCATTGCCGCGCATCGCCTCGCAGACGATGGAACTGTCGTCGATCTGGACGGCAATCCGCTCACTATTGGGGAAGTCAAGCTGTTCATCCAGACATTGAACTTTGAAAAGGGGCTGGAAAACGCGGACGGCATGATCTTCGCGGCGGGACGCGAGGGCGCTACGGGTCACGGCGAGGGCGAGCGGTCGCACGTCCTGCGCGCGGGAGATTGCATCGTCTTCGATTACTTCCCGCGCGTTGCAGAGACGGGCTACTATCACGACATGACGCGGACGTGGTGTATCGGCTACGCGCGCCCGGAAGTGCAGCGCGTCTACGACGAGGTGATGAACGCCTTCAACGTCATCTCCGACTCGCTCAAAGTGGGCGATAACGGTTCGATTTACCAGAACCGCGTTAATGATTATTTCGAGTCGCTCGGCCACAAAACCTCGCGCACGCATCCCGGCACACCCGACGGCTACTTCCATTCGCTCGGACATGGCCTCGGTCGCAATATCCACGAGGGACCGCACTTCCGCAACTTCCCCGACGACAATAACCTCAAGCCGGGCAGCGTCTTCACCATCGAACCGGGGTTATATTACCCGGATCGGGATTTCGGTGTGCGCGTCGAGGATACAGTTTATTTCGATGAAAAAGGCGTGCTGCACAACCTGACCGATTTCAAATATGATCTGGTCCTGCCGCTGGAAGGATAGCCACCGATGAACCGCCCGCCGCTCTATCCGCTGACTTTTGCGCCGATCCTCTCCGAACGTCCCTGGGGCGGTGACGCGCTGCGGACGCTGCTCGGCAAGGATGTGCCAAATGGCGTGCGCGTCGGCGAGTCGTGGGAGATTTATTCGACCAGTGTGATCGATCAGGGACCGCTCACAGGGATGACGCTGCGCGATGCGCTGCGCGAGTATGGGGACGCACTGGGTCCGCGCGATGGCGATGACTTCCCGCTGCTGGTTAAATTTCTGGATGCGAACGACTGGCTCTCCGTGCAGGTCCACCCCGATGATGCGCTCGCGAAGGAACTGGAAAACCAGCCGCGCGGCAAAACCGAATGCTGGTACGTCGTCCACGCGGAGCCGGGCGCACAAATTGCTTTCGGGACGGCGCGCGAGATGACAGCCGATGAGTTCCGGGGCGCGGTCGAGTCCGGGCAGGCGAAAGCGACGGTCGCCTATATCCCCATTCAGACAGGCGATTTCATCTATGTGCGGGCGCGCACGATTCACGCGCTTGGTCCCGGCCTGCTAATCTACGAATTGCAGCAGTCCTCAGACCTGACCTACCGCGTCTACGATTGGGATCGCGTCGGCAAGGATGGGAAGCCGCGCGAACTGCACCTCGAAAAAGCGCTCAGGGTTGCGGAGTTCCAGCCGCGCCCGGACGCGAAGATTGCATATCAGCCTCATGCCGATGCGTCTGGCAACGAGGTCGCGACCCTCACGCGCAGCCCCTACTTCGCGCTCGATAAGCTGCGGTTGAACGCACCCGCAACGACGTTCGATACGGCGGGCGTGTGCCGCCTGCTGACCGTGATCGATGGCACGCTTCAGATTGGGGACCTCGTGCTGCCGAAGGGTCGTTCGTCGCTCATCCCGGCATCGTATGGCAAATACACACTCGCGCAAAATGGGGGCGCGGAAGTGCTGCTCGCGTGGCCGCAGTAGCTTCACGCCAGCGAAACGTTTCCGCGCCGCATCCGTACACCTACTCGATTGACCCACTCAGGAGCTGACCATGACCGTAACGACTCTCAAGGGACTAACGCAAGCGGAAGTCCTCGACCGCCGCGCGAAGGGCATGGGCAACAACGTCAAGCTGCAAACCAGCCGGACATACTCGCAAATCCTCACGCAAAACCTGTTCTCCGCGACGAACATTATCCTCTACGTGATCGGGATCGTGTTAATCGTCCTGCGGCTGTACAGCGACGCGATTTTATCCGTCGGGCTGGTCCTGCTGAATGTCTTCGTCGGCGTGTTTCAGGAAGCCCGCGCCAAGCGTGCGCTCGACCAGATCGCGCTGCTCACGCGGCCAACCGCGACGGTCATCCGTGAGGGCAAGGAGCAGGTGATCGACCCGGCAGATGTCGTCACGGGCGATATGCTGGTCGTCACACAGGGTGATCAGGTGGTTGTCGATGGATCGGTCGTCGATGGCAAAATCGACGCTGACGAGTCGCTGCTCACGGGCGAGTCGGATTTGGTGGGCAAGAAGACGGGCGACGAGGTGTTCTCCGGCAGCTTCATCGTCAACGGACGCGCGACTTTCGAGGCTAAAAAGGTTGGTGCGGAGAGCTTCGCCAACAAACTCACGGCGGGCGCGCGATCCTTTCGCAACGTTAAGACTCCATTACAAATTGATGTCGAATTCGCAGTGCGGCTGCTCGTGCTTCTCGCGGCGCAACTCGGCGTACTGCTCGGCATTGCCGCAATAATTGCGCGCGCGCCGATTACGGATACCGCAAAGATGGCGGCGGTCGTCGGCGGCCTGATCCCGAACGGGCTGCTCTTCATGACCAGCGTCACCTATGGCATGGGCGCGGTTCGCATGGCCGGACGCGGGGCGCTCATCCAGCAATTCAACGCGGTG
>Ga0123337_10003867_pt1 | contig 15580 bp, 10 predicted proteins | sample frozenSSSSmetaG_FD_89792 | JGI IMG/M metagenome (GOLD analysis project Ga0123337, IMG submission 89792) | Glacier valley bacterial and archeal communities from Borup Fiord, Nunavut, Canada, to study Microbial Dark Matter (Phase II) -... | ecosystem: Environmental > Aquatic > Freshwater > Ice >... | reverse complement strand
TGGCTGCGCTGCACCGCCTGGTCGAAAGTGCGGGCTACGACATTGCAATCCAGATCGTGGACGGTGATCAGGTAGTCGGGGGCAAGGAAGAAGTGAACCTCCGACGCTTCCAGGCAGGGGACGCTAACCTCAGACTCGCCCTTGTCAGCCTGCAAGCGCAGTTCACGGGTGACCAAGAAGATGTAGCCCTCATACTCGTCGAGCTTGGGCCGCTGGTTCTCGCCGAGCAGGTCTTCCAGGGCGAGGGGGTGGAAGTGGAACAGTTGGCCCAGCCAGGCCACATCCTGGGGGCCGGGTTCGGTCAGGTCGAGCCAGAAGGGAACACCCGCCTGCCGCTGAGCCACCCACTGCTGGGCCTCGTCGCCTACCAGCAGTTGGCCTTGACTGAGAACCTTAATCGCCATTGCCATAGCATCTCCAATCTAACTGCACAACAGGAGCGAGTAGAGCTACAATACTGCACCTGATCATTATAACACCGACTGGCAAGCTCAATCGTGGCGCAGTGCTGCTACCGGGTCGAGGCTGGCCGCTCGGAAGGCGGGGTAGAGGCCCGCCAGCAGGCCGATCAGGGCAGCAAAGGCCACAGCCCCGATCACCAACGCTGGGTTTAGCTGAAAGAGAGAGAGCTTGCCGACCAGCCCCTCGGACAGGGGGAAGGCCTGCTTCCGCAAGTAGTCGCGGGCGACGGCGTTGAGTACCTCGTTGAGCAGCCAGCCACCCAGCACCCCAACCAGCCCACCTAGCAGCCCGATCATGCTTGCTTCCAGCATAAAGAGGCCAAGAATGTCGCCCCGGTTCGCCCCTAGAGCCTTTAGCACGCCGATCTCCCGCGTGCGCTCGTAGATCGCCATGATCATAGTGTTGACGATGCCCACGCTGGCAACGAACAGGGCCAGCAGCCCCACGCTGCTTGCCATAACCTGCAAAATGGTGGAGATGCGGTTCAGCGCGTCGAGCAGAGCCTGCACCGTGTTGCTTCGCAGGCCGAGGCTGTCGATCTGCGTGCTGAGTCGGGTCGCGTCGCTGATGCTGGCTGCCTTGACCGCCAATGCGTCGTAGCCGTACTTCACCAGGTAGTCTGGCTCGTGGAACCACCACTGCTTGACCCGCAGCTTGAGGCCGTTGCCCAATTGTGCGCTAACTCCGCGCCCTGGCACTGCTACGCTGGTCACGCCCACGATGCGGCTGGCAAACTGCTGCTGCTCACCACGAGGGTCGGTGACACTGAGGCTCGCTGCTTGGCCGATCAGGGCGGCAAAGGCGGCTGAGTTGTCCACCAGCGTGCTGCTGATCACCCCCAATTGGCGCAGGCCGCTGACGCTGATCACCAGCCCGTCCTCGTCGGGGCCGAGATCGCGCCCGGCAACGAGCGGCGATTTGCTCTCCCCACTATCGCCAGAGAAGAGGTTGGCGAGGTTGAGGTTGCCCGCCCCCGCATCGCTAGTCCCGTTGAACGGGGAGCGGTGGCCCTGCACCTCTAGCAGCAAGCCGTCAGCGGGGATACCGCTGGGGAGATTGAACTGCCGGGTGACGCTGACTACACCTGATAGGGCGGCGATCTGGACGATCACTGGCGGGGTGAGCAGGGTGTTTTGGGGGCGTGCGTCGCTCTGGTTAGTGCGAGGCCGCTGACTACCGAACACGCCGCCGTTGCTCGTCGTCGGGTTAACGTAGATCGTCTCCAGACCGAGGTTGCTAACCGTGCGGCTGATCTCTGCCTGCACGCCCACACCGAGGCTAACCATGGTCACAATCGTGACGATGCCAATGAACACGCCAACGGAGGTGAGGCCGGTTCGCACCTTGCGCCGCCCCAGGTTGGCGAAGGCACTGCCGATCATGTCGCGCAGCTTCATGAAACCACCCCTTCGACGATAGAGCCGTCACGCATCTGGATCACCTGATCGGCATAGCTGGCAACCTTGGGGTCGTGGGTGACGAGGATCATGGTCAGGTTCTGCTCGCGGTTGAGGCCGCGCAAGAGGGCCAGCACCTCCGCCCCAGTCTTACTGTCCAGGTTGCCGGTCGGTTCGTCGGCAAGCAAAATAGCGGGTTGGTTGGCAAGGGCGCGGGCGATGGCAACGCGCTGCTGTTCGCCGCCAGAGAGGATGTTGGGCCGATGATCGAGGCGGTGGCTGAGGCCAACCTGGGTGAGCAGTTCGCGGGCGCGCAGCCGTCGCTGGGCCGCATTGCTGCCCGCAATCATCAGCGGCAGTTCGACGTTCTCCCAGGCAGTACGGGTGGAGAGCAGGTTGAAGCTCTGGAAGATGAAGCCGATCACCCGTTGGCGATAGTGGTTGAGCGCGCCGCTCCTGGCCCTGGCAATGTCCTGGCCTGCCACCCACAACTGGCCGCTGGTCGGGCGTTCCAGGCCGCCGAGTAGATTGAGCAGCGTACTCTTGCCGCTGCCACTCGCGCCGATGATTGCGGCGAAGCAGCCACGCTCGATCACAAAGCTGATGCCATTCACTGCCGCGACAACGTTGTTCCCCATCTTGTAGCGGCGCACCAGGTCTACCACTCGAATCAGCGGCTCTGCCTGTCCGTTCAATCTCGCTCCCCCTCCCTAGCAACACTGCTGCATTATAAACCTTGTTGGCCCTGGCTGCAAAGCAAAACAGCCTCCCCCCTTGCGGGAGAAGGCTGCGCTGCTGCTTGCTTACTTCAGGCCGAAGTAACAGATGCTCTTTTTGCTACCGTCGGGGGTCTGGAAGGTCATGGCGTAGACCCCCTTTGGCGCACGGCTGCTGAGACCCCTGGTGGCGCGCAGGCCAACCCGCCCGCTGCTATCCACCGAGAGGGTAGGCTCCTCGTCAGTGCCGAACAGGTCGCGGGCAGAAACCACGCTCTGATCGGGGGCCGTGAGGTAGAAGCGCACATCGTCACCGGGGGCGAAGCCAATGCCAACGAAGGCGACGGCAACGCCGGGATCGGCGCAAGGCGGGGTGGCGTTGGTGTTATTGCCGCTTGGCTTCGGCACCTGGCTACACACGTCGGTGTTCGCCCCAGGGACGGGGGTTGGCTGGCCTGCCCCGCCACCGCTGCCGCTGGCTGGTAGTACCTTGAAGCGAGCGATAGCCGTCACCTTGCTGCTTGAGCCATAGAAGGTGTAAGCCCACACGCCGGTAACGTCGAAGATGGCGGGGTCGAGCGGCAGTTCACCGCTGATGCGCCCGCTGGCGGGTGCGCCACCAGGAACCGGGCGGGAGGTGCCAACTACGTCGCCGTCGGGCGTGGTGATCCAGAAGGAAATGTCCTCACCGCCCTTGAAGCCATAGAAGCTGACCTGGATCGTCGTACCCTGGCGGGCGCAGTTGGGACTCACGGTTGCATTCTCGCTGGCGGGGATGCCGCTGCAATCAGGCTGCTGAGCGACCGGGGTAGGAGGGATCGGGGTAGAACCGGGGGTGCTACCAGCCTGGGTGGGCGGATTGCTCGGCTTGCCTGCGCCGTTGTACACCCAGTCGTAGTAGTGGCCGCCGATGTTGCCCATCTGCACGCGGTAGGCTGCCTGCTCACCAGGTACGTAGGTGACCACGCGCCGCTCGAAGACCTGGATCAGCACGTCGCTTTGGGTGCCGCCGATCTTGACGTTGGCCCAGTAAGGCTCGCTGATCGGGAAGCCAGTGGTGTAGAACCAGGGGTCGCTGAGGCGGCCATTGACCGTCTTGCCGCCCTCGGAAACCGGGCCGCTCTGGTTGAGGAAGTCCCAGATTACGGAGGGGATGTTGTGGCCGGTCTCGCTAGCGAAGTGGACGTACTTAGTGGCAGTCATGTTGTCGTAGGCGAGATTGGCACCCACCTTCGCATCCTTGCTGATCGTCTGTACGGCATAGCCGCCGCTGCGGTCGCCAACCTTGCCAGTCAGAGTGTTGAAGCTGGCGTAGGTGGGGGCATTTGCGTCGTTGCCGTCGGAGGCGAGCGGGATGTTAGCCGGGTAGATCGTCTTGAAGTTGCCGTCGCCAATCTGCTGGCGGCCCTCAACCATCTCGGCGGCCAGACGGCCATTAACTACGTAGAACTTGCTGCCGGCCTGTTCGCTGGCATTGATCTCCATGCGGCTCTTGTCGAAGTATTGTACGTCGCGAGCGACCCCATTGTAGGTCTCCTTGACCACGCGGCTGTTCTCGACCGGCCCCCAGTAGTAGCCACGATTGACCCCAGGCTGGCCTACCAGCGAGTCGGTGCGCTGCCAGGTGGCCTTGAAAGCGTCGTTGGCAAAGGTGGCCTGAGCCTGGGCCTGCACGTTGTAGCCAGGCGCGATCATCGCGCAGAGCAGAATAGCTACCAATATAGCACTAATACGTTTACCCATCTGTACCTCTATGCTCCTTCTTAAAGATGAGGGTGGCTGACCCACGGTGGCTCATCGCCGGAGTGGGGACGGATGGTAGGGTACAGAGTGGGCGGACACCACCGCTTGCTCTATACTGACTGGTTGACTGCTGCTGCCAGCGCAGCAAATGGCTGCCCGCCTGGTTGGTAGCTACAGTGGTTCAGGAACGGCTAGCCTCATTGTAACAGATAGCCTTTGTTTAGATCAACCAAAGAACATACGACTCGATCAGCGACAAGGTTGCACAATCTGGTTTATGAAGCTAAATACTGGACGAGGCCAACATCCTCCAACGCCCAGAACAGGCGTGGCCCCCGCGAGGGGACTGGCAGACTGGCTAGCTCTGGGTGGCTGCGGGCGAGGTGCGCCCGTGCCGCCTGGATTGCCAGGGGTAGGGTGGCATCCACTGCAAAAACACGCTTGTCGGCAAACACACGCTTTGCCTGGGCCGCGTTCAGCACTACCTCCACCTCGATCACCCCTCGGAATGTCGGCTGCTGGGCGGTCGGCGTGCCAGCGAAGGGCAGCATTGGGGCTGTAGTGGTCAGCGCAGCCCCCGCAGAGCAGAGGGTGGCTTGCAGCCGCCGATCCTGCCCTTCGCCTACATCTTGGCGCAGGTAGCGCAGGAAGCAGGCGTTGACGCTGAGCCTGTAGCTCTGCACAAAGGCGGTGTAGTCGCGCACGGTGAGGGGCTGGGCGAAGACGATCTGCATCGGTGCGTTGCCCTTTACCTGATCCAGCAGCTTGAGGTTGCGGCTAGCGAAGGCGTTGAGGTCGGCCAGCCCACCGCTGCTGATGTCCGAGGCCAGCCAGTTGGTGCTGATCGAGAGGCTATCGCTGGTCACTGCGGCAGCATAGCTCCAATCGGCGAACTGCTCACCCCAGCCTTCGATCTGTGCGGCAGGGGTTGGCAACCCTGCTGGGGTGGCAGTGACTGTCGGGCGCGGGGTAGGGGTGGCGGTCGCAGTTGCCCGCATGGTGGGGGTCAGCGTCACCGTCGGGGTGATGGTAGCGGTCGGGGTGATGGTGGGGCTGGCGGTTGGCGGCACTGGCGTATAGGTTGGCCGTGGGGCAGCCAACTCGGTCAGCACTGCCAGCGAGGGGGTAATATAGGCGACCTGCACCATCGCTGTTTGAGTAGCCAGACTGGCAGGTGGTGGGGTGCCGCAGCCAGTCAGCAAGCAGCAGATGGCAAGCAGGAGGGGGATGGTGCGCTTCACGCAGCACTCCTTTCGGGCAGGATGCAACTATTATAACGGATCAGCCGCCAACAGGTTGCAGGTCAGCCGTTTGTGGTAAAATCAGCTACCATGCTAACCATCCTTTCCGGCTGGGCCAGCGTGCAGGATAGCGGGCGGCCCGGCTACGCTGCTCTCGGTCTGCCCGCCAGCGGTCCGCTCGATCCCTACGCCCACGCCGCCGCTAATCGGCTGCTCGACAACCCCAGCGGAGCCGCCGCGCTGGAGGTGATTGGCGTGGCTGCCTTCAGCCTGCGCGTAGCGACGAAGTGCGTGCTGGCAGTAACAGGGGCCGACCTACAACTGTGGGTGGAAGGTCGTCCGTTGCCAGCCTGGTACAGCATCTTCCTACGTCCTGGCAGTGTGCTGGAACTGCGGGGACGGCGTAGGCTGGCTGGCAACGGTGGGGTAGCTTACCTGGCAGTCGCTGGTGGCCTCCAATGCCCCCCTTACTGCGGTTCCCAGAGTACATACGTGGGGGCGGCTGGGGCATTGCCGGGTCTCTGTGGGCGGTTGCTGCGCCCAGGCGACGAACTAGCCTGCGCTAGCAGCGGCTCGGCTCAAGCGGGACGGCGGGCGGCAGCATGGCACGAAATCTACCCTGGCCCTGCCAGCCTCGCTGTCGAATGGGGGCCACACGCGGGGCTGCTGGGGCGCAAGGGACGGGCGGCATTGCTTGCCAGCGAGTATACAGTAGCAGAAGGCAACCGCATGGGTTGGCGGCTGGCGGCCCCGCTCGCTATCCCCCAGCGGGCCGGGGGCGGAGAGATGATCTCGGCCCCAACCCTGCGCGGCGGCATCCAGTTGCCCCCTGGCGGCCAGCCGATCATCCTCGGCCCCGACCAGCAAACCAGCGGTGGCTACCCGCTCGTCGCTGTCGTCCACCCGACAAGCTGGCCCGCCCTCGGCCAACTGCTGGCGGGCGACCGACTGCGCCTGGTGTATCGGGGGGCGGGGGGCGGATGATGGTTCCGCTAATTTTGACTTTTGTTGCAGCGGCGTGCATAATTGAGCTAGTAGCAGGGCAAGAACAAGCGTGCCAACCGTAACTTTTGGTGGCTGCCCCCGTATATATGTAGAGATGGGTTTAGAGAAGGAGATAGCGATGGGCGAGCAGCGCGACGATGAGGATGTTGACCTGCGCGACTCGGAGCGCGATGATGGCACGGTGGAACAGGATCGCTACAGCAGCGAGTACGAAAGCCGCCGCACCACCCGTGGGCAGCGGGCGATCCGCCGCACCAGCAATGAGGTGCAGGATGGCGAGTACCGGGTGATCAGCGAAGGGCGGGCTGACCCAGAGCCTACGCGCAACCCCCAGTATGCCCGCCCCAGCACGCGCCCCCACCCGGCCACTGCCGAGCAGTACGATGACCTGGCAACAGTGCGCCCCCGCCAACCGCGCAGACGTGGCCCCGACGAGTACGACGACTACGAGCCGCAACCCCGCCGCGCTAGCCGCTCGCGCAGCCTGGATGAGGAGCCTGAGTTGGAGCGCGGCTATGCTACGCCGCCGCCCCGCCGCCCCGCCAACTACGACCGCCCTTATGCTGGGGCGCAGCCAGCGGCAGCCCGCTTCAGTGGCTGGTCGCTGGTAGGGGTTGGCTGCTTTGGCGTGATGGTAGCGGTGATCATCCTGATCGCCGTCACTGCGGCAACCGGGGTCAACATCGTAAGCAGCATCGGCAGCTTCTTCGGCAGTGCCTTCAACACCAAAGTGACGACTGGTGTTGACCTCAGCAGCCAGACTGTAGTACGAGGGTTGGCCGCCCAGAACCAGCTAGTCAGCGTTAAGATGACCCTGGAGAAGGTAGTCACTGGCACACAGACAGGCGATGGGATGCTGGGTGGCTTGCGCAATGCCGAGGTGCTGTTCATTGCGCGGGGAGAAGTGCAGGCGGGCGTAGACTTGAGCAAGCTAAAGGAGAATGACGTGGTAGTTAGCCGATCAGTGAGTGGCACTACCTCGCTGAACGTCGCCACTATTCACCTGCCACCCGCCGAGATCATCTCCTTCAAGCTGGATGAGCAGAAAAGTCACGTCTTCGACGTAAAGACAGACAGCCTCCTGCCATTCCTCGCCAGCCCGATCCCAGAACTCTACGACTACGTGCGGCGGGAGGCGGAGACAGCGATCAAGCAGGCTGCTATTGAGGATGGTATCCTCAGCACGGCCAATGACAACGCCCGCCGCGATGTGGAGTTGCTGTTGCTACGGCTTGGCTTCCAAGAAGTACGCTTCAGGTTAGTAGCATAGACTGCCCCTGCTCTTTCTGTCGGAGCGGGGGCTTTTTGTTGGCGGCAAGAGAAGTTGGCAGGCAAAAGAAAAAGCCCCCGCTGGTGCAGGGGCTTCTCGGAGGGCATCACGGGCGGCAGCCTTAGAGGCTGACGACCTCTGTGATGCCCTGTTGCTTACTACTGTCCATTGGCATCACCTCCTTTATCCTATACGGCTCTAGAGGATTTCGTTGTATTGGCTCGCGGGCGGCGTTAACCACTCGCTAACCTGTTGTGATTATACAACACTCCTGGCCCGCTGTCAACAGTTGCGCTCTACATCTTTAGGCCGATCCGCAGGCTCTAATCTTCGTTTAATCCTACGTTCTATAGTTTAGGGGATACGGGTTGCAGTCGGGCCAGCGGGGGCAGCAGTAGGCTTGACCGGGTTGTTGCCCCGCCGTGGGGGGATGATCAGCTTCTGGCCGATGCTCAGGTTATTGGGGTCACTCAGGTTATTGGCAGCCACCAGATCGTCAACCGTCACATCGAACTTGAGCGCAATTGCACCGAGCGTGTCGCCCGCCTGCACCGTGTAGTAGGTGGCGGCGATGGTTGGTGCAGAGACCGGGCTGGTAGTTGGCGTAGGTAGCGGATTAACCTCGTTGACCTGTACGTAGTTGGCGGGCGTGCCAGGGCCGGGGCCACTGCCGCCGCTGCAACCCGCCAGCAGCAGGCAGAGCAGGAGGGCGAGGGGGGGTTGCCAGCCCAAAGGTGTCTTCTTGCGGGTCACGCTGTGCCTCAATGCTCGCTAGAGTATTCGCCAGTGGATGGTAGGCCAGGTGTAGGCTGCGGTGGGCCGTTGGTTAGTGGCACCTGCAAGATCAGGCCAGGGTAGATCGCGGGGTTGTTGCGGTCAAGCTGCGGGTTAACCGCCAGGATGTCGGCGGGAGTCGTCCCCAGGTTTGCGGCAATACTTGCCAGCGTGTCGCCTTGCTCGACAACGTAAAGCAGGGTAGAGGGGTAGATCAAGATTGGCTCTTGACCAGCAATGTAGGCAGTAGTCTCCGCCCCACCTCCACCAGTGGCATTGCTGCTAGGCTGTGGATTGACGCTGACCCCAGCGAGAGGCACTACCGCTGCCTGCCTTTGCGGGGTGGCAGTTACCTTTGCTGCTGGCCGGTTAGCCACCGTAGCTGCCTGGCCGACGGTGACGATTTGCAGCCCCTTGCCCCAGTTGCTGATCACGGTCGTCACCGCGATGGTGCCAACTACCAGCAGGATAGATAGCACTGCGACGTTGCCGAGGCAGCTACTCAGTAGACTCTTTCTCTTTGACTTGGGCTTGCCGCCGCCATGTTCAGCCATTGCCTTGCTCCTCTAGATCGGGTCGCGTCTGCTCACAATTGGTAACGATCCCACCTGCTGCCATGTTATGTCTATCAGAGATGATTGTAGCAGAGAACAGGCCACCATGTCAATAGGTATGAGGCCGCACTTTGCTTGACAGCTTTGATGGTTGAGGGTACACTTTGGCAGGCTTTCTTTAGCTGAGAGGAGCAAGGCGATGTGTGGCATTGCGGGGGTCTACAACTTGGGCGGCGGGCAGGCGACAGCCGCGCAACTGGCAGCAATGAGCGGGGTGATCCGCCACCGGGGGCCGGACGACGAGGGCTTCTACCAGTCTGCTGAAGGGCGGCTAGGCTTTGCCTTTCGGCGGCTGGCGATCCTTGACCTTTCGCCCAGCGGCCACCAACCAATGGCCGCCGCAGGTGGTCGCTATCGGATCATCTTCAATGGAGAGTTTTACAACTACAAGGAGGTTGCCGCTGAACTTGCGCGCAAGGGCTATAGCTTCCGCTCCACTGGCGACACCGAGGTGCTGGTCAACGCCTATGCCGAGTGGGGGCCAGCCTGTCTCAGCCGCCTGAACGGGATGTTCGCGTTCGCCCTCTGGGACGAGCAGCGGCAGCATCTGCTGATCGCCCGTGACCGCATGGGCATCAAGCCACTCTACTACTGGTACGACGCGGCCAGCCAATCATTGGTCTTCGGCAGCGAGATCAAGGCGATCCTGCAAGATTGCCGCGTGCCACGCGAGCCTGACCCCGCCGCCATTGCCGAGTACGCCCGCTTCATGTATGTTACTAGCGACCGCACCTGGTTCGCGGGCATCCGCCAGTTGCCGCCCGGTTGCTACCTCGAACTGGGGCCGGAGACCGAGGGCTTGCAGGTGCGCCGCTGGTGGGACTTGCCGAGCGAGGAGGACGGGCAAAATCTACGAAGCGAGGATGAGTACATCACCGACCTGCGCGCTCTCCTACGCGACGCGGTGAAGTTGCACCTGCGGAGTGACGTGCCAGTGGGCGCGCACCTCAGCGGCGGGCTGGACAGCAGCAGCATCGTCGCCCTGGTCAGCAACCAGTTGCAGGCAAGTGGGGCTGGGCCGCTCAAGACCTTCTCTGGTGCCTTCGCCGAGGGAGCAGCCTACGACGAGCGAGCTTACATCAACCTGGTTGCCAACCGTTACCAGACCGACCACCACGAGACGATCCCCAGCGCAGCCGACCTGCCCGCTGTGTTCGACAAGCTGATCTGGCACATGGACTACCCGACTGTCGGCCCAGGACTGCTGCCCCAATACTTCGTCTGCAAACTGACGGCGGAGAACGGGGTAATCGTGGTCAACGGTGGGCAGGGCGGTGACGAGTTGTTCGCAGGCTACTTCCGCTACGTGCCACCCTACCTGCGCGGCAAGCTAGCAACCCTGCGCCAACATCCCGCTGCTGCCGCCGGCTTGCTAGCCGACGCGGGCCGCATCGCCAGCCGCGCAGCACTGCGCGACCTGGCCCTCAATCGCACTCGACGCAAGATAGTGAATGAGGGCAATATGGCCCTGCTGGTCGCCGAGGCCCAGGCAGCCTTGCCAGAGCGCGACCCTGGCAGCAACCCTGGCAGCAACCCGCTGCAACGCGCCCTTTATTGGGATATGCGTAACTACCTGCCCGCTCTCTTGCACGTAGAGGATCGCACCAGCATGAGTGTTTCGCTTGAGAGTCGGGTACCGCTGCTCGACTACCGCATCGTAGAGTTGGCAGCACGCATCCCTGCTGCGCTCAAGCTCAAAGGTTTGGAGACGAAGCGGATCATGCGGCGAGCGGTCGCTCCCCTACTCCCCCCGCAGATCGTACAGCGGCGCGATAAGAAGGGCTTCCCCACCCCGATTGATCTCTGGTTCAGCGGCCCGCTCTACGAGTGGGTATGCGACCAGCTAACCGACCTCAGCCCCACCGCCGCCGCGTTGCTCGACCAGCAGCACTTGCGCCAACTCCTACGTGAGCAGCAGCAGCATGACCACAGCCGCGCCCTCTGGATGGCCCTCAGCATCAACGCCTGGTGCCGCCAGTTTATAGACGACTTTGTGCCATTCAGCCCCACTTTGCTCCCGACGAAGGGGGGGCAAGAAGAGAGCTACCCCTTTGAAGGAGAGGAGAGGATGACTGCTGCGCGATGAAAATCCTTTACCTCAGCCAGTACTTCCCGCCCGAAGTGGGGGCGACCCAAACCCGTGCCTACGAGATGGCTCGCTACCTGGCCGCACAGGGGCATCAGGTGACGATGCTCACCGAGGTGCCGAACCACCCCAGCGGCATCATCCCAGCAGAGTATCGGCGGACGGTAGCCGACTTCAGCACGCTAGAAGGCATCCGCGTAGTGCGCCTCTGGGTGCTAGCCAGCCCCAAAAAGAGCTTCTTGCGCCGCATCAGCTTCTATCTCAGTTACACCGCCATGGCGACCTGGGCTAGCCTGTTCCTGCGCGGCAAGTACGACGTGATCGTGGCAACCTCACCGCCCCTGTTTGTCGGGCTGGCGGGGGTGCTGGTCAGCTACCTGAAGCGGACGAAGCTGGTTTTTGAGGTGCGCGACATCTGGCCGGAGTCGGCGGTGATCCTGGGGGAACTGAACAACCCACGAGCGATCAAGCTGTCCGAAGCTATCGAGCAATGGTGCTACCGCCGCGCCCGCCAGATCGTAGTCGTCACCGAGGGCATCCGCCAGCGTCTCATTGCACGTGGCCTGTCGGCAAAGAAGCTGCACCTGATCATGAATGGCGCAAACGTCAGCCAGTTCCAGCCGCAGCCAGAGCAAGCCGCCGTCCTACGCCACAAGTTGGGGCTGGAGGGTAAGTTCGTTGTCCTCTATGCGGGCATCCACGGCATTGCACAGGGCATGGAGACGCTAGTGGAGGTTGCACGGCTACTGCGCGATGAAAGCAGCATCCACTTTCTTTTTGTTGGTGAGGGGCCGAAGAAGGAGGAAACTACCGCCCTGGTACGCGCCCTGGCCCTACCCAATGTCACTCTGGTGGGCGAACGTCCGCGTGAGCAGATGGCAGCCTACCTTAGCCTGGCTGACAGCAGCCTGGTGCCGCTAAAGAAAGTAGCCTTGTTCGAGGGAGCCTTGCCCAGCAAGATGTTCGAGGCACTGGCCTGCGCCACCCCAGTCATCCTCAGCGTAGGTGGCGAGGCTGCTCGCGTGCTGGGGGAGATGCAGGCGGGGATCGCAGTTGAGCCAGAGAGCGCAGCCCAGATCGTCGAGGCGATTCGCTGGCTGCAAGCCCACCCGAACGAGGCGCGCTTGATGGGCGCAAGGGGCCGCGCCGCAGTCACTGCCCACTATTCGCGGCAGGCGCAGGCCGCCGAGTTGACCTCCCTGCTAGAACAGGTAGTGGCCGAACGGTAAGCGGTGGCGGATGGATGTGGTATAATGGCGGCAAGATGATGTCAGTTTGTAGAGGCAGGCTTAGCCTCCCCAGGAGTGGGATCAGTATGGTTGAGCATGGCACGAGCAGCTTGAAGGAGATGATTGTAGATGAGCCAACGTGTCCGCGTCTCAGCGGTCAAACATTATGACCCCGCCAGCCCCGACCCAACAGATGAGGAGGAGCTAGCTGTCCTGCCAATAGAGGCTGGCCCACCCGTCAGCGAGCTAGAAGCTAGCAATGCGGCTAGCGAAGCTAATCAGCCCGCTGCGCACGCTGACCTGGATGCAACCACTGCCACAGTCGCCGAGCAGGTTGCCAGCCCCGAACTGGTTGAGGTCGAGACCACACCCACCAGCGAGCCGCTTGGGGCTGAGGTCGCCGCCGAGCAAGCTCATCGCTCCTTGCTACCGGCTATCGTCATCCCCGCCCAACTCACCTGGCCGCTCTGGGTAGTGCGCCTGCTGCTGGTCGCGAGTGGGATTGGGCTTGGCATCTTCGGCCAGCTACGCTTGGAGCAGGCGCGGGCCGTCGCTTCGGTGCTGCCAGAGAACGCCTGGCTGCCCTTCATCGCTGGGGCGGTGCTGCTCGTCCTCGGTGCCTGGAACACGCCCACGCTGCTAACCGCAGTGCCAGCCCCCGCCCGCACCCTCTTTGGCGGCAATAGCCTCTGGTGGCTGGCGGGCGTGATGCTGGTCGCCGCGATTGCCTTCGTTGGCAACAGCCTGGTCTTCTTCAACAAGCTGAACACCATCACCGCCGACCCAGTGCAGACTCCGATCGACAGCGACCCTGGCACTCCCGCCTGGCTGTTCTTCCTGGCGGGTCTTGCCTGCTTTGGCCTGGCCCTGATCATCTGGGAGATCGGGGCGGGGCGGCGCGGTGGCGCACTCTCCGCCGACCCCGGCCCTGACCAGCTACCGCGCTGGCTAGAAGGGTTGGTGCTGGCAGGCTTCTTCCTTGCTGCCCTCTTTGTGCGCTTCAACAACCTGGACAATGCCCCCCCTGGCCTCTGGTTTGACGAGGCGCAGAACGGCATCGTGGGCCAGCAGATCGTGGCTGGGGCCGCCGCGCCCCACCCGCTGTTCATCACCGGCTACACGCAGATGGGCGCGTTGTTCTTCTACCTGCAAGGGTTGCTGCTCAAGTTCTTTGGTGCGCAGATTTACCTGCTGCGGGTGTTGCCTGCCTTCGCTGGTGCAATCGCCGTGCCAATCATCTACGTGCTGGCCTCGCGGCTCTACGGCTGGCGGACAGGCCTCGCTGCCGCCGCCTTCCTTTGCTTCAGCATCTGGAGCATCACCATGAGCCGCTTTGGGGTCGCCACCATCGTCACCACCACTCTCGACCTGGCGGTGATCACCTGCCTGGTGCTGGCCCTCCGCAGCGGGCGGCTGGGCTGGTATGGGCTGGCGGGGCTGCTGCTGGGCCTCAACCTGCATATGTACTATGGCGCACGGGTGCTGCCGCTGGTGATAGTCGCCGTCTTTGCCCACAAGCTAGTCAGCGAACGGTGGCGGTTCATCAAGGGCATCCGCTATGGGGTGCCGCTGTTCGTGATCGGCGCGCTGCTAGGCTTCGCCCCAATGGGCCTCTACGCCCTGCAACACCCTGGCGAGTTCTGGGGGCGCATCAACACCGTGGTCGCGGGGGGTGGTTCGGGAGCGGCAGGCATCTTCGCCAGCTTCCAGACTCCTGACGTGCAGATGAGCTTGCAGAAGCATCTGCTGATGTTCAACTGGGTCGGCGACGCGAACCCACGCCACAACTTCGCAGGGCTACCGATGCTGGACACACTGGTGGCGGGCCTGTTCCTGGTCGGCCTCGGCTACTGCGTCGCCCACTTCTGGCGGTGGCAGTACTTCTTCCCTGTCGTTTGGCTTGGCACTGAGATGCTGGGTGGTATCCTCTCGGTCTCCTTCGAGGCCCCGCAAGGCCACCGCACGATGGAGAATATGGTGACAACTGCGCTCCTGGCTGGCATCGCCGCTGGTGCCGCCCTCAATGCGCTGCGTAGCCCTTGGCTGGCCCGTCTCCGCACGCCGCAACCAGCAGACCTCAGCCTCAAGCGGGTTGCCGCCGTTCCGCCAGTGGTGGTCGTTGACCAGCCACGCCGTCTGCGCCTGCGGATCGGGCAGGGGGTGGCAGCAGTGTTGGTGCTGGTGATGGCGGTGCAACTGGCGGGTACTGCCCTCGCCCGTTACGACCGCCAATCGCGCGCAACCCCTACCTGGCTTGAGATGTATGGCACCCAGTTGAGTGTCGCCCGCTTGCTGCTCAAGTACGACAAGGCTTATGAGTTCTACGTTTCGCCCCGCTACATCGGCCTGCCACCGCAAGCCTTCCTTGCTCCAAATATCAACCCGCCGCGTACCTACGATGGTGCTTGGGCCTTGCCCTTCGATATCACAGGCCGCGATGTAGGCATCATTGCCGACCTGGAAAGCTCGGCGGACATGGCCCGGATGTACAAACTCTACCCCAACGCCAGCTACACCGTCATCTACCCACCCAGCGACCAGAACCCAGTGCAGTACGTGACCCTGCTCAAGGAGAGCGACCTGAACGCGATCAGGGGTGTTCATCTGCTTACCTACGCTGCCGACGCGGGCGCAGACCCTAAACCTACTAGCGACAAGTACGAGCCGAGCCTGAAGCACCAGTGGCTAGCGGCAGACGGTAAGTTCCCCCTGCGCGCCCGCTTTGAGGCCACTATGCGCCTGGCGAACAGCAGCACCGCCAGCTTCTATCTGGAAGGTGCGCCGGTCAGCGCGACAGTGACGGTGGATGGCTTCCCTGGGGGGACTGCTCGCTACGTCGCGGCTGGCTTGCACACTGTTGTGGTCGAGCAGACGGTAGCGGCGGCGGGTGGTCAGACGCACTTGCTGATGGATGCGAACGGCAGCGTTGGCCTGGAGATAGCCCCGGAAAGCCTGTTCAAGCCGTCGGTGGAAGTTCGTGGCCTGACCGGCAACTACTACGCTGGCGGCAACGTGGCTGGCCCGCCGACGCTAGCGCGGATTG
>Ga0123337_10003866_pt1 | contig 15583 bp, 15 predicted proteins | sample frozenSSSSmetaG_FD_89792 | JGI IMG/M metagenome (GOLD analysis project Ga0123337, IMG submission 89792) | Glacier valley bacterial and archeal communities from Borup Fiord, Nunavut, Canada, to study Microbial Dark Matter (Phase II) -... | ecosystem: Environmental > Aquatic > Freshwater > Ice >... | reverse complement strand
CACCATAAATTCCCCATCTGCGATCGTCAGGTTAATCCGCCGCAAGACGTTGATACTTCCGGCACGCTCTGGCGCTGTATCAGTTTTCTCCCCAGGCGTGAGGGAAGATTGAGTTTGTGAGGTCACACTTTCCCCTTGACGCGAGGAAAAACTTTTATAAACGTTTTCTAAAACAACTTGGGACACAACTGTTAATTATTGTCATTGGGTATGGGGCATTGGTCATTAGGTTGAAAAAAAGACAAATGACAAATGACAGTTTAGCGCCCATCATAATACACGTTCAGGGGATCTGAAAGTTTAGCAGATTTAAAAACCATATAGAGGCTTAATCGCATCAGTCCACGGGGGTCATTTTACACAATTCCTGGAACTTAGACCCTCATAATCATTCATAATTGAATTTTTATTGCTCTGGCGCAGAATAATCTGCTGATTTCCCGCCACTCTTACTGATTAAACGAATTGATTCAATTTGAATCGACTTTTCTAAGGCTTTTGCCATATCGTATAAAGTCAGTGCAGCCACAGAAACAGCAGTTAAGGCTTCCATCTCTACACCAGTTTCAGCTTTGGTTTTGACTGTGGCTTGAATTTGATAACCAGGTAGTTGCGGATCGGGTATAATCTCAACTGCGATTTTTTGCAAAGGTAACGGATGACACAGAGGAATTAAAGTGGCTGTTTGCTTGGCTGCCATAATCCCAGCTAATCTTGCAGTTGCTAACACATCTCCTTTTGGCACATTTCCGGCTTGAATGGCAGCGAAGGTGGCTGGCAGCATCCGCACATTGGCCTCGGCTACTGCTTGGCGGATAGTGGGTGCTTTGTCAGACACATCTACCATCTGTGCCTGTCCTTGGTGATCTAGATGGGTTAAGTTGGCAAAATTAGATGGAAAATTATCTTGCATCATTTAGTTAGAACGTGTTAATATAAGTTATTGGCAAGGGTGTGTAGCTCAGTGGACTAGAGCACGTGGCTACGGACCACGGTGTCGGGGGTTCGAATCCCTCCTCGCCCGTTTTTGAAGGTTGAAAGTTAGGCGTGAGGAATTAAAGTTCCTCACGCCTAAATTTTAGAGGAGTTCCAAATAAAAAAACATCCCCAATTTTCTAGTAGGATGGGTGTCTCCACTCGTCCCATATTTAGTACGGGCAGGATGCCCACCCCACAAGAAGTAGTTGAGTATTTTTTATTTGGAAGTTCATTTACCGCATAGGGGGAAGGGGAAAACTGTTAGGGCTTTCCCTTTCTTTTTCATTAATTCTCAATGCCCAATGACTATTGTTACTTTAGTCAACATTTTTTGCTACCACCTCTCGCACGCGATAGATCGGCCGTCCTTGCGATTCATGGTATGTACGCATGAGCAATTCTGCCAAAAGACCGAAGCAAAACAACTGCACTCCAGTTACTAGCAGGAGAACTGCTAAAATCAGCAAAGGGCGATTGCCAATCATTTCACCTAAAGCTAATTTAACGAAAGTCAGGTAAATTCCGATCGCAGTCCCTGAAACCATTGAAATCAAGCCCAACAGCCCAAAAACGTGCATCGGGCGGGTGAGGAATTTTTTCATAAACAGAATGGTTAACAAATCCATCAACACCCGGAATGTCCGCCAAATCCCATATTTACTGCTACCAAAGCGACGGGCGTGATGACGCACTGGGATTTCGGTAATTCTAGCTCCTTCGATGTATGCCAAAGCAGGTAAAAATCGGTGTAGTTCCCCGTAGAGGTTCATATCTGCCAACAGTTCAGCACGATAGGCTTTCAGCGAACAGCCATAGTCATGAATATTCACGCTAGTAGTGCGGCGAATTAGCCAATTGGCAATTTTGGAAGGAAGTAAGCGATTTACAGCACCATCTTGGCGTTTTTGCCGCCAACCACTCACCAAATCGTAACCCTCGTCTAGCTTTGTTAATAACATGGGGATATCAGCCGGATCATTCTGGAGATCAGCATCTAAAGTAACGATCGCTTTACCGACTGCATAATAAAACCCCGCAGCCATCGCCGCAGTTTGTCCGTAGTTGCGACGCAAAATTACCGCCTTTAAATCAGTGCGGATTTGCGCTTCTTGCTTGAGAAAATCCCCGGAACCATCTGTAGAACCATCATCCACACAAATGATTTCATAATTTATCTGACTAGAGGATAAAGTAGATGCGATCGCTTCTAATAAAAGCGGCAAACTTTCCACCTCGTTATGTATCGGCACCACCACCGAAACATCTGGAACAATTGCTGAAATCGCTCCATTTTCCTCAGTCAACCCTTCATAAACCAAGCCACTCCTCATATTCCTCTGCGCCCTCAGCGTCTCTGTGGTTCGTAACTCTTAAAAACTCTACCCGCACCTCGCAGCTGCTGATAGTACGACTGACTAACCGCATCTCCCTGTTCCGAGAGAATATCAATCCCCATACCATCCCGCCCCTGCTCTTTCCCAGAACTATGGATATAATAACCATCTGCCAAATAAAGTCCGACATGAGTTGCTTTTTGGCTAGTTCCAAAAAATACCAGATCCCCGGCTGCTAATTCTGCAATAGTAATTGGTTGGGTGAATCCTTCCTGTTGATAGGCATCTCTAGGTAGCCAAATACCCACCGAAGCAAACGCCGCCTGCATCAACCCCGAACAGTCATAATTTGGCCCAACCGTACCACCCCAAAGGTAATAATTTGATTGTTGCATCGCTTTTTGGGTAAAGGCGATGACCACTGATAGGAGTTTTTTAATCTCAGATTCAGAAAATGTTGCAGCCTGATAAGGTACAGTAGCAGATTGTAATGAATCAAAATTGGAAAGCGATAGCCATCCAGAATAATCATCTTCACACAAATACACCTCAACCACTGAATTTTGATGATTTGATGTTACCCATAAATGTCGCCCAGAGGCGGCTTGAGTTGCTAAACGTGTACATTCAGGAGAATCATATAAATTTACGTCAGCTAAACACTGATACTCCCCTGATTTGGGACTTCGGCTTGGCTCAGTCGAACGATTTGGGACTTCGGCTTGGCTCAGTCGAACGATTTGGGATTTTAGATTAAAGGACATTATTAGAGAATGGTTTTTTTTAATAAAGACGAACAACTCGAAAATCTTGGTAATGGTATTTTAGATGCAACTTGGGCAGCATTTCCAACTTTAGCCCGTAATCAAATTGCCCTGACTTGGGTTGTTTACGATCCCCCAGTGCTAGTAAATACTGGTGGTGCGCTGACTCCCAACGCTTTTTGGGATCATCCAGTCCGTGGTTTCACTTATCGCGGTGTTGAGCGGATTTATCCCGCCAGTGTAGTCAAGCTATTTTATCTGGTGGCGGTAAACGAATGGTTAGAAAAAGGTATGCTTCAGCAGACTTCCAAGGAGTTGGAGCGAGCCTTGCGAGATATGATTGTAGATTCTAGTAATGATGCTACTAACTTGGTTGTGGATATTCTCAGTGGCACCACTTCCGGGCCAGAATTAGCAACCGGTCCCTTTGAAACCTGGAAATATCAGCGTAATATTGTTAACCGTTATTACCAAACTTTGGGTTGGGAAGAAATGGAGACGATTAACGTCTGTCAAAAAACTTGGGGTGATGGCCCATACGGACGGGAGCGGGCGTTTGTGGGAGAATTACTGGAAAATCGTAATATGGTGACAACAAATGCGATCGCCAAGTTACTGCATAGTATTGTAGGTGGAGTGGCGGTTTCAAGTGTGCGATCGCAAGCAATGATGGCTTTGCTCAAACGTCCTCTCAACGATTTGTCCTCTGACGGCGAGGAAAATCAGATTACAGGTTTTTTAGGTGGTGGACTGACTGAAAATGCTCGAATTTGGTCAAAGGCAGGTTGGACAAGTCAAGTTCGCCATGATGCTGCGTATATTGAGATACCAAATCAGCGCCCTTATCTTTTAGTGGTATTTACTGAAGGTAAAGCGCAGGCTAAAAGTCAGGCTATTTTACCCTTTGTTTCTAAACTAGTTGCCGAAGCGATCGCTAGTCTATGATCTACTGCGATCGCATCGCCTGCGCGTTGGCGGAAGCCTCTGTCTCCGACACGCTACGCGAACGCAGAGAATGCGGTTCGTTAAGGAATAGGAATTAAATAACATACATATTTATGTCCCTGGCTTACCTCACCCTCAATCCCTCTCCTTATAAAGGAGAGGGAAGCTAGAGATAGGATGAAGTTTTGCATTTTATTTAATCCACGTTCCTAAACAACTAACTTTTACGGAGTTCAACTACTCATTAATGATTCCCGGTTCGCCCATTTTAAATTGAGTTAGAAAAAAGCTGAACGATTTAATAGGGGTTCCCCAGTATTTTGCAATGAATAGGCTGAAACCTATATATAGCAAGAATTTTCCAACTATTGACACTAAAATAATCATCATGGTTGACATAGTATCTATATTGATACTATTATTAATTTAACGTTAAAACCAAGTTGCTTTTAATCTGTCATTTCGTAGACACGTTCTACTCATTGATTACAACTTGGTATAAAACGTATGTCACAAATAGAAAAACTCGTTGCTAAATTAAAGAAAAATCCTCAGAATGTAAACTTTACCGATTTAATGAAGGTTTGCAATCACTACTTTGGAGAACCCAGACAACAAGGAACTAGCCATTGTGTCTATAAAATGCCCTGGTCTGGAGATCCGCGTATAAACATTCAAGAAAAGAATGGAAAAGCTAAGGATTATCAAGTTAAGCAGGTTATAAAGGCAATTGAAAAATTAGAAGCGATTGAAGAATTTGAGGAAACGAAAGATGATTAACTACGACCACTACACCTATAAAGTTACTTGGTCAAGGGAAGATGAAGAATTTGTAGGATTGTGCGTTGAATTTCCTAGTCTATCTTTTCTCGATAAAAATCGTAATACAGCACTCGAAGGTATTACAGACTTGGTAAAAGATGTAGTAGCTGATATGGGAGCGAATAATGAAACTATTCCAGAACCGATTTCAGAAAAAAATTACAGTGGGAAATTTGTAGTTCGTATAGCTCCAGAACATCATCGTAGACTAGCTATAGAAGCAGCAGAGCAAAAAATTAGCTTAAATCGCTATGTAAGCCTTAAACTTGCGTGTTAAAGTTTTCACTTTATCTATCCCAACGCCCTACAGCCCGTCATATCCAATCAATCTACCTCAATACCGATAATTGTCTTTGTAACCCCGTAGCGCTTCTTATAGCTACGGGGTTTTGCATTGGTGGCGAGGTGCGATCGCTACGAAATTTAGACCCGGGTATCGGTGTTTGAGGATATTGAATCAAAGGAGAAAGTAAAATTGTAGGAGTTCAACACAAGGAAAATGATTGACACACCAGAATATTTCCCTAACCGAATAGACCGTATTGAACAAATAATCTTGGGATTGGCACAAAGACAAACTAGTACACAAGAACAATTAGACAATTTAACCATAAGACAAGCTAACACACAGGCACAACTGGATGAACTAAGCCAAGAAATGAGAGAGCTAACCAGTAACGTTAACCGTGTTTTGGGTCGTAGTGCGATTTTGGATGATGTGTTACTTGAATTACGTGATAGCCATGAACAACATCAACGTAATTTTGAAGAACATCAGCGCACCACAAACGCAGCACTACAAAGCCTTGAGTCAATATTGTTGCAGTTGATCAGAAATAATTCTTGAGCGTAGCGATCGCTCTTGATCGGGCTAATCTGAAATTGAATGCTCTACTGTAAGCGCTTTTAATCCCATGTCGGTATGTGACTACGACGATTTGACACCGATTAGTCAGAATTTGCTTGACCGAGATTAGGATAAAATAAAAATCGAGTTTCAAAAAAAATTCCAAAAAGTAACTTTTATGAATGACTTTTTAGAGGAATTAAGGTAAATTAAGGTATACATATAACCAGTACAGCAATCAACGCTCTCTAGCGTCTTGGAAGAGGTAGCAGAATGGTAGAGTCTGTAAAATTAAAAACAATACCTTCACTTACTTCACTTAGTCCCCAACCTGAAAGATTTGTAACATTGTTGCATGGAATCTCGAAGCAAAGAATCGCTAATGAAACCACACGTTTAAAATCAAGTAAACTAATTGAAGCAATTGAATCTGTCACACAAAGAGTTTCTGAACTAGAAGGAGTAGAGGGAGTACGACATACTTTCAATGGAGGAGATATTCACAGAGTGACATTTCAAATAAAAAACAATTGTGAATCTTCAGAATCACTATGGAAAGTAGCCCAGTCTTTGATTGTTGAAACTTGTATGAATTTAAGAGATGCCACAAAAGAAAGATGGTATTTCTACACAGAATTAGTAGAAGACTTCAACGAAAACATAATTTGATTTCTAGTGTGGCAAAACCTTCTACTGAAATTTATACTGAACAAGCCCAGCTTAACGAAAAAGCCGCTACCAATGCAGCCCAGTCAGGAGATAATGACTGGGCTGTTACAATATGCTTCTACTCTGCGATTCATTATGTAAAAGCTTACGCTAGTTATAAGCAAGAGGACATTTATCAACTTTACTTTAATCAAAACCAACCAAATACAGAACATCAGCGTATCTTGGATTATGTTTACGATATTAGTTACAACAACGATAATGATAGGGGTTTATCATTTAGTGCATACGAAACACTTTTTCATGCAAGCATGAAATCTCGATATTTAAAAGGAATAAGAACTACCGCAAGACAGTGTTTTAATAGAAATATAGATCAATATTTTGAAAAGTTAGCAACAGTTAAAAAGTTTTTTAAAATTAATAATACCGCTACACAGCGACCCGCTCCTAAACCACGCTCATAATCCCTACTAAGGATTGAAACGATTTTCCCATACCGAACAGAAGTCATCTACAATTAGCGAAATTTAAGGATTATATTTCTCTGGATCATACATACCAAAAATTTCATTTAGCGACGGTACTTGATTTTTTGAAAAACTTCAGAAGCGTAAAAATGCTAAAACCATTACTACACCTAGATTTTATGTTTTTCGGCAATTTCTCGAACTCAAAAAAAAATGAGCGAACCGGGAGTAATGAGGCTCAACTACTCATTAATGGTATAAGATGTGATCGCATATTTTAATACAATCTGTTCCGAAGCTGTGGCTACTGTGGCTGTATACGCTTGATAATGAAGGTAGGCGTTATCTTCACATAAGTTTATGTTCTTAACTTGGTTAGACAGCAATAGTTGGCTGCTGGAAATCGGCGGAAAACGAATATTAATTGATCCTTGGCTGGTTGGTTCTTTGATTTTTAGCAATTTGGATTGGCTATTTAAAGGTTTGCGATCGCAAAATCGCCCAATACCAGATAATATTGATTTGATTCTCCTGTCTCAAGGTTTAGAAGACCATACTCACCCACCAACACTTAAATTACTTGATCACAGCATCAAGGTTGTAGCTTCTCCCAATGCAGCCAAGGTAGTACAGCAGTTAGGTTACAGCCAAGTAACAACTCTGGCTCATGGTGAAACTTTCACTTTAAATAATCAAGTTGAAATCAAGGCTTTCCCCGGCTCACCCGTTGGACCGACTCTGGTAGAAAATAGTTATCTCCTCAAAGAATTAGAGAGTAGTTTAACCGTATACTACGAGCCTCACGGGTATCATTCACCGCAACTTAAGCAGGCTGCACCAGTTGATGTGGTGATTACACCATTTGTTGACTTAACGCTGCCTTTGCTTGGGTCTTTTATTAAAGGGGGAAATAGCGCTTTGGAAGTGGTAAAATTGTTACAGCCTCAAGTAATATTACCTACAGCAGCTGGTGGGGATGCAGTGTATGAGGGATTGCTGATGAAACTCATTCAGAGTAAAGGAAGTGCTGAAGAATTTCGTTCGCTATTAGAAAAAAATAATCTTTCGACGCAGGTACTTGAGCCGAAACCAGGCGATCGCTTTGAACTACCATTAGAAAAGCGAGCATTATACTCTAAATAATCAGCAAATCTGATCAAATAAATGCCCAGGTGTCGCCAATCTCTTCGGGAGGTTGGCGTTTCCGTAATTACCCGTAGATTTCACGATAACTGTATATGGTTAGGCATTTATTTGCAAAATATGCTTACCCTGGATTTCTCCAATTGCGGTTAAGTAGGATATTAGGTAAAAAAATCTAAAAATTAACCGAAAATACCCGGAGGGGGCATTGCATCTTGATCACAGGAAAAGGTCTAATCAAAGGTTGATCCTTTAATTTAGAAGCCTTAAGTGTAATGAAGAACCTCACCGGATTGCTATTTGTATTTAGCTTCATCGTAGTAGCTTGCAGTCCGTCTCCAGATAAAACGGTGTCTTCCAACCCGGAAGTAACAACCACTCCAGTTCAAGTAGGAGAGCAAAAGACACAAAGTAAGCCTTTAGTTGTCACCACAGTCGCTCCTTTAACGAATATTGTGAGTAACATTGCAGGCGATCGCTTAGAAGTTAAGGGTATTATTCCAGAAGGAACTGACTCCCATACCTTTGAACCTCGTCCTAGCGATGCTGATTTGCTCTCCAAAGCTAATCTAATCATCGCCAATGGGTTGCATTTGGAATCCCCCACAAAAAAACTAGCAAACGCCTCAAAACCCAAAGAAACTAAAATATTTGAACTAGGTAGTAAAACTATTACCAAAGAGCAATGGCTTTTCGACTTCAGCTTTCCTAAAGAAAAGGGTGATCCCAATCCTCATCTGTGGGTAAACCCCAAGTATGCTGAGGCTTACGCCAAACTAGCCGCCGAACAGTTAACCACTTTAGATCCTGCTGGCAAAGACTACTACGCGACTAACCTCAAAAATTATTTACAACGTCTGGATGCCCTAGATAAAGCAACACGGAAAATCGTCGCCAGTATTCCCGCCAAAAACCGTAAACTTTTGACTTACCACGATTCTTGGGCGTATTGGGCTAGAGAGTATGGTTTTCAAGTAATTGGTGCGATTCAACCTTCAGATTTCAAGGAACCATCCGCGAAAGATGTATCAAAGCTAATTGACCAAATTCGTCAAACAGGCGTCCCAGCAATTTTTGGTTCTGAAGTCTACCCCAGCAAGGTAGAAGAACAAATTGCCCGCGAAGCGAAGGTAAAAACAGCTAACACTGCCGATGATGAGTTACCAGGGAAGGGTTCAGCCAATGCAATTGAAAACACTAATCCTGAGCATACTTATATTGGCATGATGGCTAACAATATGCGGATTATCGCCTCTAATTTGGGAGGAAATGCTAATTTGGTGAAGAATTTGAACACTGGAAATGTTGTTGGGCCAACAGCAAGCAAGTAGGATCAATAGAATAAGTATATGCAACCAATACTTGAAGTTAGAAATTTAACCTGTGGTTATCAAACCCAGCCAGTGTTTAAGGATGTTAATTTGACGCTTTACCCTGGTCAACTTACTGGCTTGGTCGGGCCTTCTGGTAGTGGTAAAAGCACTTTAATCAGAGCGATTTTAGGGCTAGTTCATCCTTGGGGTGGAGAGATTTGGTTTCGAGGAAAGCGCTTAAAGCCAGGAGTACCACCGCCTTTGGTGGGCTATGTGCCACAGGTGGAAACGGTGGATTGGACTTTTCCAGTTACGGCTTTGGAAGTGGTGATGATGGGGCGTTACCAAAAGCAGAAGATGTTGCCTTGGTCTTCGCGGCGCGATCGCCAAATTGCCAACAAACTCCTAGAGCGCGTTGGAGTTGCCCATGTTGCCCATCAACCTATTGGTAATCTATCTGGGGGTCAACAGCAAAGGGTTTTCATTGCCCGTGCTTTAGTCGGAGAACCAGAAATAGTTCTTTTAGATGAACCCACCAGTAGTTCCGACTTGCACGTTCAACACGAACTATTGCACCTATTGGCTGATTTGAATCAGCAAGGCTTGACAATTATCCTCTCCACCCATGACCTCAACTCGGTAGCGACTCATTTACCTTGGGTGGTGTGTTTCAACCAGGGTTTAATTTGCCAAGGTCAACCTATCGATGTCTTCACTCCGGCAAATCTTGAGCAGACTTTTGGTGGAGAAATGGTCGTTTTTTACGAACAAGACCGAATCTTGATCGCTAGCGGCGGTACTTCCCTACGTCATCAAATGAAAGACAACTTGCCGCAAGTACTACGTGCAACATAACTGTGTTATTTTCAGAAAATATGGATTTATTACTAGCTCCGTTTCGCTACGAATTTTTTAGTCGTGCCATTTTAGTAGGCATGATGGCGGGGCTATTATGCGGCATTATGGGAGTTTATATTACAACTCGCAGGATGAGTTACATTGCCCACGGTTTATCTCATGCGATTTTGGGGGGAGCCGTGATGAGTTATGTACTAGGTTTGAATTTCTATATTGGCTCTGGGATTTGGGGTTTTGCAGCCGCCCTGCTGATTCAATATTTGACAGGACGCAAAATCTACTCGGATGCAGCTATTGGAATTGTGACAACTGCTAGCTTTGCTTTAGGAGTAGCTGTGATCAGTAGCTATCGCCAGTTTAGCCAAAACTTTGAAGCCGCTTTGTTTGGCAATGTGTTGGGCGTTTCCCCTAATGATTTGTGGGTAGTTACTGGTGTGACGATTGTCTTACTCAGTCTAGTTTTCTTGTTTTATCGCCCGTTGCTATTTTGGTGTTTTGACCGGGAAGTTGCCCAAGTTCATGGAGTACCCATTTTTGCAATGGATACTTTATTTGCTTTGATGTTGGCGACTTTACTGGTGGCGACACTCAACGTTTTGGGGGTAACACTAATTATTTCAGCAGTGGTGATTCCAGCATCAATTGCCCGATTAGTGAGCGATCGCTTTGGTTATGTGATGATTCTTTCCGGGATTTTAGGATCGGCGATTTCCTTTGTAGGTATTTACCTCAGCTACTACCTGGACATTGCCTCTGGAGCTAGTGTAGTGCTGCTGTCAACCGCCATATTTGCCTGCGTGTTGCTCACCAAGAATCTGCAAGGACGATATAATAAACGCCGTGTCCCTCCCCTCTCTACAAAACACGTCCCTTAGTACAAAATTTTATTAATTCATAACCAATCTAGCGCTCAAACTTTGCGTCCCTCTGTGCTTTACTTTGCGTTTCTCTACGTTTAAAAAAGCTACGAACTTATGCAAAGCCGTACTTAGCAAAAGTTATACCAATTCAAAAAATGTTTGCGACAGATAGGGCATTCAAAATGAAATCATAGCTGGTTAGGGAAGCAGCTACTTCAGAAGTAAGTTGAGCAAGAAGTTCAGCAACCTTAGTCCGCAAATGCTCCAGATTGTCGAATAACTCCCACTTCAAATCCTGTTTAAGATGTTACCAAACTCGTTCTATAGGGTTCAGTTCTGGAGAATAAGGTGGTTGAAACAATAAAATAATATTTTCTGGAATTTGCAACTTCTTGGCTTTGTGGAATAACCCATTATCAACCTGAATGATATTGAGACTGTCATAATTAGAGGCGAAAAATTCGTTCAAAAATTGCTGGTAACATTCAGTATCAACATGAGAGAATTGCCAAAAGAAACTTTCACCTGTAAGAGGTTCAACTGCCCCATAAAGCCAAAAGGCTTTAAATTGCCATTGCCAGTCACCTGTTGGCTTAACGCCTTTAAGAGTAATTCTTCTTCCTTCAATTGTTTTTAGTCCAAAACGACTTTCATCTTGTACAAAATAACGGATATCCAGCAATAACTGCACCTTATGCAACACTTAAAAAGACAGTTTCTGTCAGCCCAGCGCCTTCGTCTCAACCTACTCATCAAAATAGTGGACACAGAGAAATATTTCTCCCCAGTCTAATTGTAGGTAGTTTGATTGGTGGTTCTATAATCATTGGTTTTGCCCTTACTAAATCGCCTCAACCAGTGCTACAGTCAAGCGTTTTATCTGAATCTTCCCAAATCCGCGATCAAGTGCAAGATACGCCGACACCTCTACAATCCACGGTTTCCATTACTCCAGAACCTACCACAAGTAAAGAACCACAGAATCAAGAAGCATCACCTGTGCGATCGCAACTTCTTAGCAATAACGTTCCTAGTCCCACCGAATCTGCTCAACTACCTTCTTCAACACTGCAAGATACGCCTACACCTCTACAATCCCCGGTTTCCATTACTCCAGAACCTACCACAAGTAAAGAACCACAGGATCAAGAAGTATCACCTGTGCGATCGCAACCTCCCAGCAATAACGTTCCTATTCCCACCGAATCTGCTCAACTACCTTCTTCAACACAGTCTCAAATCGATAGAATAACACCACAAAAAGCTGTGCAAAATTATTTTGAGACTATTAATAAACGTGATTTTAAAACTGGATGGAATCAACTATCTCCTAGCTATCAAAATAATAAACGCCGGAATCCAGATGGCTATATTTCATATACTGAATGGTGGGGAGGAAAGGTTAAAAACGTACATATCGTACAAGTTACTTTGCTAGAAGCAACTGCACAAACAGCTACAGTAAATGCTCAAATAAAATATTTGATGAACAGTGGAAAAGTAATTCCTGGTTCTGTATACTTTTTCCTTTTATGGGATGCCCAAAATAGCCGGTGGATTGTTAGTGATACCAAATAGTTACGTCCTGGAATCAATCTTGATTATCAAATAAACCTCATTTAAGTTTATCAGCGTAGTTTTTGCCCTCACCCTAAATCTCTCCCAAATCTGGAAGAGGGACTTTGAAATTCTGGCTCCCCTTCTCCCAGATTTGGGAGAAGGGGTTGGGGGATGAGGGCAAATCCTTTTCATCACCGCAACGCACTGGCTTCTCTGCGTCTGGAGCGGTTAGTTATTCCGTAAATCGTGCGTAAATCCTAAGTTAATTAAAAACTGGTATGAACTCCAAATAAATTTAATTTTTAAGTTTTTATTGTCAAATAATGTGAGGAACATGATATTTTTGAATTAGGATAAAAACAGATAAATGGCAAAATTAAATACTCAGTAAATCTCTCAGAACAAATTAATATTTAGTAGATTTATTGATTCATATTTTTTGCTAAAAAACAGCAATAATTGATACAAGTTGAATTTGTCAAAAACTGACATTCATTACAACTAAAACAAATAATAATAGGGAGAATGGGGGCAGAAGAAAAACCTGTTAATTTGCGCTCGGAGACGAATAATGGTAGCGATGTCTACGACCGGCAAGGCCAACCCAGAGAACGTTCAACATCGGCTAACTATACAAACTGTAGAAATTGCCCCTAACACAACGGCGATTCGCTCTCTTGATTGGGACCGCGATCGCTTCGATATCGAATTCGGACTGCAAAACGGCACAACCTACAATTCATATCTAATTAGGGGCGAACTAACAGTTTTGATTGATACTTCTCACCAGAAGTTTCGCGATCTGTATTTAGAGACTCTAAAAGGTCTTGTTAACCCCAAAACAATTGATTACATAATTGTTAGTCACACAGAGCCAGATCATAGCGGCTTAGTAGAAGATGTCCTACGATTAGCTCCTAGAGCTACTGTCTTAGCCTCAAAAGTTGCGCTGCAATTTTTGGAAGGCTTAGTACACGATCCTTTTTCTAAGCGCGTTGTCAAAACTGGCGATCGCATCGATATTGGTAAAGGACACGAAATCGAATTCGTGAGTGCGCCTAACCTGCACTGGCCAGATACAATCTTTAGCTTTGATCGCAAAACCCAAATTCTTTACACCTGTGATGCTTTTGGGATGCACTTTTGTGATGATCGCACCTTCGATGAAGATTTAGAAGCGATCGAAGCTGATTTTAGATTTTATTACGACTGCTTGATGGGACCTAACGCTCGTTCGCTGCTGAATGCGATGAAGCGGATGGGTGATCTAGGGAAGATTAATATTATCGCCAACGGTCACGGACCCTTACTATACCACCATCTAGACGTTCTAACTGGTTGCTACGAAAATTGGAGCCAAAAACAAGCTAAAGCAGAAACCACCATCGGCTTGTTTTTTGTCTCAGATTACGGGTATGGCGAACGCCTTGGTCATGCAATTGCCGAAGGTATACTGAAAACCGGGGTTGGGGTAGAAGTACTGGATCTGAGTACTGCTGAGAGCCAAGAAATTCAAGAACTAGCCGGGAGAGCAGCTGGGATCATTATCGGTATGCCGCCGACTTCCGCCGCCGCTGCCCAAGCTAGTATCAGTTCGGTGCTAGCTGTCGCCAAAAACAAGCAAATGGTTGGGCTGTTTGAATGTTACGGTGGGGATGATGAACCTGTTGATACACTTCGCAGAAAATTTCTCGACTCTGGCATCAAAGAAGCTTTCCCAGCGATTCGGATTAGAGAGGCTCCCAGTGCATCGACATTCCAGTTGTGTGAAGAAGCGGGTAAAGACTTCGGACAATTGCTGGTGCGCGATCGCAACATCAAGCAAATCAAGTCCCTCGACGTCAACATGGAAAAGGCGCTGGGTCGCATTAGTAGTGGACTGTATATAGTCACCACTAAAAAAGGAGATATGTCAAGTGCAATGCTGGCGTCCTGGGTAACGCAAGCAAGTTTGCAACCATTAGGATTGACAATTGCCGTTGCTAAAGACCGCGCCATTGATTCCTTAATGCAAGTAGGCGATCGCTTCGTCCTCAACGTTTTGGAAGAAAGCAATTATCAAGAATTGAAAAAGCACTTTCTCAAGCGCTTGCATCCCGGTGCTGACCGCTTTGCAGGAGTGAAAACTCAAACTGCGAAAAACGGTTCTCCGATTCTAAATGATGCACTGGCATATATGGAATGTGAAATACAGAGCAGCATGGAATGCAGCGACCACTGGATTTTATACTGCACCGTCCAAGAAGGTCGTGTCTCCAAAAACGACGGACTAACAGCTGTTCGTCATCGGAAAGTGGGTAATTACTACTAAAGATTGGGCATGGGGCACGGGGCATGGGGTATGGACTATTCTCCTTGTTCCCCTTGTCTTCCTATTCGCAATGCCCAATGCCCAATGCCCTATTCCCAATGCCCAATACTTCGACGTCGCTCAGTACAAGTGCCCAATGCCCAATTCCCAAACTTTATTTAACATCTATGACCAATTCCAAGCCACGCGACGTACAAGTTCTACCAATTGCTACAAATACCAAGACTCTTAGAGCACGTAGTTGGTCACGTCTGCGGTTTGAAATTGAATACGCACTTGAAAGAGGTACTACCTCCAATTGCTATTTAATTGAAGCTGATAAAACCGCACTTATTGATCCACCGCCAGAAAGCTTTACCGAAATTTATTTAGAAGCATTGCGCCAGACTTTAGATTTGCGACGTTTGGATTATATAATCCTGGGTCATTTTAATCCCAATCGAGTTGCAACCCTCAAAGCAATTTTAGAACTGGCACCACAGGTAACTTTTGTCTGTTCTCTTCCGGGTGCGAATAATTTGCGTGCTGCTTTTTTAGAGCATGATTTAAAAGTCTTGGTGATGCGGGGGAAAGAAACTCTGGATTTAGGCAAGGGTCATGTTTTAAAATTCCTCCCCATTCCTAGTCCACGTTGGCCGGAAGGACTTTGTACCTACGATCAGCAAACTCAAATTCTCTACACAGATAAGTTATTTGCAACTCATCTTTG
>Ga0123337_10003864_pt1 | contig 15590 bp, 8 predicted proteins | sample frozenSSSSmetaG_FD_89792 | JGI IMG/M metagenome (GOLD analysis project Ga0123337, IMG submission 89792) | Glacier valley bacterial and archeal communities from Borup Fiord, Nunavut, Canada, to study Microbial Dark Matter (Phase II) -... | ecosystem: Environmental > Aquatic > Freshwater > Ice >... | reverse complement strand
GCCGATCTACGGCCCGCGCGATGCGATCGACGTTTCGAAATTCCGCGAGATCGGCCTGCCCTTCTGGCTCGCCGGTGGATACGGATTGAAGGGAAAACTCCGCGAAGCCCAGGCCGAGGGAGCGATGGGTGTCCAGGTCGGCACCGTCTTCGCACTCAGCGACGAATCCGGATTCGACCCCAAGCTCAAGGCCGAGCTCATCGACGCCATCCGGCATAACAACCTCGACGTTTTCACCAACGCCTCCGCCTCGCCCACCGGATTTCCCTTCAAGATCGCCCAGCTCCCCAGCACTCTATCAAATCCCCAGGTCTATGACCACCGCGAGCGCATCTGCGATCTCGGCGTGCTGAGGGAAACCTATATGAAAGAAGACGGCTCCGTCGGTTTCCGCTGCTCCGCCGAACCTATCGACATCTACACCTCGAAGGGCGGCGACGTGACCCGCACCACCGGAGCCGCGTGTCTCTGCAACTCGTTAGGTGCTTCCATCGGTCTCGCCCAGCGCCGCTCCGACGGAACCACCGAACCGCCGCTCATCACCCTCGGCGACGATCTCGACAGCATCCGCGCCATGCTTCCCGAAGAAGGCACCGGCTATTCCGCGAAGAAAGTGATCGAGGCCCTGCTGGCCTGATTTTCCCGCCAACCAAGTCAATCGTCATGCGCGGCCACGTATTCCAACGCGGCATGCGCGAGAAGACCCGAACGGGTGTCGCCATGACGGGCGGCGAATGAATCGATCTGAACCAGAAGCCGCTCGGGCAACGTGATATTCACCCGCTTCGCCTTGCCGGACAGCTTGGAGATATCGACATCCACCAAGGCCCAGACTCCATCAGAAAACCGGTCTTCGGAGCGATAGTGTTCTATCGTCCTGCAGGCGGGTAACTTTTCGCCATCGATCAGCATTCCCTCGATATGGCACTCGATGGCCTCAATCGCGTTAGAGAGCGCTTCATCGGTCGTGCTGCCGGCGGAGAAGCAGCCGGGCAGGTCGGGCACGGTGACGCCGTAGTCGGAATCACTGTCCTTGTGGATGACAATTGGGAATCTCATAGGTTCAGGGTGGCCATTGCCATCCGGCTTGTTGGAAAATGCTTCTCAGCGTGCCTTTGGGAAAATCTTTCTTCGGGTGCGGCACGGTGACACGTCCACTTCACTCGGGATGTTTGAATTGATGGTGTGAACCGCGAACGTTTCCCAGAATCCAGCCGTCGGCCCTCAATCTGGAGATGACTTCCCGGCTGGTCACCCGAGAATCATACACACGATACACATTCGATCAAGCCGGTGTTTTCGGGATTTCCGAAAGCCTGCGGCACGTGCAGGCTTCTCGCCATGAACATCTTGGCTCCGAACCTGCTCATTCTGGCCTCCGCGGGATCCGGCAAAACCTTCCAGTTGGGAAACCGGGTGATCGGCCTGGTGGCGAAGGGCGTGGCTCCGGAAAAAATCGTGGCCCTCACCTTCACCCGCAAGGCGGCCGGGGAATTCGCGGACTCGGTGCTGACGAAACTCGCGAAGGCGGCGAGCGAGGAACCCACCGCCGCCGGGCTGCGGAAGGACCTGAAACTGCCGGAGGCGGATTTCAGCGAGGCGCTGGAAAAAGTCGTCAGGGCGTTGCCGCGATTCACCTTGGGAACGATGGACAGCTTCTTCTCGCGCGTCGTGAGGGGTTTCCAATACGAACTCGGGCTGACCGGCGGAAAATTCGATCTGCTGGAAGGCCCGCGCGCGGAAGCGGCGGCGGATGAGATACTTGCGGCGATCCTCGGCGAAGCGCTGCAAGGAAAGGACGGCGAGGAATTCCTCCACGCCTTCCGCCGGGCGACGATCGGCAAGGAATCGCAGGGAGTGCAGGACGGGCTGCGCGATTTCGTGCAGGCGTGGCAGGGCCGCTACCGGACGAAACATGATCTGGAGTGGGGGCCGGAGTTTCTGGCAGGAGTGGACCGGACCGAATGGGAGAAACAGAAGCTCGCTCTATCAGCCCGGGTCGCGCGCGGCATCGACGGCATCGAATACACCGACAAGCGCCAGCGCCCGGCATTGGAAAAAGTCCTCGAAACGCTGGTGGGCCACACCATCGGCAGCGGCAGCCTCGGCGGCGCGGGCAGTCTGTTGGAAAGCATCATGAAGGCGGCGGCAGTTCCTAACGGCCCGCTGCATGTCCGACTCTACAAGGAATTCCTCATCACCGGCCCGGGCGGCGACGCGTTGCGGGAAATGGTCCATCTCGCCGCCCGTTGCGAGATGGCGGCGGCACTCACCCGTACACGCGCGCTGCACGACGTGGTTTCGATCTACGACACGCTCTGCGAAACCAAACTGCGCCGACGCGGGCTGCTCGGCTTCGATGACGTCAAGGTTCTGATGGGCCAGTGGGTGCGGAGCGAGGACGCCCGCTTGCGCCGCGAGGCTGTGGATTTCCGCCTCGACGCGCGGTTCGACCACTGGCTGCTGGACGAGTTCCAGGACACCAGCGGCTCCGACTGGACCGGCCTGCTGCCGCTCATCGACGAAGCAGCGGGCGATGGAGAGGGTTCGGTCTTCATCGTGGGTGATAGAAAACAGGCGATCTACGCCTGGCGCGGCGGCGAGGTTGGATTGTTCGACGAGGTGATGGACCGCTACAAGGGCGGACTGGAAATCGAACCTCTATCCGAATCGTGGCGCTCCTGCCCGGAAGTCCTCTCGCTGGTGAACCGGGTCTGCGGCGACGTTTCCACGATGAAGGAGTTTTTCGGCAGCGCCGCGGACCGCTGGCAATGGCAGGATCATTTCCCGGCGGAACCGCTGACAGCGGCCACAAAAAGCGGCGAGGCCAGGGTGGAGGTGGTGGAAGGAAAATGGGAAGAGCGGCTGGTGCGGCTGGGCGATTTGTTAGCAGAGCTCGGCGTTGGCAAACGCGCGATGACCTGCGGCGTGCTGGTGAGGAGCAACTCGAAGGTGCGGGAGATCGCCGATCACCTGCGGGCCTGCGGCTTCGACGTGATCGAGGAAGGCCAGCGCGAGCCGGCGAAGGATCATCCGGTGGGCATCGCGCTCGGCCACCTGCTCAAGTGGCTGGCCGATCCGGCGGACGCGTTCGCCTGGGAAGTAGTCGGGATGTCACCACTCGCGGCCGGTCTGCAGGCGAAATTCGGCGAACACTGGCAGCAGGTCTGGGAAGGATTGTTAGGACACGCGTCGGAGGTGGGTTTCGCCGGAATGACCGAGGAAGTGGCGGAGCTCTGCTGGGCGGATTGGTCGGACTTCGGCCGCCGCCGAGCAGGTGATCTGATCATGATGCTTTCCAACCTCGACGCCCAGGGCGGCGCGACCGCCCGTGAGGCGGCGGACTGGGTGGAGCGCCTGACCGTTTCCCAAAGCCCCGGCGTGGCGGCGGTGCAGGTGATGACGATCCACAAGTCAAAGGGGCTCGGCTTCGACCTGGTGGTGCTGCCGGACGTGCCTAACGATAGTGTGCCCTCGGCCCTGCACTTCGAAGTGGCGGAAGGACCCGGCTGGATCACCGAACCACCGCCGAAGTGGGCTCGCGAACTCCTTCCGGAAATGCGCGAGGCCGAGGAGAAATGGGGCGCGGCCCAGCGTTACGAAGCTTTCTGCATGCTCTACGTCGCGCTCACCCGTTCGAAGCGCGGGCTCTACGTTCTGCTGGAGCCGCCATCGAAAAGCCAGGACGCGGACAAGCCGTCGCTCGCCAACTGGCTGGCCACCTCCGTGGGATCGAACGGCGAACCCGGCATCGTCTATCAATCCGGCTTGCCGGACTGGACGCATGCCGTTCCCCTACTGGAGGAAAAAGCAAAATCCGGAAAACCAACATCACTCGGAAAATCCACTCCCCGCCGCGAGCGCACAACACCGAGCGCGGCGAAGGGCAAAGCTAGAGCCGCCGCTTTCCCTGCCACCGGCATCATCTTCGGAACGGAAGTCCATACCGCGTTCGAGCAGGTCGGCTGGTTGGACGAAAACTCCCCCGCCCTCCCTAACAACGACGCCGGTGATTTGGTCCGCTCCATTCTGAAAACTCCGTCGCTCCGCTCCCTGTTCGAACGCAACGGCAGGACGATCGAGCTCTATCGGGAACAGCCGATCGATGCGATGCTCGATGGAAACTGGCTCAGCGGTGTGATCGACCGCCTGCACCTCCACCGCGACTCCCGCGGCGCGGTGACGCAGGTGGAGGTGTTCGATTTCAAAACCGACGCCGTGGACGAAGCCACCCAACTGGCGGAGCGCTATTCCGCGCAGATGGAAGCCTATCGAACCGTGATGGAACGTGCCTACCCCGGCGCGGCCGTGGATTGCATCCTGCTCTCGACGCGGTGCCGCGATCTCGTCCGTGTCTGACACGAAAAAAGCCGCCGATCGATGTCGAGCGACGGCTTGGGATGATTCGGATATGAACGGACGACCGATCAATCGTTGTCGAGGATCGTGATCGTTTCCGTGGGTTTGGTGATCACCGCACCGCCGGTCGGGTTGCTGAGCGTCACCGTGAAACTGCGCGGGGTGTTATCGACGGTGTTAGGCGTGGCGTTGACGCGGAAGGTGTCGATCGTCGTGCCGGGTTTGACCAAACCGGCCACGGCACCCATGGCGTCTATCGATCCTGCGAGGGCATAGGAATACGACTTCGCCGGAGAAAGTGCGGTGGCGCTGGTGGCGTTCAGATTGTTGCCGTTGCCGAGGTCCTGCGTCCCGTGGGCAGCGCGAACGCGGAAGCGGCACCGAGACCGAGAGTCGCGATGTCGAGGGTGGCGATCCGGGCGGTGACGAAGGAGAGATCCTTGCCATCGGCGGTGATACTGGCGCGGTCGGGTGTGAGCAGGAGCTTGGCGACGGGGCCGGTGGTTTTCATGGACGAGGTGGTCCACGGTTTGCCGTCCTTCCAGGCGGCTACCTTGAGCTCGCCGGGAACGTATTTCACGTCGTCCCAACGCAAGCGGTATTCGAACTTTTTTTCCGGCGGCCTAACGACTGATCGTTGAGGAAGAGTTCCGCTTCGTCGCCGGAGGTGTAAACGTAGACGGGAGTGATCTCACCCACGCGATCCTGCCAGTTCCAGTGCGGCAGGATGTGGGCCATCGGCAGTTCGGGACGCCAGCGGGCTTGATAGAGATAGAATAGGTCCTTCTTGAAGCCTGCGAGGTCGATGATGCCGAAGTAGGAACTGCGGGACGAGACCTTCACCTTGCCAAGCGCCTTGATTGCCTCCTCCGCCCTGGCCTTCGCCTCGGCGGTGTGGAAATTCGTCAGGATGGTGACGTCGTCGTTGTAGGGCGTGGGCTCGCCGATGTAGTCAAAGCCGGTCCAGACGAACTCGCCCGCGACGAACGGGTTTTCATTCTGCCCCTTGAACTCAGTGTCCGGAGGCATCGCCCAGGCCGGAGCGTAAAGATCGTAGGAACTCATGTGGAAGCCGATTTTCCCATCGGCCTTGTTATCGCTCACAGGAAACACATATTCGCCGCGCGAGCTGATCGCGGACGACGTCTCACTGCCGTAGAGCGGGATTTTTGGATTCTCGGTGTGAAACTTCGCGTAGAGCATCGGCTTGTAGTTGTAGCCGAAGACATCGATGGTTTTCTGGAAACCGTTGGAGCCCGCCCTCGGCCGGTTGCAGCCGGCCGAGACGGGTCGGGTCCGGTCTTCCTCGTGGACGATGCTCCGCAACCGTTCGGCGATCGGGAAATACTTGGGATCCTCCTGCTCGCCGACTTCATTGCCGATGCTCCAGAAGACGATGGACGGATGATTTCTATCACGACGGACCATCGCACGGACGTCGGCTTCCGACCAGTCGTTGAATAGCTCCGCGTAATCGTTAGACTTCTTGGCGCGGGTCCAGGTGTCGGCGAATTCATCCTGCACGAGGAAGCCCATGCGGTCGCAGAGTTCGAGAAACTCCGGCGCGGGCGGATTGTGCGAGGTCCGGATGGCGTTGCAGCCCATTTCCCTCAACATCTCCAACTGGCGGGTGGCGGCGCGGAGATTGAAGGCGGCACCGAGCGCGCCAAGGTCGTGGTGAAGGCAGACGCCCTTGAGCGGGACGCGCTTGCCCTTGAGATGGAAACCGTCATCGGCCGTGAATTCAAAGCTGCGGATGCCAAACGGTGTCTCGAAACGATCGACGGTCCTGTTGCCCTGTTGGACCGAAGTGACGGCCAGATAGCGCTCCGGGCTATCGGGGCTCCACAGCTTGGGCTTGGCGATTTTCAGCTTTGCGGTCGTGGCCGATGTCCCACCGGCCGGGATCTCCAACGCCTCAGGAGTGGAACTGAAAAGCGAGGCTCCCTCCGAAACCCCGGCGGCGGACAGCTTGAAAACCTGCGTCACCACCCGGACCTCGGCGGGTCCGGCGGACTGGTTGGTGATTTTTGATAGGACCTGAACGGCGGCGGATTCCGGGGAAATCTCCGGCGTCGTGACCACGGTGGCCGACGGCTCGCCATGCACGGTCGAGGTCTTCACCAGCCAGACATTTCGATAGATCCCGCCGCCGGGATACCAGCGGGAGGATTCCTCGGGGTTGTCGGGGCGGATGGCCAGCGCGTTCGCCCCGTCCTTGAGATAGGGCGTCAGATCGACCCGGTAGGACGCATAACCATACGGCCAGCCGCCGACGAAGCGACCGTTGCACCAGACGGCGGAGTAGGCCATCGCCCCGTCGATTTCCAACGAGATCCGGCGGCCCTTGTCGGCAGCGGGCAGGTCGAAGGATTTCCGATACCAGGCGGCATTTTCTGTTATTTCAAACACTGGGTGATTCATCGAGAACCGGACGCCCCACTAGCGGATGAACGTGATAGAACCTCAGCTGTCGGTCTGCGAGACTTCGTTGGTGATCGCCACTGGCATGGAGGCGGGAGTTTGTGGTTCGACGGGCTGGACGTTGATTTCCACATTCACCGGCACGGCGCGCAGGCCTTCGATGATTTTCTGAAGGTGCTCTAGGGTGTCGCGGGACAGGGTGGGATTGGCGACCGCTTGTTCGATTTTTTCAAGACCCACGGTGAAAGCGTTCATGTGGCCGGTGATGCGGCTGATCGGATCGTTCTCGCCGCCTCCACCGGTGAGGATGTTGCGGCTGAAAGTGCTCTTGATAGCGGCCCAACGGACGCCGTCCTCGGCGGTGGAGAGCGAGTTGATCTCGCGCCACTTGAGGAGGTTCGCTTCGGCGGCCTGACTGAGGGTCTGGGCTTCGCCGCGGTAGTGGTCGGCGATGAGGGTGGCGACTTCGGCGTCGGTCATGAGCGGCTGGATCTTGTCGGCGATCTTGTTCATGTTCCGATAGCTGCCCTGGAGCTTGAAGGGTGGCTCGGTGCGATAGGCGTCCTCCATGGCCGCGCTGCGGACGTACTCCTGGTTCACCCGCAGGATGATCTCGCGGACGTGCAGGAGTTTTTCCATCACGGCCACGGCATCGTTGATTTCCTCAGCACTGAAACTGCCCTCGAACTCGATGCCCTCGCGGCTGCCGGTGCGGGCGATTTTCAGAACGGCGAGCGCGTCGGGATGACTGCGCGCGGCGATGCGGGCGAGCACGGCGTTGCTGGTCAGGGCGTTCTCAATGTAGCTGTCTTTGAAGGCCTCCTCATGGCCGCCGAGGATGTCGCCGAGGTTGTAGGTATCCGCGCGGTTGGCGAGCATGTCGGGCACCTGGAATTTTCCACCGACTTCCGTATAGGGGTTGCCCGCCATGACGACGGCGACCTTGCGGCCGCGCAGGTCGTAGGTTTTGGCCTCGCCTTTAAAGACGCCTTCGATCCTGCGCGTGCCGTCACAGAGTGAGATGAATTTCTGCAGGAACTCGGGATTGGTGTGCTGGATGTCGTCGATGTAGATCATGACGTTGTCACCCATCTCAAAGGCGAGGTTGAGTTTCTCGATTTCCTCGCGCGCGCTGGCGTTGCGCGCTTCGGCGGGATCGAACGAGGTGACATGATGGCCGAGCGCGGGTCCGTTGATCTTCACCAATGTGATGCCGAGGCGGCTGGCGACGTATTCCATCAGCGTCGTCTTGCCATAGCCGGGCGGGGAAATCAGCAGCAGCAGTCCCATACGGTCGGTGCGGGTGTCGCTGCCCGCGGCGCCGAGTTGTTTCGCGAGGTTCGCCCCTATCACAGGCAGATAGACCTGATCCAGCAGGCGGTTCCGCACGAAGGAGCTGAGCACCCCGGCCTTGAACTGATCGAGCCGCAGTTCGCGGCGACGGGTATCGGCGAGGTCGTGTTTGAGTTTCTGAAACTGCGAGAACGCGGGCACGATCTCCGCTTCGTAGCGCTGGAGCCGTGCGGTGAATTCATGGTAATCGAGCTCCATGACTCCCCCGCTGATCCGGCTGTGCGTGCCGGTGAAACCGCTGAGGGTCATGCTGGAAGCGGGCGCGGGTGGCAGGATGGCGGGCGGTTGGTCGTTGAGCACGACGAGGGCGGCCGCCTCGATGAGAAGCGGCTGGTCTGCCGCGGGATTGAGGGCCCGCAGCCACTCCAGCGCGATCTCGAAAGCCAGCAGCGGTTGCTCGGCAAGGGCGCTGATGGTTTCATCGAAGTCCTTCGCGGCCCGCTTCACGATGAGTTCCTTGCGGAAACCGCGCAGAAGTTCGACCGCCGCGGCGGAGCGGGTGAACGGGAGCTGAGGGTGTTTTTCCGAAAGCTGCTGGAGCTCCTCTATCAGACAAGCAGCGATGGAGGCGGCGTCCGCCTGCCAGCGTGATGCGAAAGCGGTGATTTGCGCTAACAGCGGTGCGTCCATCTCCCCGGCCGTGCTGCCGAGGATCTCCCTCATCCGTCCTTTCGAACGCATGCGGATGGCGAGCGCCTGCTTCGCCTCATCTTCCTTCCAGGCGTGCCAGAACAACAGCGCGTGGCCGCGCGCGGCGGGCGAATGGCGCAGGAGCCCGAGGCTGGCATGCATTTCTAACAGAGGCCGGAGAATGAGGGCGGCATCGTGGTCGTGAACACCCTTCGTATAGCCTTCCTGATAGCGCTCGGCCATGAAGGCGTGGACATCGTGGGCCTTGCCGGTCTTGTAGATCTGCCACGCGAGATACTCGGCCCGATAGACGCTGTCGTTTTCGGAAACCACGGCCTGATCCCAAATGTGGCGGTGAGTTTCGAGCGCGGTGTTCCGGATCTGCTCGAAAAAGCGCGTGCCCGTCAGGTGATAGGCGAGTCCGCCATCACGGGGCAGCACGGCAAGCTCAAGCGGCTGGCGGTTGACGCTGAACTTGTGGCGGCCGAGCTGGATGAGATCGCCGCCGTCGACAAACAATTCGGCCTTGTCGCGGATCTGTTTCAGCGAGTCCTGCTGGACGGTCTTGAGGCGGGTCTGCAGTTCATCCGCGCGGACGCTGTCGCCTAGCTTGCGAAGCTCCTCGATGAGGTCGCGCAGCTTGGCGACCATGGCATCGCCCGCCAGCCAGCTGTGGACTTCCTCGGGTTTCGCGAAGGCGGCGAGGCGGTTGCGGACGCTGGTGAGAATGCGTTCGCCGGATTGTCCGAGGGATTGGCAGCGGCGGTTGAGCGTGTCGGTCAGGCTTTGGCGGCGCGACTCGAAGGCGCTCTGCGCTTCCTCGCGCTTGCTAACAAGTTCGGCGGCGTATTCGTCGAACTCGGAGAAACGGGTTTCCATTTCCTCGATCTGCACGAGCACCCGGGTGAGGGCTTCGTCGCACTTTTCAGGAGTGGTGGCGATTTCCAGGTAGTTGAGGATGCTCTGGCTGAGCAGGCTGAGCTGCGCCTGGAACTGGGCCGCACCTTCGGATTTCGCGAGCTCGTTGCGGCGGTTCCGCAGCACGCTGCGGACCTGATTGAGCTGCGCGAAGAGCGTGGAGATGTCCTCGATGATGCGCGTGGTCTCGGTCGCATCCTTGATCTTGAGACCGCTGACGATGGTCGTTAGCATTTCCAGCTCGCTGCTGGACTTCGCCAGCGCGGCTTCCACTTCCTCGGATTCGGTGAATTTCGCGAGGGCTGGCACGCGGGCCTGCTGTTCGGTGATCTGTTTCCGGTAGGAATCGAGCGCCTGTGGCTGGAGCATGAAGGCGACGCACTTTTCGCTGAGCTTGTCCGCGCCTTCGACTACTGCCTGATCCATCCGGTCGATCACGGCAGCATCCGTGTAGCGCACGTCCCTCAGTGAAATGATCCGGCCGCGCGTTTCACGCAGGGAAGTTAGTAGTTCAACGAAACCGAGGATGTCCTCCAGGGCGGTGTTTTCGGCGGTGCCGAGGAGCTTGGTGACCTGGACTTGAAGCGCTTCCGTCTGATCCGCCGCCGTCTTCCGCATGCGGCGGACTTTTTCAAACTCCCCGAGCGCGGCTTCGGCGGCGGACTTGATATCAACGAGGGCTTCCTTGAGATTGTAGGCTTCCGCTTGGGCGACCCAGAAATAGCTATCGATGATGTCGGTGGAAACACGGGCGAGTTCGACGTAGAGACCCGAGAACGAGTCATCTTTGGCTAACAGGGTGAGGATACCGCGGCACTCGGCCATGCAGCGGACGATTTCCGCATTGCCGATTTTACTGAGGAAGGTTTGCGCGGCTTTCGAATCCCTAACATCGACCGTAACGAACGGCGTTTGCCAAACCTGCACGACGTGGTGCTTGCGCGGCTCTTCATCCGACTCGAAAACGACGAGTTCACCGCTCGGGAACAGGCTGAAGCCGCTGCACTTGATCGGCGTGGCGACGCTCTGTGCGATGAGGTTGTAGCTAAGCAGCAGGTAGGCGCCGCTTTCGAGATCGCTGAAAACGAAGAGGGTGTCCTCGCCATTCGCCGCCGCCAGACGACGTTCGAAGCGCATGGGCGGCAGGCCGGTTTCGAAACGGCGGACCTCGCCGGTCTGCAGGACATAGCCATGCGGGAAAAGGATGCCGTGACCGTCGGGAAGCAGCACGCAGCTTTCGGCGAGGCTGTCGATGCGATGGGCCTCGCGGGTACGTTCGTTGAAGACGAGGTGACGCCAGATTTTTTCCTGATAGGGCAGCACCTTGAGCAGGACGAGGTTGCCGACGATGGCATAGTGGATCTCCGCGTCGTCGAGCGTCTGATCCTTGTTGTCGACCGGCTCGCTGTAGATGCCGCGGCCGGTCTCGGTGTTGTTCTCCACTTTCACCGTCAGGTCACCGCCGATGGTCTCGACGAAAACCCGATCCTCGATGCTGATGTGCGGATGCTGGCCGTCCCGATACATGTCGCGGGTGGCCCGTTTCCAGACGAACTCCTGCGCTGCGGGGAAAACGAACTCATGGTCGCTGCGGTTGCCGAGATAGGCGAGCGTACCGGTTTCATCATCGACGAGCCACTTGAAGGTCTTCACCTCGGTGGCGCGCTGGCCGACCTGGAAGCCCATGTAAAGATGCGGGCCGATGCGGTGGAACTTCAGGAAAGTCGCATTCTTGTAGTAGCTGTAGAGATAGGTGAAATCCTCAGCGAAACGGGCGTCGCCGAGCAGCCCTTCCTTGTTAGGGTGGAAACTCTGATCGTCCCCATGCCAGTCCACCACGGTGAACACGTCCTCGACGCGCATGCTGGTGCGCAGGCCGAGGTGGACATTGTAACCGAAGAGAAAGCGCTTCGGCCCGATGGCGGCCATGTCCCGCGGAACGCAGTTGTTGTCCGTGGTGAGGCGCGAGGTGGCTAACAACTCCGTCTCAATGCCGCCGAACTCCTGCCTGCGGTCGTCATTGAGCAGGTCGAGGCGGCGCTGGAGTTCGCCGCCGTGTTTGTTCAAGCGCTGGCGGATGACCTCGTAGGCACCGGCCTCAAGTTGCGGCGGGGCGGCGGGCGATGGAATGGGATCAGACATACGGAGTGGTTCAAAGGCCGGCAGGTGCGCCGGCGCTCCATATCATTACTTCGCCACACCAGCATCCAACACGTTTGCCGCAGGTTGCCCGGCGAGACCGAAGCGGTTGGCGGCCCCGATCATGCCCGTGAGCTTGTTCAAGGTGGCGGCGTCAGGATTCAGGCCGATGAGCTTGGTGAACAGCGCGGCCAAGGTGAGGTTCTTGGTGTCTTCCGAGGTGAGTCCGAACTGATCAACGATGTTGCTCAGTTGCGATTTGAAATAGGCCGGATCACCGTTGAAGAAAGTCTCCTTCACGTCGGTCAGGGTGCGACTGCCCTCGACCAGACGGTCCACGGCGCGGGCATTTCCGATGGCGTTGGTGATCTTGTCGAAGAACTGAGTTTCGCCACCGACGATCTCGATCTTGGCCGACTTCATCGCCTCGCCAAGCACGCCTGCCTGGGCTGCGGCGATGTCTTTCTGGATGTTGATCTCGGCCAAAGCGATGGCCTTGTCCTTGTCCAGGGTGAGCTTGAACTCCTCGTGCTCGCGACCGGCGTTTTCCAACAGCTTCATGGCCTGCGCCTTTTTGGTGATGCCATCCGCTTCGGCGGCGAGTTTGAGCTGGGTGACTTCGGCATCGACGGTGCCCTGCTTCTGTGAGGCCTCCGCCTTCGCCATGAGGACCTGCGCCTCGCCCAGACCGACTGCGGCGGAGGAGGCTGACTTTCCTTCAGCGATGGATTTCTCAGCGGCGGCATCCTTGACGGCCGATTCCTGGCGGGCATCTGCCAGAGTCAGAATTTCCTGGGCGTGGAGCTCGGCCGATTGTTTGGAAACCTCGGCGGCTTTGATAGATGTATAGGCCGCCTGGTCCGCGGCGAGGCGCGCGGCTTCTTGATCGGCCTCGGCTTGCTTGATTTTCTGGATGAGCTGCTCCTGCGCGTTCTTTTCCGCGTTGGTTAGAGCGACCTGTTTCTCGCGATCCGCGGTGGCGAAGGCCTCGGTATCCTTGATCTTCTGTTGTTCGATGACGACGGTCTTTTCGAGCACCACGCGATCCTTGATGACCTCCTGGATGTTCTTCTTCTCGATTTCGACGGCCTTCTCCTTCTCGATGCTTTTCAAGGTGGTCTGGCGCTCGCGGTCGATGACTTCCAGATCGCGGTCGCGGGTGACGCGCTCGATTTCGACGGCGTCGGTGCGCTCCTTGTTGCGCTGGGCGACGAGCACCTGGCGCTCCTTGTTTTCAGTGGCGATGGCGATTTCCTCGTCGGCGGCAATGTTCGCCCGCTCGGCCTTGAGGCGTTCCTCGGCCTGCACTTTCATGGTCTCCGCCTCCTCGCGGGCCATGACGCTCTGCACGTCGCGCTTCTGCTTGGATTCCGTTTCGGCGAGCTGTCTTTCCAGCTCAAGAATTGCCTCGCGGGCCTGCACGTCCTGCTGCTTGATGACCTTCTCCTTGTCGCGCTGGATGTTGTTGGACATCTTCGCCTGGATGGCGGTGAGCTCGGTGATTTTCTTGATGCCTTCCGCGTCGAGGATGTTGTCGGGGTCGAGATTCTCGAGCTGGGTTTGTTCGAGGAAATCGATGGCGCAGTCGTCGAGCGCGAAGCCGTTCAAGTCGGTGCCGATGACTTTGAGGATCTCGCTTTTGAACGTGTCGCGCTCGTTGTAGAGCTGCACGAAGTCGAAGCGCTTGCCGACGGTTTTCAGTGCTTCTGAAAATTTCGCATCAAACAAGGTGCGGATCATGTCCACATTGGAGGCACGGGCGCAACCGACCGACTGTGCGACGCGGAGCACGTCCTCGGGGGTCTTGTTGACGCGCACGAAAAACGCCACCTTGATGTCGGCGCGGATGTTGTCCCGACAAATGAGTCCCTCGGTGGCCTTGCGTTCGATTTCGATGCGTTTCACCGAGATGTCCATGTATTCGGACTGGTGGGCCACTGGGATGACGATCATGCCGTTGAACGAGACATGGGTGCCGCCGATGCCATTCCTAACAATCGCCTGTCCCTGTTGGACTTTCCGGAAAAAGCGTGAGAACAGGATCAGGACGCCGATGAAGATGCCGATGATGATGGCACCCACGAGGATGCTGCCTTCAAGGATCATTGCGGGAGGTAGGGATGGGATCATGGTTTCAGGATTCGGGTGATTCGATGTAATAGAATTTTTCATCAGGGCCCGCGGCGGTGACCCGCACGACGGTTCCCTTTTTCAAGGCAGGAGAGCCGGGACGGCAGCGGACGTTGATGAGGAGCGGCGCCCCGGTACCCGGGATCTCGATCTGACCATACGTTTCGTCCACTTCCACGGAGCTGACGAATCCGGTGCGCCCGAGAATCGCCTCGCCCTCGTTGTCCGCATCGGCCATGGCGGCGAAGAGTCTGGCGATGGGGATGGTGACGATTTTGGTGACGATGCCGCTCGCAAGCAGGTTGGGCAGCAGCAGGAGCAGGGCACGCAAGGCGGTGGCATCCCGGTTCCAATACTCGTTCAGGACGAGGGAAAAGAACCACATGAAAAGGCTCATGAAACTCAGCCAGACCACGAGCGGCACTTTTGAAAAACCAAGGAACCGGCCGGTGGACATCCAGACGCCGCCGGCACTGCCGTCGTGACCGGAATCCACGTCAACATCCCCGTCACCGAAACCGTCCGCCACATCGGTTTCCATATCCAACACACCCAGAATGACCATCAGCCAATAACAGACGACCATTCCGAGAATGATGGTTAGCAATATCTGGTTCTGGCTGAACGATGCCTGGAGAAGTTCGAACACTTTGAAATCCGGTTGGGTATGCCCGCGATCCAAACAGGCCGTACAATTAGACGCGATTATAATTTCACCTGAAAATCCTTTTTACCACAAATCACGGCCGATACGCATGCCGGTTGCGGAGCACGGATTGGAAGGCGGGCGGCGGATTGCAGATGCGGTCGACCAGATCGTCCCAGATTTCCTGACCTTTGAGGATCTCCACCTCGATGCGGAGGAAATAGACGGGCACGTCGATGGAGGCGGGATGCGGGAAACGCACGGCGTCCTTCTCGGTGGTGACGATGAGCTGCATGTCGCGCTCGACGCAGCGCTGCATGAAATTCTCCACTTCCTTGCGGGAAAACCGGTAGTGATCGGAAAAACGGCGGCGGATCTCGACGCGGGCACCCAGTTTTTCCAACGATCCTTCAAACGCCTCGGGCACGGCGATGGCGCTGATGGCGCCCACCCACTTGTCCTTGAGGTATTCCAGCGGCAGGCGTTCGCGGGTGAAGACGTTCTCGAGGAAAATCGGGCCGTGCGTGCACTCGATGATTTCCGCGGTCTTGTTATATTTCCGGATGCGGGCGATGAGCGCTTCGTTGGACGAACCATTGCACTTGGTGATGAGGATGTAGCTGGCGCGGCGGAGATTTTTCGGCGGCTCGCGGAGGGTGCCGCGCGGCAGCAGGGCCTCGGTGCCGAAGGGCGCGCCGGAGTCGATGAGCACGACATCGATGGCGTGGGCGAGGTCGAGGTATTGCATGCCGTCGTCGAGCAGGAGCGTGTTGGCGGCGAGATTGGCGATGGCGAAACGACCGCTTTTCACGCGGTTCTTGTCCACTACGACCGCGACGCCATCGAGGTTCTTCGCGAGCATGAACGGCTCGTCGCCTGCAAACTTGGAATCGAGCAAAAGGGCGCTGCCGGTGGAGACGACCTTGGGCATTCTATCACCGGGAATGGGCTTGCCCTTGGGATTCTGCCACTTCTGCGGGCGGTCGAGCTT
>Ga0123337_10003862_pt1 | contig 15594 bp, 17 predicted proteins | sample frozenSSSSmetaG_FD_89792 | JGI IMG/M metagenome (GOLD analysis project Ga0123337, IMG submission 89792) | Glacier valley bacterial and archeal communities from Borup Fiord, Nunavut, Canada, to study Microbial Dark Matter (Phase II) -... | ecosystem: Environmental > Aquatic > Freshwater > Ice >... | reverse complement strand
GTGGTCGGGCAGGCCAGGGGTTCGGGTGTGGCGATGACGCGCTCCTTCAGGATGCCGGCCATTTTTTCGCCTACGCGGCCTGCCTGGCTGATGCCGGTCAGGTCGCCTTTCACGTCAGCCATGAAGACCGGAACCCCAGTTTTTGAGAAGTTTTCGGCCAGTGTCTGCAGGGTCACCGTTTTGCCGGTGCCCGTGGCGCCGGTGATCAATCCATGACGGTTGGCTTGCGCCGGGAGCAACTCGCAACGAGTGGTCGCATTGACAGCAATGAGGAGCGGCTCGGCCATAGTTTGGGTGATCCTGATGAAATTTTTGAAGGAAAGACAAGCGAAAAGTAAAATGAGATCTATAGATTAAATCAATTACAAAAGGATTCTCCGTGGCAGGTCATAGTAAATGGGCGAATATTCAACACCGCAAGGGTCGCCAGGACGAAAAGCGCCAGCGGGTCTGGACCCGCGTCATGCGCGAGATCATGGTGGCTGCCCGCATGGGCGGCGGTGACCTGGGAGTCAACCCGCGCCTGCGCCTGGCAGTGGAAAAAGCCAAAGCGGCCAACATGCCTTCTGAAAACGTCAAGTACGGGATTGCCAAGGCAACCGGCAGCCTTGAGGGCGTTCACTACGAAGAAGTTCGCTACGAAGGCTATGGCATTGGCGGGGCGGCGATTCTGGTGGACTGCATGACGGATAACAAGGTTCGCACCGTGGCCGAAGTTCGCCATGCGTTTTCCAAGCACGGCGGCAACATGGGCACCGAAGGCTCGGTGGTTTTTCAGTTCAAGCACTGCGGCCAGCTGATTTTTGCGCCCGGCACCAGCGAAGACAAAGTGATGGAAGTGGCCCTGGAGGCCGGCGCCGACGATGTGATTGCGCATGACGATGGCGCGATTGAAGTGCTCACGCCTTACACCGAGTTTGAAACCGTCAAGAACGCGCTGGAAGCGGCTAGCTTGACCCCCGAACTGGCCGAAGTCACGATGCGCGCGGACAACCCGATTGAGCTGTCAGGTGAAGATGCCCAGAAGATGCAAAAACTGCTGGATGTACTTGAAGACCTGGACGACACCCAGGAAGTTTTTCATAATGCCGAGCTTTCCGAATAAGCCACCTACGAGCACAAAAATGAAAGTTGCAGCATGAAAGTTTTAGTGGTGGGTGGCGGCGGCCGTGAACATGCGCTGGCCTGGAAACTGGCCCAGTCGTCCAAAGTGCAGGCCGTTTATGTGGCCCCGGGCAATGGCGGAACCGCCCTTGATGCCCGGCTTGAGAATATAAATATCACTGATGTCGATGCTCTGCGGGCGTGGGCAGCTGCTGAAAAAATAGCATTGACGGTAGTTGGCCCCGAGCAGCCGCTGGCCGCCGGCATTGTGGATGAGTTTCGCAAGCATGGCCTGCGGGTGTTTGGCCCGACCAAGGCGGCGGCGCAACTGGAAAGCTCCAAGGCCTTTTCCAAGGCTTTCATGAAGCGCCACCATATTCCGACCGCGGATTACGAAACCTTTAACGATGCGGCGGCAGCGCACGCTTATGTCGATGAAAAGGGCGCTCCGATTGTTGTCAAGGCTGATGGCCTGGCCGCTGGCAAAGGCGTGGTGGTGGCGATGACGCTGCATGAGGCGCATGAGGCAATCGAGTTCATGCTGGCGCCCGATCCTGATTTCAACCCGCTGGGCGTGACGCATAACGAAGGCGGCGCGCGCGTCGTCATCGAGGAATTTCTGCAGGGCGAAGAAGCCAGTTTCATCGTCATGTGCGACGGCAAGAACGTGGTTGCCATGGCGACCAGCCAGGACCACAAGCGGCTGCTCGACGGCGACCTGGGGCCGAACACCGGGGGCATGGGGGCGTATTCGCCGGCGCCGGTGGTCACGCCCGACGTCCATGCACGCGCGATGCGTGAAATCATCCTGCCGACCATCAAGGGCATGGAGCAGGATGGCATTCCGTTCACCGGATTTTTGTACGCCGGCCTGATGATTGATGCACAGGGCAAGCCCAAGACACTGGAGTTCAACTGCCGCATGGGCGACCCTGAGACCCAGCCCATCATGATGCGGCTGAAAACGGATCTGTTCGATGTGATGATGGCGGCCACCTCGGGTGCCCTGGACAAGACCGAACTGGAGTGGGACCACCGGCCCGCCTTGGGCGTGGTGATGGCCGCACATGGTTACCCGCTGCATCCGCGCAAGGGCGATGTCATCCGTGGACTCCCCCTGGCGGCTGAAGATGTCATGGTATTTCATGCCGGAACCAGCCGTCAGGACGGTGCAACCGTCACATCGGGTGGCCGCGTGCTGTGCGTTACGGCGCTTGGCGGCACGGTGAAGGCAGCCCAGCAGCGTGCCTATGAAGTCGCCCACGGGATTGATTTCGACGGCGCGCAGTACCGCAAGGACATCGGCTACCGGGCTATCAAGTCCTGATGGGAAAAATGATCAGCCCTGACCTTTCAGCCGTTCGCATTTTTTTACTGGATTTGCAGGAGCGCATTACCCGTGCCATTGCCGAGGTGGACGGCCAGCCATTTTTGACCGATGAGTGGCAAAAGGAGCCTGGCGAACTTCTGCAGGGAAATGGCATTACCAAAATACTGGAGCAGGGCAGGGTGTTCGAGCGCGCCGGCTGCGGTTTTTCCCATGTGCGTGGTCCCAGGCTGCCGCCTTCTGCAACCCAGCACCGGCCCGAACTTGCAGGCGCCCCGTTCGAAGCCATGGGCGTTTCGCTGGTGTTTCATCCCCGCAATCCTTATGCACCGACCGTGCACATGAATGTCCGGATGCTGGCGGCAACGCCTGTGGGCGAAAATTGCGAGCCGGTTTGCTGGTTTGGCGGGGGCATGGACCTGACGCCCTTTTACGGCTTCGATGAAGACGCTGTGCATTTTCACCAGGTCTGCAAAGATGCGCTGATGCCATTTGGCGATGATAAATACCCGCGCTTCAAGCAGTGGTGCGATGAATACTTCTACCTCAAGCACCGCCAGGAACAGCGCGGCATTGGCGGCGTGTTTTTCGATGATTTCCAGGAACTCGGCCTGGCGCAGAGTTTTGCCATGATGCAAAGCGTAGGAGATTCGTTTTTGCAAGCCTATCTCCCCATTGTCAAGCGCCGCCAGGACACGCCCTACAGTGAGAAAGAGCGTGACTTTCAACTCTATCGGCGTGGCCGTTATGTGGAGTTCAATCTGGTATGGGACCGGGGCACCCACTTTGGCCTGCAGTCCGGAGGTCGCACCGAATCGATTTTGATGTCGATGCCGCCGCTTGCAAGCTGGTCTTACCAGCGTCCCAATGAAGTTGGGTCAGCTGAAGATCGACTTTACAAAGAGTTTCTTGTCAGGCGGGACTGGGTTTGAGCGTTGCATTGGCATTGAAATCCCAACGCATAGGTGTGTTTGGCGGTGCATTTGATCCTCCCCACAATGCCCATGTTGCATTGGCCAGGGCGGCGCTGGAGCAGTTTGCACTCGATGCTTTATACGTCATTCCGACCGGCCAGGCGTGGCACAAGACCAGGGCGCTGAGCGCGCCGGTGCACAGGCTGGCCATGACGCAATTGGCTTTTCAAAATATGCCGCGCGTGGTGGTGGACGACCGCGAATTGAAGCGCACGGGGCCAACGTTCACGGTCGACACTTTGCAAAGCCTGAAAGCCGAAAATCCCCAGTCCCAGCTTTACCTGTTTATAGGCACGGACCAGTTTTTAGCTTTCAGGCAATGGCACAAATGGCAGCAGATTCTCGAACTCGCTATAATTTGTGTAGCTGACCGCGCGCAACCTACACTCGCTCAAACCCAGTTTGATGCTTACGCGCCGCATAATCACCGATTTTTCACCCTCAAGCTGCCCTTAATGCCGATCAGCGCCACCCAGGTTCGTCAGTTGATGGCCTCGGGGGCTGCCGCTGCAGAAGAAGTCGCCAGACTGGTTCCAGAACCGGTTGCGCGTTATATTTCGCTTCATCAACTGTACGGCCCCGGTTAATTTTTTATCTTATTGAAGCAAAGTATTGCATGACCTCTACCATTGTCAAAACCCCCAGCACCGAGGGCAAAAAAGATGTCCAAAAACTGCAGCGCGCCATTATTGACGGGCTGGAGGATGTCAAGGCGCAGAATATTCAGGTGTTTGACACCGAACACATCACATCGCTCTTCGAGCGTGTGATCGTCGCATCAGGCACTTCCAATCGCCAGACCAAGGCGCTTGCCGCCAGCGTGCGCGATGCCGTGCGCGATGCCGGCTTTGCCAAACCCCGCATTGAAGGCGAAGACAATGGCGAATGGATCATCGTTGATTGCGGTGCGGCTGTTGCGCACATCATGCAGCCAACGATTCGCCAGTATTACAACCTGGAAGAACTTTGGGGCGACAAGCCCATCAAGCTCAAGCTTGGAGCGCCTGCGCCGCTGCCCAAAGCGGCCAAGGTCGAACCGAAAGAAGAAGCCAAGCCTGCCAGGTCGCGCGCCGTTGCTGGCAGCAAGTCCAAGTCTGCAGCCAAACCATTCAAGGCCCCAAAAGACGCGACGGACGAGGCGCCTGACGCCAAAAAAATCGCCCGCACTGATGACGGCACCTATGTGGGGCGGGTTGGCAAGACCAACGACTGGACTGCCAAACGCAATGCCACGGCACCTGCCGTTGAGCCTGAAGCAAAACTCATCAAGGCACGCAAGCCAGCCAGGGTAGCCACGGCAGAGGTCAAGGCGGAGGTAAAGAAAGTACTCGTCAAGAAAGCACCTGCCAAGACGCCGATTGTCAAAATTCCTGCAGCCAAAAAAGTGGCCGCCAAGAACGCGGTCGTCAAGACGGTTGCTAAAAAGCCTGCCGTCAAGAAGCCTGCCGCTAAGAAAACCACGACCCGGAGCGAATGAGGCTGAGTATCGTAGCCGTCGGCCAGAAGGTGCCCGACTGGGCGCAGACGGCTTACGACGATTACGCAAAACGCTTTCCGCCCGAGTTGAAGGTTGACCTCAAGGCCGTCAAAACCGAGCCGCGCGCATCCAAGACGCTTGAGAATTTGCTGATGGCGGAGCGCGCCCGCATCGAGGGCGCGATCATCCGGGGCTGCCGTATCGTGGCGCTGGATGAGCGCGGTACGGCCGTCACCACCATGGCGCTTGCCGAAAAACTCAAGAGCTGGCAATTGTCGGGTGACGATGTTGCCATCGTGATTGGCGGGCCGGATGGCCTGGATGCCGGCTTCAAGCAGTCGGCTCATGAGCGCATTCGCCTGTCGGATCTGACCCTGCCGCATGCCATGGTGCGCGTCCTGTTGATCGAACAGCTCTACCGGGCGTGGAGCATCACCATCAACCACCCCTACCATCGCGAGTAGTTTTTTGCAGGCGGATTTTGGGCATGGCGAATTTTGTTTATCTGGCTTCTCAAAGCCCCAGGCGCCGTCAGTTGCTGGAGCAGCTTGGCGTTCGTTATGAGTTGCTGCTGCCCGATGCTGGCGAAGATGCTGAGGCGCTCGAGCGCGTACTTAAAAATGAGGCGCCGGCCGCTTACGTCAAGCGGGTTACCTGTCTCAAGCTGAACGCAGCCGTGGCGCGCCTGGCGCAGCGCAAGCTTGCGCCAGCGCTGATTTTGTGTTCCGACACCACCGTCGCGCTCGGGCGCACCATCTACGGTAAGCCCGACGATCCCCAGGATGCCGAGCGCATGTTGACCGAACTGGCCGGCAAGACCCATCGCGTCTTGACCGCAGTTGCCGTCCAGCACGGGACGCAGCGATTTGAGGCCCTCAGCAGTTCACGCGTGACCTTCACGGCCATGACGGCTGCGCAAATCGGGGCTTATGTGGCCACTGGCGAACCCCTGGGCAAGGCAGGCGCCTACGCCATACAGGGCCGGGTGGCAATGCATATCACCCGAATCAATGGCAGCTACAGTGGCATCATGGGGCTTCCCTTGTGCGAAACGGCCTCACTGCTGCAGGCCGCTGGTCTCGAAATATAGCGCCAACCTTCTGATAACAATGCAACAAGAAATCCTGATTAACTGGTCGCCCCAAGAGACCCGGGTTGCCGTAGTGGAACATGGTGCGGTGCAGGAGTTGCAGGTTGAGCGTACGCTTGAGCGCGGCCTTGTTGGCAATGTTTATCTAGGTAAGGTCGTGCGAGTGCTGCCGGGAATGCAGTCCGCGTTTATCGACATAGGCTTGGACCGTGCCGCATTTTTGCATGTCGCCGACTTGATGAGCAGCATCAATAGCCGGCACGCAGAGCCGGACCCGCAAGCCCGCAGCGCACCGATGTCACCGGCGGTTTCCTTGCTTCAGCCGATTGAAAAGCAGCTGTTCGAAGGCCAGGCCGTGATGGTGCAGGTCCTCAAGGACCCGATGGGTACCAAGGGTGCGCGACTGACGGCGCAAATCAGCGTCGCTGGCCGCCTGCTGGTTTTCTTGCCGCAGGACAATCACATCGGCGTATCCCAAAAGATCCCGACACGGCAGCGTGAAGATTTGCGGCAACGCGTGCAAGCTTTGTCCGGTGATCTGGGGGGCGGCTTCATCCTTCGTACCAATGGGGAAGACGCCACGGATACGGAACTGGCCGAGGACATTGCGTATCTGCGAAAGACCTGGGTGCGAATCAGGGAAGCTTCGCTGCGCCTGCCTGCCGCATCGGTGCTGCATCAGGACTTGAGTCTGTTGCAGCGGGTGCTGCGGGATATGGTGCTGGAGAACACGCAAACCATTCGCATCGATTCGCGCGAACAGTTTGAAAAGCTGAAAGCCTTCGCCCTGGAATTCATGCCTGCAATGGTGCAAAAGCTTCAGCTTTACAGCGGCGAGAGGCCCATTTTTGACCTGTTCAGCATTGATGAAGAGATTGCCAAGGCACTGGGGCGCAGGGTGGATCTTAAATCGGGCGGCTATCTGGTCATTGACCAGACCGAAGCCTTGACCACCATTGACGTGAATACGGGCGGTTTTGTCGGAGCGCGAAACTTCGACGAAACCATTTACAAAGCTAATCTCGAAGCGGCCCAGGCGATCGCCCGGCAATTGCGTTTGCGTAATCTGGGGGGCATCGTGATTGTCGATTTCATCGACATGATCAAGGAAAACCACCGCGATGCGGTGCTGGCCGAGTTCAAGCGTCAGCTGGCGCGGGATCGGATCAAGACGGCCGTCAATGGATTTTCAGCGCTCGGCCTGCTGGAAATGACGCGCAAGCGAACCCGCGAGTCACTGGTCCATCAGCTGTGTGAACCGTGCAGTGCCTGCACGGGAAAGGGCGTTGTCAAGACGGCCCGCAGCGTAACTTACGACATCCTGCGCGAAATTTTGCGCGAGGCGCGGCAGTTCAATCCGCGGGAATTCAGGGTGGTGGCATCACCCAAAGTCGTTGAGCTTTTTCTGGACGAGGAAAGCCAGCACCTGGCGAGCTTGAGCGACTTCATTGGCAAGCCCATTTCCCTGCAGGCTGAAGCAGCCATGGCGCAGGAACATTACGATATTGTGTTGTTGTGATTTAGTTGAGCTGCACAGAATGTCAAATTCGCACACGGCCAACCGCAAGCCCATTCCGATCCTGGTGTATCACCAGATTTGCGCAGCACCTCCAAAGGGCAGTCCTTTTCGAAGCTTGTATGTAGCGCCAGGGGCTTTTTCAAGGCAAATGGCTTGGTTAAAGCGGCTGGGTTACACGGGGTTGTCCATGAGCGAGCTGCTGCCCTACCTGCTCGGGGAGAAGCGCGGCAAGGTAGTGGGAATTACGTTTGATGACGGCTACCTTAATAACCTTACCAATGCTTTGCCTTCGCTGGTCAAACAGGGGTTTTCGTCCACCTGTTATGCCGTGAGCGGGTTGCTTGGAAAAACCAATGTGTGGGATGAACGTCTGGGTATCGCACAAACCCCCCTAATGGACGAAGCACAAATTCGTCAGTGGGTAGCGGCCGGGCAAGAGGTGGGCTCGCATACCCGTCGACATATTGACTTGACAGCCAGCGATGATGAGGTCTGTCGAGTGGAACTGGCGCTTGGAAAAAGTGAGCTTGAGGCAATTATTGGCCAGGCTGTGGAACATTTTTGTTACCCTTATGGCCGTTACGGGTCCAAACACGTGGCCATGGCCGGCCAGTTGGGCTTTGTGACCGCTACCACGACTCAACGCAGCCGCTGCCATGCCCAGACCGATCTTCTTCAACTGCCGCGGGTGCCTGTGCTTCGATCGACAAGCCTGCCGGTGTTCTGGTTGAAGATTGCAACGGGGTATGAAGACCGGCGAAAAAAATGAGTGCGTCACTGCTTTCAAGCTCTGCTGCCAACTTGAATGACGTGCGAAAGAGATTGCGCATCGCGGTACTCAGCCGCACCTTTTCCACGAAAGGAGGCGGTGCCGAACGCTACTCCGTGGCGCTGGTGGAGCAGCTTGCCGCCAGGCACGAGATTCATGTGTTTGCGCAGGAAATACAGCACCAGTGGCCCGGCGTCAGCTATCACCGGGTTTCTGCTCCGCTGCGAAAACCCCGGTGGATCAACCAGTTGTGGTTTGCTTCCTGCACCTGGTGGGCTACACGGCATGGTTTTGATGTGGTGCATTCGCATGAAAACACTTGGCACGGCGACGTTCAGACCGTCCATGTGCTGCCGGTCAAGTACAACCTGTTCCATGGGCGGACAGGCTGGCATCGCATATTGCAGTGGATCAAGGTCGGAACCAGTCCGCGCTTGCTGGCGTATCTGGGTTTGGAACGCTTGCGGTTTGCCGTTCGCTTGGGTCGGCAAGTGATCGTCACCTCTAGCAGCCTGCAGGCCGTCATGATTTCCTGCTATCCGGACTGCAGCAAGATGCTCTCGGTTATTACCCCCGGAATCACGATGCCCAAGTTGCCGATAACGCCACAACAAAAACAGGAGGCCAGGGCTCTGCTTGGTTTGCCGGCCGCTGATCGTTGCCTTCTATTTGTCGCCAACGACTACCGGAAAAAAGGTCTCAGGACCTTGCTCATGGCCCTGGCTCAGTTGCCTGTGGGTGTCGTTCTCGCCGTGGTGGGAAATGCAGCACAAATTCCTCTTTTCAGCGAACAGGTGAAAACCTTGAAGTTGAGCCATCGCGTCTTTTTTCTGGGATCTCTGAGTGATGTTGGACCGGCCTATGAGGCGGCTGATTGCCTGGTGCATCCAACGCTTGAAGATACTTTTGCCATGGTGGTCCTGGAGGCAATGGCGCATGGCTTGCCGGTTGTCGTCAGCGGACCGAAGTATTGCGGCATCGCAGGCCTTCTTCAGCACGGCATCAATGCTGTGATTCTGGATGATCCAGAAGATACATCCCAGTTGCACCAGGCCATTGGCCAAGTCCTCTCACAACCAGTGCTACGGCATCACTTGATTCAAGGGGCTACCGACTTTGCCATGCACTATGAGTGGCGCGAGATGGCGCTTAGTCAGGAGGCGCTGTATTTTTCAGCAATGGCAGATAAAACTGCAGTCAGTGCAATGTGATGGAGTGACTTCTTTCGCCATCCCTCTGTCTCCTTCTCAGTAAATACCTCAAACGGCGGCCCAGAACACGGCGAACCAGTTCTTCGGGTCGCTCCAGTGCCGGACATGCCTGAATCCCGCCTGCCTGAGCAGCGCCGTCATGCCGTCCACCGTGTATTTGTAAGAGCTTTCGGTGTGGATGCGTTCGCCGGCCTGGAAGCTGCGCGCATGGCCCGGCCAGTTCACCGTCAGGTCGCACATCGCTTCCAGGTGCATTTCAATGCGTGACTGTTCGGCATTGAAGAGCGCCACATGACGCCATTGCCACACGTCAAAATCCGCCGCCAGCAGGTCGTTGACGTGGCGCAGCAGGTTTTTGTTGAAGGCAGCCGTCACGCCCAGCGCATCGTCATAGGCCGCCTTCAGGGTCGCCGGGTCCTTGACCAGATCAATGCCGAGCAGCAGGCCACGCGCCCGGCCTTGCGCGGGATCGGCGATGTGCTGCAAAAACTCCAAGGCCTGGGCGGGCTGAAAATTGCCGAGGCTGGAACCGGGGTAGAAAAAGACCCGGTCGCGGTCCTGAACCTCATCGGGCAAGGCCAGGCCGGCTGAAAAATCCATGCCAACGCCCACAATGTCGAGCGCCGGAAAACTGTTTTGCACCTGCCCGGCCGCGTCCTTCAGGAAGTCCACCGAGATGTCGACCGGCACATACTGGCGCGGCCGCAGGTGCGGAATCAAGGCCATGGCCTTGGCGCAATTGCCGGCGCCCAGGTCGATCAGGCATGGATGGTTCAGGCCGGTTTCTGCCAGCGTCTGGGCGATCTGTTGATGGGCCGCTTCAAAAATACCGGCCTCGGTACGGGTAGGGTAGTACTCATCCAGCGCCGTGATGGCTTCAAAAAGCTTGGACCCCAGCACGTTGTAGAAAAACTTGGGCGGCACGCTGGCCGCCTCGGCCGCCAGCCCCTGGGCAAGCTCCTGGACGACGTTGCGGGCTTGCCGGGCCAACGCGTTGCCCTTGTACAGGTTGATGAATCGGGGCGTTGTGGCAGGCAGTGCCCCCACCGGAAAATCGAAGAAGTTGTCAGGAAGTTTCAAGAGGAGCCTTGGCGTTGATGCGCATAACGCTTGATTTGAAAACGGTTTTGTCCGGGTGCGTGTAGGACTTGATCGGAGATAGGGGTGATCGGCCCCGCGATGGCCCGATGGCACAATACCCCATTCTCCATGCCGCATCCGTTTAAGCAGCGGCTAGGCGTCAGGATGAATACGTTCACCATGCCTTTGCGCATCAAATTGTAAGAACCTGGGCGCCTTTCGCGCTTACGGACTGTCTGGAGTCGTGCGCTACCACCCACTGACTCCTTGAAACTGGGTAAGATAATTCCATGTCGCGCTACAACACACCATTTGAAATTCACGTTCACGGCGAAGTGCCTTTGCGCGCCGATGTCAGCTTTGACCAACTGCAGGAGGCGCTCAAGCCCTTGTGGAAGTATGCCGGCTCCAAATCACTGGCGGCTGGCGCTGCCAGCGTTTACGAAGAAGAGCCCGGCATCCGGTTTGATGCGTCCAAGCATTTGCTGCAGATGTGCTGGACCGTGCCAGGCGACGAAGATTTTCGCCAGGCGCTCGATGAAATGTGCATGGGCCTCAATGACCTGGCCGAAGTGGGAGCGCCGATCGAGGTGACGTTCTACGATGCCGACTTCGACGATGAAGAGGGCGACAGTGAGGACGACGAGGCTCGCGACGACTTCGTCATTTATTTTGTCGGCCCGACGCCGGCCGCCATCATGCAGGTCCAGCGCGACTTGCTGGTGCAGGACCTGGTCGGCCTGATGGAGCGGCACTTCGATGGCTCCGAACTTGGTGAAGTCGTGGAAGCCGTCGATAAATTGTTCGAGCGCCGCTTTGACGCGCTGGTCAATTCAATGCAGCTTGGCCGGCCGCCGCGCGGCCCCGGCGGCTCGCAGGGCGGAACCGGCCATGGCGGCGGCCGCAAGCCCCGCCACCTGCACTGACCCGTCTTACTGGCTCAACACCAGCTGCGCAATGATGCCGGTGGCAACGGCAATCAGCACGTAGTCCGAACCCACCTGGACCCATTGCTGGCCGCGTGGCGGCGCATTCAGGCGATGGTCGCGCCAGTTGTTCACCACATACTGGCGGCTGCGGTATTCCCGTGGAATGTAGCCGCCGCGATGGTATTGCGGACCGCGGGCGCCATAGCTTCGGTCGCCGCGCGCATCCTGACGCTCATGGCCACCACGGTTGCCGTAATGGTTGCCGTTGTCATGGCGCTGGCCGCGCTGGTCAAAGCCGCGCGGACCCGAATCGTGCCCATCCCTGCCCATGGGGCCACGCTGCTCGGCGCGCGGTGACTCGCCGCGCCCCGGGCCGCGCCGGTCATCGTTGTCCGCAAAGGACAGCGAGGCGAAGCTGAAGGAGGCGGCGGCAATGGCGCAGATGATGGCTTTAGATGTCATGGAGTCACTCCGGTGGTTGGTGAGTCCTGATGTTCAGTGATCAAGGTGTAGCTCATGCAAATGCGGGAAGCCCTTTTGTAAAGTTGGCCACCGACTTCCGAACCGTCAATCCAGCCCCAGCGCCTGAAACACCCGCAGCGCGGCATAAGCGTCGTTGGCGGCGTAGATCAGCTGGGACTCCTGCAGGTGCACATTGGCCCAGTTGGAGGTGGTGGCTTTTCTGGACTTGATGAAGCGCTGGTTGAACATCACGGCCACGGCCCCGCGCACGCCCATGTCCTTTCGGTAGCCGCGCTCCCTGAACACGGTGTTCAGGTCGAGCACGCCTTGCGGATCGACGCCCAGCTTGTGGATGATGCGCCGGCGGTCATCGCCCAGGCCAAAGCCGGCCTTGACGACCCGCTCTGCCTCCAGCAGCACGGCGACGGCGCGGCGGCATTCGGCGTCCTCCAGCTGGAAGATGTAAGCCCGGTCCAGCGTTGACAGTTGCACGATGTGCGGCCCGGTGGAAGCTTCGTTCTTGGCAAACGTGGGCTTGGACTCGGTATCAAACCCCAGCGCCGTGACGCCGTCCAGTTCCTGCAGCGCGCGGGCCGCCTGCTGCGCCGTGGCAACGAGCTGGATCTGGTGCAGGGCGAGGCGCTCGAAAGGGTCCAGCAGCGCGATCTGTTCTTTGTCCGGGGTGGGGTGGTGCTCGGTCATGGAATCCAATGCGTGAAAATAGGGCTAGAGCTTACAGCCGGACGCTGGAGCATTACAAACAGCAGCAAGCAACCACCATGGCCTCAGCAAAAAGCATTACCACCGACCACTACAAGCTTTTCCCGTCGCCGCGCAACCGGCACCGGGCACTTTTTCAGCACGAGGTGTTCGTGCCTTACCCCTACATGCTGATTGACCTGGAAAGCTACAACTTCAAGGGCAAGTACAGCCTGTTTGCCGCTTACCGGCTCAGCGATCAAAAAAATGGACAACTGGTCACGCTTGATTTACTCGAAGACGAAGCGAGGTTCAAAGCCCGGTTTGTTCCGGATTGAGGAATAAAAAGGCTTCTTGCGCATAATGGACGGGTGGATATAGCTATATTTTTAATAGCAATTTATACCGGGGTCCAGCTATCTGATGATGTCGCGCGGCGCTGGGGTCCGACTGGGCGGCGGCAAGGCAAGAGGGGGAAAAGGCAACCTGAAGATCGGAAATTCAGGCGCAGTGACCCTGCGGCTGCGGTAGTACAAGGTCCATGCTATGGACTGCCGGATGGCTTCGTCCGACACCCGATAGGCGCGGCCATCGCCCAGAATGCCGCGACTGTTCACGTCGATGCGCCAGCCCCTGGGGGCTAATGCCACGGCGGGCTGCAAGGTGCGGGCCTGGCCATCGACCACGGTGATCTGCAGGTAAGGCCCGGCCGGCATGACGGAATAAACGACCTTGCTGAACTGCTGGCTTCGGGTGCCCAGCGATTCGACGCAGGCATCGGACTTTTCAACAAAGATGCGGCCGCTGCGAAACAGGCTCACTACCAGGCAACTCAGGTCCTGGAACAGGCCCGGGTCGGTGTTCTCGTCGAGTTCCATGTAGCCGCCGTTCCAGAAATCTATTTTCATGCGTGTTGCCGGGCCGGTGAAGAAGCGGTCACCGGCGAGCAGCGTCTGGCCGACTCGTGCCGGCTGCCCTGCGCCTCTGTTTGCGGGGTCGATGAAGGCGTTGGGCCCTTCGATCGACGTGATCCGGCCCAGCCAGCGCAGCGGCGGCGGCCCCGGCCCATAGCCGGGCGCCGGCGGCAAGGGCGCGCAGGCCGCCAGCAGTGCCATCCACAGGCCCAGGCCGGCGCGGCCGGACCCCATCAGGATTTTCAGCATGCTCATTTTGTGCCTCCTTCAGGAACTAAAAACAGGTTGGCCTGGCCAGTCACCTCGATGGTCGCGATCGTCTCGCTCGGATACCACACGGCTTTTCGCTCCGCGTGCAGCCAGAGCAGCAGGTTCTTTTCATTGCGCGTCATCAGGTTGCCCGTGGCGAGCGCACCGCCTTTGAATTCAAGGGTGGCCACCGGGTAGACCGCAGCGCGCACCAGGATGCCGAAAGCCACCGGCAGCAAGAGCGTGTAGACCATGCCGTACACCGCCAGCACCATGCGAAAGGCCCGCGCCAGCAGGGGCGACCTGATGGCGGAACTCAAGGAAAAGGACAGGCCGATGGCGATCAGGAGCACCAGGTAGCCGTCGAGCAGGCGCCTGAATTCGGCCAGCAAGTAGTTGCTGCAGCGCTCGCCCTGCACCAGCAGGGACGCCGCAACCGCTGGTTTGAGGCCGATGTCGGTCATTGGAATCAAGGCCCGGCAGTCGTTTGTGGCCTGCACGCCGGCGAGAAACAGCAGGCTGTCGATGCGTCCCAGTGCGAGCAGCGGGTAAAAGAAGCGATCAGTGTGCGCAATCAGTAAAACGACCACCACCATGAGCAGCAGCGTGCCGGCCAGCCCGGGCCGCGTCACACTCAGCGCCAGGTGCCGGGCGCTCAACAATTCGTTCAAACGGCGCCAGCCCCGGATCAGCGGCCCGATTTCGACCAGAAAGGCGTACAGCACGAGCAGCGTGACCAGCCCCGCGCCCAGCGCCAGCACCATTTGCAGAAGGTGGGCGGTGACGACAAAGAAAAACCGTCCCCCTTCAAGCAACATGTCTTCATGCTTGAAGTCGACGACACGCCCGAGCCCCAGCATCGTGAGGTGGGCATGAAACGCGAAGTAGCCGGTTGCATAGCAAATAGCCGTTACCGCAGCCAGCGCACCGCCCAACCAGGCAATTGATTCCTTGAGCCGCTGATGCAGTTCCATGCCGCCCCCCGTTTTCGATGTTCTTGCGACAATCTGGCCATGCTGCCGCTGATTTCTCCTCGGTGAAATGCCGCCAGGTTGTGTGGCAACTTTATACGGTTAGCGTCCGTGCTTCGGCGTTTGAGCAGGCAGAAAGTTTCTTGAAACGAGTAACTGATGTTACGCAGCGAAGGCTGTTGCCAGGGATGAACATTCCATTCGGGATAGAAAAACCAGTGCTCCGGCCCACTGCGACCGGGCCCTGCCGCGCCTTATAACGATGCCGCCAGCCGCGTTCCCTGGTCAATTGCGCGCTTGGCGTCGAGTTCGCTGGCCTCGTCGGCGCCGCCAATCAGGTGCGTCCTGATGCCCGCAGCCTTCAGCGGCGCCAGCAACTCACGCAGCGGCTCCTGGCCGGCGCACAGCACGATGTTGTCGACTTCCAGCACCGTTCCGTTTTGGCGCTTGGCGCCATGGGTGATGAACAGGCCCACGCCCGAGCCCTGGTCGCCTATGCGTTCGTAGTTCACGCCCGAGATCATTTCCACATTTTTCATTTTCAGCGCGGCGCGGTGAATCCAGCCGGTGGTCTTGCCCAGGCCCGCGCCCAGCTTGCCGGCTTTGCGCTGCAGCAGCGTGACCTGGCGCGCTGGCGGCGTGATTTGCGGGCGCACCACGCCGCCACGCACCTCGCCGGGGTCTGCCACGCCCCATTCGGCCAGCCAGGCGGGCAGGTCGAGTGCGGTGGAGTGGCCGGGCGGCGTGACCAGGAACTCGGCCACGTCAAAACCGATGCCGCCCGCGCCTATCAGCGCCACCCGTTGGCCGACTGGCTGG
>Ga0123337_10003858_pt1 | contig 15613 bp, 9 predicted proteins | sample frozenSSSSmetaG_FD_89792 | JGI IMG/M metagenome (GOLD analysis project Ga0123337, IMG submission 89792) | Glacier valley bacterial and archeal communities from Borup Fiord, Nunavut, Canada, to study Microbial Dark Matter (Phase II) -... | ecosystem: Environmental > Aquatic > Freshwater > Ice >... | reverse complement strand
GTGGACGGCAACGGCTTCTTCGATCTCCTTACACACGACTTTGATGGTGACAAACAGCCCGACCTCCGGATCGACTTCCTGAAACTCGGAGTGGACGACCGTTGCCAAATCATCGACCCGTTGCCGCTGGGCTGGGACGGACTCCGCCGGGAGTTCGCCGCGATGGACAACGCATCCTGGCAAAGCGCGATGAGTCTACACCGAACCGCCTTTCAGTTGGGACTGGCCGACGCTTCCACCGCCGCACTCACCTCCGCCACCAGCGTGCACGAAAAATACGAGAACGCCCCACGAATCCGCCTCGCAGTGCTCCGGAACCTCCTCAAACGGACACCCGAGGCCCGGACGAGCGAAGTGCTCCGGGAATATCTACGGGACAACCTCCAATCCGTCATGATCCCAGCCACGAAATCCACCCTCAAATGATGGGCCAAGCAGTTCCACAACCAACCCGTGACATCCATTTTCCAGAGCCTCCGCCTCAGCCAACTCCATGACCACAGCGTTCGCCGTGGCCATGCGGAAATCGCTGTGTCCGGAGGTTCCCATCACCACGCACCGCCCCGTTTGAACCCGATCCCTCATTTCCAAGTCTTCTTCCTCATTATCTGCGGTATCTGCGCCGCCGACTGTAACGCCGAGACTTCATCCGAATCCCGGCTGCCAAATAATGTCGGGTTCGTCATAGTGAACTCGCTTGATGCTCTCCAGCTCAATGCCCTGCGGGACCATGTGAAGGTGAGGCTCAAACCCGGCGTTTACACACTTTCTCACGCCACCTCCCACCGCTTCATGCGGTTTACCGGAAATGACAGCCACTACGATCTTCGCGGGGTCACCCTGCGGGTCGATACCCGGTTGTTCCGTCAGTTCGGAAAGCCAGGGGGAGTGGATGGTTTTTACCGGGTGATCGATCTCGTGGGCGAACGCTCTGTCTTCGAGGGAGCGAGGATTGAAACCTTTGGCGATCTGCCCGGCATCCAGAGCCGGAACAAAATCATCAACGTCACCGGCTCGGGAGCGATTCTCAAAGACGTGGAAATCACCACCGCAGGCTCAAGCCCGTGGGGATATGGAAGCCTCTACGGCATTTCCGGCAGAGACGTGCGAAAGATGAACGGCATCCGTGTCGGATGGCCTGCCATCGGCGCGCGGATCGTCAATTGCCGCGTTCACATGCGCGCGATGGGGCATGGCATTTTCGTGCAAGGCGCGAGCGATACATCAATCGAAAACTGTCATGTGGACGGGCTGCTACGGCCCACCCGTGATATTCTCGCCGAAAAGTCGGGCTACGCGTTTGACCGTGGTTTCAAGACAGCCGGCCGAGGTTATATCGAGGGCGTCATGGTGGGCAACCAAGGAGAGATTCTTCCTGACGAAATGATCTCCCTCAGCGAGGACGGCATCCGACTCTACGGTCAAGGAGCCGGGCATCCAACCGGTCCGACTTCCATCCTCCGGTGCAGCGTTCGCCAGATGCGCCGCGGCATCTGTACCGGCCTCGGCCCCGCCGCTGACCGGATGATCGACTGCGAGGTCCGCGACTGCGTGGCCGCCGGATTCAACATCGGCTCAGGCGATGCGGTCGAACGTTGCCGGGCCGACGCGAAATATGCCGAGGCGCTAAGCTGCCCCTATGGATCCTCGAAGGGCGTACGGGTGGATCTTGAAATCCTCGATAGCAGGCGCGGTCTCGCCAACAACCTGCTTGCGACCATCAACGGCCGCACCCACATCATTCGCCTGCGAACCGCTCGCGATGCCTTCGTTCCAAGAGACATGGTGATCGCCCTGGGCACGCAACGCGGCTACTCATCAAATAAGGGCGAAGCGCCACCCACTCGGGAAATCGAACTCATTAACATGACTCCCGCCAAAGTGATCCACGACGAGACGACCATTGGGCGATGACTCGCAACCGTAGCGTCGCGCAAGATGCGCTTGGGCGCTGGCATGCCACACCCCTGTTATTATGTTCATGAACTTAAAACAATCCAATATCACCGCCTGTGGTGCCATGCTCCTAGCCGCTACAGCGGTGCAGGCTCAGATCATCCGCGAAGTGGATTTCACCCGCTCGGGTGGAACCGCCTTGAATAAGAATACCGTCGGCGGTTTTTGCCCGCAAAAATGGCTCGATGCTAGCCAGATCTACAGTATGACCCACGTGCTCAGCCCGCTGAGTATGCCCTTCAATTGTGTAAACCTGCCCAACATCTACGAAGTTCACATTCTATCGGACGGAACATGGAAGGACAGCAGCCCGTCGCAGAAAGTCATATTCGACAATATGCGCGCCGCCGGAATGGGAATTCACGTGAAGATGGAAGCGATTCCCAAGGGCAGCGGAATCCGGGGCGATGCCGATAAGACCCGTCGGTTATTCAATTCCTCCTACGACGCGGTGAAGGAATTCTCCGGCAACGCCGATATCTATTACGAAATTCTCAATGAACCTGAACTGAGTGATCTGGAATGGGGCTATGCTAGTTTCGACGCGTTTTGGAAAGATTTCAAAAACGCCTACATCGCGCTCGCTGCCAAACGCACGGTCACCCCCCGGCTTAAGATTGGAGGTCCCGGTTTCGCCAATACCCAATGGCTCATCCAGTTCGTAAATCGGTTGAAATTGGAGAGCGTCAAGCTGGACTTCATTTCCTTTCACTATTACCTGGATTGGCGGGATGCGCAGTCGCTCGATCAATACAACGGTCAAGGCGCGATTGATCGGATGAACTCTCTGGTCAATGGGATTTCCAGTTATAAGTCGATCATCAATCCCAACCTCAAGCTCTTCTGCACGGAGTTCAACTGGACCAATGGAGATGGAGGGCTCGCTTCCGGCTACTGCAAAGTTGCGCAGAACGGCTATAAAAATTGCGCCCGATCCCTCGAAGCTTTGAAATTGATCATTGATCAACTCGGCGCGGTGGATCGTTTCTACTGGGCGCAGAGCGTGGGCCAGAAAAACGACTTTTTCACTCTGGAAAACTATGATGCCTCATCCGGGAAATACGCCTACCGTTCCGGTTACTATGCCCACTGGATGTTTAATAGCATGGCATCCACCCGCCGGCATTTCCAGTCTGACTCGAAAATCGGCGGCCTGGCATCTAGCAATGATGACAAACATCATGTCACGGTCTGGAATCGCTCGGATTTAAGTCAAATTCTTAAGTTGAACATCAAAACCCCGAACGCCTCCAACACCTATTCCTACCGCCTGCATATCATCGACGCCAGCACGTTTAGTTTCGCTCTGGGAAATAATAAAATGCCACATTACACCACAGGAACATTAAGCAATCTCGGGACCATCTTCCTCGCCAGTGAAGCCACCGCATACATCGAAATTCTTCCTGGGAGCATGTCCCGAAAGTAAGTTCAGGCACTCGAAGGTGATCACTTATTCTCAGCCATTCCAATCAAATATCTCTTTATGCCAACCCGACGGTTCCCGCTCTTCGCTACCGGCGGTGTGGGCATGACGGGCGATTGATGAAACTGAAAGTCCTACCGCGGCGGGGTGAAGGTGACGGAAAAGTATCCCGCCCGAATGGAAATCCACGAAGCGGGAGTCCCGGAGATTGAAGGCTAGCAGGATTTTTCCGGCCAAGCGACCCGATTGGCACCCGCTCAGATCAGGGCGCCGCCTATCAGTAAACCGTCATGCGGCTCGCCGCGACACCCTCGCTGCCGGCCTCGACGTGGAAGCCCACACCGCCCGGCCGTACGTAGGTTTTGTCCGTCGTGACGTCGATTTCCCTGAGGTTCAACCACGTGTGGATCTTAGAACCGATCACCTCGATGATCACATGCGACGCGCTTTCTCCCGCTGGCACGCCGGTGCGAATGCCGGACTTGATCGTCTGCCCACGGCCGCCCACGTAGCGCTTGAGCGTGAGCGTGCCGTCGCCGAATTCCCACGCGTAGAAATTCCCCCTGCCCTGATCGCGGAACACGATGCCCACCTGCCCCCGCTTCACGCGCAGCGAGGTGATGTGGATCTGAAAATCCGGGTTCCAACTGATCGTGCGCGTCCGCGGGTCGGCCGGTCCCTTGAGCGTCAGCGAGTGGCCTTTCGCCTGCGCGTTCCCCGGTGAGTCCCACGCGGCGAGGGTCGAAAAATCGTCCCGGAAATACGGCGTCGCCACCGCCGGATAGCGCGCGGGATCCTGCTCGTGAAGGATCAGCCATTTCACGACGCCGAGGTAGGAATAGGGCTCTGAATCCGGCCCCATCGCGAGCCCGCGGCCCGGCCCGTAATACGTGATCACCCACTGGTCGGGCTTCAGCCCCGCGTCCTCGAGGTTCCGCACGCAGCGCATCACCTGCCGGAAAAACCCCAGCGGCGCGATCTCGCCGGGCGAGAGGTTCGACTCCACATCGGCGGCGGGGAGTTTCTCGCGCGTCCACTTGATAAGCGAGATGAGGTTCCGCTCCCCGTCGGGATATTCCGGCGTGTAAAGCGAGCCGACGCCCTCCGTCGCGCAGCCGCCGTTGAACGCGAGCATGGCGTCCTGCACCATGCCATTCTGCTTCCAGTCGCGGTTATAGAAATCTCCGCCCAGCGTCCACATGCCCACCCCGGCATGTACCGGCCGCGCCGGCCAGCCCACGCGCAACGCCGGCAGGTAGCTCGTCGGGAAGCCGCGGTGCTCCGTGTCCCACAGCACTGAGTGAGTCACGCCCCACCCGGCGGAAAGGATCGTTTCCAAGCAGCGGCGGTCCCACGCCGGGTCATGCGTGAGTCCGGAATCCGTTTCGTAAAACAAATTCCGGTTCTTCATGCCCGCGCCGATGGACTCCATCAGTTTTTTCAGCGGCTCCCAATCGATCGCCTCCAGCCGCGCATAGCTGCCGCGCGCATACGCATCGTGGATGCGCACATTGCTCGTGTAGAGCCCGTCCGCGTGCGCGCCCACCCACGCCCAGGCCGGCCGGTTTTTCGGGTCCGCGAGATACGGCAGCGGATGCGTGCCGCCAAAATAAACCTCCGCGATCATTACCGCGAACGTCCATTTCTGCGCCGGTGTGCCCGCGTATACCCTGAGCCCTACCCCGCCGTCCGGCAGCCCTTGCAGGCACCAGCCGCCACGCTTCGCCGCGATCTGATTCTGCCCGCCGCCCGCCGGCGTGACGTCCCAAAGCTGCTCCGCCCGCCCGTCGAACGCCTCCTCGGCCAGCGCCGGTTTGCCGTCCGTGCCCGTCACCACGGTGAGCGCGCGCTGCGTGGCTTGGTTGATCAGCCCGACCGATTTCCCGTCGGCCACGCGGAAGTTCCAATGCAGCCCCGGCTGCCGCGCGTAGGGCATCTGCCGGAACGAAACCGCGCCGCCCGATGCGACGACGGTGGCCAGGCATTGACCGCTGCCGGCATTGACGAGTTTTTTGTAGGACGCCGCAGACAGCGGCCCGGCCAAAAGCAGCGCACCGGCGAAGAGGCAAAGACGGAGTGAAAGCATGCCGGCGTTCTAGGCAAAAACCACCGACCTCGCAATCGCTTGCTTTGTTCATCCCGTAAACACGTTACTTCATGGTGGAAAGTTTGGAGTCATATAGGCATGTATTCAATTCATCGTTACAGAGCAATTATTGCCATGGATTCGACGCCCCTCGCCACACCATCCAATCAGAATCAATGAGTATTATTCACCGTCGCCAATTTCTTAAACAAGCAGGCTTGGGTGCCAGCGGACTGATTTTCAGCGCCCCTGCCATTCTGCGAGGCCAGAATCTGAATAGCAGAATCAACGTCGCCTGCATCGGTGTGGGCGGAAAAGGCGATAGTGACGTTAACGAAGCCGCAAAGTGCGGCGGAAACATCGTGGCTCTTTGCGATGTGGACGGCGGGATGTTGGACAAGAAGAGTAGTCAATATCCGGACGCGAGAAAATTTTCGGACTTCCGGAAGATGCTGGAGGAGATGGACAAATCGATTGACGCGGTCACGATCTCCACGCCCGACCATCTTCACGGAATCGCAGCAAAGACAGCGATGGAGATGGGCAAGCACGTCTATTGCCAGAAGCCGCTGACTCAAACGGTGTTTGAAGCCCGTGAACTCGTCCGCGTAGCCAAAGAGAAAAAGCTCGCCACCCAAATGGGCAATCAAGGCAGTGCGGGTGATGGCTTGCGCCGTTCGGTGGAGGTCATTCAATCCGGTCTGATCGGGAACCCCGTCGAACTCCACGTCTGGTCCAATCGGCCGATCTGGCCGCAAGGTTTGGACCGACCTCCCGGCGAGAATCCGGTGCCCAAGGAACTGGATTGGAATCTCTGGCTCGGCCCTGCGCAGTTGCGACCCTACCTTGAGAAAGTATATCATCCGTTCAATTGGCGTGGCTGGATGGACTTCGGCACCGGAGCGCTCGGAGATATGGCCTGCCACACCGTCAATATGCCTTTTCGTGCTCTCAAGCTGGGTTATCCGTCCGTCGTTGAATGCGAAATGGCCTCCCGTTTCTATCCGGAAACCTACCCGACATCTTCGCGCATCCGCTTCGAATTCCCTGAACGCGACGGCCTTCCTCCCCTCAAGTTTTGGTGGTACGATGGTGCCCCCGGTGCTGGATTCAAACCACTTCGCCCCTATCCGGATATCGTGCGCGATGTCGTCGCCATGCGTGGGAAGCTCCCCGAAAGCGGTTGTCTTGTCATCGGTGAAAAAGGCAGCCTGTTTTCTCCCGACGATTATGGCTCCACCTTCTTCCTCCAGCTCGAAGGCGAGAAATCTTTCACGGCCGGCGCAAAACACGATGCCGCGATCGCAGTCGCGCAGACCCTCCCGCGTTCACCGGGTCACTTTCAAGAATGGTTTGACATGATGAAGGACGGCACTCCCGCATACTCGAACTTCGAAATCGCAGGTTATCTCACTGAAATCATTCTGCTAGGTTGCGTGGCTCTCAAAGTGGGTGAAGGCGTCAGGATGGAATGGGATGGGCCGAACATGCGTTCGCCCAATTGCCCGCAAGCAGCGAAGTTTGTGAAACGTAACGACCGGACCGGTTGGTGAAGGCTCATGGACTTCGGGACGTCTGCGTGTCGATCTGGAGCCTTGCGACCTGATGGACAAGGTGAATGATTCCACCTGCGACTGGACCGTTGGTGCAGCTAGCAATCATTGCCGACCACTTTGACGGAACAGGTGCCTAAGAAGCTGTCTTAAAAATGGCAGGGACCGTTCTCCGCAACGGTCAGGCGAATGGAGGGCGAATGAATCAGCCCATAAAATGCTTAAAATCCGTTCATGGGCGCCTATTCGCGACCAATTCTCGCGGACCGCCTGCCTTCGCGCATTTTTCAGACAGTCTCTAAGACTCCTGGCGGCCGGTGCATTCGGTCAGCGTACCGCCGTGCCGCCGGGTAGCAGGTGAGGCTTGATCTTTTTCCAGGAGTCTATCGCTTTGCCGAGTTTTTCCTTGTCCTCGCCTGCGACCGCAAAAAACTGGTGGCCGATCGGGCCGCGGTAGCCGACATCGCGAAGCTGGCGAAGGAAATTCTCCGTATCAAAAGACCCGGAGCCGAGCGGCAGGGTTTCCCAAGCGGTCGGGCCTTTTCCAGGGACCGGCGAGGCGCCGTTGATGGAGACGAGATTCAGCCGCGGTGCGGCGGCCTTGAGAACCTCCCCGAGGCGATTGCTGTTTCCGGCGAAGAGTTCGTGGCAGAGGTTCACACTGACGCCGACATTGGGAAGATCGACGAGATCGGCGATGCGGACGGCGTCTTCGGCGGTCGAGACATAGAATCCGCTGTGCGGATAGAGCGAGACTTTGAGTCCGGATTCCGCGGCGAGGGTGGCGATTCCCCGTACGATTTCGGCGGCGGCGGCATCCTGCTTGCCACGTTTGCCGTCGCGCAGGGTCACCCAGATCATGGTGTCCGAGCCCTTGAGCATGCGGATCACTTCCTTGAACCGCGGGTCGTAGGGTTCGGCGGGTTTGTTCACGAAGGTGTAGAGATAAACAGCGCGGATCGGGACCCCGGCGGCGTTGCAGGCGGAAAGTTTGGCCGCGAAGTCGGTGGGGTCGGTGTAATTGTAATGGATGCCCTCGTAGCCGAGGGATTTCACCGTTTCAGCCTGCACGGCCGGAGTCCACACGCCACGGCCCACACCGTTGTCGAACGGGAAAAAGGACCAATCCCCGGAGGATTCCGGAGCAGCCGGAGTGACGCAAGTCAGTAAGAGGGAGGTGAGAAGGCAATGGAGAACTCGTTTCATTACGGTCAATGCTAGGCGGCACCGGGACTTCGAACGAGACATCCTTACTCCCGCATTCACGGGATGAGCCCGAATGGTAGAAAAGACCAGGTTGCATGGCCCAGGCGATCTGGACTGATAGATCATGGATGCATGTCAAGCGACCGAACACCGGTCCTACGGGTCTAAGCATCTATTTTAGAGGGAGACCCACCTCCGCGAGCTCGTACGAAAAGATTGAGAATTCATTCCACCCGCTCGATACCAGCAGGAAGTTCTACTTTGCTACGGACGCTACCGTCGGGTTGTTTCTCGTGGCGCACGTTGATCGGGCCTTTTGGCGTGGGATAGGTTCCTTCCACCCACTGCAGGTTGCCCAAGTGTGGTGCGATGCGAACCTTGGCACATCCCGGGGAAAGCGGTTGCACGCCGAGCACGTTATGACTGAGCCAAGCGGTTGGACCGCCCGCCCACCCGTGACAGAAGCTGTGGCGGAATCCGACATAACAGAACGCGCCGAAGTCACCGTGCAGATCCTTTTTACCGGCCGGAACCAGTTCGTCGATGCGGCCCGCGTTCTTTGTCCACTCCAGATCGAAATCCTCCCAGAACGTCGTCGCCCCGAAATCCAACATGCCACCCCAGTATTGGCTGATGAAATCGAGACCGGTCTGGAACTCGCCGGCTGCGGCGAGAGCGTTGAGCACATAGAATCCGTAAAAAGTGCTCAGATCCTTCGGGCCGTCTTTTTTCAGAATCTGTTGGGACACTTCCACCGGATCGCGCAGTCCCGCTAGGGCGAGCAACGCGGCCGGCGATTTCCTGCCGCTGGTTTCCGGCGTGTGTTCACGGAGTTTTTTCTCCGTTTTCCGGCAGAACGCGGCGGTTTCCGCATCGCCAAGAATATCGGAAAGCCGTGCGCCGCTGGCCATCGTCCGGGTCATCATCGCCTGGAGTCCCTCATGCACTGCCACCGGGTTTTCAAAAGTCGGCCAATCGAGGAAACGCATGCCATCGAGCTTCTCCGCACCATTATCGCCGACGAAGGTTCCCAACCGCTTTAATAATTTCGTTAGATAGTCCTGTTGTTGCCTCAGGTAGTTGAGGTTCCCGTTCTGCCGGTACCAATCCTCGTGAATGATGATCCACCACATCGAGTATGAGCTGATGCCGTTCATCCACTCCGTCACCGGTGTGACGTCGCGGATCAGATCCAGACTGCGCGGAACCACCTCATTGTAGCCGAAAACCGCACTGATCACGCTGACTTCGGGATGCATGTCGCCCAGCCAGACCAGTCGATCGCGTTTGACCCCATCCCAGAGATAGTCCTGCATGTTGAGATGCACGGTGTATGCGCCTGTCCGCCAAATGCGGTCGAGCCGCTCGTCGGATGACTTGAAAGATCCGACATACGGCACGTCACGCAGTTTCAAAACCGCGCGAACCTGGGACAACAAAACCGTAGTCGCCGGATCGACACCATCGATCCGCACAAAACGGAAACCGCCTGGTCCAATGGTGGTCTTGCCCAGCCATGGCAGCGTGGTGATAAAATCGCGCCGGGCATGCTCGTTCTGGGATCCCCGCTCGCCGATTTCCGACATGGCTTCCGCCACGGACTCACCGAAACGCACCCTGACAGACGGCAGGTTTTTCGAAGCGCCTATCGGAGTGAAAAGTTCCAGATCTCCCGTGATTTCGGCTCCGAAGTCGAGCATGATGCCGTCCTTGCCCTTGAGGACGAGCGGCGGTGACGGATCCTTGAGCAGTGCTTGGCCGGGCTTGCGACCCAGCAGATTCGCCGCGTTCTCGACGCGCTCCGAACTGGTCCAGACAATCCGCGCGGGAGGGATGAAAAACGAGGAAAGCGCGCTTTTTTCAGCACGAGTGACTGCATCAGGAACCTGGGCAAAGACCACACACGACAATAGCAATGAGAGGCAAAGTTGAAGAGACATCTGGGTTTTGTACATGTGGGGGCCGTGGTTCGAGATTGCCAATCATGTATTGAATCCCGGCACGAGGCATATCCCGTATATTCGGGATATTCCCATCCCACACCAGGGCTTCACGCGCCACTCCCCGATTGATATGAAACTGGGCGTGTTCGCCATCATCGCGCCGCTTCTCCCATGAAAACCATCGCCCTCCCCACGCTCCTCACCCTTCTCGCGGTTCCCGCTTTGTGCGGTAAGGATGGCGGTTGGAAGCCCCTTTTCAACGGCCGGAACCTTGATGGCTGGAACATCGCCGTGGAAGGCGCACCCGCTGGCTCCGATCCCAAGAGTCACGTTGTCGTGCGCGACGGTGCCATCCACATGTATGCCGACACCCCCGCAGACCAACGCGGGGACTTCGGCGTCATCGTCACAGATGGCACCTACTCGCGGTTCCACCTCGACTTCGAATACTCCTGGGGCCGGAAAAAACTCGATCCACGAAAGGACGAATTGCGCGACGCCGGCGTGCTCTATCACATCGCCGATCCCACCAAGCGCACCGGGGGCATCTGGCCCGTCTCCATGGAATGCCAGATCCAGGAGGGGGACACCGCGGACCTCGTGTTCCTCAAGGTCCGCGGTCTCTCCTGGCTGCATCCGGATCAGAAAAATGCGCCGGAAGGCAAGGGTGCCGCCGGTCTGCTTCCCGAGTTTGGCGGCACACCGATGTTCTGCACGCAGAAAAACCGTTCGTATGTCGGGCGCTTTCCCGTTCTCGACCGGTTGGAAGGCTGGAACCACGTCGAGGCCATCGTCCACGGCTCCGAGAGAGCCGTCCATCTCGTCAACGGCCAGATCCGCAGCCGCGTCTTCCGTTTCACCGACGATGACCAGAAGCCGCTTTCTTCCGGCCACATCGGCCTCCAGCTCGAAGGCGCGGAAATTCTTTACCGCAACGTCCGGATCCGGGAACTCGCCCCGCCGCTCGCGCCAGCCCGTCGCTACGTCGCCCTCAGCCAAGTCCGTGGACTCGCCCCCGCCACCAGCGTTCTGGAAATTCGAAATCCAGGACCCGCTCCGGTCGCGCTTGACCTCGCTTTGACCGGATCACACACGCGATTCTTCCGCGCATCGCTGCCCAATGGCGCGTCGAAGGTCCTCGCCCCAGGGGCGGAAATCAGTGTCGAAATCCACTTCGAGCCCGCCGCTGATACCGCACCCGGCGGCTACTCCGCCGGCCTCCAGATCGGCCCGCAGGACCTTGGCACGTTTGTTGTCCTTCAGGGCGTCTCGCTCGCCGCACCGGAGGGAAAGAACGAGCCGCCCCTCCAGCGCATCGCCGATGCCCTCGGCATCCCTCTCAACGTCGGCGGGAGCAAGCTACAATTAGATGTGAATGCGCCCACCATCGGCGATGGAGTCGCCGCCACGTATCTTGTTCGAGCCACCGGCGCGCCCATCCGCGTCACTCCCATCGCACGTTTTTCCCCACCAGGGGAAATCCCACTTCGTTGGCACGCCCGCGGCGACACCACGCGCACGACCATCGCCACCCTCGCAAACTCAACACGGAAAACCGACGCCCACCAGTGCCTTTTCCCTCCATGGATTGATGGTGCGCCCGCCGCGTTCTTCGATCCCGGTGAAGCGCCCTTCTCCCTCGTCGCTGAAACCGGCCACGGCGAGATCCCGCTGGATCCCGCTCACACGCCGGCCAAGCTTGCTCATCCCGCCCGCGTCTTTCCCGTCCACACCGTGCTTGGCGCACCCGTGACTGATGCCGTTCTCGTCTGCTTCGAGGAAGCCACCAATGGCGACTATCAGGACGCTGTCTTTCTTTTGGAAAACGTCCGCCCCGTAACCGAATGAGCACTCCTCCCCGCGTGCGGCCTGCGCCTGTCGACCGTTTCCTTCCCGGGCGGCGCATCGAGCGTGAGCCATTGCTGAAATTCCCAGAGAAGCCCCACACTAACTCCGTGGACGCCAGATGGGTTATGGAAACCGCGGAGAGGACTACGAAACGAATGGGCCATTTCCGGACTAACCCAAGCGGAGTTTTGTTTGACTGTGGTGTCGGCGCTAACCACATTTTCGTGATGCGTCCCTCTCCCTTCGCCACCGCTATTCGGTGCTTTGGTGTCCTAGCATTCGTCGTTTGGGCCGCGTGCAGCGTCGCGCGTGCAGAGCCAGGCGGCACACAGATGTTCGATCCTTCGAAAGAAAAGGATCGCGGCGAAACCAGTGCCGTCCTCCGCAATCAGACGCCTGAGGGCAACGCCCGGCGCGACGCCCGGCTGGCCTGGTGGCGCGAGGCGCGGTTCGGCCTCTTCATCCATTGGGGTATCTACGCGGTACCAGGCGTCAACGAATGGGTGATGTATCAGCGCAAAATCCCCGTCGCCGATTACGCAAAATTTGCCGCGCAATTCAACCCGGTCCGATTCAACGCCGACCAGTGGGCGCAACTCGCCCAGGACGCGGGCATGAAATACGTCGTCATTACGGCGAAGCACCACGACGGCTTCGCGATGCTCGACAGCAAGGTCACTGACTTCGATATCATGGACGCCACGCCCTTCCGGCGCGATGTCATCAAGGAATTAAGCGCGGCCTGCCGTCGGCGCGGCCTTAGGTTCGGCGTCTACTATTCCAACGGCTTGGACTGGCACCACCCGGGCGGCAGCAAATGGCACGCGAACCCCGGCTGGGACGAGGAGCAGAAGGGCGGCGACCCCGAAAAGTTCGTCAACGGCATTGTCATTCCCCAGCTCAAGGAGCTGCTCAACAACTACGGCGAACTCGACCTCGTCTGGTGGGACGGCTCCGGCGAAATCTGGGCGCCGGATCAGCGCGTGCGCGCGAAGCGGCTCCACGAGGAGGTTTTCAACGCCCACCCGAACCTCGTCATCAACAACCGGATGTATGACGCCTACCGCAAGAAGCAGCTCCAGCCCGGCTGGTTCAACGTCGGTGACCCGCTCGAGGATTTCATCCGCGGCGACTACGCCACGCCCGAAGGCCCCGAGGCCGTGCCCGGCGGAATCCACGACCTCGACTGGGAGAGCTGCTTCTCCGTGAACGATGGCTGGGGCTACAACCGCAAGGTCAAAAAATTCAAGTCCCCCGCCCGGCTCGTCCACGACCTCGTGGACATCGTGAGCAAAGGCGGCAATTTTCTGCTGAACGTCGGCCCGACCGAACTCGGCGAAATCCAAAAAGGCGAAGTCGATTCGCTGCTCGGCGTCGGCCAATGGCTCAAGGTGAACGGCGAGTCGATCTACGGTGCCGGCCGCACGGCGTTCGGCCGGGAGTTCGACAAAGTCCCGACCGGCGAAAAGGACAAAAACGGCCGACCGAAAATGAAAACGGGCGACGCGTGGCGCTGCACGACGAAGCCAGGTCGGCTCTTCATCCACCCATTCCGCTGGCCGGACGGGACCTTCGTGTTGGACGGCATGAAGGCCACGGTGACCAACGCCTATTTCCTAGCGGACCCCACCAAAACCCCACTCAAGGTGCGGCAGGACGGCGAAAAAATCACCCTCCCGCTCCCTGCCAAGCCGCTGGACCTGATCGGGACGGTCATCGTGCTGGAAACGAAAATGCGATGAAGCGCGGGCGGTGCCCGGGTGGAGTCAGCGAATCATTTCGGGCTCGCCCTTTACGGTGAATTCTATGACGGTAGCGACCGGGTCGGGGGGCGGTTGCGGGCAGCGTGACGACAATCCCGGCAGGAGACGCCTCGGTCTAGAGCGCGGTACTGTCGGCGAGTAGCCGGGCCTGCGGGAAATGATTCCGCAACGGCACGAGTGGTTTCCCGACCTTCGGCCACATGAGGTGACTCCCAGTGCAGGGTAAGCTAGGTGTCGGAGTCCGAATGGTGCTCGAAAGCCAGCAGTTCAAGACTTCTTCACTCGGAAATCCGTGTCCTTCAGTTCGGTCTTGGGATTGAGATTGCGCACCGACCCGTCACCAAACAGGACATTGCTGCTGCCGTTCTTCCACCGGTAGATTCTCGAACTGTTGGACTTGGCCTCCCCGTTGAACCACCAGTTGTTTTCTTTGCCCTCTGCCATGAAAACCGTGTGCGCCGGATCCTCCAGCGTGGAAAGGGATCGGGAAAAGCCCTTGGCGAAACCCGGATTCTTGTCATCCTCGCTGAAGGGCAGGCTTGATCCACCCCCGTTGATGATATAGTTCCAGCGGATGGGAAGTTCGTCCGGATCTTTGGCCGCAAGTTCGCTCCCCACCCACACGTATCCTTCCGGTTCCGCTGCGCTCGCGCGGGCATCCTTGCTCCCCGGACGCAAGAACACGGAATGACTCCCGATGTAAGGATAGACAACCTGCGGCCAATAGCCGTTCGATCCACGCGACAACGGCAGGTAATTGTTGTTCTCCGCCGCGAACATCGTCAGGCCGACACCCATTTGCCTGAGGTTTCCAAAGCTTACGGCCCGGCGTGACGAATCGCGAATCTGTCTGATCCCCATGAACGAGAGAGCGGCCAGCACAACGATGATCACAATTACCACGAGGAGTTCCACCAACGTGAAACCTTGCAGGAGTTTGGAGCGATTGGATTGGGTTTTGGATTTCATTTACGTCAAGATAAGCCGCATATTCCGGGAGATCTATCGCGTGTTCACGGGAGAAAAGCCGTTTCCTCCGCCCGATGAATCCGCCGAAAAGTTCGGTTCGGTTTCGAGCGTTTACTCCACCAGATAACTCGTCCCACATCGTCTCGCTCCGAAGGCCTTTTCGGACAGCGGTGGCGAGAGATTGCCCCTATCAGGCGAAGGAATATTGTCCGGCGTTGATGTCGAGTGTGACTTTACATCGGCGACCCACAGCCTGCCGGGAAGAACCAATTGCGTCGAGTGCCAGGTGATTCCTGGAGGAGTCGCTCAGAACTCCCGCAGGCGGATGTTCCTGAAGTGCACGCGTTGAGATAAATGTTGCCCACCAGCGCCTCGCAGTCGCCTCCAAGTCGCGGGTGATGCCCCTCTTGGAATGTTGTCGGTGATCCAATACAAGTTGCACCACGGCATGATCTGCTCGGACGGATGCATGAAGCCCTGTTTTCGCTGACAAATCGCTGACGCCAGCCCCTCATTGGGCCGTGCCACAAGTTTCCAACGCAAGGGAGGATCTGGTTATTCAATCGTGCCGGTCGCGGCGCTGCCCGACGATTACGCAAATGCTGCTATCGTGTTCGGATCAAGGCGCATGATGCAGCTCTTCCCTTTCAGCGCCCCGTGTTTACGGGATCATCCTTTGCGGTATTTCGCTTGTTCGAGCTGATGCCGGTCAGTAGCTAGAGGATCGCTTTGCGGACTGCGGGATGAGGCGGACCCCGAAAATCGGGCCAAGGGCTAAGCTATGATTGTGGTGGTCGGGGGCGGGCATTGCCCCGAACCTAAACCACACAAAATGAAAGCAAAACGAAGAAGACACGAACCCG
>Ga0123337_10003854_pt1 | contig 15623 bp, 6 predicted proteins | sample frozenSSSSmetaG_FD_89792 | JGI IMG/M metagenome (GOLD analysis project Ga0123337, IMG submission 89792) | Glacier valley bacterial and archeal communities from Borup Fiord, Nunavut, Canada, to study Microbial Dark Matter (Phase II) -... | ecosystem: Environmental > Aquatic > Freshwater > Ice >... | reverse complement strand
GGGGGGGGAGGGGGGGTGAAGGGGGGTGAGGGGGGGTGAGGGGGGGGGAAGGGGGGTGAAGGGGGGGGAAGCGGGGGGAAGCGGGGTGAAGCGGGGGGAAGCGGGGGCTGACGGTGGGGCGGATGAGGCGCAGGGGGCAGTCGATGAGCCAGCCGCCGGTGTAGGCGGCATTGGCCAGCAGGGGGACGACGACGATGGCGAGGGGCTCGACGGCGTCTTCGCCGGGCTGGAGGACGCCGGCATTTTCAATGCAGGAGGTGAAGAGTAGGAGCGAGGCAAAGCCGATGATGCCGAGGATGACATTGAAGGGAATGCGCCGCAGCTCCCACCAGCCGACGATGCGACGCGGCGTGAGGGGCTCCTCGGGAGCCGTGAACAACCATAGCATGGTATGACGGATTCGTTTCATGGCGTGCTCAGGACACGTGGTGATGAGGGTGAACCGGTGGTTTGAGGATCAGCATTTGACGGCTGCCGCGGCGATAGTGCCGTGTGTTTCATGAGCGGCAAAGAACCCTCTGGTCCTGACAGCCGTGGGCTGCCGGGCGGCGGTCAGGGCGTGAATGGTGCCGAAGGCGGCGGCGCAGGCGATGAGTTTGGCGGGGGCGTTCATTGGATGGCTGCTTATCGGGTAGGACTAGGAGGAGATCGTACGGTGCGAGCATGAATCATGCAACGCGCAAAAGCAAATGCTGCGAGCGGGCAGGTGAATGAGATGCCCGGAGAGGCAAACGGAAACGCGACAAACGGCGGGTGGCGAGTGCGGCATTCGAAGGGGGGGTGGTTTTTGAATCGGTCCCTTGAAGGGCGTGCTTCTCCATTTTCGGTGGTGCCGGCATGTCCAAAAAAGAGGCCATTCATGCCTCGCTCTGTTTACGGAGTCGAGCAGTCATTCTGACTATATTTACAAATGAACTGCTATCTTTAGGTATTTTATATTTTGGCCCGCCAGGCGCTCAATTCTTTTCCCCTTCATCACTTCCGGGCCTGCTGAAACTCCTGCACGCGCTGTTCGGCCTGGGCGCGCTGTTGCTGGGTGAGCCGGGGTGCCAGGTTTCTAGCTCCCTCCGCAGCGGGGGACTCCCCCTGCGCGGCGGCCAGGAGATACCACTTCATGGCTTCCACCAGATCCACCGCTGTGCCGGTGCCGGACTCGTAGTAGACGCCCAGATTGGCCTGCGCGGGCACATGGCCCTGCTCCGCGGCTTTGCGGTAATAGTTCAGGGCTTTGACACGATCTTCCGGCACTCCGAAGCCGGACTCGTAGCAGGTGGCCAGGTGGTTCTGCGCCTCGGCATATCTCTGGTCTGCGGCTTTGGTGAACCATGCTACGGCGAGCGCCGGGTCCTTTGGCACGCCGGTGCTGCGCGTGTAGCACAGGCCCAGGGCTGTCTGCGCCTCCGCAGATCCGTGGTCTGCGGCCTTGCGATACCAGTGCACTGCCACGGCGGTGTCCTGCGCCACGCCCACGCCGTTTTCATAGCATGCGGCGAGTTCGTACTGCGCCACATCCAGGCCTTGCGCAGCCGCCTTTTGCAGCCATGCCACTGCGGCTGCGGGATCCTTCGCCACGCCGTTGCCGGCGAAACAGGCGCGCGCCAGACTGAGCTGCGCCATGGGGTGGCCCTGGTCTGCGGCTTTGCGAAACCACTCTGCCGCCTCGGTGGCATTCGGCGGTTTCCCCAGGCCGGAGACGCAGAGTGAGCCCACGAGGAATTGGGATTCCGCATCGCCCTGATTTGCCAGGATGATGATTTCTTCCAGCGTCTTGGATTTCGAATTGGGCGCTGCCGGGGTGGCCGGAGGCGCAGCAGGCGGTGCCGCAGAAGGCAGAGGGGAGGCTGCCGCCACGGGGCCGGTGGGTTTAAAGTCAATCGACCGCTGATAGGCCTCCGCACGTTGCTCGGCCGTTGTCACCTCACTCACATTGGCGTACAACGCACCCGCGGGCTTGTAGCCATTGCGCATGGAGAGCAGCAGCCATTTCATGGCCACCACGGAGTCTTTGGGTACGCCATTCCCCGTGAAATACGCGGCGCCCAGGAGCGCCTGCGCCTCGGCATAGCCCTGCTCCGCAGCACGGCGGTACCACTCTGCCGCCACCACCAAGTCTTTCGGCAGCCCTTCATCACCGAGGGCATAGGAGGCCCCCATATGGACCTGAGCCGCCGCATTGCCCGCCTCCGCCCACCTGCGATGCTCTGACAGCGGCAGGTCGTGGCGCCACTTCGAATTTTCAGAGACGGCAGCAGCAGGTGCCGCAGCTGGTGGCGGCGAGCTTGCCGCCACGGAGCCGCTGGGGCGAAACGCCGCCGCCCTCTGCTCCGCCTTTTCACGCTGCTCCGGCTTCATTTGCGCGGCCACGTCTCTGGCCTTTTCGGCGGACCCTTTCTCGGCCTGCGCGGCGGCGAGGAGGAACCATTTCAGCGCTTCGACGAGATCCTTTGTCACGCCTTCGCCCGACTGGTAGGCGATGCCCAGCCTTTCCTGCGCCATCGCCTCACCCTGCTCGGCAGCTTTGTGGTGCCACCGCATGGCTTCGACGAGATCCTTCGGCACGCCGAAGCCGGACTCGTAACAGACACCCACCCCGTACTGCCCTCGCGAATAGCCCTGATCTGCAGCTTTGCGGTACCACTTCAGCGCTTCGACGGGATTCTTCGGCATGCCAATGCCCTTCAGGCAGCAGGTGCCCAGGTAGTTCTGCGCCCGTACAAATCCCTGCTCAGCGGCTTTGGCATACCACTGCACAGCAGTGGCGGCATCCTGCGGCACGCCTTTTCCGTCTTCGTAGCGCGTGCCGAGTTCAAACTGCGCTTCAGGCAGCCCCTGCTCCGCCAGGGTGCGCTGCTCTGCCAACGAGAGATCAGCCCGCCATGGGGAATTTGCAGAAGCAGCAGTCGCAGTCGGGGCGGAGGCTGGCGGTGGCGGCGAGCCTGTCGCCACGGCGCTGCCGGGTTGAAACGCCGCCACTCTCTGCTTTGCCTCGGCAAGCTGTTCCGGCGTCAGTTTGGGCTCCAGGGCCTTGGCCCAGTCGGCGGCTGCTGGATCAGCTTGGGCGGCGGCGATGAGGAACCATTTCATGGCTTCGACGAGGTCCACCGTCACGCCATCGCCGGACTCGTAGCAGTTGCCCAGATTATGCTGCCCCGTGGCATTGCCCTGGTCAGCGGCTTTGCGGTACCACTTCACCGCTTCGGCTAAATCCACCGGCAGGCCGTTGCCGAATTCGTAGCCGGTGCCCAGATTGTTCTGTGCCATCGCGTTTCCCTGCTCGGCAGCTTTGCGGTACCAGTGCATGGCTTCGACGAGATCCTTCGGCACGCCGAAGCCGGACTCGTAGCAGAGACCCACACTGTACTGCCCTGGCGCATAGCCCTGCTCGGCAGCTTTGCGGTACCACTTCAGCGCTTCGACGGGATCCTTCGGCATGCCAATGCCGGACAGATGGCAGGTTCCCAGATAGTTCTGCGCCTTTGCATAGCCCTGCTCTGCGGCTTTGGCATACCACTTCACGGCGGTGGCGGCGTCCTGCGGCACCCCGTCCCCGTCTTCATAGCGTGTGCCGAGATCATACTGTGCATCATCCAGCCCCTGCTCAGCAGCCCGGGTCAGCCACAGCACTCCGGCCGTGGTGTCCTTTGCCACGCCATCACCAGCCATGTACGCAGAGCTCAGGAAATACTGGGCGCTGGCAACACCCTGATCGGCTGCTTTGCGGAACCACTCCACGGCGGTGACTGAATTTTGTGCCACTCCCTGGCCGCCCAAATAGGCAAATCCGAGCTCACTCTGCGCAGGCGCGTGGCCCTGCACTGCGGCTTTGCGATACCACTCTGCCGCCTCTGCTGCATCCCTGGCTGTTTGCGTGCCGTCATGACAGGCTTGCCCCATTTGATACTGCGCCTCCGCATCGCCCTGCTCAGCCAGCGTGCGCTGCTCTGCCAGCGACATGCCGGGCCGCCACAGGGACTTTCCGGGGGCCGCAGGGGCAGGTGGTGCAGCGGTCTGCGGGGCAGCGGTCATGGCCAGCCCAGCCGCACGCGCCTGTTGCGTCTCACTCTGCTGTTTGCGCCACTCGGCTGACTTTTGCTCGACGGCGAGGAGTTCGGCGCTCGTCATCTTTTTTTGCACCACCAGCAAATTCTTCTGCGCCACGGCATGCCCTTGAGACATGGCTAGGCTGAGCCACAGGCACGCCTCCACGCGGTCAGGTGCCACGCCCTCGCCCTGGGCGAGGATCAGCCCGAGGCGGTTCTGCGCCGTGAGGTTGCCGCCCTCCGCCGCGACCCTGATCCACTGTGCGGCAGCCGCAGAGTCCTGCGGCACCCCCTTTCCCAGGGTGTACAAGGCCGCCAGTTCAGCCTGTGCGTCAGCGAGGCCCTGCTCCGCCGCCTTTTGCTGCCACCTGGCGGATTCCATCGCATCCTGAGGCACGCCCTTGCCGTCATAGTAGGCCATGCCCAGCAAATGCTGCGCCTCCGCGTGGCCCTGATCCGCCGCTTGGCGCAGCCACCGCATGGCCTCCACGAAATCCTGCGGCACGCCTGCGCCAGCGGTGTAAGCCGCACCCATGCCGAGCTGTGCCTCCGCATCGCCCTGCTCGGCAGCTTTGCGCAGCCACTTTACCGCCGCCTGAGGATCCAGACTCGCGTCCGTGCCCAGCTCCCGCTGCGCCAGTGCATTTCCCTGCTCCGCCAGCGCCGTCAGCCCCGGCAGGTCCAGCGCCTGCACCTCTGCCAGGCTCAGGCTTTGCGGTGGCCTGTCCGCAGGCGCGACAGCCGCCGCCCCGGCAGCCGCCTCGCGGCCTCGTTTGGAGGGGGCGAGCAGCAGTGCAAACAGCCCCAGCAGCGCCACCACGCCCACAGCGGCCACTCCCCAGGCCACCATCGTCATCGTGCTCGCCTTCCGCTGCCTCGGGGGCAGCCGCAGCGGTGGCAGGGGCTGGGCCTGGCTGTTTGGCAGCGGCGCCTTCTCCAGCGGTGGCGGCGGCGGCGTTGCCAGCATCTCCGGCGGCTCATTGGCCCGGACCGGCGGCGTCTGCGGGCGTGGCTTGCTCGCACGCGGTACCCTCGGCGGCGCGATCAGTGGCTCGTCCGCCGCAGCCTCCTGATAGGGAAACTCCGTGTCCGGCAGGCAATACAACCAAAGATAGGCCTCATACATCCGCTCCAGCATTGCCGCGGCCTTCGCCTGCAGATCTGCATTTCCCTCGAACCGGTCCGGCTGCCACACCATGCCTCCTTGTTCATACGCCGTCGTCAAAGTCTCCCGGCTGATGGGTGCGGAAAGATCGAGAATGTCCAAAGCTTCATGAGTAGTCATCGTGCCTAGCACTCATCGAAGCATCAAAGCAAACCTCTGTCACGTGCAGATTATTTTTGAGAGGACTGTGATTCGCAGCCTGTGCTTTCCCTGAACTTCGATGCCCATCCCGCCGCTTCATCCTCACCCTTCCGCGGCCCTTGCCACACCCACCGCAGGCGCGCGGCGGCGACCGGGAACGCAGGTTTCCATGACTGGCGGTTCCCTCCGCTTCAATCAGCTTGAAGCTTCATTCGCTTAGCCGTTGCAACCGATAGGCGTGGTGTCTTATCAAAGTCCGCGCCGTTGCAGGCGTGGTCAATGCTGAGTCATTTGGCTGACAATGAAATGCTTGTGAAGCAAGTCTCTACAAAATGCCTGGCATGAATGGCACTCAGTTAAGGGCAGGTCTCGTGGGTTTTGTGAGGCCGTCGAGTCGATGGAATCAGGGCTGGGAGCGCCGACATTTTGTCGGCTCCGGCGCAGGCCCCCTGAAGCACGGGCTGCTCATACCTTTCTTGGTGGAGCGAGGCATCAGGGACGTTCGCCCAGAGCCGACAAAATGTCGGCGCTCCCACTACAGACTGCTGCGGCGTCCAGTTTTCCCCGCTCTCCCAATCCACGATCAAGGTTCTTAACTGAGTGCCATTCATGCCTGGCATCTTTTCCCGCCTGTTTGCGAGGTCGATGTGCTCCGGGTGTGTGGTATCCTCTGGTATTCGGTTGCCGTGGCCGACCGGAGGCGCGGCGACGCCGTTGGTGGTGTGGGTGCCGCCGGGGGCGGTGGTGTCACCGGAGCTGGCCGTGGAGGTGGTGCTGCCGGTGGCTGCCGTGCCGGTGGTGTCTCCGGTGCCTGCCTGGCTACTGGTGGCGGTGCCTGTGGGCGGGGTGACGCCGTGGGTGGTGGAGGTGTCTCCGGGTGGGAGGCTGCTGCTGGACTGAGTGGTGGGGGCGGTTGTCTGTGGCTCAGGCTTGGGGGCTGTGCCGGGCCAGGGTCTTGCCAGCATGGATTTGGCCTTTGCCAGGGCCTCGAGCTCGGTGGAATGAAGATCACGGGGCGCGGCCAGTTTGCTGAGGGCTTTCTGCTTGGCCTCCAGATTGGTGACCTGCGCGCGGGCGAGGAGGTTTTCGGCGTGGTGCAGGTCGATCTGCTCGTCCTTGGTGAGTGCGCCGTTTTTCTCTTTGGTCTTGAGACGCTCGATGTCGCCAAGCACCTGGGGGGCGTTTTCCAGAGTCATGACCTGCCCGGCTGCGGCGGCCTCCCTGGAGGGCTCCATGCCGGGAGGCTCAGCGGCGGAGTTAGAAGTGGTATTATCTGGTATTCCAGCCGGTGAAGACGGGGTGGTGCCGGGCTTTTGCGGCGGTTGGCTGTCCGGGGCGGCGGTTTGTGCTGGCAGCCCCTATGCCTGCGCCGCCGTCTTATGGAAAGACAGATTTTCTCGGTCCGGGAGCAAGAAACCGCCGCGCGTCGGCAAAAGTTCCAGACCATGTGGGTCTGGCTGCAAGTTGAGCGGCCGCATCATCAAGCGACACTTTGCCGCTCTCAACAGCGTGCGAAAGTTCATTCAAAAAAATGGCGGCTTTCTTTCTTCTTTCGATATCCTCAGGTGTTCTCTCTCTTTCAAAAAAATCCATGTTCATAGCCATGTTCTCCTTTTCAATGCTTTGGTAATCGCTTCTTCGATGGGAATCCAATCAGATTTACCCCATTGTTTCCAATGAATTTCATCATCATCCAACACATTTTGAAGTTCTTTCAATGCTTCAGGATCACCACTTTTTAGTGCAACGTATTGAGCATACGAACGTGCAAAAATTTCTTTAGGATCGAGATAGTATTCCTTGTTCTTGCTGACATAGTTTTCAATCCAGTCAGTACTTCTGGATGCTTGAAAAAGATGCCAGGCATTTAGTACGCTAAGCGCATGTCAAAGCATTGAATTACAAAGCGGCGGCTCGGTGCCTGCGAATCCGCCTCAGGCGCGCGGCGGCGGCAGAGGGATGCCGGTTTTCATGCCACGCAGTCTCATCCTCTCCATTCACCTCCAACCTCAAGCATGGTCCTTCCTCGCTGCCGCCCCAATCGCGATGCTCAACTACCCATCCGATCCCGCGCCTCTGCGGACTTGGTCAATGCTGAGTCATGCTATTGAAAATGAAATGTTTGTGCAGAATGTCTCTACAAAATGCCTGGCATCTTTTCCGTGGCATCTTTTCCGGGACGGTAATCTCAGACCAATGGAACACGCTACACCCCGCGAAAGCGGTGTCGTCGATGCAGGCTTGCGCCGTGCATCTCTGTCACCGCACTCCAAGAGGCTGTCGCGTTCGCGTCAGTGCCTCACCAAACACTGCCTAAGGGACGATGAAAACGAACGACGGCCCGCCTTAACTGAGTGCCATTCATGCCTAGCATCTTATCTTCTAGTTGCGCATTACCGGGTTTCAGTCCCTCCAGCCAGAGGGCCTGGGACCTTTGTATGTCGGGGGATCGCCGTGGCTGCATATCTTGGTCCATCCTGCTGGAAAGAAGTCATCGAGAAGGCGGGTGGCCACAGTGTCACAGGTGGAATGAGTGTTTTTATAGTCTGGCGTCTTGAAGTTCAGCCTGGAAATAATGTGTTCAATGCCTGGGCCTGTGCCGGTCCAAGTATTGCCGTCGAAGAATAGCTTCCAAGAGCGGGCTTCTGCTTCAAATTGTCCGGTTTGGGGGAGGCTCATGGCTGTTGCAGGGTTAGAATAACAAATTCGAAGTATTCGGGATCGGTGGAATAAAACTCGACGGGATTCTTATGCAAGCGCTCGATGCCCATGGTCAGAATTTCGGTGGCGTCTGGATAGATTTTTCCTGCGTAATGCTCTCCGCCCCGACTGAAAAAGTCGTCCTCATAGGACACCTCATCAGGTTCATACCTTGTATCTCCTGTCAAGTCTCTGAGCTTTTGAGGCGATTCATTCCCTGCACGCTTTTTGAGAAAGTCCTGGCACGCCTTAAGTACATGAGGGTTTTGTTCTTCAACGCCATGAGTGATTTCATGCATCACGGTGCTCGCGTTTGTCCCTTGATTGATGAGAAGCATTCCTTGAAGATACGCTGCGCGATCTCGATTGAAGTCCGCCATCCCAACCTTGGGCAGCAGGCTCGGATGGAGGTAGGACTCAGCCAGCGTCGATCCTGCCGACGCTGCTGCTTTGGTGGTGGGGGTGAAGTTCGTAAAGCGAACCTTCCCACGTTCGTCTGCGGGCAGCATGATGTGTAAGCGAGTCTCCTCGACCATTTTCTGCCTCTCGGCATCAAGAATGGCAAGCTTTGACTGTGCGTGGGAAAGTCTCTTGTTGTCATCCAATTCTGTTGCTTTTCTAAACTCATCTTCCGCCAGGAAGATGTCTCCGGCCAGTTTGCTCCACTTCTTCACGTGGGCATCCAGCTTGGTTTTGATGTCAGAGAGATGCTGGGCTCCTGTTTTGGCTCCCGGCGCCGGAAGTGCACGAGTTAGCTGGGGAACTGGCTTTGGGTGGGCATTTTCTGGTGATGCCTGTGCATGCGCGTCGAGTAAGGTTTCGATTCGTTGACGCGCGGTTTGGGCATCGAGCCCTGCGAACTGCTTGGCAAGGGTGGAGATATGGTAGCCAATGGAACCGTTTTCGTTCACCCACATGCTGGAGCCATAGCCATTGGGGGCTGCGGATTCAGAGATGGGGGTGGTGAGATTTGGAAATTTGCTGGCGAGGCTGGTTGCAAGGTTGCTGAGGACGGCGCGGGCATGGTTTGCGTGTTGCTGGGGCGATAAGACTGGGCCTGATGCTGCTGCCGGAGACGTTGAGGACCCCTGTGCTGGTGAGGGCGAGCCTCCACCTGATAGGGGAGGGATGGGCGACAGTATCGGCTGGCTGGTCTGTGAGGAACTCCGACCTTGTGCTGCAGGGGCATTTCCACTGCGGAATGCGTCGCCGCTTGCAGCGGTGACGACCTGCCGCGCCTGGGCCACGTCTGCCTGCACCTGGGGGTGCTGCTGGGCTTTCTCGGGCATCTTCGCGACGTTGTCGAGGAGGCGGCGGGACTGCTCCGGGCTCAGAGGCGGGGTTCTGGGCGGGGGGAGAGAGATGGGGGATGGGGATGAGGGCTGGCCTGGGCTTCCTGCTTCGCCTGGGCCGCGAGGAGCCGTGGGGCTTGTTTGCGCGGGCTGGCCGGAACTGGTTGTCCTGGGCGATGCGCCGTCCTTGGTGCCGCTGGTGTCTGGTGGCGTGGGTGTTCGTCCTTCATTGCCAGCGGCGGCCCTCGGCTGTGGCGGGTCAGAGTCGGGACGAGTGGTAGTATCTGGTATTGATTTCTGTGAGGGATCGCCTGCGGAGCCGTCTCTGCTGCGTTCTGCGCCGGAGGGCTGGTTCTGCGGTGGGGTGTCCGGGGAAATGGACGGGTGGGTGTTGCTGGTGTCGGTTGATGTTCGCTTGCCTGTGTTGGTGTCCGCAGGCTCTGGGGTGTTCCGTGCAGAGTCTGAAGGCTGGCGGTCTCTCACGTCATTGCCTGCTTCAGCATCCGCGTGTTCTGGCTCGGTGTTTGTGCGTGGTGCATTAGCATCCGCGTGTCCTGCTTCGGTGCTCGCACGTGGTGCATTAGCGTCTGCGTGTCCGGCTTCTGCCTTCGCTTTTTCCAACGCCTGGCTTTCGGCTGCATCCAGCTTTCCGCCGTTATGCTGCGCTTTCTGCTCCAGGCTGCGGACGGTTTCCTGCGCCACTACTTTTTTGGCCTGAGCCACATTGGCCTGCGTGGTCGGGTGCTCCTGTGCTTTGGCTGGCATCTTGGAGACGTTCGCGATGAGCTTCTGCGACTGCTCCAGGCTCAGCGGTGGGGTGGAGGGCTTGGCGGTGGAGGTTTGTGGTGGCGGCGCGGAATCGGCTGCCTTTCCCGTGCCCTCCGTCTGAGTGGTGGTTTGTGGTATTCCTGATGGCGTGGAATCCGGGGTGGGAGGGGGTGACGGTGGCTTGGCGGAATCAGAGCCTGCGCCTTGCGCGGATGGCGGCGGGCTGCCGCCGCCTGTGGCTGGCGCGGGTTTGCCGGAACCGGGCGCTTCCGCGCCTTGAGTGGTAGGTTGTGGTATTGGCTGCTGTGGCGAAGGCGCGGGAGGATTCGCCGGGGCGGGCTGCTGTGCCGGGCTGGTCTGCTGAGAATGCGCGGGTTGAGCCACCTGGGCGGGCTGCTGCGGGAGTGTACTCTGCGGCGTCGGGGCACTGCCGTTTTTCTTGTCAGCCATGGCCTGCACGCCGCCGCCGAGGAGGGCGGAGGTGAGGGCGCTCTGGGGGAACTGCTCGGCGTAGCTGGTGGCGGCCTCGTTGAAGGTTTTGCCTTTGTTGATCTCCGAGGTGATGTGGTTGAACGCGCCGTCGATGGCTTCCTGGGAGAACTCTTCCGCGCCCCCTTTGATGGCGGATTTGACCGTGGCACTGAAGGCCTTCTGGGCGGCCTCACGCGTGGCGGGGTTGTTCAGGGCCTGACTGCCGCCGGGCATGATCTTGCCGAGGGCGAGGCTGACGGCGCCGGAGGCGATGGCGGTGCCTGCGGCTTTTTTGTGCGCGTCTTCAGGGGTGGCTCCCTGGGCGATGTGGTACTGAAGGAGGTCTGTGTAGGTGCTGCCTGCGCCCTGGGCTGCGCCGACGAGGAGGCCTGCGGTGCCGCCAGTGGCGACGGTGACGCCGATGCTGGGGACGGCCTGGACGACGTTGCTGACGAGGCGGCCGCCCGCGCCTTCGATGGTGCCGGTGAGGTCGTGTGACTGGAGGAGGGCCTGATTTTGCTGGGCCATGTCTGCGGCGGCTTCGCTGGCTGCCTGCCCGCCCACATCCACTCCGGTGAGGTCTTGGAAGCTGTTTTTGACGAGGGCTTCGGCCCCGAGCAGCCCGGAGACGACCTGGCCGCCGCCGGCGACGAGAGAGGTGCTGACGTTGTCCATGAACTTGCGCACGCCGCTGCGGTTCTTCATGGCATCGAGGTAGAGCTGGGTCTTCTCATTGTCTGTGTACTGGCGCACGCTGCCGTCCGGCAGTTTCTGAGAGAAATGACCGGCGAGGGTGTTTTTGGTGAGCCAGTCATTGTAGTCTTCGACGCCGGGCAGGGTCTTGCTGGCCTTGAGGGTGTCTGTGGCCCTGGTGAGCCAGGCGTCATGCTGGGCGGGCCAGCTCTTGAGTGCGGCTGCCTTGGCCTCCGGGCTGGCGTTGCTGTCCTGGATGGCTTTTTCAAATTTGGCCTTGTCATCGGTGAGGGCGGGATTCACCGCGAGGCTGCCGTCTGTGAGGGTGCGGGTGGTGTCCTGATCATGGCCGGAGAAGCCGATGCCGCGCCTCAGGCCATTGAAAAAGCCGCTCTGCTGATCGGCGCCCTGCTGCGTGAGCGGGGTGGCGAAGTCGGTGCGGCGCTGGTCTTCCATGGCCTGGCGCACGTTGTCTTCGCTCAAGCCGAGTTCTTTGGCTTTGGCCTGCACCTGGGCATCGCGCTGGGGGTCGCCTTTTTCCATCCAGCTTTTGAAGTTGGGCTGGTCCGCAGGGGCTCGGGTGTCCTGGTACATTTGCTGCAGTCCGGCGTTCTGCTTTTGTGCGGTATTGAGGGCATCGCGCTGGGCGTAGGAGCCGACGCCGCTGTTGAACTTGTTGTTTAAAAAATTGGCGTCCTGCACGGAGAGGCGGCCTTCATTGCGCAGTTTCTGGATGCCTTCGGGGGAGAGGCCGGCCTGTGTGAGGGCGGCGTCTGCGCCTGTGCGGTCTTTGGCGGCGGAGGCGGCCTGCTGGCCTTTGGCGATGAGGGCGCTGCGCTCTGCCTCGGTGAACGGGGTGCCTTTGCCGAGGTAAATGGGGGCGCTGCCGGGGGTGCTGCTGGCGGCGAGATCCTGCGCGGCCTGGCTGTACCTGCCGTCTGCGCCGGGGAGGAGGGTGATGCGGCCGGTCTGCCCATCCATGGTGGCATAGGGCTGGCCTGGGCTGCCGTCGCCTGCTTTGCGGGAGAGGCTGTAGCCGCCGCTGGCACTGGGGGTGACGTGTACGTTTTCAGGATCTGTGATGCCAAAGGTGCTCTGCGCGGTGGCGCGTGCGGCGTCTGCCTGATCGACGGTGCGCCACCCGCCCTGCTTCATTTCAGGGGCGTGCATGAGCATGTCTTGCAATGTCATGGTATTTCCTGCTGCTGGCCGGCCGGCGGCTGTGCCATTCTTCCCAAAGGCGCTCTGCGCGGCGGCGAGGGTGCGCTGGGCGGGCTGCGAGGTGAGGGCGCGGCGCATGGCGGCGGCGGTGGCGGGGTCTCTCTTTTCTGCCTCGGCGATGAGGTCCGCGTCTGTATGGCGGGTGTCTCCCCGCGTGTGGCGTGAGTCTTTGAGCCACTGCTCATCCTCCGGGTTCTCGGCGGCGGCGGCTTTGTACTGGTCGATCTCCGCCTGGCGTGCGCGCTGATCGCGGACGATGTTTTGGTAATGGTCATCGTGCTGCTTTTGCAGGGTCTGCACCTCGGAGGTCAGGCTGTTGTGGGCGTCAAAGGCGCCCATGAGTTCATTGTAGTTGGCCTGCCGCTCTGCATCGGTGGCGTTGCCGGGGTTGTCGTATTTCTGCTTGGCGGCATCCATGCGCTGCTGGGCGGCGGTGGCCTGGGCCTGCTTGTCCTGGAGCTGGCGGGAGAGGACTGCGCCCTGCGTGAGCAGCTTTTCGCGTGATTCATTGCGGGCCTGCTCGCGCGGGGCGATGCCGACCTGCGCGGCGGTTTTTCTGTCATAGCCGAGCTCGCGGCGGGTGCCGTCTGCGGCGGTGGTGAAGCGTCTGCCGTCTTTGGGATCGATCTGAAAGAGGGGCGCCTTGCTGTCCTCCGGCACGCTGATGTTTTTGCCATTGACCTTAAAGCTGTAGCTGGCATTGCCGGCGGGGTCTGTGGTGCGGCGCATGTCCTGCACACCAATGGGGTGCACCTTGCCGTGGTCATCGCGGTAGGGGATGGTGGTGCCCTTTTTCGCGTCATCGGTGAAGGTGGGATGGGTGAAGCCAGCCTGGTAAAGATCTCCGCTCTTGTCCGGGTGCTGGGCGACCTTGCCGTCTTTGATGACTTTGCCGGCTGCGATGTCGCTCTGCATCTTGACTGCGGCAGCGCCGTCTCCGCGTGCATTGGCGGAGATGCCACGCGGCTGGGCCTGCTGCGCTGCGGCAGCGGCACGCCCTGCGGGGGCGGCCGGTGCTGCCAGAGGAGGCGTGCCTGCGGGCTGAGGTGCTGCGGCAGGCTGCTGGCCTGGGGCTGGTGCGGGGGGCTGTGTGCCGTTGGGTTGCTGGCCTGCGGCCGGGGTGGAAGATGGAGGCGTGGCTGTGGGCTGAGGCGCTGCGGCAGCTTGCTGGCCTGGGGCTGGAGTTTGAGCGGATGCGGCGGGCTGCTGGCCTGCGGCTGGAGCCGTGGGTGTCTGTTGCTGCTGCTGCTGCGCGGGCTTTCCAGCCGAGGCTGCCTCTGGCCGAAGGGGGATGGCGGCGGGCTTTGGCGCAGCGTTGTTTGCAGGCGCACCTGGCCGCAAGGGACTGAGGGGAGAATTGGCCGCGCCGCTGCTGGCGGGGTTCTGTGCAGGCAGTACCTTGAGCCAGGAGGGCAGTGTGGCTAGCTGTGCTGCCGCAGCCGAGTTTTCTGCGGCTGAAGGTTTGGTAACGGGTGGCGTGTTGGCAACGGGAGGCTTGGCGACAGGCGGCGTGTTGGCAACGGGAGGCTTGGCGACAGGTAGCGGGGTGTTGGAGCCGGGTGGTGGCGCGGCGGGTGGTGGCGCGGACTTCTTGGCGAGCAGGGCCGGGTCTGGCTTCTCCTCGTCAGTGTCGAGACTTTTCTTCCCCACGATCAGGAGGGGGCGGGTGGCGAGAGGAAGAGAAACAATAGGCATGGGAATGAGCAGTGAGATTTTTCCGTGTCAGCGTGGGTCGTGTTCAGATGTCTGTTTTCAGCCCGCATGCCGGACCGGGTCCGTGGCTGCACAGGCGCATGGCCTGCGCGTTGTCCGGGCTGTGCCGCTCGTGAGCGGGGGCATCCGGCAGCGGCATCCCGGCAGGCTGGGCGCTGCGCTGCGGCGTCTGCGCACGGCGGAGTTCAGCGCACGGAGACCGTGGCCCGCATTGCACTGCGTGGTATGCCTGCGCTGGCAGGCTGGCAGAATGCCTCAGGCTGGCGGTGGCGCAGGGAAGGGGGCGGCGGTGAGATGTAGAGGAAGGCATGGGAAGTGCATGGCCGCAGGGCGGCGGTGGCACCTTCCGAGTTCTTCACTGCGTCGGGTTTTTTGAGTGATCGGAATTAGGATTGGGCCGTGATTTGGGAATGCAAGTGGAAAATGTGTGGAAGTGGTAGATGATGGTATTCACCCGCCAGCGATAACCGGATGGGAAGACCTTTGGCTCGCGGAAGGTGCCCGCAAAGCCGCCTTGCGGGAGTGGCGCAGCAGTTCTTGCAGGTGGGTGTCGAGGTGGCTCTCGTCCGTGTCCTTCCAGTTGTTGCTCATTTTTCTGAGCTGGGCTTTGAAGGTCTCCCACATGTCGCGCAGGAGGCCGGGCTGTGTGAGCAGGTGCGGGGATTTTTCTGCCTGGCGGGCAAACCATTCGTGGGCGAGTGCGGTGGGGTTGTCCTTGAGATGCTGGTAGCCTTCCTGGCTGGCGATGGCGTTGAGTTCTTCCGGTTTGATGCGCTGGGTCAGTCCTTCCCAATGTTTCTGAGCCTTGCTGTCTTTGGAGCCCAGCAGGGTTTGCAGGCCGTCATGCCCCACGCGCTCGTGGAGAATGACGCTGGTGAGGGCATCGTGCGGAGTTTCGCCGGGGCGTAGTTCCAAATTGCCTGCGATGATGGCGCTGTGGCCGGTCTTGGGATCGTGGAAGCCTTCGGCGTTTTGCAGGCCTGCGAGGTCTTCCTTCGAGAACGGGTGCTGCTTGGCGTAGTCGGCCTTTAGGAGGTCTTCGACGCTGTGGAAGACGTGGGTTTTATCGTGGAGGAGTCCGGGGACCTGGGTTTTAAGGTGGTCGGATACGTCGGTAACGGCGGTGGCGAGCCCACCGGGCCGTTCGGATAAGGCGTCACCCATTCTCCGCGTCGGAACGCCTCCAGCGCCGCCCGATGGTCGGCTATAGTAAAGACCCCGTGCCAAGCGCACCAGGTTCCGGTTAGATTCCCCAGTGTCCAACCCTCCGGAGTTTCCTCCCGCATTATTGTGTACAGGCTGAATGCTCCCATCGGATCTGCGTCCCTGTAGCGTGGATCCGGTGACAAGGGCCCTAAGAAGTGTTGTCTGGCCGACTCCACTATCTCCGGGTTCAAATCGGTCCACGAGAGATTTAAG
>Ga0123337_10003851_pt1 | contig 15627 bp, 12 predicted proteins | sample frozenSSSSmetaG_FD_89792 | JGI IMG/M metagenome (GOLD analysis project Ga0123337, IMG submission 89792) | Glacier valley bacterial and archeal communities from Borup Fiord, Nunavut, Canada, to study Microbial Dark Matter (Phase II) -... | ecosystem: Environmental > Aquatic > Freshwater > Ice >... | reverse complement strand
TCGGCGAAATCGCTATAGGCGTGGATGTCCTTGGGATTGCCCTCGGCCACCAAGAGGCCCTCGCCATAGGAGGAGTTGGGCTCGGAGAACAGGACCTGGCCGCAGCGATCGGGCAGGATCGCCATTTCGGCGGCGACCATGTCGAAGCGATCGGCGCGCAGGCCGGGAATGAGCGAGGAGAAATTGGTGGTCACCCACTCGATGTTCTCCACGCCAAGCTGTTCCATCAGCGCCTTGGCGACGTCGGGGCCAGCGCCGAGCGCGGCGCCGGTGGGGTCGACATAGCCATAGGGAATTTCATTGGCCACCGCGATGCGGATAGTGCCCGATTCCTGGATCTCGGCGAGCGTGGCAGCGCTGACGGCCGTGCTGGCCAATGCGGAGACGGCAAGGGCCGACAGGCCGATCAGTGCAGTTGTTCCGAATTTCGTCATGGTGTTGCTCCTCTTTGATGGTGGGCGGGGTTACCGGCTGGAGCCCAGAAAATCAGCCGGCATGGGATCAGGCGACGGCGTGCAGCGTCTGACGCTGTGCCGGGGCCCAGTTCTCGATCAGGCCCTTGTGCAGGGCCTTGATGGTGGCTTCGAAATCGGCCGGCTCGACCACGACCTGCAGATCGACCTTGCGGATCAGGTCATGCACGCCAAGCGGCTCGATGCCGGCAGCGGCCAGGGCCTGGATGGCCTGCAGCAGGACGGCGGTGCCGCCGAGGTCGCGGCCGATGGCCGAGACCAGGGATACTTTGCGAAGGCTGATTTCGGCATTGGGAAAGGCGGCGCTGAGATCGGCCTCGACGCGGCGGATGGCCTTCATCGACCCCTTGAGAAAATGGGTGATGGTATTGGCGTTGGAGGTCTTGGAGATGATCCAGACGCTGTGGCGCTTGAGCGCCTCGAGAATGCCGGCGTCATAACCCTTCACCCCGACCATGTCCTGATCGTAGAATTCAAAGGCAAAGACGTTGCGCAGGCCGGTGACGATCTCGACCTGGGGAGCGCGGGCATGCAGATCCGAGCGGATCAGCGTGCCGTCATGGTTTGGCTCGAAGGCGTTCTTGACGCGCAGCGGGATGCCGGCCTGGCGCAGGCTCTTGGCGGCGCGCGGATGGATGGCCTCCATGCCCATATTTGAGAGCTGGTCGGCCACGTCGTAATTGGTTTCGCCGATGACCCGCACCACGTCTTCGCCGACCACGCGCGGATCGGACGAGGAGAGGTGAAACTCCTTGTGGATGATGGCCTCGCTGGCGCCGGTGACCACGGCGACGCGCGACAGGGTCACCTCGCTATAGCCGCGATCATAGGTGCCCATCAGCACTTCGCTGCACTGGGCATAGCCGGTGACAATGGGCAGTTCGCGACTGAGGTCGATATCGGCAAAGGCGCGGGCAATGGCCTCGTCGAGGCCGCGCTGGCCATCTTCGCGCCAACCGGTCAGATCGACGAAGCGCGCATTGACGCCGGCCATGGTGAGCAGCATGGCGGTGTTGAAGGCCGACTGGGCTTCGCCCAGCGAGGCCAGCATTTCGCGCACCGTCAGCAGGTGCTGCTGCAACTGGAAATGGCCGAAGGAGCAGAGCCGCGACAGATCGATGAGGCAGGAGCGCACGCCTTCGACGCGCTCCTGGGCAAAGCGGTTGGCCGTCTGGCGGGCGCCTTCATCGGCAAAGATGGTGGCATTTTGCGCATACATGCGATCGGCCACGGCATTGAGCGCATCGCCCCAGGTCCAGCCGCCCTCGGCGCTGGAAAACAGGCCATAGACGCCCGGCTCGCCGGATTTCTTGTGCTCGAGCAGGCTGTCGGTCATGCCGGCATAGGCCGACACGACAAAGATGCGGTTATAGAGCGCCGCGCCGCTACGCGGGCCGATGAGGACCGTATCGAGCAGTTCTGCCGTGCGCGACATTGAGGTGCCGCCGATTTTTTCGACCGTATGGCCGGTGGACTGTTCAGTCATGTCGTCTCCGACGCGATGCTGGCTGGGCCAGCACCGCGATGCCTTGAGTGCAGAATGGGAACGGCTGGCCTAGGCCAGCTTGCCGCTCTCGATCTGGATCGGGGCTTGCGGATCGCGCGAACTCAGAAAAGCCGGACGCGGCGCCTTGGCGGCAAAGGGCGTCACCACCCTGTTGGACCAGGCATTGTAGACGAAGAAGGCGTTCGAGCGCGGAAACGGGGTGATATTGCCGTTCGAGCCGTGAATGGTGTTGCAGTCGAACAGGATCACCGTGCCGGCGCGGCCGGCGGCATAGTCGACGCCGAATTTTTCCGCCAGTTTGGAGAGGCTGTCCTGCGAGGGCACGCCGATTTCCTGCTTCTTGAGCGAGGATTTGTGGTTGTCCTCCGGCGTCTCGCCGGCACAGGAAACAAAGGTCTGGTGCGAGCCGGGCATCAGCATCAGCGGGCCATTGAGCGCATCATTGTCGGTCAGCAGTACCGAGGCGGAAATGGCCCGCATGCGCGGCATGCCGTCTTCGGCGTGCCAAGTTTCGAAATCGGAATGCCAGTAGAATTCCTTGCCGGTAAAGCCCGGCTTGTAGTTCAGGCGCGACTGATGGAGATAGACATCATCGCCCAGCAGATAGCTGACGCGGCCGGCCACGCGCTTGTCGCGCGCCAAGCGATCGAACAGCGCATTCTGTTCGTCGAGGCGGAACACGGTGCGCACTTCGCTCGAATTGGGCTCGGTGATGATGTTTTCCGGCGCCAGCTTGGCTTCGCCCGAGCGCATGCGCGTGGATTCCGCCTGCAGCGCTTCGACCTCGCTGGCGGAAAAGACGCCCTTGAGCACGAGATAGCCGTTCTTTTCGAAGGACTGGGTCTCGGCGCGGGTGAGCGGGGCTTCAGGGCTCCACTTGCCCCAGACGGTGGGGTCCTTGCGCTCGAGCCACTGTTCCTGTGGCAAGCGGGTGGGATAATCGTCCTGATGGGTGGCGTTAGTGGCGGGCATTGTCATGTCTTGGCCTTTCGTTTTTGAGACGGGAAAGGACGCGACTAAGCGTCTTCGGTCACGGGCGCGTAGGAGCCATCTTCGCGATGGACTTCGGTGCCGGTGACGGGCGGGTTGAAACAGCAGGCCATGACCAGCTCGGATTTGGCGGTCAGGCGGTGCTGGTCGTGCTGGTCGAGGGCGTACATCACGCCGGGGCGGATCTGGTGCACCGTGCCGGTGGCGAGATCTTCGATACTGCCCTCGCCGGAGACGCAGTAGACGCTCTCGAAATGGTGCTTGTAGTGAAAGACGTGACTGGTGTTTTCGTGGATGCGGGTGATGTGGAAGCTGAAGCCCATATCATCGCCGGCCAGCAGCAGGCGCGTGCTGTCCCAGCCATCGGCTCTGACGAGGCGGTCGCCGGTGCGGGCGGTTTGCAGATCTCTGACGATCATGGTGATTTCCTTACTATTCGGCAGCAGCGCGGTGGCTGCCCATAACCGCCTCGAAGGCGGTTTCGAGCGTATCCAGACCCGCGGCGAGCTGCGCCTTGGAGATGGTGAGGGGGGCGAGAATCTTGACGATTTCGTCAAAGCTGCCCGAGGTTTCGATGATGAGGCCATTGGCAAAGCAGGACTTGCAGATGGCGGCGGCGTGCTCGGTGCTGCCCGCATTGACGCCGATCATCATGCCGCGGCCCTTGACCGACAGGTCATGGGCTTCGGCGATGGCGCTCAGGCGATCGGCCAGGTAGTCGGCCTTGGCGGCGACTTCGGTGGCGAAGCTGTCATCGGCCCAGAATTTCTCGATGGCGGCGGCGGCGGTGATGAAGGCGTGGTTATTGCCGCGGAAGGTGCCGTTATGCTCGGCCGGCTTCCAGATATCGTGCTGCGGCTTGATCAGCGTCACCGCCAAAGGCAGGCCCATGCCTGACAGCGACTTGGCCATAGTGATCAGGTCGGGCGACAGACCCATGCCGTCAAAGGAGAAGAAGCCGCCGGTGCGGCCGCAGCCGGCCTGGATGTCATCGATGATGAAGAGGGCACCGTGCTTGCGGGCGATCTTTTCGATCTGCTGCAGCCAGGGCTTGGAGGCGGCGTTGAGGCCGCCCTCGCCCTGCACCGTCTCGACGATGATGGCAGCCGGGGCATCAATGCCGCTCGAGGGATCGGAAAGCTGGCGCTCAAGCAGGTCGGCGGTGTTGATATCGGGGCCATGGTAGCCGTCAAAGGCTGCGCGGGTCACGCCCGACAGCGGGGTGGCGGCACCATTGCGGTGCTTGCCATTGCCGGTGGCAGCCAGCGCACCCAGCGTCACGCCATGAAAGCCATTGGTGAAGGAGATGACATTGGTACGGCCGGTAACCTTGCGGGCCAGCTTGAGCGCGGCTTCCACGGCATTGGCGCCGGTGGGGCCGGTAAACTGGACGCGATAGTCCATGTCGCGCGGCTTGAGGATATGCTCCTCGAAGGCGGCCAGGAAGTGTTCCTTGGCATGGGTGAACATGTCGAGGCCATGGGCGATGCCGTCGGCCGAGACATAGTCGATCAGCGCGGCTTTCAGGTCGGGATCGTTGTGGCCGTAGTTGAGCGTCGAGCAGCCGGCGAGGAAATCGGTATAGGCGCGGCCATTGGTGTCGTAGATCGTGGCGCCGACGGCCTTGTTGAACATCTTGGGGAAGCTGCGCGAATAAGAGCGCACGCGGCTTTCGACACGATCAAAGGTGGCCAGGGGGGAAATGGTTTTGGTCAAGGTCATGAGACGCGTCTCCTGAGACGAAATTATCGGAAATAGCGGGTTCAGGCGGCCAGTGCGGCCAGGTGGCGCCGGTCGAACGGCCCGATGGAGACGGCCAGTTCGCTGTCATGGCTGCCGTCGAAATGCACAGCGCGGGTAAAATGCTCTTCCTGCGCCAGCTCTGCCTTGAGCGCCCGGGCAATCGAGCCGAACAGCGCCCAGGAAGGCCCATTGTCCGCCGTAATGGTGCAGGCGATGCGCTCGATGGATTGGGCGCCAGGGCGCGCCAGCACATTCCCGATCATCCGCCGCGCCAGTCCTTGGCCGCGCGCTGCCTCCGCCACGCAGACCTGCCAGACGAACAACGTATCGGCCTGCTCGGGTGGGACATAGCCGGACAGCCAGCCCACGACGGCGCCGTCGCCTTCGGCAACGGCGCAGGTGGCGGCGAAATGGCTGCATTGCAGCAGGTTGCAATAGAGCGAGTTCTTGTCCAGCGACGGCGTTGCCGCGATCAGTTTCCAGACGGCAGGTCCGTCCGCCGCGACGGGCATGCGGATGTCGGATTGCGCCTCGCGCCGCAAGGATGCGGCGTCCGATAGAACTGTAGTGCCATAAATCATGAGTTGAAATTTAGTCATATCAAACTAATTGTCAACCCGCGCATTGTGGCAAGTCGCTCATTACCACCTCCATATCAACCGCGCAGGAGCACAGAAACGGTGGTTTACGTTGATCCCTGCAGCTTCCCACCTCCCAAAAAAGCCACGTTTCCGACAATTATCAAAATATAATTAGACGACACAAACTAAACTATGCGTCGTGGGTCTGCGGTTTATGCTTGGGGAGGGCCACGGTCGCGGCTAAGATCACCCGATGATCGACACGGGTGCCCAGTTGGAAGACAGAACGAAACGCGCTTTGACTGCCATGCGCAAGATCCTGCGCACCACCGAACTCAACAGCAAGCAGGTGCTGCGCGAGACCGGCCTGACACCGTCGCAGCTGATCTTCATGCAGATGCTGGCTGATGAGCAGGAACAGACGGCCGGGCATGTCGCTGCGCGCATGGGGATAACCCAGGCGACCACGACGGCGCTGCTGCAAAAGCTCGAAACCATGGGCATGGTGCAGCGCCGCAAGGGGGAACGGGACCGACGCCAGGTCTGGCTCTCGCTGACCCCGGAAGGGCGCAAGGCACTTGCCATTGCGCCCGACGGGGCCCATGCGCAGTTTCACAGCGAGTTCATGGCCCTGCAGGATTGGGAACAGGCCATGCTGATCGCCTCGCTGGAACGCGTCGCCGCCATGCTGGGCAATCACGACGAGGGCGTCGCAGCCGTGCTGGATTCAGCGGACGTTCTGTCGGCAAGGTGAGCAATAGCCTGCTAGGCTGCGACCGATGTCATTGTCGTGATGATCACTTGGGCATACGGCGCCATCTCGCAACTCAATATGTCGGATTGCGCGCTGTACTTGGCGCCGGCAGGTCAGGGGTTCACGCCATCTTGCCGGCACAAATGTAGCCTATGCCCTGACCGGGTGTCCCGTCTCGGCACGTTTCGGCCATGAACTGGACCAGAGCTAGGGAAAAGTCCCAGATCACAGACCCCACCTCTGAACATCTCCGACTACAGATTGACTTCTGAAGGCGCTAGCGTCAAAAAACGCAGGGGGGCCCGCATGTGCTAGCAGACATCCGCAATCTGCCGGACGGGACGGCAGTTGAATTCGACCTGTGCGTCGTCGGCAGCGGACCGGTCGGGCTGTCGCTGGCGCGCGAATTTTCCAACAGTCGTCTCAAGGTCTGCGTGCTGGAAAGCGGCGGCGTAGAGCTCGACGCGGCGACACAGACCCTGGCCGATGGCGAGTCGGAGGGGCATCGTTTCATAAAGTTGTCGCGGATGCGCCGCCGTCAGTTCGGCGGCTTGTCCAATGCCTGGAACGTGCAGGTGGAGAACTACGCGCAGCTCGGCGTGCGGTATGCTCCGTTTGACCCGATCGACTTCGAAAAGCGAGACTGGCTGCCTTATAGCGGATGGCCCATTTCGTATGATGACCTTGTCCCTTTTTACCGGCGGGCCTCGGAGATTTGCGGGATCGGGAGTTTCGACTATTCCGCCGACATCTGGGAAGAGCAGCTTTCGAAGCGCTTTGCTTTCACCGGCGACGAGTTTGAAACCTCGATGTTCAAGTTCGGCCCCAGCGCCCGGTTCTTCCGCGATGGCCGCGAAACGCTGGAGACCGCCCCCAACATCACGGTCTATCTCCACGCAAATGTACTTGAGATCGAGACCAGCGCCAATGCCAGGGAGGCAACGAGCCTTCGGGTGGGCACGCTCTCGGGCCAACGCTATTTGGTAAAGGCGAAGCGCTTTGTTCTGGCAGCCGGCGCGATAGAGAACGCACGGCTGCTTCTGGCGTCAAACCGCGTGCAGAAGTCCGGCCTCGGCAATGGCAACGACGTCGTGGGCCGATTCTTCATGGACCACTCAATCATTCGGACCGGCCTGCTGTTCCCAAATGATCCGAACGTTTTCGACGAAAACGCGCTCTATGATATGCGCTTTCTCGACAATCTGACAGTAATGGGCAGGCTGACCTTGTCGGACAAGGTCCGGCGGCGCGAAAAACTTCTCGGCTTCACCACCCTGCTCTACCCGCGCACCCGCCGTCAGCAATCACCGGCCCATCTGGCAGTACGCGAGCTCCGGCAGGCAGCCCGTGAGCGCCGCATACCGAAAAATACGCTGGGGCTCTTGGGAAAATTCCTGGGCAACCTCGATGACTTCGTGCTGGATTACTACAAGCATTCCATACGCAAGGACCACCTGTTCCCGAGCCTAAGCCGGGGTGGCTGGTCACTTAATACCGAAAACAGTGAACGCTACGAGAAATTCGAACTCGTCGGCCAGACCGAGCAATCGCCTGATCCGGCGAACCGAATCCAGCTCAGCCAGACCCGGGACTGCCTGGGGTCAAATTTGCCGAAGCTCACGATTCAATGGCGCGACACCGACAAGGACAGCATTCACCGCACTCATGCCATCCTTGTCCGCGAATTCGCGGCGATTAGACTGGGCCGCCTGGAACTGGAGAATATCGATAACAGCGTTGGTCTCAGCCTGCATCACAACATGGGAACCACGCGTATGGGCGAGGACCCGAAGCAGGGCGTGGTTGACGCACGCTGCAAGGTACACGGCATGGCCAATCTCTATGTTGCCGGCGGCTCAGTTTTCCCCACGGGCGGCTATGCCAATCCGACCCTGACGATGGTGGCCATGGCGCTCCGTCTGGCAGATAATCTCAAAGCTTAATCCGTGTAGTGAGGCGGCTCGATTAACGACATTTTCAATGTGGCATGAAACAGTGCATCCCCGTGCAATGTAACGAGTTCTGATCTTGCTCGGCGCCGTGACTGCAAGGGCGTCGCACGCCTGACACAGCTCCTGCGCCTCAAGTCGGGACGTTGGGGGCCTGACTTGAAATCCGCGGCATCGACTTCTTCGCGCTCCACCGCCTGGCGGGTGGCGACCGTGTTGCTGATTTTAGCCCTGGCCTGGGATGCGCTCGACCCAGCCCTGCGGCCCCCGCACGCTTTCGTGCTCGCTTCCCATTTTCTGCTGGGTTTCGTCTGCACGGCGGCCTTTCCACGGCGTGCCTGGATCGGCATTCTCACCGCGGTCGTCTCCGCAGTCGGCTTCGAACTGCTGCAGTCACTGGTTCCATTTCGAGACGTCAGGGCCATCGAACTGCTTGCAAAATGGGGATGCGTGCTCGCAGGCGTGTTGCTGGAACTTGCCCTAGTATTCCTGCGTCAGGCGCGCCATCGGCGGAACCGCTAGGTGCAATTCTGCTTAATGGCCCAATGCCAACAATACGCCGGCCAACAGCATTGCCAGAACACCCCAACTGGCCAGTGCAAGACTAAGAAGAACCCATCCACGAGGTATGGTTAGGCGACGATCCGGTTGATCGACAGCAGTGCGGACAATTGACTCTTCAGTCATGGCGACTCCTAAACGCGACCGCGCGTCCACTCGCGATGAACATGGATCGCTGATTTGCGGCCCTTCTGTCCACCATTCCGAACTAAAATCTTGCCATATGACACAAGAAGGTCACGAGCGAACTGCCGCAGGATTGCCTTTTCCGTGTGGCGCTTGCAAATCAGCGGTGATTCAGCCACCACTTTGCACGTATCAAAGAGCGGCGGCCCATGTTGAAAGCTGAAATTCGCGGTCTGCTGACTGGCCTCGCCATCGTTGCGATGGGTGGTTTATTCCTGATCAGCTTCAAATCACCCATACCAGGCATCGGAATCCTGCAGAGCCTTCGCTTCCACCTAGCGCTGCCGGTGCTGCTTCTGCCGATCGTTCTGTTCGTTCAGGGCGCACCTTTGCGAGCGCTGGTAATGCTTGCCGCTATCTCCCTCAGCCTCGGCGAAGGTGCTCTGGACATCTACAACCAACAAAAGACCCGCTGGGAAATCGACGACAGGCTGGACCCCAATCCCGTGACCATCCTCAGCTACAACGTACTCGCAATCAATCCACGGCCCGAGGATGTGGTCGACTATGTGATCGAGGCGCTGCCTGATATTGCCGTCATAATGGAAACGCCGGGTATCGAGAAGTCCCTCGACCGCCTTGCGGAGTATTTTCCCTATCGCGCCGGATGCGAGGACACCGTCACATGTGACCTGTCGATCCTGTCCCGGACGCCTTTGCTGAACGTGAACGTGGATGTTCTGGAATTCCAGCGGCAGCGTTTGATCACCGTCGAGACAACCATCCGGGGCAGACCGATCACTGTGGTCGGCATGCATCTGACCAAACCCTACTTCGACACCGCCTCTCGGGCGGAAATGTGGAAGCTGACGTACACGTTGCGTGCGCTGCAAGGCCCGGTTGTGCTCGCCGGCGACTTCAATGCCGCTTCCTGGTCGGAAGAGGTGCGCTGGTTTGTCGAGCGATCTGGACTGGTGCCACCGCCCGCCTACCCGGCGACATGGCCCACCAGGGCCGGCCCGCTTGGGGTGCCGATCGACAACATGTTCACCCAGGGCGGCGCACTGATCCAGACCATCCGCGCCATGCCCGATCCCATCGGGTCAAACCATCGTGGGCTCATTGCGGAAGTCGGCCTGCCTGACTAGTTCGGCATAGCCTGTCAGGCAACCTGACGTCCCCCCAACAACACATTGCCTGCCATGTCTTTCGAAATGCAGTCTGCCAGCCGCAGCGCCAGCGCCACAAGCGTAATGGTGGGAGAGTCACTACCAAACGTTGGGAATACCGAGCTGCCGGCTATGTAGAGGTTGTTGATCCCATGCACCCGGCAATCGGCATCCACCACACCCTTGCGCGGGTCCTCGCTCATGCGCGTGGTTCCCATGTGGTGCCAGCACCCCATGATATCATCCGGCCAAGCAGCCGCGCCCGGACGCGTTCCATCAACCGGCTCGATGATGCCGGCCCGGCTCAGCCCATCGAGCACAAGATTGGTCTGCCGGCTGAAATTATCGTGGTCCTGCTCCGTAAGTCGCCAGTCGACCGCCACCTGTGGCAGGCCCAGCGCGTCGCGGCTGTTGAGCAGGCTGACCCGGCTGTCGCGGTTCGGCACCGGTTCGAACACGGTCTCAAGCGAATAATCCTGCCGGGGCCGGATGGAATTGAAGCGGACATCCGCGACCGTCAGTGCCGTTGTCGGCGCGTTGAGCAGCAGCGTCGGCAGTTGGCGCAGCATATCGCGCAACACGCGCGAGCGCGGATAGCCAAAATGCGTCCGCCCCGAAATGGCGCGCTGCAACGCCTTGAGCGCAAAGAATGACTTCGTAAGGTCATTGCTGTAGCGCGCCACCAGATAGGTGCGCGAATTGGACAGCTGCTGCTGCCTCTGCACATCGAATGTCGGCGCCAAGTGCACCTCGATGTCACGACTGATCTGTCCGCGCCCAGCATGGATGCGATGCAGGGTCGCGTCATAAAGAGTACGATAGCGTCTGGCGTCCGCTAGGCGAAGCCAATGCGATTTGACGCGCGGATGGTCCATATAGTACCGCCCCACGACGTCATGCCCATTACCCAGGCCTGACTCCTGCACCTGGTTCGACATCAGCATCAGCCGCGCATTCTCGATCCCGCCCGAAGCAAGGGTGAAATATGTCGCCTCGACAGAGAAGCGCTTGCCATTGAGCGTTGCAACCTCTATCGAACGCACGGTCGATGCCGTATCGTTCGTCACGATCCGCGTGGCATTTGCAAACAGCATGACCTTGAGGTTCGTCAGCACGGTCAGTTTGTCCCTGTACTGCATACCGTATCGCGTCGGCGGGCTCAGCTGGCTGAGCACGTTCTGTAAGCCCGTATCGCCAATAGGCAGCAGCGCGGCATGACGCCCGGCGATGCCGTCGGCCCATTCATCGAGGCCGTATCCAATATCAGCCAGCTGCAGCCAGACCTGACTCTGGGCATAATAGGGGGCAAGCGTTGCCTTGTTGATAGGCCAGCCGCTATCGGCGATCCATGGCCGATGCTCGAAGTCGATATCGTCCAGCGGACGGCACCAACCACCCCAGCAATTCGTGCTGCCCCCGAGATAGCGACTACGTGATTCATGTGGGCGCTCCCGCGTCAGGCCGCGATTTTCGCCCTCGTAAAGCTGCTGTGTCAGCGCGTCGGGGGACAGCCCGCCACCTTCGAGAAGAACAACACTGACGCCTCGCTCCGCAAGATCGATGGCCAGCGTTATGCCCGCTGCCCCGCCACCGACAATACATATGTCGGCACTGATCTTGTAGCTCTGTTCCACCTGTCTTGCGTCAACTATCATGAGGTTGCCCAACCAATAATGCTCAGAGTACACCGCACATACCTAACGGCAGAAAGCATATTCCTCAATTTCAGGCGCGTACATTGGGTCGTTACATCACCTAAAGAATTTACACCGACATTTGCGAAACAGTGTCGGTCAGTGTCACGGGTGCCCAATTTAACAGCAACATCACCTCTACTTGGCAAAAAAAACCCGCCAATACGCCCGAAGCGACGTAAGTCTATCGAACTCAAAGTGCCGCTGCAGGCCTTTGTTTGCGCATCGGATTTCCCGAGAACCGCGGCCACACTTTTCGGCCCGATGCCCTATAGCGCCATTCCGATATAGGGGCTGACGTCGCTGTATACCTCAAGGGTCCTGCGGGCGATGGCAGTCCAGTCGAAAGCGGACAACAATTCAGACCAGTCGTTCCCCGCAAGGGCGGAGGCGTCATCGACCAGCGCCTCGCCGAGCTTGCGGCTCAGGTCCTCGATGTCGCCAACCATATGGTAGTTTTCGGCTGGCAATCTGATATCGAGATTGGGGGCGATGTCGCTGGCGACCACTTTGCGTCCGAAGGACATCGCCTCCAGCAGCGCAATCGGCAAGCCCTCATGCGTCGATGGCAGCGCGAAGACGCCTGCATGGCTGAACAACTGGTGGAGCGACACGCCAGTTAGCAAACCGGTCATCACCACGTTCGGCACGGCGCGCGCGCGTTCTGCGACCGCTGCTGAATAGGGTGTTGCATGGTCCCCGCCGCCAACCATTGCCAGTCGCAGGTCAGGACGCTCCAGCAATTCGAATGCGCCAATAAGGTCCAGATGCCGCTTCTCCGGCACCAGCCGGCTTACCGTCAGAACATACTTGCCTGGCACAAGGCCATACTTGGCCAGCTCGTTGCTTTCCGCCACAGGAGTCACAGCGCGGACGCCGTTTGGTATATAGATATAGGGGCGCCCGTAGCGCTGTTCGAGACGGCGAGAGAGGCTTGGCGACACGCAAATCCGCGCATTGGCGAACATCGCCTGGCACCATTCGCCCACCCTTAGTGCAGCAGCCGCTACCACACCCCATTTTTCGCGGTTGTAGTCTTCCCCGTGATGGGTCGTGACCACCTTGAGCCCCGCCAGCCTCAGCAGCGGAACCACAAGGCTCGGGCCGATGGCATGGACATGCACGATCCTCGGGCGATGGAAGATCGCATGAATAGTGACGAGGAGGCTGTGAACAACCGCCTCCCAGTTTTGGCTGCGTGGTGCCCAGAACGGAATAAAGCGCGTTGCCCGCCCGCGCACCCAACCCTTGTTGGCATACCCAGACCGGATTGCGACGACGACCGAAAGTCCGAGTTCGTCGAGTTCATGGGCGAGGTTGTCGACATGAGCCTCGACCCCTCCCAGTCCCTCGCCCACAGTGCGCAGGCCGAATATCATGACATCTGTCTTGCGCCGGTCGGCACTTGCAGCGCGCTCGCCGCCCAAGTCACTCATTTGCCAAACCCAATACCACACAGACCAGCAGGCTATTTTCCGCGACGGCGCTAAGCCGTGAGCCTAGTGCAGATCATGCAGAGCTTTACAGAACCCAGCAAGCTAGATCGCTAGAAACAACAATAATGTACCATGATGAATGCGCTGAAATTTATGAAGTTTGGGTGCACAAACAGTCTAGGAATAATCGTGATCGAACAGTCTGTACCGCGGGCTATCCTTGCCAGCGGCATTTCAGGCGTGATCCTTGTCCTATAAAATCTAGGTGCCATCGCTGTTTACTGGCCTTCAGAGGAGAGCCGCAGACACCAGCATCCACTTTGCTCATCGTAAACACCGGGCAGCGATGAAAAAACAGACTATGCTTGCCCACGTAGTAAACGTACAATTGTCGGCGGCGCTACTTTGCGCGGAAGACCAAATCTGGGGGGATCCGCCGCATGTTTCCTTCCAAGACGGACCGTCGGGTAACCGGCGGCCCGTTTGGCTTGTGCAAAGGACTCCATTAACGCAATCAATCGATGTGATTGGCGACACCCGGCGCGAATGCTTAGCGAGGGTGGGCTTGGACTAGCAATATCGAAGCTCGAGCGGACAGCGGGCTCCGCCGCAAACGGAAGCTGTCCACCCACCCTAGCCTGCCTTGTGACGCACGGCATCAGCACTCTCGCCGCGACTGGATAGGATCGCGTCCCCGGACTTTCTCTAATCGCATTGGTCAAGCTCTGATCGTCACACTTTCTTGCGCTTGCCGGGCTCTGGGGTTCTCTCCGCGGTCGCCGCAGGGCGCCGCATGTTTGCATTCAGGTCGGGTGGATCGAAGTGGTGTGCGCGGTGAAAGCCGCAGTCCAGGGAGCGACCTAACTCTCGCCGCGCGTCCCGGCAGGACGCATGGGGTGCACCGCCGCTCAGCGCCCTGGTTGCAGGCATCTCAGCTGTTACGCCATTGCAGTGACCTTGAACGCATTGGTGGTCGAGTTGGTGGGGCTGCCCTTGAAGACCGAGCCGGTGCGCCGCATGGCGTGCTACGTCACGGCCAGCTTGCGTGCAAGAGCCACCTTGGCCTTCCGCGGTCCGGTTCTTTGGGCGATCGCGTGGGCCCAGTCCCGCAGGCGCGATCCACCCAGGTTTCTGCAGTAGATGGCGTTTTCGGTCTCGAACAGGCATGACCTGGCGAACTTGTCGCCTCGTTTCGATACCCTGCCGTTCGACTGATCTCGCCCGACTCGTAGCGTCGCGGGGTCAGGCTGAGATAGGCACCGGCGCTGCTGGATCTCTTGAAACGGCTCGCTTCGTCGAACGCAGCGAACACTGCAAGCGCCGTGATGGGTCCAACCAACCCCTGGAGCCGTCATCAGCAACTGCACCGGCTTGTGGCGGCGGGCAGCGGCGCGGATCTGGCCATCCAGCGCCTTAATCTGCGCCAGGATGTCGCGTCGAGCATTGATAAGGCTTCGAAGATCGGCACGAGTTCGGGAGCAACGGAGAGATCGCCGGTGATGATCTCCTCGGCGCGGTGCTTGAACCCGCCAACGCGCTTGCCGAACATGACGCCGAAGGTCTTGAGCAGGCCACGGACCTCGTTCTCGAGCCGAACCCGCATGCCCACCAAGGCGTCGCGGGCAGTCAGCATTGCGCGAGTGACATAGGCGCCATGGCTCTTAATCTGTACGGACTTATACCACCCGGTGCGTACGATCTCTGGCAGGCCGCGGGCGTCATGCCGATCTGTCTTGTTGGGCATCATCTCCAACACGCCGTTGGCATGCCGGGCGTCCAGGCAGATGATGGGAAGGTCCCGCGCCATCAGTGCGTTCCACAGCCAGACGGCCAGGGGCTAGTCTCCATGCCCACGCGTTCAAGTTGGCCCGACCAACGCTCAAGATACGCGGTGATCGCGTCTGGGCAGGTCGCGAGCTTCGCTTCTGCAATGATCGACCCGTCCTGGTTGACCACGCAGACCGCCGTCAGCTCCTGCGACACATCAAGGGCAGCAAATACGCTCATCGTCTCCTCAACATAGCTGGCTTCGGCGGCGCCGAAGCGGCATCCCATACTGCTCCAAAAAGACCGGGCGCCGATTACGGAAAATCGGTGCGGTGTGGTGTAACTGAGGTGGTCAAGCCGCTCGCGAGCGCGCCATTACGAGCGCCGTATCGAGCGAGCGGCTGGGTGGTCATCGACGATTTCCGGTAAGGTCGGGTTGCTCACACCAACCTGATACTGGAAGGACCACCGATGACCGACCAATGATGAACATGCGCACGCTGGTAGAAAAGCCCCCCGACACCGATATTCTGCGTGAGATGATTGGCTTTGCGGCCGAGCGGCTCATGGAGCTGGAGGTGGGTGCTGCCACCGGCGCCGAGTTTGGCGAGAAGAGCGCCGAGCGCCTGGCGCAGCGCAATGGCTACCGTGATCGGGACTGGCAGACCCGGGCAGGCAAGGTCGAGTTGCGCATTCCCAAACTTCGCATGGGCAGCTACTTCCCCGGCTTCCTGGAGCCGCGGCGCATGGCCGAGAAGGCGCTCACGGCGGTGATCCAGGAGGCTTACATCCAGGGCATCTCCACTCGCTCGGTGGATGACCTGGTCAAGGCCATGGGCATGAGCGGCATCTCCAAAAGCCAGGTGAGCCGTCTGTG
>Ga0123337_10003847_pt1 | contig 15635 bp, 10 predicted proteins | sample frozenSSSSmetaG_FD_89792 | JGI IMG/M metagenome (GOLD analysis project Ga0123337, IMG submission 89792) | Glacier valley bacterial and archeal communities from Borup Fiord, Nunavut, Canada, to study Microbial Dark Matter (Phase II) -... | ecosystem: Environmental > Aquatic > Freshwater > Ice >... | reverse complement strand
TTCCATTATGGATCATCTTCGTGAAGTGTCCCGCGCCGGATGGTCCGACATGCGCGTAGCCATTCTCCGGCGCGAGCGCTTTGAAAATCGGTTCTGCGATGGCAAAAGCGTCCTTTTCGCCGCCGATCATGAGGCAGTAACCATTCGCGAGACCCCACACGCCGCCGCTCGTGCCGCAATCGAGAAAGTGAATACCCTTCTCCGCGAGCATTTCTCCATGCCGGATCGAGTCTTTGTAATTGGAGTTGCCACCATCGATCACGATGTCGCCCGCTTGCAAGTCCTGTGCCAGCAGCCCTATCGTGCTTTCGGTCGGCTTGCCGGAAGGAACCATCACCCATACGATGCGTGGCGCGGGCAACGCCATCATATACCCTTCCAGCCCCGCCACACTCGTCGCGCCCTTTTCTTCCGAGGCTTTGACCGATTCCGGGTTGAGGTCGAAGACAGTCACCTGATGCCCGTGCCGCAAGAGGCGCTCCGTCATGTTTGCGCCCATACGTCCCAAGCCGACCATTCCTAGCTGCATTGTAAACTACTCCCTGTTTGGTGAAAAATGCGCGGGTAGAACGCGCCGCGCTACGCTAGTGAGGAGGTTAACACGAACCGCGTTAGCGAAGTGTGAAGACTTCTCGCTTCCGTTCTCTGCGCTGAATTGTAATGCAGATTTGCACACGCAGGTCGATACTCGCCTACTCCGTTTTCTTGATTGACTACGAACGATTACGGTATGATCAGTGGTACAGACTGCGCGCGGGAATAAATCCATTGCGCTGGTACATTCATGATAGCGCTTGGATAGTGACAGCCACTTTGCAGAGATGTCCTGGAGTTGAGCGAAGCAGAGGCAACTTCGATAGCAAATACAGAGTTTAAGATGGAATTCACCTTGTCGAGCAGGAAACAGAAGGAGTCGCGTGCTGGATTCACTTATGTTGCAGCGCTGCTCATTTTCATCGCGTTTGCTTATCGTCTCTGGAATTTGGAGACGCAAAGCCTCTGGCACGATGAAGCTTGGTCGATTTTCAGCGCCTATCATCCGCTGGCTTGGGGCGCGCAGGGAACCGACCCGAACGCGCCAGCGGCATTCTACCTTTCGCTCGGCGCGTGGATGCAGCTCGCAGGCGATGGCGTCTTCGCGCTGCGCTTCTGGTCATTGCTGTTCGGCGTGCTGACGGTCGCGGTTGCGGGGTTCATCGCGCGGCGCTGGTTCGGTTATGGCGCTGCTCTGCTCGTGATGCTCTTCTGCGCGGTGAACCCGATGCTGTGGACCTTCTCGCAGGAAATCCGCGCTTATGTGGTGCTGCCGCTGGCCGCGCTGCTGCTGCTCTATCTGCTCGATCAGGTGGTCGCGACGGGAACGCGGCGCGCGTGGCTGTGGCTCGCGCTGGTCGAACTTTATGCACTCTATTCGCAAAATCTGGCCGTGCCGCTGGTCGCCTGGCTGAATGGGGCGGCGGTTGTGGCGTTGCTCTTGAAGCGTGATCGGCGCAAGCTGGTTCGCTGGTTCGCGCTGCAAGCGTTGCTCGGCCTCGCATATATTCCCTGGCTGCTCACACAACGCCCGACCGGAACGCCGCTCAACAACCCGCCGCGGCTGGACATCGATACTTTTTTCAATATCTGGAATTCACACTTCATCGGCGTACAAAGGCTGTTGCGTGACGACCAGGTATCGACGCTCATATTAAGTTATTTATTGATCTTTGCTTCTCTGTTTTGCATTGCATTCCTCGTCAAATACCGGACGCGCCGTACACTGCTGCTGCTTTCACAAGTGCTGCTCATCCCCATTTTTGAGACCGCGATCATCTACGCCGCACATATCGATTTTCATCCACGCTATTATATTGTGAGCGTACCTGCGGCGTTGATGCTCATTGCGGCGGGGTGCGTGCAACCGTATCGCGCCGGACGGATGAACCTTGTTCGCGCCTTTGCGCGCGTGGCTGCCGTCCTCACGATGACGCTGATTATCCTGACCACAATCAGCGTGAGCGCGACCACTTTCAGCAGCCCCATTTACCAGCATGACGACTTCCGCGCCGTTGCGCAACGCTACGCGGGGCTTGGTCCCGACGACGCGATCATTATTCCCTTCGGGTGGGAGCCAACGCTCGCCTATTATTCGCAAAAGATGAATTTCAAGGCGCGCATTGTCGGCGTGCCATTGTATAGTTCAGGTGAGGTAATCACGACTACGCTCAAGCGCGAATTGCAGGGCGTACAGCGCGCGGAGCTGCTGACATGGTATCAACTCCCCGCAGATGTGCGCGGCGCGTATTCGTGCTTGCTTGGCGCGATGGGGACGCAGGCCGATGATCTGACGGTGCAAGGCTTGCGCACGATTGGCTATACCGATCTGGGTAATTATTCGCGCGCCGACCTGACACTGACGAATGGCGACGTGCCAATTGGTCCGTTGAAGGTATTGCCGCCTGGTCGCGACGATGTGACGTGGGGCGTGAAGCAGGCTTGTATAATGACAACATGGACCATCATCGAGCATCCGGCTGTCGATTTCGATTTACACGCGAACGTAATGATAGATACGCTGGTGAACTATTGGCGTTCAACAAATAGCAAAATGCTCGATGATCGACAGTTGCCAACGACGCTGTGGACTGTTGGCACACCGCAAACCGTTTTCCTTCCGTTTTACGTGCGCGAGGGCGCGGTGCGTATGCAATACCCGCTGTGGATTCTCCCCTACATCGCGGAGGCAAACATCAACTACAATCAAGACCCGTTGCAGGCAACGCGCGGACCGCAATTAATGGTCATCGGACCGGATCGCCCTGTCGCCACGCCCCCCCCACTGCCAACGCAAGAATTCCTCGACCTTCCCATCCGCAATGGTGCAATCTATGTACATCAAGTGTACACCGGCATCGATCAAGCAGCACAACAGGGGAGAGTCAAATCTTACGAAATCGAATGGTGGGCGTATCCGCCATTTACAGCAATTGCGCTGCCTCTCACTCTCATCGTTCAGGGAGATGGCTGGCAGCGAACGCAGACGATTTCCATCACCGCACCGAAGGTAAATACCTGGTTCTATGTGCGTACCCCCCCCGATGCAACCGGGACAATCCAGTTGAAAGTTCGCGACATGGGGACTGAGACTGTAATTGGTCAGACGCAGATCGTTCCCTACGAGAGGACCTTTACTGCCCCAACTAATCCCAGTTTACAACCTGTCATAAACGCTGACTTTCCGAAACTTGCCAACCTCACGGCTGTAGAGATCGAGCAGAATACTCTAATACGCGGTGAACAATTCAAGGTGCAGCTTGTCTGGAACCCAACCGCAGTCGCAGAGCGGGATTTTATAGTATTCGTTCATCTGCTCGACTCGAATGGGCAGGTCATCGCGCAAAGCGACGCCCCACCTGTTTCCAGTCAGCGCCCCACTCTAACATGGCTCCCCGGTGAATACATCACCGATGAGCATACCCTCGCGTGGGGGAAACAGGACTACACAGGTCCAGCACAAATCGAGGTCGGCCTCTACGATTCGGTCACGGGCGAACGCGCCAAACTGAGCAATGGCGAAGACCGTGTGTTACTGCCCGTGACGATCACGGTAAAATAACGGCAGAGACGGGTCGGGCAAGCCGCGACCTCTACATCGGAAGCGCGCGTCTTTGTAGGGGCTGTGGCTTGCCCAGCCTGCTTTAGCCATATTCGAGGCATACTGTCATGAATTTCCTCGCTCCGCTTGCACTCGCGCTCGGCCTGCTCGCGATCCCGGTAATCCTGATGTACATGCTGCGCTTGCGGCGTACAGAGCAGGTCGTTTCCAGCACGATGTTGTGGGAGCAGGTCTTGCGCGATCGCGAGGCCAACGCGCCCTGGCAGCGCCTGCGCCGTAATTTGCTATTATTACTGCAATTGCTGATCCTTGCGGCGCTCGTCTTCGCGCTGGCACGCCCGTATAGCGAGGTCGCGACCTTCACGGCGGGGCGTACCGCGCTCCTGATCGATGCCTCGGCCAGCATGTTCGCAACCGACGTGCAGCCCAATCGCTTTGCCGCCGCACGCAGCCGCGCACACGCGCTGGTCGATGCACTTGGCGCAAATGACTCGCTCTCGGTGATCTGGGTCGGCAATGCGCCCGCCGTCGCTGCGCCCTATACCAGCGACCGCGCTGTGCTGCACGGCGCGTTGGACAAGCTGAATCCCGTTCCCGCGCCGCCGGATTGGTCCGCCGCGCTGACGCTGGCCGCTGCTGGCTTCGCGGGCGTGGAGAAGTTCAACATCGTGATCGTAAGCGATGGCGGCTTGCCCGCCGGGCTGCCCGCCGTGCCGGGAAGCGTGACCTACGTTCCTATCGGGCAATCGGACGCGAACACCGCAATCCTCGCGATGGCGCTGGCCGAGGACCCCATCGTGGGACCGGAACTCTACGCGAAGCTGGCAAATATGGGCGGTGCGGAGACGCAGACGATCCTCAGCGTGTCGCTCGATGGCACGCTTTACAGCGCCAATACGTACACGCTCCCGGCAAACACGACGCTCGATGTCACGCTGACCGGGCTGCCAAAGACTTTCCGCATTGCGCAGGCTGCGCTCTCACGCCCCGCCGCCGCGATAGTCCCTGACTATCTGGCGCTGGATGATACCGCCTACGCCGTCTACGATGCGGGCGCATCAGGTCGCGCGCTGCTAGTCAGCAACCGGACCAATCGCTTTCTTGAACAGATTTTCACCAGTCTACCCGGTTGGCAAATCTTTCGGGGCGATCCCGCGAAGCCGCTTCCGACAGACCCATACGACCTGTATATCTTCGATGGGGTGCTACCGCTAACCCTCCCGGCGGCGAACCTGCTGATCGTCAACCCGCCCGCCAACGTCCCGAACCTGCTGTTTTCGATCACGGGCAAGACTGCGCAGCCGATCAAGGGTGGGCAGGCGCGCAAGGATGATGCGCGCGTATCCAATGTGCGCTTCGAGAATGTGAACATCCGCGAGGTGAAGCTGGTTGGTGGCGCGGCGTGGGCGCAGCCCTTGATCACGGCGGGCGATGTACCGCTGCTGCTTGCAGGCGAATACAACAATCACCGCGTCGCGCTGCTGCCCTTCGACCTGTACGACTCTGACCTGCCGCTGCAAATCGCGTGGCCGATCCTGACCAGTGACCTCGCAGGCTGGTTCCGCACGCCGCGCATGGTCGAGGCGGCGAATGGCCTCACGGCGGGCGGGACGCTGTTGTTACGCACGGTTCCCGATGCGGATACGATCCGCGTCACGCGACCAGATGGCGCGCTTACGACGTTCAGGCCGAACGACGCGCGCATGGTCTACACCGAAACGCTTGGCGCGGGTGTCTATTCTGTGCAAGCATATAAAGGTGCGGCGCTGCTGGCGCAAGAAGCCTTTGCGGTGAATTTATTCTCGACGCTGGAAAGCCGGATCGCGCCCGCGCCACAAATCACAGTTGGGAGCATCGCCGCGCAACCCGCCGCGCCGAAGGAGACCGGGCAGCGCGAATATTGGCCGTTTGTAGCGGTGGTCGCGCTCGCGGTGCTGATGCTGGAATGGATCGTCTACCAGCGGCGGCAGATCGGTGTGCGGAGAAGCGGGCGCGGGGGGACCGGACCGGGCAAGGCGCGTCCTTTGCAAAAGACGCCGCGCGCTCCGGTGTAGGGGTCGCGGCTTGCCCGACCCGTTCTTTATTTCAGGCGGACACAGCGGTCCCGTCCCTACTCTATCGACTGTTCTACATCCGCGCTACACTTCCCACACGCATCCGCACTCCGAAAAGGCGACCTGCATGGACTTCGCATCCCTGATCAATAGCATTCTGCTCGGCATCATCGAAGGTGTGACCGAGTTTCTCCCGATTTCCAGTACCGGACACCTGATCATCGCGACGGCGGCGCTCCAATTCCCACCACAAAGCTACCGGAACACGTTCGAGATTTTCATTCAACTGGGCGCGATTCTCGCGGTGACGGTCTTCTTCGCGCGCGATCTGCTTGGGCAGGCTCGTGCCGTGACGAACAGCGACAGCGCGCGGCGCTTCTGGTTGAATGTGCTGATCGCGTTCCTCCCGGCGGCGGTAATCGGGTTCCTCTTCCGTAAACAGATCACGCTATATCTGTTCAAGCCTGTTGTCGTCGGCGTAACGCTGCTGCTCGGTGGCCTCGTCTTCCTATGGGTGGAGCGTCGTCCGCGCCCGGAAGGTAAAGCAAAGCTGGAAGAAATCACGCCGCGCGATGCGCTGTTCATCGGAATTGCGCAGGTCGTCTCGTTGATTCCCGGCGTATCGCGCTCGGCTGCGACTATTTTGGGCGGCATGTTCACCGGGCTGAACCGCTCGCTCGCGACTCGCTTTTCGTTCTATCTGGCGATCCCGACGCTTGGTATCGCGACGCTTTACCAGCTTTTCAGCGCCGTTAAGGATGGTGAAGTCCACGCCTCAGAAATACCCGTCTTCGCGGTTGGCACTGTTGTCGCGTTCGTCGTGGCGCTGGTCGTGGTCGCGTGGTTTTTGCGCTTCGTCGCGACACACAGTTTCCGCGCCTTCGGGGTCTATCGTGTAGTCGCGGGCGTGATTATCCTGTTCCTCGCGCTCGCGACGACGTTGCTAAGTCGATAATACGACCGCAAACCATACCCCTTACGGATTGGTTCGCCGCTCTCCAATCACATGCGTATCCCCGTCGCGGCGCGTGAGGCGTGCGCCGTCCATATATTCAAGCACTGCCTGCGCGATCTTGCGGCTCGTGCCGAGTGCGTCACGCAACCCTGCAATCGCGATTTTGCCGTCGCGTTCTATTTGGTAAAGCACCGTCTCGACCGCTTGCGCATAGGCTGCGCTCGCGAGCAGGACATCGGGCGAAAGCTGCACGAGGTCGCCGCGCTCAACGAGGAAGCGCAGCACCGCCCCCGTGACCGCGCGCTCCGCGTCCTTCACGTTTGGCGGCGCAAAAGGAGTTTGTGTGAATAGCAAGAGCAGCGCATTGGCGGCGGACTGCTGCGTGGCCGTGAGACGCGGGACGTGCGAGGGCAGTGCGAACGCGCTATCAGGAGCCGTGAGCAGCGCATGATCGGCTTGCGCCCGCGTAATAAACGATTTAAATGGGGCGCGCTCCAGCTTCAATTGACTGCGCAGCGTTTCCGGCGCGAGTCCGGTGCGCAGCGGTTCAGTGGCATGAAGAACAGTGAGCAGCCGCGCCATCTGCTGCAAATTCGCGCGATACTGCGCTTCGGCGGCGTCCGGCGCGGCAAAGCCATTCGTGAGCGCGTACAGCCGTTCAAGCGTTGCGGGCTTGAAGCGCCGCCAGCGCGTGCCGGGGTGGACATCCAGCAGCACACCGCCGCCAATTGTCTCGGACGGCGACGGTACGCGCAAAATGAAGCGATCCCCTGCCGTGAGTGGAAGCGGGTCACGCAGCGCGAGTTGCAACCAGCCTTCTGCACCGGGCGCGAGCGTTTCATCCGCGAGCAGCCGGACGTGCGCCACCGTCTCCGCGGAACCGACGAACAGTTTCACTTCCGCGTTGTGGCGCAGCGGACGCACCGCGCTCGCGAGATGCCGATAGCGCACATCGGCCAGCAGCGTCGGCGTGAGACTGCCCGGCAGCGTGAGGAGTCCTCCGCGCGGGGCTTGCACCCGCTCCACGCCCGCGAGATTGGCGGCGCAGCGGCTCCCCGGCGGAACGACCTCACATGGCTTGCCGTTGGTTTGCAGGCCACGTATCCGCGCGCGGACGCCATCCGGCGAAATCTCGACTTCCTGCCCGACATGCAGCGCGCCGCCGAGCAGCGTCCCAGTGACGACCGTGCCAAAACCGTTCACACTGAACGAGCGGTCGATCCACAGGCGCGGCGAACCCCGGTCGAGGCGCAGCTCGGCACGTTGCAGCGTCTCGGCGAGCGCGTTTTGCAGCAAATCGAGGCCGCGTCCGGTTCGCACCGAGAGCGGAATGAGCGGCGCTTTCGTGAATGTAGTCCCCGCCAGCGCGTTGCGTACATCGGCTTCGACCAACGCCAGCCAGTCCGGGTCGCTCACGAGGTCGGTTTTGGTCAACGCGACGACACCCGCACCGATGCCGAGCAGGTCCAGAATAGCAAGATGTTCGCGCGTCTGCGGCATGAGACCCTCGTCCGCAGCAACCACGAGCAGCGCTGCATCGATCCCACCGACGCCCGCCAGCATGTTTTCAATGAAATCACGGTGGCCGGGGACATCGATCAGGCTCACTTCCCCCACGCCGCACAGGTCGAAATGTGCAAAGCCGAGATCGATAGTAAGCCCCCGCGCTTTTTCTTCCTTGAGGCGGTCGGGATCGATCCCGGTCAGAGCGCGCACCAGCGACGATTTACCGTGATCGACATGCCCCGCCGTGCCGACGACGCGCACTGCCCGGCAGCCTCGTTATATACCCCTAGCCGCGCCCATTCGTGACGGTGCTATAGGTCCCCGTCGTGCGCGGATTGGCGGGGACGGCGGTTGCGGTCGGTTTTTCGGGCGGCGCGTCGTGTTCCTGCAAGAGCGAGGTCATGCGCTCGCGGTACAGGTCGGCCTGCGCGCGCAGTAGCTTCCAGAGCCGATCCAGACTGTCGCTAATCGGCGGGAAGTAGCCGGAAAGTTCAACGATTTTGCCGCGCATCAGGTCGAAATCTTTGTCGTGCTGCCGCCAAGTCTCATCGTTAGTCAGCGTGAACGTCTTCCAGCGCTTCTGGTCTTCGGCGTTCCACGCATTCCACTCCTGCCGGAAGCGCTCTTCCGCGAAGCGCTGCATCTCCCCAACCTCGTTGATGCGCCGTTCCAGACGGTCGCCCATGCGCTCGAAGTCGTCCACGATTTTTTTCATCTGGCGGTAGGCTTCCGACCATGACTCGAAGCGCTCCATGTTGCGTTCCATTTCCTCGTCGTAGCGCCCCACGTCGCGCATGACTTCCTCGATCTTCTGGTCGCGCTGCTGCAACTGCAAAACCTGCTGATCGACGAACTGCTGCATCTGCTCGCGGCGTTCGCGTTCCATGTTTTGCGTGTCGATAATGCGCTTTTCGTTGCGCAATGCCAGCTCTTCGACCAGATCCATCTTCGGGCGCATTGCGTCGATTTGGCGCTGCATATCGGGCATTTCGGATTGCGCTTCGGAGAGGCGGCGCGAATCTTGGCGGCGCTGCTCTTCGAGGAAGGTCAGGCGGCGCTCCGGCTCCTCGAATTTCTTGGCGATGTCTTCCAAACGCTGCTGAAGCGCGGAGAGCGTCGTCACCATGCGGTCACGTTCAACGCGCGCGGCGGGCAGCTCCTCGACGGATTTTTCCAGCTTGCCGATGCGATCATCCAATTCGCGCAACGGACGTGAGACAGTATCGCGCATCAGTTCCGCGCGGCGGTCGGCCTCGCGTTCAGCGGTCACGCGCCGTGACTCGATGGCCTCGATGCTTTGCTGCATTTCGCCGCGCAGCAGTTCCAGAATATCGACATCACGACCCGCCGGCAGGAACTGCGCACGCAGTGAGGATTGTTCGTTTTCGAGGCTGCCCAGCTTGCGGACCACCGACTCGACGTATTCCGACTGCTGTTCGAGGCGCTCTTCCAGCCGCGCAATAGTCGCCTTGTCGCGCCGCCGCTCTTCATCCAGCCAATCGATCATCCGTGCCGCCTGATTGATGTCCATTTGGCCGACTCCTTCTATACCTCAATCTTCCAACGCCATGAGAATGTGCGGACGATTGTACCAGATGCGGAGAGGAAAAAACCGCGCGGGTCAGTTCAGTGGCGGGCAGGTCAAGCCCCGCCCCTAGATATACATTCGCCTGCCCGACCTTATAAAGAAAATGCGCGCGATATTGCCAACCCCGCGCGATAAAGTTATGCTTTGCATTACGATACACACTAAAGGCTCACGATGTCGGACAAAATTCAGGTCTTCAAACCTGCGCACAGCGAAGAAGAAGTCGAGGCAGTCGCGGAAGTCATTCGTTCCGGCTGGTGGGGGCAAGGTCCCAAAACCGCTGAACTGGAGACACGCTTCGCGGAGTTCGTCGGCGCGAAGCACGCGGTCTCGGTAAATTCGGCAACGGCAGCGCTGCACCTCTCGCTGATGCTGCTGCCCGACCTCGCGGGCGCGGAAGTAATCAGCCCTTCCATGACCTTCGTTAGCACCAATCACGCAATTTTGCTCAACGGCGCAATCCCGGTTTTTGCGGATATGGACCCCGAAACGCTGTGCATTGACCCGGCGGACATTGAGCGCAAAGTAACACCGCGCACACGCGCGATTATGGTCGTCCACTTCGGGGGGCATCCAGCAGAGCTGGATCGCATTCATCAGATCGCGCAAGCGCATAACCTTGTCGTCATCGAGGATGCTGCGCACGCCGCAGGTGCAGAATATCAAGGCCACAAGATCGGCTCGATTTCACCGATGACGACTTTCAGCTTCCACCCGGTCAAGAACCTCGCGACGGGCGACGGCGGGATGCTCACTACCGATAATGCCGAGTGGGACAAGCGGTTGCGTAAACTGCGCTGGTGCGGCATCAGCAGGGATACGTGGAGCCGTTCGGATACCAGCGACGCGAGCCAGTATAGCTGGTACTACAACGTCGAGGAACTTGGCTACAAGTATCACATGAACGACATCATGGCCGCGATTGCGTTGGTGCAGCTTCGCAAATTGCCGGAAACGAACGCACGTCGCCGCGAAATTTGTGCGATGTACGACGACGGCCTGCGCGATCTGGGCTGGCTGGAACGCACCGTCACGCGCCCGGATGTCACTACCTCGCGTCACAATTATGTGGTGCGGATGGAAGGCCGCGATGCAATGATGGCCTATCTGCGCGAGCGCGGCATCGCGACCGGAATGCACTACATCCCGAACCATCTGTACGAGATGTACAAGCCGTATGTGACCGAACCGCTCCCGGTTACGGAGCGCGAATGGTTGCGCATGATCACGCTGCCCGTCTACCCGGACCTCTCCGATAGCCAGGTGAACCAGATCATCGAAAGCATCCGCGCCTATGCGCAGACGCACCCGGTCGGGGAGCAGGCGAGCGCCTTGTCCCAATGATTCTGTGCGTCTCTCCGAATCCCGCGCTCGACCGCATCCTCGTCGTTGATCACTGGCAGCCGGGCGGGGTGTTCCGCGCCAGCCAAAGCCTCGAATTCGCGAATGGCAAGGGCGTCAGCGTGGCGCGTGCCGCGCGAACACTCGGCGCTGAAGTGCTGTGCGCGGGTTTCCTCGGCGGTGCGACCGGGAAGCGCATCGCGGGCATGGTCGAAGCGGAAGCGCTCGGCGCGGTATGGACGCAGGTCGTGGGCGAGACGCGCACAAACACCGTCATTGTGGAGACCAGCACAGGCGAGGCGACTGTCATTAATGAGCTGGGTCCGGCTGTCACCGAAGCGGATTGGAAGCGCCTGCACGCCGATGTTGTGCGCGCAGCGGCGCGTGTCGATGCGATCTGCGTGAGCGGGAGCCTGCCGCCCGGCTCCGATCTGGTCTGGTATATCGACCTGCTGGAAAGCTTGTATCTGTTCGGTCGTCCGATCTGGGTGGATGTGAGTGGAAAAGCGCTGGCGGCGGCGCTGGCGGTCGAGGGGTTGAATATCAAGGTCAACGCCGAAGAAGCGGGCAGCGTCTTCAACCGTGCTATTGACACGCCCGAAGCGGCCATCGTCGCGGCGGAACAGCTTTGCGAACACGGCGCGGCGAGCGTCGTCCTCACGCTCGGCAAACAGGGCGCGGCCTACGCGAGCGAGGCTGGGCGCTGGTGGGTGCGCCCGCCGCTGGTCAAGACGGTTTCAGCGGTGGGCAGCGGCGATAGCTTCCTCGCGGGGCTGGTTGCGGCGCTGCAAGCCAACACTGATGTGAAGGAAGCGCTCAGGCACGCAGCGGCGGCGGGCGCGGCTAATGCGATCACACTCGGCAGCGGGCGCTTCGATATGGGATCGTTCGAGCAAATCCGCGCGTTTACGGCGTGCGCGGAGGTTTAGATACGCTCATTTTGTTTTAGCCATTCTCAAGTAATTGGAGAAAGGCCAGAGCATTGATAATACGAATGTTTTAATAGGGGTCTAGCACCAACAAATCGTCGTCTTCAGTGACGAGGTAATTTGCCTTTGCTTCAAGTGCGGTCGCTAAAAAAATGTCGTCCTTTGGGTCGCGAGAGACATTAGCAATTTTATCGAGGTGATTTGTTGAGAGTCGAGCAGCAGTTGCAGCATCTGGTTGACAATCTCATCCGTCAGCGCAGAGAATTTGGCACGCAGCTTTGGCCGATTAAGCACCTCTTTAGCTTCATTAACAGTTTATGTTGACGCTGCCAACTGATATTTGGCGCGAAGGTCGAAAAGAAGTTTCGCGGGCAGCGATTTTCGATTTATGGCCGCCCGCAGTAAAATTTGCGTATCAAAGACCACGATTGACTTGACGTTCACGCCGGACCTCAGCTATGGCTTCATCTATAGTCGCGTTGATCTCACTCTCAGTCATCTGTGCAGTTTGGTCATATACAGGGCGTAATACCTGCTCAAGCCTGCTTATGTTCTCGGATGGAATGAGCCACCAATCCGCTCGCCGATGCTGAACAACATAGCGATATAAAACATCGAGTTCGTCCTGTGGTAGCTCATCGATTGCTTTCAGCATTGCATTCAGGTCCGACATCAAATCCTCCAATCGCGCAAAATAGTACGAATACCCTGCTTCACGTTAAAATCATATCGTGCGAATTATAGCGGATATGATGGAGTTGATGGCTCGGACGTGAGACGGTTAAAATCATTTGCCAGTTGCTATACGGCTTTGGGGCGCTGCTGTGCATTGTCAACACCTATGTGAGCATCGGTTTCATCGTGCTGGTCCAATTAAATGCCGCGCTCGCGATTACGCAACGTCTGCGTTTTGAAAAGTAGGCCGCGCGGCGCATTCCGGCTCGTCAAAGCGTGCGATAATTAGACATAACCTAAAGTTGCCGAGTTGGATCATCACATGCTGTACCGTAAAACTGTATTGCTGGCCTGTTTGCTGCTCACCCTGTCCTTCACAGCCAGCCGCGCCGCCGCGCAAGGCACTACGATCCGCGTGGGCTACGAGTCGCGCCCCTTTGCGACGGGCTTGAACCTACCGACGCACCTCACCTACGGACCGGATGGCGCGCTCTATGCCACCGAGTTGAACGGCGGCGAAGAGGAGCGCGTCGGTCGCGTGGTTCGCATCGTGAAGGAAGGCACAACCCCCGAACCGCTGCTCGATGGGTTGTATAAACCGACCGGGTTGGCCTTCGCGGGTGATCTACTCTATATCGTTGCGCGGAATACGATCCTCGTCAGCAATTTCAAGGACGGCAAACTCAGCCCGCCGCAGCCCGTCTTCACGGACGCCCTTATTTTCAATGGTCGCTCCAACGGACAAATTTTCCTCGGACCGGATGGCAACCTGTACTTCCAAAGTACGGGCAACGAGGGTGACGTCCGTACCTCCGGCGTGATCTATTTCATGAAGCCGGGAACCAACACACGGCAGGTCTACGCGCATGGCCTCAAGAATGCCTATTCGATGGCTTGGAACCCAACCACGAAGCAGATGGTCACGACCGAAATTGGGGATGGCGATGTACCGGGCGTCGGGCAGCCACCGGAAGAGCTGAACATCGTCTATCGCGGGAGCAACTTTGGCTGGCCGCAGTGTTATGCCAATCAGTTGGAGAATTCCGCGTGGGGCGGCAACCGCAACATTTGCGCGGATACGGATGTGCCGCTCGCGCTGTTCGACCCACAGAATACGCCGACCGGCGTCGCCTATTTCGATGGGCAGTGGATCGTCTCGCTCTTCTGGGGCAAGCCGCCGCGCCTCGTCAGTGTCGATACTGCGGGCAAAGTTGTGGACTTTTCGACGCTCTCCGCGCGTGCAATCGCGCTTCTGGCGGATAAAGAGGGCGGGCTGCTCGTCGTCGATTTTGATGGCGGCAAGATTGATCGGATCACGAAGAAAGCGTCGTAAGATCACAGATGGCAGCAGGTACACAGATCGGGCAGCGGCACGAACTCCCCGCCGCATTCAGCGCCCTTAAATATCGCAATTTCCGGTTGCTCATCGTCGGGCAGATTATTTCGATGTCCGGGACGTGGATGCAGATCGTCGCGCAGGGCTGGCTCGTCTTCAACCTGACCAAATCGGAGTTGTGGCTGGGCATCGTGTCATGCGCGAGTGGGCTGCCCTCGCTGCTGCTATGGTCGGTCGCGGGTGCGGCGGTGGAGCGCTACCAGCGCCACAAACTTGTAATCATCACGCAAACCGCACAGATGATTCTCGCTTTCGTGCTGGCCGGGCTGACCTTCGCGGGGGTGGTGCAGGTCTGGCATGTGGTCGCGCTGGCATTCTTCCTTGGCATGACGAACACGCTGGACATCCCAGCACGGCAATCGCTGACCGTCGATCTGGTTGGCAAGGAAGACATGCAGAGCGGCATATCGCTTGCCTCAACGGTCTACAATGGCAGCCGCGTATTGGGACCGAGCGCGGCGGGGCTGGCACTGGTGGCGCTCGGTCCGGCGTGGTGCTTCTTCATCAACGGCATATCGTTCCTCGCGGTGCTGGTCTGCCTGCTGCTGATGCACGTCGAACATAAGCCGAGCCGCGTGGTGAGCCTGCAACCATTGTTGCAACTCCGCGAAAGCGTCTCGTTTTCGCGCAACCATACCGTGATTGGTCCGCTGCTACTGCTCGCAGCGGTCGGCGCGGTGTTCAGCTTCAACGTGATTACATTGATGCCAGCCTTTGCGGACCGCGTACTACATTCGCCGGATCAAGCCTACGCGATCCTGAGCGCGGCTAACGGCCTCGGCGCGGTGTTGGCGACGGTGCTGATCGCGTATCTCGCGCGGCGCTATGGGCGCGGCCACGTCCTGATCGTGATGGCAGCGCTTGCACCCGTATTCACTATCATTTTTGGCCTGACGAACACAATCCCGACTGCGTTCGTGCTGACGCTGCTGGCCGGGTTCACGCTGATCTTACAATTCGTTGTGACGAACACGCTCATCCAGAGCGCTGTACCAGATGAATTCCGGGGACGGGTGATGAGCATGTACGCGCTGACCTTCTCCGGCATCGCCCCCTTTGCGGCGGTTGCGCTCGGCGCGTTCGCGGAAGCGGCGGGCGTGGCGAACGCGGTGATCCTGTGCGGCGTGTGTGCGCTGGTGTTAAACGGCGTGATTTTGACGCGCGCAGGTGAGGTACGGGCGGCGGCATAGGTCCGCGCTTCACGGCCACGCTGAAGCGGACACCAGGAAAACGAACACCAAGAATGCGAACACCAAGAATGGCACCCCTACACCATGCCACACCGCATTTTGTAGAGACAAGATTCTTGCAAGGTCGCGCGGGGCTGAAGCCGCCGCGCTGTTACGGACTGGTATTCCGTCAGAGCAGGGCGTGCCGAGAGAAGTAGCCGAAAGGCGTGTTATGAAGTTGGTAAGGTGCGCAAGACGGGAGAAATGCGTCAGTGGGAGGCACGACGCGGCGCGCTACGGGGGGACTTGCCTTAAGTAGTGGCAGATGTCTCGCGCCAGGGAGCGCTCCTCCTTCGTGGTAACCGGGCAAGCCTCACAGACGTTGATCTTGACAGAGTGCAGATGCAGAACCCCACATCGGAAGGTA
>Ga0123337_10003845_pt1 | contig 15637 bp, 8 predicted proteins | sample frozenSSSSmetaG_FD_89792 | JGI IMG/M metagenome (GOLD analysis project Ga0123337, IMG submission 89792) | Glacier valley bacterial and archeal communities from Borup Fiord, Nunavut, Canada, to study Microbial Dark Matter (Phase II) -... | ecosystem: Environmental > Aquatic > Freshwater > Ice >... | reverse complement strand
GTCGAGCAGGCGAAAACGCGCGGCCGGCACGATCAAATGCAGGAATCCGCTCATGCGGCAGATCGAGCAATTGCATTCGAGCGCATCGATGCGCGCGGGCGCCTGCACCTCGAAACGCACGCGACCGCAATGACATTGTCCGTGATGAGTTTGCATGCGGCGATGCTGCCGATTTGCCGCGCGTGACGCAAGCATGCGCACGCGCGGCCCTCAACGATAGCCGAAGGCACGCCGTGTTGCGACGATGTTGCCGAACCGATTCGACCGGGGCAAGATGGAGAAGCACTTTTTCCGCAGCCTCGTCAGGCCGCTTTTGCCCGATGCATGCTGACAGCACGGGCTGTTGCGCGAGATGCATAATTGGCAATCAGTGAGGGCCATGATTGACCGCAAGCAAATACATCGGGACGGCTATGTCCTGCTGCGTCGAGCCATCCCGGCCGAATGGCTGGATGAGCTTCGCACCACGTTCGATGCGGGCGTAAAGCCGTCGCACGAATGGCCCGTACCGCGCGGGGCGAGCTGGCGCCATTCGCTGCTGGACCTTGATTCAAAGGTACAGGCCGTGTGCCGCCTGCCGCAGGTGCTGGCGGTGGTCGGCGAGTTGATCGGCGAACGGTTTTTCCTTTCGCAGGTGGAAGGCCGCGAGCCCTTGGCCGGTGGCGGACATCAGGAACTGCACCGCGACGCGTCGGCGCATCGGCCGGGAGATACAGTGAGCGCCTTGGCTTTTTTCGACAACTACGGCGCCGATAACGGCGCGACGCGTATCGTCCCCGGCAGCCATCGCCCGGCGCAGGGCGAGCCGCCGTTCGATTTCAATGACGAGTCCGGATCGGTGCAGCTGTCAGGCGCTGCGGGTGACATCCTGGTGTTTGATGCTGATCTGGTGCATGCGGCCAGCTTGAACTCGACGGGCGCGCGCCGTCGCTCCATCCTGTTCGCCTATTTCACCGAGACGCTCTATGCCTCACACCTGAAAACGGCGAAACTCCGCAACGTACGGATGGACACGACCTGCCGATTTGACCCGTGTGAGTTGGCCCTCGGTGGCTGATCTCGATGCAGTCATTGCTGCAACTTTGCGGTCTGTTAGGCATCGTGCTTTGCCGCGGGCCAGCTTCAGCGGCGCGGCAAATTTTTGAGGCCCGCCCAGGCAATTTTTCAGTCAAAGGTGCACTCTCGCAGATGCAGATTGACCACACGCTGGCCGATCTGATCTTGGTCGATGAGGATATGTGTGTCATCGTGCGAGCTTGGCTGTCGCTCGCCATCGACGTAGCGACTCGGTGCGTGCGGGGATATTTTCTCAGTAGGAATGCGCCGTCGTCAGTCTCTGGCGATCTGCATCACTCACGCGATACCGCCCAAAGCGCTGATCCTCCCTGCGAGCGGGCTGGAGACCGGTATTCACGGGATCGGCGCCCTCGACCGCGCGGATCCTGACGTCGCGCACGTAAGACCAGTCGCAGTCGCTATTGTTCGCCGGACCGGGTGTGACGGCCAGTAGCAGAACGCCGTCCCGACCGACATTCACAGGTCCGAGGTTGAAGCGGCGCGCGGGGCGCAGCGCGGCGTCGGCGAACGGATTGTACGGATACACGAGCGTCTCGCCCGTGCCGCCGGAGACCTCGACCTCGACGCCGTCCCCGCCACTGCATCCAGCGCTAGTGAACGCATTGAGAACGATACCGATCTCGCCCGAGACAACGTAGGTGCCGGCACCGGGTTTGAAGGTCAGCTGCGAGGGGCTGTGCATGAACAAGACGCGATGCTCTTGCACTTCCATGGTGTGGACCCCGGCGGTCCAGGTCTGCGGCCAGTGCGAGAATCCGGGAAAAAGCGCATCGAGCATCGCCGGGGACGGTTCGACCCGAGGCCTTCTCAGCTGCTGCTTCACGTTCCAGTGGACGTCGCTGTCGAACAGAGAGCCGAGCGCATCGCTTTGCGGCAACATCCGGAAACGCCGAACGAAGGGCAGGTCGGTGCCGCCAAACAGACGCACGTAGTCGTCGAGCGACTGCACTAGCGGCGATACCAGGAACCCGCCCGGCGCCGCGCCGCGTCCCAGTCGGAAGCGCTGGATCGTGCCGTCGGCGAGCTCCAGCTCGATGATCTGTCCCGGCTCGCGCAGCAGCGTTGCCATGACTTTGCCTGCAACGGAGAGTTCGGAACGCACCGCCAGGATCGCCACGGTTTCGGACCTCGTCGGCAGGTCTATCCATTCGCCCCACGTCGCGTGCTGCCAGCCGGCGTCCGTCGGTAGCTGCGGTGGCACGGACTGGGCGTCCTTCTCCAGCAGCAGATAGGATTTTTCCACGAGTACCGGATGGTAATTCGCATATAGCGTTGTGAACGCGAGTGCGTTTTCGCTGGTGGGGAAGTTGCCATCGATCGGCGAATACGTCAGGAGGACGAAATCCGTGCGGTTCGGTCCGCTGAACGGGCCTGCGTTAAGCTGCTGCAGGCGCGGCGTGTATGCACCGTAGCCTTGGAACACGGGCGACGGCCGGTACGCGAAGCCGTTGATGATGACGACGCCCTGCTGGGTACCGATGAGGTCGACGCTGCGCGTGCCGATGGTGGCGCGCGTCTGCGGCAGATTGAGCCGAACGCGCTCCTGTGCCAGCGCCGCATCGAGGGCAGGCCGATAAGTAAGCGGATGCACGAGCAGACCCAGGTTGCTTGCCAGGACGCCCAGGCTCGCTACCGGCAGATCACCCGGCGTGTGACCCGCGCCGCCATTGAAGCTGCGATCGGCAATGGGCGCGACCGCCAAGGCCAGGATCAGACACGCAGCGCGCAGCCACGGCGTTGCCGCCGGCACCATGGCCGGCAACAGCGGCAGCGCGAGCCAGGTCGTCAGCGCGAAGATGGCGACGTGTGTGTCGGCGCGTGTAAAGCCCGCTCGCCACGCGATAAAGATCGCGAGGCTGCAAAGCGCGATGCAGGCAAGTCGGGCGAGGTCGTGACGGGCGCGCCATGCCGCCCACAGTCCGACGACGCCGAAACAGCTCAAGACGGCTAACCCGTATAGATCGAATAGCAGCGGCGGAAAACTTCCCATCGCAGCGGTGTAGCCGCGGGAGATTTCGAGCACCGTGGCTACGAAGGTGAGCAGGTCGCCGAACTGCTGGCCGCTCACTATCCACAGCATGAGGGACCAGATCGGAACGAGCAGCAACCAAGCCGCCGCGTGGCGTTGCATGCGCGCGCGCAGCAGTACGACGATTCCTGCGAGCCACCAGGCCAGAATGAGCAGCAAGGTACTCATCTTGATCAACAAGATGGTGGACGCGTACAACGCTGCAACGACGAGCACCAGCCATAGCGCATGCCGGCGTCCTGCGGCCGCGTGAGCGTGCATGCCGACGAGCCCGAACACCGGCATTGCCAGCCACACTGGATCGGCGGCAAGCAGCGGCGCGGCGAAGACCACGGCGGCCGCCAGAACGATGCGTTCGAGCGAGCGCTGCACGAACCAACCGTTCGCGAACAGGAAGGCGGCCGCAGCGGCGAGCGCGATCTGCGCGGCGACGAAGGCGCCGTAGTGGTCCGGGTCGCAAGCGTTCAGCGGGTAAAGGTAGCCAAGCGGACCATAGGTGAACGCGATGTCGCGCCCCCAATGCAGGCCATGCATGCTCGCCCAGCGGAGGACCATCGTCCACGAGGGATCTAGTTCGTCACCCGACACCGAGCCGCCAAATCGCACGCTTGCAACAAGGAACAGCAGACCGACGAGCGTCGTCGCTGTCAGTTCCATGACCGTCACGCCGCGGTTGGGCAGTGATGGCTGCGGATCGTTGACGTTCAAGCCCGAAGCCTCACGGAGGCACCGCGAGGACACGCCCGCGAGTGCGCAGACTGTACTTGGCGATGCAATAGACCGCGCGGAGGCCATCCTTCCAGCCAATTTTCTTGCCTTGCGCATAGTTGCGGCCGCAATAAGAGATACCGATTTCGTGGATGCGACATCCTGCTCTGGCGAATTTGGCGGTGACTTCTGGCTCGAATCCGAAACGGTCCTCTTCGATCTGGATTGCCTGGATTAACTCGCGACGGAACACCTTGTAGCAGGTCTCCATGTCGGTGAGATGCAGACCTGTGAAAAGGTTCGACAGGCGCGTCAGTACCCGGTTACCGATCCGTTGCCGGAACAGCATGCGCGGCGGCTGTGAACCCTTGAAGCGCGAGCCAAACACGACGTCAGCATAATCGCTCGAAATGGGTTCCACCAGGCGGGAATAGTCGTTCGGATCGTATTCGAGGTCGGCGTCCTGGATGATCACGATGTCTCCGGTCGCGGCGCCGATGCCGGTGCGCAGCGCAGCGCCCTTGCCCTGGTTGACGTCGTGATAATGAATCTGCTGTACCAGTGGTGCAATTTCCGTTTTCAGGATCGCGCGCGTGCTGTCGCTCGAACAGTCGTCGACGATGATGATTTCCTTCGACCCATAGGGCGACGCACGCACAGCGTCGACGAGGGCGCGGATGGTTCTTTCCTCGTTGTAACAAGGAATCACCACGGACAGTTTCATCATTGCATCATTTTCCTGGCGGCATTTGAAGCGCGGGGCGATTCTACTTGCGAAGCACTACCCGCAGATTCGCAGCCCAGTCGCGCGGGACTTCGGCGCGCGCGCGTATCAAGCCTGTCCGACCAGGATCATGATCGCCACGATCGCAAACAGCCATCGATACCGTTTTTGCATCCACACCGCAGTGTCGAAACTCAGCCCGTGCCGCAACGCCTGCAGTGTCCACACGAGGTGCAACAGCCAAACAATGCTGCTCCAGAGCACCAATCGCGGCAGGACGTTGAGGGCTGACAAGCTGATGAGCATCGCATAGGCCGCCGTGAAAACGAACAGGCTAGCGAGGAATGTGGGGCGTTGGCCGAACACCACGGCGTTCGTGCGTATCCCATTGAGCAGATCGCCCTCGTAGTCGCGCACTTCCTGATTGAGATGGCCCGCGGCGAATACGAGGCCAAAGAAGAGACCAATGCACGCACCGTTCGCATCGAGCGCGTGAGCCACGCTGTAGCCGAGCAAGAAGTGAAGCGTGCCACCGATCAAGTGATTGACCGACGCCGCGACAGGCGTGCTTTTACCCAAAACCGGCGAAGCCGAATACAGGAAACCGAGTCCGGCGATCATGCCGCCGAGAAGCAACGCATGGATGCCAACGGCGGCGAACGCAATGATCGCGACGAGAAGCAGGACAATGGCGACGCTGAAGACCTCGCGCCTGCTGATGTCTTGGCGGCTGAAAACGTGGGGCGCACGCAGCGGATCGCGAAGATCGCCCTCGTATCCGGCCCAATCGTTGAAAATGAAGATGTGGGCCGTGAGCGCGCCGCTGCCGAGCAGCAGCAGCGCTAGCGGGACAACGCCACGGCGTTCGATGCTGTAGCCGCCGAGGAAGATGCCGAGAATCGGCGAGGCTTGCAGGGCGAGCACCTCCAATGCCCGAGTAGACGCGAAGTGACGGACGATGCGCGCGTAGTGCCGGCCAAACGCGTTTGCGGTCATGGCGAGGGCTGGCGATGCGGTTCGGTGTCAATGCCGGCGACCTCGTAGAGTCGCAGCCACAATGCATAGCCGACGTCCTCCGACCAGTAAAACCGTCGTACTGTCGCGCTCAGGTCATTGTGATACAGCAGCGGCGGCGAGCTGCGGATCAGGGCGAAGTCGTCGCGGCCGAGCTGCGCCAGCACGCGGCGAGCCTCCTGCCGTGCTGCTGCGTCCTGCGGCGATACGGCGACCTCGACGAGTCGGCGCGCCGCCTCGCTCCAGATATCCTGTCCCTTGGCAGGAAGCGACAGTCGCTCGACTGGCAGCGCCAGCGTACAGCCGAGTTGCCGCAGCTCGGCCACGCGCAAATACGGAAGCAGTGCAGACTTGGCGTAGTAGACCCAGATATCTTCGTCGTAAAACGAGCGCTGCAAGGCGCCGCAAAGCGCCTGCGCCGACGGTGGATCAAGCACGCGCAGCATCAGGTATACGTTCATCTGGATGGCAATGTCGGTCGGATTCGGATCGCTGCCGGGATCAATGCACTGATAGTTCTTTCGCGCCGCGAGCCAGGTGCGATAAAAGCCCCTCGCGTCCTTGTAGCGGGCGAGGGTTTCCAGCATGGGTTGTCGCCTCGGGTCGCCGACGCCGCGACCGGCGATCCGCCACACCAGCGCCGTGTCGTCGGCATCCGGCGTGATGGCGCATCCGAGCGTGCCAATGGTCGGTCCGTCCGATAGCCCGTGATAACGCACTAACCCATTGCCTTCGATCTGCGCTGCGAGGTGCGCGCGCGCACGCTCCAGCGCAGTGTCAAGGCTTTGTCGGCGTGCAATGGGCGAAAGCAGATCCACCAGTATCGACGTCACGAACGTGTTCATCTCCGGCTGCGGCGCTTCGTAACGCAGTTCGTTCGTGTGCGAAGTGAGCCAGGCGCCGTAGGTGGTCTGATGTTCGCGTAACAACGAAGCGGCGCGTGCGGCCATCGCCTCCAATTCCGATGTTGACAGTAGCTGCGGTGATTGCGTGTGGGTGTTCGCGACGAGTTGTGGATGAACGATCACGTGCTGCTCGCGCACGATGCGGAAATCACCACGCGGTTCGATGCGAACGGCGAGTTGCAGGACGCGCTCGCCCGACGCCACACCCCACAGGTTGGCGGAGATTCGCCAGCCCGTGGGCGCGCGGGTGTGCATGGCTTCGTCGACGTCCGTTCGCGGCAGAAATTCCGTCGCCGATCCGATGATGATGCCATCCACCAGCAGCACTATCTGGGCGGGAGAGCGTTCGCAAGCGAGCGCCCAGCCTTCGAGCACAGCAGCAGATTCCAGCTCGGGTCGCATGTCGGCGGAGGGGCGCAGCGCCTCTCCCACCCGATCGATCGAACCCTTGGCGTCGCAGAGCAGCTCGCCAGGTGCAGGCAGATGACGTGGCTCGGTGACGAACGGAATATTGCCTGGATCCCATGCGCCACGCATGGATGCCGGGTCTCCCGCGTAGATAAGTTCGTCGCTCGTCTTCGTGTACCAGAAAGCCCCCACCGTCTGCACGCCGACTGATGCCGCCATCGCCAACACGAGCAGACCGCGCGCAAAGGGCCGCAGGACCAGCGTCGCGGGAGCGAGCATCCACATCAGCACCGGCAACAGATCGGTCAGCCATCGCGGGCCCCACGATGTGCCAGCGCGCCAGTCTCCCTGCGCGTAGAGGACAACCTGAGCGACGACCGCCAGCCCGAGCGCCACGGCCAGTCCTCTGGAGTCGGATGAGCGCAAGCGTTGGCTCAGACCTAGTGGAACGAAGACCAGGAAGGGCGAAAAAACGAGCAGCCCGCGCGCCGGGCTGACCAACAATCCGGCCAACCCTGACCAATCGCTCTGGAAGAAACTATCGGACGGCTTTACCAGGCCATAGCCACCGGCGAGATGGCCCAAAAAGTCCAGGTTGTAGACCAGCACGGCGGCGAGAGGGGCGATGCCGCCAGCGATCAGCCACGCCGCGTCGCGCCAGCATCGGCACACGATGAAAAATCCGAGGGCTGCGGCAATCAGCGCATCCGGCGGACGATTCGCCGCCATGAGAACGCACAGGACACCAAGCAGCATCAAACGCATGGAAGTCGCAGGCGCGAGGACCAGCAACATGGCAGCGGCAATTAACAGCTCACCGGTTCCGTGCTGCCAAAGCCCCTGGCTCGAAATCATCCAGGTATTGGTGCCGAAGGCGAACACAAGGGTCAGTGGAATACGCCACGGGTTGCCCTCGCGACGCAGCATGAGAAACACGAGGACGCAGGCGGTGGCGGCAAGAATCGAGGCTGCGAGCTTCTCCATCACTTCCGCAACGCGGTCGAGCTGGGGCTGTTCCCATCCGTGGGCGTTGAGCCATAGGACCGCGGGAATATAGAGCGGCGCGACAAGCAATGGCGTCACTGGGGGATAGAAGGAAGCCAGTTGATGCTCTCGCGTACGCACCAGCCAATACGCCGGCGGCTCGAAGTAGACAGCTTTGTCATCAGCGTTCGCCGGCCGATACCGCTTGTATGTCATCGGATGCCCCTGCGCCACCAGGTGTGCGTGGGCGCCAAGTTCAAGCGAGCCGTCGTGCCAAAGAATCAGCGGCAGATATCGGGCGGCCAGCGTGTCCCCGGCGCCGATCTGTCGCAGGTTCGCGTTGTAAACCAACAAGCAGGTCAATGCGAGAAGGAACGGCGCCAGCAGCAGCCGTAGACGTGAGCGGCGCGTCGTCGTCCCGGCGGTAGTCATTGCGCGCGCAGCCGGCATGCCAACGTCATCGACCTCCAGGCCATCGGTCATCTGACCGACATGTGAGGACGGTGCCGCGTCATCAGGAAGGTGCACGTCGCTAAGAGCAACAGCGCCCCGCAAAACCGGAGTGGCTGCGTCCTATTTGGCGCGCGGTTCGGAACAGGGCGCATAAGCTTGTGGGCGGCAAGGTGAGACGATGGCGCACGAGCTTAGCAGATCGACAGGGCGCCGCGGCCTTGCTATCTTGGTCGATTATGCGCGATTCGGAAACGATTTTTCGATGCCGTCAACGAGGTACAGAACACTGGTGACGGGCGGTGCGGGCTTCCTTGGATCCCATTTGTGCGATGCGCTGATCCGTCGCGGTGACGCCGTGATTTGCGTGGATAATTTCCATACCGGCACGCGCGACAACATCGCGCCGCTGATTGCGCATCCGCGCTTCGAGCTGCTGTGTCACGATGTCACGCTACCGCTCGACGTCAAGGTCGACCGCATTTTCAATCTCGCCTGTCCCGCATCGCCCGTTCACTACCAGCACGATCCGGTGCAGACAACGAGAACCTGCGTGCATGGTGCGATGAACATGCTCGCTCTCGCCGAACGCCATCGAGCTCGCATCCTGCAGGCGTCGACCAGCGAAGTCTACGGTGATCCAGAGGTTCATCCGCAGCCTGAGAGCTACTGGGGTCGGGTCAACCCGATAGGAGTGCGTAGCTGCTACAACGAAGGCAAGCGTTGCGCCGAAACATTGTTTTTCGACTACCACCGGCAATACGATCTCGAAATCAAGGTCATGCGGATCTTCAACACCTACGGTCCTCGCATGTACGCCGACGATGGTCGCGTCGTCAGCAATTTCATCGTCCAGGCGTTGCGCGGGCAGAATGTCACACTGTACGGTGACGGCAGCCAGACGCGCTCGTTTTGTTACGTCGACGATTTGATCGATGCGATGCTGACCACGATGGAGACGCCAGCCGGATTCACCGGCCCGGTCAACGTGGGCAATCCCGCAGAATTGAGCATGCTCGAACTTGCCGAACTTGTGCTGCGGCTGTGCGGCAGCAAATCCCGGATCGTCCATTCCCCCCTGCCACCGGACGATCCGAAAATACGCCAGCCCGACATCGCTCTGGCGAGACAAACACTGGACTGGCAACCCAAAGTTTCGCTCGATGAGGGGCTCAAGAAAACCATTGCCTATTTTCGTGCGGTGCTGAACGGATGAGGCCTTCCACTTCATGCGCAAACGGCGCGCATCACGCTGCGCCACTGGGTGTTTCCGTCGATTTTCATCGTCTGCGCTTCAGCCGCAGCGCACGCGAATGCGACAGTAGATGAAGGCGACAGAAACAACGGCAATTATTGTTGCAGGCATGCATCGCAGCGGCACGTCGGCGACGACGCGCATCATCAATCTGCTGGGTGCCGAGCTCGCTGCGGATTTGATTCCTGCCGGCATCGGCAACGAGCGCGGCCATTGGGAATCCACCGCGCTCCAGGACTTGCACAACCGCTTGCTCGCCGAACTCGAATCCGACATTTATTCGCCGCTGAACATCCCATCCTCCTGGTTCGCCAGCACGGCGGCGCAGCCATGGATTGGTCGCATGCAGGATTTGCTCGCCACCGAATACCCGACATCGACCTTCTTTGTGCTGAAGGATCCGCGCATGGCGCTGGTTCTTCCGCTTTGGTTGGAGGCAATGCGCAAGTCGTCGATTATTCCGCGATTCGTGCTTCCGTTCCGCCACGCCACCGCCACCGCCGCCTCTCTGGAGCTGCGCGAAAGCCAACTCGGCAGCGGCAATACGTTGCTGCACGCGCAAGGGGTTGCCCTGTGGCTTCGCTACGTTCTGGCGGCTGAAAAATTCACCCGTGGCCAACTACGCTCTTTCGTTGCCTTTGACGAAATGCTTGCCGATTGGCGTGTGCAGTTCGCGCGCATCGGCCGGCAGCTCGGCGTCGAGTGGCCACAGGGGCAACACTCGCACGAACAGATCGACGATTTCCTGGAAGCGGGCGTCCGGGTTCACGAAACGGGCGGTTCGGTCAATGACATCGCCGGGATCTGCCGGGAGGTGTACGCGAGCATGCAGCATGCAGTCCTTGACCCGGATGTGATTTACCCGACATTCGACGTCGCAGCACAGGCCGTCGCGGCTGCCGAGGCGCTGCTCAGTCCCTACGTCATCGCCAGGGAGCAGGTATTCGGTGACCTGCGCCGCCGAGCCGATGCGGCATCACAGCAACACGACATCGAACGCGCGGAAATGCATCAACGCTTTGAATCCGAACTCCATGCGCGCGATGCCCGAATCGCGGAGGCAACTGCGCACGCCCGACAGCTTGAGGAAGCCGTTGAGAGGCTGAAGCGAGAGCGCAGCAACGCCTTGGACTGTGCCAAATCGCTGGAGCAGGACCGCGACCGCGCCGCTGAATACGCCAGATCACTGCAGCAGAACCGCGATGAAGCCGTCGCGTACGCACAGTCGCTCGAGCAAGCGCGCAACGAGGCAATACAACCGAAGAATTCGGAGCAACTTGCGCGCAACGAGATCCCGGTATTTTTCACAATCGCGTCGCGCAACTATCTGGCGTACGCACTGACATTGATGCAATCGATCGCAGCGCAGTATCCCGACGCGCCGACATACTTGATTCTTGCCGATTGCGATGAAGCCGAGCCCGCTCTCGTCGGCGCGCCGTTCACCACGATCCTGGCCGAGGCGCTCGCCCTCCCGGATTTCGAGGCGTTTGCATTTCGGTATGCCATCATGGAATTCAATACGGCGCTTAAGCCGTACGCATTCGCTTACCTGCGTCGACTTCATCCCCGCGCCGGCATCGTCTACCTCGATCCGGACATTCTCGTCGTCGAGCGGCTCATCCAGGTCGAAGCCGCGTTGGCGGAAGGAATGCTGGCAGTGCTGACGCCGCATCTGCTCGAACCGATCGATGACGATCGCCATCCTGGCGAGCGCGATATCCTCGTGAGCGGCACCTACAACTGCGGATTCGTCGCAATCGGCGCTCACGCCGAGGCTGACCGCCTGATCGCGTGGTGGGCGGATCGCCTCGAATTCGGAGCGTTAAACGACATCGGTGTAGGCCTGTTCACCGATCAAAAGTGGATCGACTTGGTGCCGGGCTTGTTTCCGGACATCCACATCCTGCGCGACGAAGGTTACAACCTGGCCTACTGGAATTTGTCGCAGCGCCCGGTGTCGCGGCGTGGGTTGCATTGGTACGCGGCGGAGCGGCAGCTTGCATTCGTCCATTTCAGTGGCGTCGATCTCGATCGTCCGGATCAATTCTCCAAACACCAGAACCGCCATACGCAAGCGACTATCGGCGAACTGGGGATCTTGTATGCGAACTATCTCAGTCGGCTGACCGCAAATGGCCATGCCGAACACCGCGCCAAACCCTACGCGTTCGGCAGATTCGCCGATGGCGAGCCGATCTGCGAACCCGTACGCGCTGTCTACCGCCGCTATTTCGACAAAGGCGCGGCGCAGCCGAAACGCCACCCATTCTCGATTGATCGCACCTTGTACGATCTGCCGTGCGATGAGCTGCCCGAGCGCGCTGACGCACCGATAACGCGCGTGATGTACGCCGTATGGACAATGCGCGTGGATTTACAACGCGCATTCGATTTGAGCACGGCAGAAGGTCGCGACGGGTTCATTCGCTGGTTTGTCAGCAACGCCGGGGCGGAGATGGGCATTCCGCAGCGGCATCTCGATCCGCTGCACCTTGCGTTGGCAGCACGTCAGGACGATGGCGCGCAGAATCCCATCCAGTCGACATCGCTCCCCACGCCGACACCGGCGCTCCGCACGGGTTCCCTATTCCTGGACCTGATCAATTGGAGCTGCCGCTTTCGACTTGTGCTCCATGTATACGCCATGATCCCGGAAAGGGCGCGGCATAGCGTTCGCCACTGGCTGGAGCGCATCGCGGGCAAGACCACGACGATCGCCCCGGAAAAGCAGCCGGGCATCAATCTGATCGGTTATGCACACGGCGAATTTGGCGTTGCCGAGATCCTGCGCAGGTATGCATACGCGCTGCACGATGGTGGCGTGCCTTTCGTCGTGCGCAACTTCGACATCGGCGTTCCAAGCCGCGAAAGCGATCGCAGCATGCAAGCGTTTCTGTCGGAGCAATGCCGCCACGAAGTGAATCTGTTCTGCATCAACGCCGACCAAATGCCGGTGGCGCGCGAGCAAATGGGAGATGCCGTCTTTGCGGGACGCTACAACATCGGCTGCTGGTTTTGGGAGTTGGAAAAATTCCCCGAGGAATGGCACGGCGCGATCGATATGGTCGACGAGATATGGGTGACTTCGCCGTTCGTGCGTGACGCCATCGCCGCCTGCACGCCCAAGCCTGTGCACATCATCCCTGTTGCGCTCGAGGTGAATTTGCCGAGGTCCTATTCGCGTGGCGAGTTCGGATTGGCTGAGGGCGTCTTTGTTTGTCTTTTCAGCTTCGACTTCAACTCGTACACGACGCGAAAAAACGCGGAAGGCGCGATCGCCGCATTCCGCCGCGCCTTCGCCGACGGTCGCCGCGATGTGTGTCTGTTGATCAAGACCATCAATGGTGAGCGGCATCCTGACGCGCTGCGCGCGCTCACCGAGGCCGCCGGAGGCGACGATCGCATCGAGGTGCGCGATGGATTTCTCGATCGCATCGAAATGTGGGCACTGCAAGCGTGCTGCAATTGTTATGTGTCACTACACCGCTCCGAAGGTTTGGGTTTGGGAATGGCGGAATGCATGCTGTTCGGCACACCCGTCGTCGCGACGGCATATTCCGGCAATCTCGCATTCATGGATGCGGACAACAGTTGCCTCGTCGGATATTCCCTGGTAGCAGTGAAAGAGGGCGAGTATCCGGCATGGCGGGACCAACATTGGGCCGAACCGGACATCGATCAGGCAGCAGGGTACCTTAAGCGGCTAGCCGACGACACCGCATATGCGCGACAAATCGGGGAAAAAGCAAAGGCGAGTGTGCGCCAACGCTTTTCGGTCGCGGCGAGTCTTGCGGCGATGACTGCACGGCTCGCCGAAATCCACTCGCGACAGCCGAGTTGACCTGCTGGCGGGTCATGGGCTGCAGCGTATCCCGATCGGATTCACCGGCGCAAAAGCGATGCCGCGCATCAAGGTATTGCTCGCCGCACTCGCGATCTTGGTCGGCGTGGTACCCAGCGTGCCATTGAATCCGCTATTGTCGAGGAGCATATCCGCACACACCACAGAGGATCCACCCATGCCACTCGCAAGAATCGATCTTATCGAAGGCAAGTCGGCGGACTATCGCGCCGGTATCGGCGAAGTCATTTATCAAGCGATGCTGTCGACGCTGGACGTGCCCGCCGACGATCGTTTCCAGATCATGACCGAACATCGCGCCGACCAGATGGCGATGGACAAGACCTATCTCGGCATCACCCGCACCGACGATTGCGTGATCATCCAGATCACCTTGAACGAAGGCCGCGCGTTCGAGAAAAAGGCGGCGTTTTATCGTGCCGTCGCCGACGGTTTGCATGCGCGCATCGGCCTGCGCAAGGAAGATGTTTTCATCAACCTGGTCGAGGTGAAAAAGGAGAACTGGTCGTTCGGCAATGGCGAGGCGCAGTACGCGCCGAAGTGATTGGGGGTTCAACGCGCTTATATCTCACCGAATCGCACTACTTCCGGCCTATTTGCGCACGCCCCAATTACAGCTAACCTCGGCTGTCATCATCGACCCGAGGTGTGCCATGTTTCGTCGTCAGTTGTTCACCGTCATCGCGCTCACATTGAGCACTACCTGCGTCTTCGCGGCCACACCCGAATGGGTCACCAGGAGCAACAAGAACGCGCAGTTGCTGCTCGACGTGCAGGCCAGTTTCAATCCCGAGTTTGCCGCACGTAGCGGCTTGAACGGTTACGATGACAAGATCATCGACCTCGGTCCGAACGTCAACGCGCGTTCGCGCGAGGCGACCAAAAAGGTCAAGGCCGAACTCGAAAAACGCCTGGCCAGCGAGACCGATGTCCATGTGAAGCAGGATCTCGAAATCATGCTGCAGGCCGCCAGCCTGCGCATCGCGGGCAGCGAGCTCGACGAGAAATATTTCCTGCCGTATACCGATATCGGCCAGCTCGAATTCAATGGGCTGCGCGCGTTGCTCAACGACCAGATCGATCCTAAACGCCGTGAGGTCGCGCTGGTGCGGTTGAAGCGTTATGCGGGCCTGGAAAAAGGCGGCACGCCGCTGACCGAACTCGCCAAACGCCGTACGCTGGAGCATCTCGACAACACCGTGCTGCAGGGTGCGTTCAAGGCCGAACTCGAACAGGGTTTGGCGAATACACCACGTTATATCAGCGGCATTCGCGAGCTGTTCGTGAAGTACAAGATCAAGAATGCCGATGCCGCATTGGCCGCGCTCGAACAGCAACTCAAGGACTACAGCGAGTGGACGCGCAACACCGTGCTGCCGCGCGCACGGGCGGATTTTCGCCTGCCGGCGGACGTGTATGCGCACAACCTGAAACAGGTCGGCATCGATATTCCGCCGGATCAACTCATCGCTGCGGCCGAACTGGAATTTGCCGAAACGCGCAATGAAATGCGCTCGCTCGCAGCGATAATCGCGAAAGAAAAAGGCTATGCCAGCAGCGACTATCGCGACGTGATCCGCGAACTCAAAAAGAAACAACTCGCGCGCGATACGATCGAGCCGTATTACAAGGATCGCATCACGGCGATCGAGGACATCATCCGCCGCGAACATATCGTCACGCTGCCGAACCGACCCATGATCATGCGTGTCGCGTCCGAAGCCGAGAGCGCCGCGCAACCGGCGCCGCACATGGAACCGCCGCGCCTGATCGGCAATACCGGCGAGCGCGGCCAGTTCGTCTTGCCGCTCGGCGTGCCGACAGGCGATGCATCGAGCACCTATGATGACTTCACCAACGAAGCCGCATCGTGGACGCTGACCGCGCATGAAGGTCGCCCCGGCCACGAGCTGCAGTTTTCGTCGATGGTGGAAAACGGCGTATCGCTCGCGCGCAGCCTGTTCGCGTTCAACAGCGTCAACGTCGAAGGCTGGGCGCTGTATGCCGAAGCGGAAATGAAACCGTACGAACCGCTCGAAGGCCAGATGATCGCCTTGCAGGCGCGGCTGCAACGTGCCGCACGCGCGTTCATCGATCCGATGCTGAATCTCGGTCGCATGACACCGCAACAGGCGAACGACATTCTGACGCAGGATGTGGTGTTGTCCGAAGCGATGACGAAGCAGGAAGTCGACCGCTACACATTCCGTTCGCCCGG
>Ga0123337_10003844_pt1 | contig 15637 bp, 7 predicted proteins | sample frozenSSSSmetaG_FD_89792 | JGI IMG/M metagenome (GOLD analysis project Ga0123337, IMG submission 89792) | Glacier valley bacterial and archeal communities from Borup Fiord, Nunavut, Canada, to study Microbial Dark Matter (Phase II) -... | ecosystem: Environmental > Aquatic > Freshwater > Ice >... | reverse complement strand
GCACTGCGAAGCCCTGCACCGGGTCATCTTTGGGCGCGTTCGGCTCCCAGCTCTCAAGGATTAGCGCCGCTAACCACGGCCATTCCTGTGCCGCCCGCGCATAGGCTCGCGCAGTGTACTCGCCCTGCTGGTCCGCGCTACTAACCTGTCCCCAGATCGAAGGCGCGCCGCTCCAGCCGTCCGGCAAGTGGTTCCAGCCAAAGTGCGAAGCAAAGATCGGCTTCTCGCCGTCACCGTGCTGTTCCATCACCTCACGCAGCAGGATGATTCGCGAAAAGTTCAGGACCGCCAGGTTCACGGTCCGGTCATCTGGCGAATAGTCGAAGCCGTAAGGCTTCCCGGAAACCGCGTCCATGAAATCGCGTGCGCCGTTCGCGTAGAGCGCATCCAGATACGCCATATCGGAGAGGTTGCGCGGTCCGGCCTCGACGGTCGGCGCAAGTCCGGCGGCAATCACGGGCGCGTCGGGGTCCCCTCCCTTGATCAATGGATAAGCAGCGCGCAGCATGGCCGCGTATTCCGCCGGACGCACATCCAGCCCGCCCCAATGCGCAGCAAGGTTCGGCTCGTCCCAGAGTTGATAGGCCGCGATCTGCGTGGCGTAGCGCGCGGCGACCTGTCCCGCGAAGGTCCCGTAATCGGCGGGGCTGGCAGGGGGTGCGTAGCGGCTGCCTTCCGCGCCGGGGGTGCGCGCCCACTGCGGCGACTCATCGATCACGGCGATCACGCGCAGCGTCGGGGTGCTTTTCAAAATGTCAAACAGCGCGTCGTAGCGCGACCAATCGAATACGCCGCGCGCCGTCTCCACTTCCGACCAGCGAATCGGCTGGCGTACCCAGGCAAAGCCGTAACCCGCGATCTGCCGGACCTGCTCGCGCGCGTCGTCCGGCGTGTACTGCGTCAAATCGACGTTGATCCCGGCAATCGGACCGCGCGCCGGGAGAGCGCTATCGACGGCGGCATTGCGCCAGCCACGTTGAAGCGTTGTGCGTTCGCGATAGGATAGCAGCGCCGTCGATAGCCCCGCGACGAGCAGCGCCACGAACGCGCCGAAAACGATCAGTTTACGCAGCAAGAGTGACCTTCAACGTCCCCAACGCGGCAGTCGCGCGTCATCGACGACCGTGATCACCGTTGCGCGCTTCGTTGTCAGGTCGATCAGCCACAGGTTGCCCTGATAGGCGCACAGCAGTTGAGCCGCGTCGCTGCTCCAGACCAGATCGCTCGCAAAGTCATCGACGGGCCGCAACCCCGCTTTGCCGGGACTAGGGAACAGCACATCGGCATTGCTCCCGTCACGGTCCGCGATCACGATGTCGTACTCGCTGTTGAGGCTGTTCACGCCGTCGCGAGCGCGCAGGTACGCGAGCGACCCTTCGCTGCCATCGGCGCGCAGCGGGCTATATTGTGGGCGCGCCCACATCCCAACGCGCTCCGCGAGCGTGACCTCGAACGTGCCTTTTTCGGGCTTGATCACGAGATTAAAAATCGGGCTGGCGTCGGGGGCTTCCTGCGCTTCGGGCGGTCCGTGGATCGCGGCGGCAAGCAGCCCACCGCTCGGCGACCAGCTCAACGAGGGAACCCACAGCCAGCCGCGTGGGAGCGTCGCGCTGTAGACCTTGAAATCGACCAGCTTGCTTGGCTTGCCCGTCTTGAGATCGACCACGCCCACACCATCGGCCTGCGCCCACGCGAGTGCTTTACCGTCCGGCGACCAGCGAAACTGCGTCCCCCAGAACGCATACAGCCCGTTCAGGCCGCGCGCGATCAGCTTTTGCGCCTGCGCGAGTTTGTTGGTTTTGGGGTCCAGCGTGGCGATGATCAAGTCGTTCAGCGCTTCGTGATTACCCGGATACTTATCGGACCAGCGTCCGGTCGAATAGCTGAACGTGTTCGCGCGTCCGGGGACCCACTCCGCATACAGCACATCGTCGAGCAGCCGCACGGGGTCGCTTTTGGGGTCGCTCACATCTGGCAGGAGCCACAGCTCGTTAATCTGCTGCGCCGCATCTGCATTTTCGGGTGCGGGCGTCGCGCCACCACCGGGCAGCCTTGTATAAAGGAGCTGCTTGCCAGCAAGCGCGAACACGCGGCCATCGAGCGCGCCGCCGACCGGGAGCGAACGCTGGGCGGTGCTGTTGCCCTCGATCACGCGCGCCTGCCCGCCGCTGATATAGGCAATCGTCCCCGCGATGGAAAGCGGTTCCAACGATTTGTTGTCGATGCCGACCGCGACAATCTCGTCGACGGGCTGTGCTACGATGGTCGTACTACCGGGGATGCGCTGCTTCTCTACGCCGTCTTCGAGCGTGACCTTCGCGCAGTTGCGCTTACGGCCATTGACCCCTGCCTGGATCACGCGCCGCTCGCCGGGCGGCAGTTCGTTCACTTTCCGCGTCAATGTCTGGAACGGAAAATCTTCTTCGGTGCAGGCGTCTTTCTCCGTCACGCGGATGATCGTGATCGTCGCGTTGTCGGAGAGCGGCGCGAGTGGTGGCGGGTAAACCTTATCGAAGTCTCCGAGCGTGACGCCCTGCTTCTGTAAAAATTGCCCAATCGTAATCGGCTGCTGCTGCGTAAAGGCGCGCTCCTTGCCATCGGCGATCACACGCACGCGCATTCCGGTTGTATCAGCGCCGGGAGTGCAGGCTGCCAGCATGAGCAACAGCGCGATAAAGCGCAATCTGGCAATCATTTGGCGTAATTCGGTCCGAAGACTTTGACGAGCAGCACGCCGATCTTGTCACGCCGAATTGTCACGGCCTGATCCGCACTACCGGGGACCGCTTGCGTATAATCGCCTTCGATACTGCCGCTCTGGATTTTCTCCAATGGCACATCTTTCACGAGACTGGCAAGGCTCAGGATTTGATCGAGCGTGAGGTTCGTCAGGAAGCCATCTTTGAGCGTGGACCACAACAGCGGAGCCTGCCCCAGAAGCTGCGGCAGCATATCGCGCTTCGTCACCTTCTCCTTGAGCGTGAGCAAAAGCTGCTGCTGGCGGTGTGTGCGGTCATAATCATCCGTCTGGTGGCGGGTGCGCGCGAATTTGAGCGCGAGCGTCCCGTTCAAATGCTGTTTGCCCGCCGGGATGTGCAGCGGTTCATAACCGAAATTCATATCCGGGTATTCTTCGTCGTCAATCGGCACGGGAATATCGAGATCGACACCACCAACCGCATCGACCAGCGTAATCACCGCCTGAAAACTGAGCGCGGCGTAGGCATTCACCTTGATACCGAGGTTGTATTGCACCGTCTGCATCGCGAGCAACGGGCCGCTGTTCGGCTTGCGCAATTCGCCGGAGACATACGCCGTGTTGATGCGGTTTATTCCAGCCTCACCGGGGATCGCGACGTAGAGATCGCGTGGGATACTGAGCATCCCGGCCTGTTTAGTCTCCGGGTCGAGACTGAGCAGGATCATCGTATCGGTACGTGCATCGCGCAGCGTCTGGTCAGGGCGTGCATCCAGCCCCATCAGCAAAATCGTGAAACGCTCCTTGCCCGTCCAGGCTTTGATCTCCGGCAGAGCGAGGACCGGAAGCAGCGTCGCAGGCGTATTCGCAGCGACGACGAGTGGGCGCGGCGTGGTCACGGCTGCCCCCCCGCTCCCGGAAACGCTGATGATGAACACCAGAAACAGCGCGACGACAGCCACCGCGCCGCCGATAAACAGGTGCTGCGGAGCCGGGCGGCGCGCAGGCCGGGTCGTGAGCGATTGTTTGAGATCGCCCGTCGTCTGGCGGCGCTCGCGGCGGTCACGAGCCGCACCCGCACGTGACGTATCACGCTCCTCGACACGAGGGGTCGGCGTGAGCGAATACCAGTGACTATCGGGCTTGTCGGGTGGGCGCGGATCGTTCACGGCTGGCTCCGATTACGGCGACCATTGTAGCGCACTTTTCAGGAACCCCAACGCACGCATTTTGACGCACGGTAGGGCAAGCGTACCCCGGCAACCGCTTGATAGTCGGAGAAACGACGCTCATCCGTTCGCTGCGCCTGTTGACCAGCGCTTAATTCCAGCTACACTACACTTTACGTCACCGTGATCCAAGGAGCCATTCGCATTATGAAGAAGTCAGAGTTCATCGTCGCCCTCAAGGAAAAATTGGGCAAATCCACCGCCGAAGCTGACGCGACCCTCAATACCATCCTCGGTTTGATTCAGGAGCGCCTCGAAGCAGGCGACCGGATCACCTTCACCGGGTTCGGCACATTCGAGGTTCGTGAGCGGAAGGCGCGGCGCGGCGTCAGTATCAAAACGGGCAAGCCAATCGATATTCCGCCCGGCTTCCGCCCGACCTTTACCGCAGGCGCAGTTCTCAAGGAGTCGATCTCGACCAGCCACGAGGCACGTCGCGCCGCGCCCGCCCCAAAGAAGGGTGGCAAGAAGGCCGCCGCGACATCCCGCAAAAAGTAGGCACGTCCAGCCTGCATTGTTGATACTCGTAATCCGCCACAGTCATGTTCGGAGCTTGGGGACGGCAAAAATGCCGTCCAGCCTCGGTCATCTCCGATGTCTACTGTGCTGGATTACCAGTGCGTCCTTTGCCTCGCCTGGTAACTTAATCTGAGCGCACTCTTCCTGACGTTCCAATTCCATTCCTCTCGCTCATCTATTCAGTGTTGGGCAGTCAGGGAATTCACAAATTCTTCAGCAATCCGACTCGCGTTTCATGATATTCTTCAGATCATCAATACACTGACGCTGAAGAACGATGACAATGCTCTCGAATCGTAGCCATAAAGCCACGTTGCGCACAATCTTACTGCTTCTCGCGGCGCTAATTCTTGAAGCATGTCAGAGTACCAATGTTCCGACCGCCCTTTCGGTCACTTCACCAGCGTCAACTCAAAACACCACCTATGCTGTCAGGAAAATCCTCTTTGTCAATTCATATCATGCTGGCTACGCATGGTCGGACGGCATTGAGCAAGGTATTCACGCGGTTTTGGATAAGACAGCGGTAAATCTGAAATTTGTTCGCATGGACACCAAGAATCACAGCGATCCGCAATTCCGGCGACAGGCAGGGCAACTAGCGAAAGCGGAATTCGACAGCTTTAATCCTGATGTGGTGATCATCTCCGACGATAATGCGGCTGAATACTTTGTGCTGCCTTTCCTCCAGAAGAGCAGTGTGCCGGTTCTCTATACTGGCATTAATTGGAGTGCCGCTTCATATAATTTTGACAAAACGCATATTGTCGGGATGCTCGAAGTTGACCCTATCGACCAGATGATGAACAATCTCAGGCCGTTTATCAAGGGTGATCGGGTAGGTTACGTCACAATCGACTCGGAAACCGAAACGAAAACGATGACCGCGTATAACGAGCGCTTCTTCAACGGGTCCATGAAAACGTATGTCGTCAAAACCTATCAGGATTTCAAGGACGCTTTCCTGAAAGCGCAAAACGAGAACGATCTCGTCATCATGGGTAACAATGCCGGTGCAGGTGATGTATGGGACGACAGCGATGCTATTCCTTTCTTCACGAAAAACTCCAAAGTTCCATCCGGCACGATTAATTCGTGGATGACGCCTTACGCGCTACTTACGGTCGCTAAAATCCCCGAAGAACAAGGCGAATGGGCTGCTCGGACTGCGCTGCGTATCCTCGATGGTGCATCTCTCTCATCAATTTCCAGCGTTGAAAACAAACGAGCAAACCTCAGCCTTAATCTGGATATTGCACAACAGGTCGATGTCGTCTTCACGCCTTCTATGTTGAGAAATGCGACGATTTATAGCAAAGCAGGCGGAAAATAGCGATGGTTCACTGGACAAATCTTACAAAACCATCTGTCTACCGCAGAATTTTGGGCGGGTTCGCGCTGCTGATTGGCCTGCTCGTCGTCGCCTCGGCTGGCAACTATATTAAATTGGTCGAGGTGCGGACCCAAACGGACCAAATCATCCCGACCAACTTATTTACGGTTGCGCTTCGCACCTATGCGGGAGCGGTTGCACAACTTGACAACGACTTGCAACGCTTCTTCGTCGTAGGGGGATCCGATGTTCGGGAAGCAATCGCAAATGACTTGGCCGCAATGCGGCAGGCGTTGGCATCATCCCCAAACAATCTGCTCGTTCCATATCGTCCCAGCCTGGATCGATTGAGACTGGTCACCTCTCAACTCGATGATGAACTGGCCCGGCTCCTTGGCATGATCGCCGGAAAAACTGATGCGTTGGTCATGAATACAGCTATTCGCGATGTCGTCAACCTCATCGATAGCGCCAAACAATCTGAACAACAACTGTCGGAAACTATCCTCACCGATTTGAATCGGTTCATGTTGTCGGAAGCAGATGCGGTCAACGCAGCACTCGTCATTTTGATCGGCGTGACATTCATTGCTGTACTTCTGGGCATAGCCGTTTCTTTATTCGTTTCGCGGAGTATCGTCGAACCACTATCGGAAATGACTTCGGCAGCGACACAAATTGCGCATGGGAAGCTGGATGTACGTGTGCCAGTGCGCTCCAAAGACGAGCCGGGACAACTGGCAGCCAGTTTCAACAGTATGACTGAACAGCTCCAGCAATCGCTACAAGAATTGCAGGAAACGATTGTTTCTCTGCAACGCAGCAATGTCGCGACCGCGGAAGCCAAAGAAGCCTCACGCCTCAAAGATGAATTTCTGTCGGTCATGAGTCATGAACTGCGTACACCTCTCAACGCGATGATTGGCTTCCTTGGTATCATGAACATGACGGGCAACCTCGACGAGAAGAATCGGCACATGGTGCAGCGCGTTCGTGCTAATGCAAAACGGTTGCTCGCGCTTATCAACGATGTTTTGGATATTAGCCGGATCGAAGCTGGTCGTCTACAGCTCTATCCCACTGAACAAGCCGTTGACCAGCTTGCCGAACAAATCAAAAGCAATATGAGCATTCTCGCTGAACAAAAGGGACTCGTCTTTACAGTTAGAATAGATGACAGCGTACCAGCGACGATTGTAGTCGATCAGGATGCGATCATGAAGATAATCACAAACTTGCTGTCGAATGCCTTCAAGTTTACGGAGCAGGGTGAGGTCAGTCTCTTGCTCCAGGCACAGGACCGTAACCTGGTGATCAAGGTCACTGATACGGGTATGGGTATTCCCCCGCATATGTACGAGGTCATCTTTGAACGCTTCCGCCAGGTGGATGGGTCATCTACTCGCCAGCATGGTGGCTCAGGGCTTGGGCTGGCTATCGTGCAGCATCTGTGCAAGGCGATGAATGGGTCTGTCACCGTCGAGAGTATCCTGAGCAAAGGCAGCACCTTTACAGCCGCTCTTCAAATTCTATCGCCCCAGCCCGTCGAGGGAATATCTGAATATGAACAACCCGCAATTGTCTGAACACGCGCTGGATAATTGGCGAATACTCATCATCGACGATGAACCCGATAGTCTTGAAGTTGCCCAAACCTTGCTTGAGATGTATGGGGCAACTGTCTTCGCTGGCACTAATGGCGAAGAAGGTTTTCAACTTGCCTTGCAACATCGCCCCAAACTCATCATCACAGATTTGTCCATGCCAATGATGAGTGGCTGGCAACTTCTGCATCACTTGAAAACAAACGGCCTTACCCGTGACATTCCGGTTATCGCGCTGACGGCTCATGCCATGGAGGGCGACCGCGCGCGTGGCTTCGCTGCGGGCTTCCACAACTATCTTACCAAACCCATTGAGCCAGAGACTTTTATCGCCGATCTCTTCCGGCTGGTCGTTGATATACCCAACTTCTTCACATCGAGCAAGGCATAGGAGGTTAGAAATGTCTCCGTTCAAGGATTGGCTCGTACTTGTAATTGAAGATGAACAGGATGGTCAGGAAGTCGTCTCCGGTATTCTGAGCTACATGAATATCCTGAGTGAAGCTGTTGTTACGGCGGAAGAAGCGCTTAGACGTCTCAGTCAGCAAAGCTATACGGCAGCAATTATCGACCTGTCACTCCCAGGCATGAACGGTTGGAGTTTGTTGACGGCGATACGCAGCAACCCGCAAACAGCAAACATGCCCTGTATTGCTATAACGGCGTATCATCACTCTGGTGTCCGACAAGAAGCTATTCAGTCAGGGTTTAATGCCTATTTCCCTAAACCACTTGAAGACACTGTGTTTCTGCGAGAATTTACGCGAGTAGTCCAAATGACGCTTATGAAACAAGAATGAATTGCTGTTCCTTCATCGATATTTATTGGACCTGCGGCTGGCTGAAAGCCACACTCCGAGCGAGCAACCCTCAAGGCGTCCTTAACAAACTCAATCAAAAATTTGCCTCTTTGTAACAAAACTGTAACGTAATAACCTGATTTAATATTGTATTTTTGCGCTCATGTGGCATTAATCTCTACGATCAATCTCGCGTGAATTGCTTTACCTGCCGATAAATCAGGCATTTTGTTGTGTCTTGTCACGTCGTCAGGTCATTTCTACTCAGGGGAAACCGTGAAACGCTTTACGCACTACATCCTTGCACTTGTCATATTGTCCCTCAGTAGCGTTCCACTCGCGCTGGTACAAGCGCGGCCATTATTCGCCCCAACCGCTGCGTGTAGTGTCACGCCCTCGAATGCTGCGCCTTTTATTGGCGAGAATGTCTCGTTTACGGTTGCATTCAAAAATACAGGTTCGACCGCAGGCTACGGTCCGTTTATCGATCTGGTCATGCCGAAAGGTGCGGACGGCGATGACGGCCTGACGTTTATCAATGCGACTTTTCTTGGTTCAGCCGTCACATCCACCGTATTGACGGTCAGTGCTGGCGGGACCGTGACCCATCCCTTTGCAAAAAACAGTGCGGGCAACCCGGTCATCATCACGGGTCTGCCACCGGGTGCGCAGTTCGTCGTGCTGACGCTGCCTTTTGGGTCGTTCACACCGGGGCAGGCACAGGCCAATATTCTCGTGAATACGACAATGAGCAACAAAGCCGATCTCGGCGTCGGTTTGACGGTGAATACGCAGTGCGGGTATCAATTCGGTAATGACCCGCTCGATAATCCGACGACGGACCCCTCGCAATTTTTTGGTGCGCCAACCAGCACGATCACGCCGACCCTTCTCAAGCTGACGAAGACATATATCGGACCTGAAGACGAGACCGCGACCGGACCAAACTTCCCGCGTCAATACAAGCTGACGGTCGATGTCGCTCCCGGTCAGACGCTAACTAATCTCACGATACAAGATATTCTGCCGAACAACCTTCAATTCGTCAGCGTGGCAAGCCTCACAGGTGGAACCGAGAACGTTGCAGGGCGTGTAACGCCCTCCGCGACCACGCCGGGCGGCCTGCTCAAACGGGTTTTGAACAGTATCACGGGACCGACGTCTGCGGTCCTTATTTATAATTTCTATATACCTCGTGATGATGCGAGCGGAACTCGTGTGCTGCCGCTTGCCACAGGTGCGTTTACCACCTCTATAGATAACGCCTCCACCTCCGGGAACTGGACGCCCATCGACGCCCGCGATCCGGCATCCACTGCGACGGCGACGGCAACCCACACCATTACGGATAAATCCATTGCCATTCAAAAAGGCGTGGGGATTGATATTGATAATGGGTCTACGGGTGCGACCCCCACTGATAACCTTGGCTACACGCTCGATTTTCAAATCTCGGATTTCTTCGCGTTCGATAACGTGGTTATCACTGACACCCTGAATGACGGTCAGACCTATGTGAGTAGCTTCACACCGACGCTCACCTGTTCGCGCCCGTCGTTCAGCGGGACAATTATCCCAACCGTCGCCGCCAAAGATGCGCAGGGCAAAACCGTCCTAACGTTCAACGCCTCCAGTGCCATCGGTGCGCCGGGACGCTTCATTGGCGCGGGTATCCCGACTGGCGGCACAGGGAGCAATGCGACATTGCCCACCGCACTGCCGGCGGGTCCCGGAACGACATGCCAGATCAAGTTCCGTAGCCAGATTGACCAACGCTTCGTTGTCGGCAATAAAATCGTCGCGCACGGTGACGCCGTGAACAACGATGTCAGCGTGACCGGACGTGTCCTGAACTATAGCGATCTGTCACCGACCGCGACGACACAGACCGACACGAGCGCGGCGGGTGTCGTCATCATCGCTGGAAATATTACAAAGACAATCTACGCGATCAATGGTGCTGTGCCGTCTGGCAGCCCGATTGAGGTGCGTCCCGGCGATACGGTTACTTATCGGCTGCAATATACGCTTCCCTCTTCTGACACCCTCAACTTGCGAGTGAAGGACTTCCTGCCGCTGCCGATTTTCGATGCAACGACGGTCGCAGGTCCATTCGATGCGACGGTCAGCGCGGCCAGCCCGCCATCGGGTCAAGCCAAGTTCGGACCTGCCGATACGTTCTTTGGAATTTCTGCAATCACCCCGACGGTCAGCACCAACGCGACCGAAAACAGCATTACCTTCAACTACGGTGATTTCGACGATCCCTCCGACCGCGCCTCGATGCTCGACATTCTGTTCACTGTCACCGCCAGCAACCAGCCGTTCGCGGATGCGCTCTTCCTGACCAACCAGATGAACGTGGTCGAAGGGAGCGGTTTGCAAATCGTCTCGGATGCGATTATTCAGGTCAAGCTGCGCCAGCCGAAAATCGCGGCGATCACCAAAGGCGTTGTTTCGACCAACAATACGGGGCGTGTATTCGCGCCGGCCACCGTCGGACCTGTCGCCTTTGCCGCCCCTGGAAGCGCGACAGCACCGTTCACGCCGACGATCAATAGCACAAATCTCACCGCCAGTCCCATTAACAGCAACCTGAGCAACGTCGATGCGACGGATTTAGTCAAATTCGCAGTCGTCGTCGAGAACACGGGTGGCAGCCCAGCTTATAATATTATCCTCAAGGACACATTGCCTGCCGGATTTGCAATACCGGGCAGCGGTCCCGGCCTCAACTTGCAAATCAACGACGGCGCAGGAACCGCACTGGCGTTCACCTCTCTTGCAGGGGGCTTGTTCGGTAGCGGTGTTCAGATAACGCCCGCGCTGTCCGGCTTCGACGCGACCAACGGCACGAACATTCTTGTCCTGACCTATGACCTGCAACTGCAAGGGACGGTGCAGCCCAACGAAGTGCTGACCAACACGGCCTCGCTCACGCAGTTCACCAATCAGGGCGGGACGAACTTCCTTGCCAGCCCATTGACGGATACTGCAACGGTCCGCATCAAGCGCCAACAAGTCGCCAAGACGCTCATAAGCACCGAAATCAACAACGCCAACAATAGTAACTCGCAAGCGGTCATCGGTGAACTCGTCACCTATCAGGTTGTGTTGACCGTCCCCGAAGGCACGACCAGCAGCGCGAAACTGGTCGATACGTTGCCAGCAGGTCTGGCCTATGTAGATACGGTCAGCGTAACTCCTGCCTCTGGCGGCACGCTGACCTATTCGGGTCCGACCATCACGGCGACGGGTGGCCGCCCGGTGATCTATGATTTCGGGACGATCACCAACACGGATGCGAACAACGCGACGGCAGAGACGATCACGATCATCTATCGCGCAGTCGTGACGAACATCGCGAGCAATCAGCAGGGGACGCCCCTGAGCAACGCCGCTGTCTTCCAATCGGCCAAATTCAACACTACTGCTGCGACAGCAAATATTGCAGTTATCGAGCCGGACCCGACGCTTACGAAAACATTGACAGCCCCGGCCAGTGGTCAGGGGCAGATCGGCGATGCTGTGAAGTACACCATCGTCATCAAAGCGCCGACAACGACCGATGCCTTTGATCTCACGCTGACGGATACGATCCCGGCCAAAATCGCAAGCCCGCTGTTAACCTCCGTGACTGACACGGCTGGAACAATCACCGCCGCGAATTTCAGCCTCGTTGGGAGCAGCCTGACGACGGTCGGGACGTTCGATCTAGCAGTATCAGCATTGCGCACAATCACGCTCGTCATCGACGGCACGATCTCGAATACCGTCTTGCCAAACGAGACGCTGACCAACAGCGCCCGGCTCGAATGGACCAGCCTCAGTGGGAACCCCGGCCAGCGTTCCACCTTCGACACGAACTCGACCGAACGCACGGGGACGGGGACACCCGCCGCCAACGACTACAACTCCGTCAAGACCGCTCCCCTTACGATTTTCACGGTTGCGCCCACGAAAGCGATAGTGCAGACTTCGGAAGCCGGGACCAGCGGCAGCAACGTCGCGGTCGGCGAAATCGTGCGCTACAAACTGGCTGTGCAGGTCCCGCGCGCGGTGCTGGCAAACTTCCAGATCGCCGATGCTATCCCGGCGGGGCTGCGCCTTCTCAATGATGGGACGGCAAAACTGGCGCTCCTCGCAGACGCAGGTTCGCTGGTGTCCAGCACGCTCTCCGGCGCGGGGTTGCAAGTCACCGGGAGCGACCCGAACACGGTCACGCCGACTTTCGTTATCCCAGGCAGCGCGATTGGTGGGGGACCTTTCGGCGATGGAACGGATGTAACCTTTAGCCTCGGTGATCTCTCGAACTCGAACTCGTCGGCGACTATGCAGTTTGTCGTCATCGAGTTCAATGCGCTGGTCGATAATGTCACGGGGAACGTGAACGCCACGACCCTGACCAACAACTTCCAAGCTTCGGCCAATGGAACCAATGTCGGCTCGGTTTCAACGAGTGCTGTCGTTACCGTTGTCGAGCCGAATGTCGCTGCTATTACAAAAGCGCCGAACGCGACAGGCGATGCCGGGGACACGCTGACATTCACGATCCAGTTCACGAATACCGGAACAGCGCCCGCTTACGAGCTGGTCCTTTCCGATATGCTCAACGCAAACTACACTTTCGTCAGCGGCTCGGCAACCGTGACGGGTGGCTCGCCTGCGACCGTTCCGGAAGATAGCAGCGCCGCCCCATTGATCAAGTTTCCCATTGATCGCCTCGATGTGAACGGTTCAGTGAGCGTCAGTGTGCAGGTGCGCCTGATCAATACGGTTCCGGCGGGCAGCGTGATTCCGAACAATGCAACGCTGACCTACACCAGCTTGCCCGGAAGTGGAACCACCAATGGACAGCCGGGGAACAGCACCGGGTCCACCACGCCCGGCACAAGCGGCGCAGCAGATGGCGAGCGCAACGGCAACGGAACCACGCCGAACAGTTACAGCGTCACCAGCAATACGGTCAACACCACCGTCCCCGCTCCGCAGATCGAAAAATTGGCTCCATCACCGACGACCTACGCGCCCGGCGAGGAAATTACCTACGATATTCGCGTCACACTGCCGGAAGGCGTCGCCAATGCGCTGAACGTGATCGATACGCTGCCGACTGGCCTTAGCTATCTGAGCAGCACTATCATCAGCACGGTTGCCGCATCGAATGGACACCTCAGCGCGGATTATGGCGGTACGCTCGCGCCGACTTGCGCAAACGTAGCACAAACTCTGACCTGCGCGTTCAGCAACCAGCAGACCAATGGCGGCGGTCCGGCTGCCGGGACGAGTAATAATCAATTCCTGGTACGTGTGATCGTGCGCGTCGATACGACAGGCAACACGAACGGCCAGACCCGTATCAACAGCGCCAGCCTCACCTACGACAAGAGCGGCACGACTACAACAGTCGGTCCCGTGACACAAACGATCACAATCATCGAACCCGATCTGACAGTGACGAAATCCATTCTCAGCCCTGCCGGAAACGTGCAGGCCGGGGATACTGTCACCTATCGTATCGCCGCGAAGAACGATGGGACCGCAACCTCCTATCGTGTCGTGTTCGTGGATACGCTCGCGCAGGGTATTCAATTCGGGGCGGTGATGGGCAGCGTCTGCACGCTCGATACGACGCCGACAGCAACGACCGAACCTGTAAGTGCAACCGTCAATGGTCCGGCAACGGCGGTGACGTTCGCGGGCACAGGCGCGACGCCGCCCTCGCCGCTGTACATCCCGGTCGGGCACACGCTCACCTGCGACTACACGACAACCGCGCTGAATGCACTGCAACTGGACGGTAGCCATACCAACACGGTCGCAACGACGTATGGCAGCACCGATCCGAATGGTCCATACGCCGCCAACAACAAGCCCTACACGGAAGCCGCTGTCACAGCGACTTTCCCGACCGGAGCGCCCACACTTGCCAAGTCGGTCGCCGCGCCTACCGACCGCGCCATTGGCGAGAGCGCGAACTACACGCTGACCGTCACCAGTCCGAAGGGGACAATTCGCAACTTCGTCGTGACGGATGTCCTCCCGGTGGGTCTCGTCTTCAATAACGATGCGGCCTTCGCCGGGTTCGGTTCCGCGCCGGGTGTGACGGTCAGCAGCCCGAACAATGGGACGGCTGCCGTGACGGTAACATATACATTCAACGATGTCGTCATCACGAGCAGCCCGGCGACGATTAAATACAGCGCGACAGTGGCGAACATCCCTGCCAACCTGACCAGCCGCCTGCTCACCAACTCCGCGACCGCGACGTATACCGATGCGCAAGGCGGCAACAAGTCGCTGGGTCCGGCGACTGCGACCATACGAATCACACCGGTCGTCCGCATCGGTGTCGCCAAGCGCGTCAGTGGTCCGGTAGTGAACAACGCGAATGGCACTTACGATGTACCGTATACCGTCGTTGTGGGCAACTATGGCAATGTCGCGCTGACTGCCGTGCAGGTGGTCGATGACCTTGCGACGACTTACGCAGGCTCGACCTTCACGATCCAATCCGCTCCGCTCGTGCAAAACCAAACGGGTGGCGCGGCGCTGACCACCGCAGGCGCAGCCTTCACTGGGACGGGAGCCGGAACGGGGCTGCTCACCGCGGCCAGCAGCAGCCTCCCGGTCGGCTCTCGCGCCGAAATCGCATTCACCGTGCGCGTGACACCCGGCACGAACCTGGGTCCTTATGACAATACAGTAGTGGCGACAGGCACAGGCACGCCACCCAACGGCTCCCCGACGGGCGCAACCGACAACGGAACCGATGGCACGAACCCGGATGTGGGTGGCAACGGTGGCGTCCCCGCGCGCGACAACGATAGCGACCCGACCAACAACACCAGCCCAACCCCCGTCAGCTTCACAGAAGCGCCTGCAATCACGGTCGTGAAGACAGTCGGTACGGTTGTCAATAACGGCGACGGAACCTACAACGTCCCTTATACGGTCGTCGTCACGAACACGGGTGACATCGAACTGCGCAACGTGCAGGTCACAGATAACCTGAATACGACCTTTGCGGGCGCGACCTACAGCATGGTCAGCAGCGGGACCAGCGTTACGGTGACAGGTGGCGGCACGGTCTCCGGCAATGCTGCCTTCAACGGCAATAGCAATCAAAACCTGCTGACGACAGGCATACTCGCCAAAGCTGCATTTGGGACGATTACCTTCACAGTGAAGGTCACGCCGGGCGGCAGCCTCGGACCGTACAGCAACGCGGTCACGGCCAGCGGAAGCAGCCCGGCAGGGACCGTCAAAACCAGTAATGGCAGCGCCCCGGTGACATTCACCGAAGCACCACAGTTGACGCTGCTCAAGAGCGCAGGACTTCCTGTGCAGGTGACGGGGCAGCCCAACGTCTTCGACATCCCGTTCACGGTCACGGTGCAAAACACGGGCGATGTCGTGGTGAAGAACGTCCAAGTCACTGATGATCTGTCCAG
>Ga0123337_10003843_pt1 | contig 15640 bp, 15 predicted proteins | sample frozenSSSSmetaG_FD_89792 | JGI IMG/M metagenome (GOLD analysis project Ga0123337, IMG submission 89792) | Glacier valley bacterial and archeal communities from Borup Fiord, Nunavut, Canada, to study Microbial Dark Matter (Phase II) -... | ecosystem: Environmental > Aquatic > Freshwater > Ice >... | reverse complement strand
GGCGAGCTGGTCGGCAGCGAGCCCGTTCGTCTCGACCACGGTCCACCTGACGTTTCGGTCCCCCATGAGCCGGGTGCTCCATCACATCCTCGAACACACCGCGCATCACGTCGACATGAGCGTGCCGCTCTATCGGCTGCGGGCCGCCCAGGCCCTGCTCGAAGAGCGGCTCGCCGGATACATCGTCGTCCAGCCGTTCACGTGGCGCTGGTACCGCTCCACGGCGCGGTCGTGCAAGCTCTATGACTACGCGGCGCGACGGTGGACGAATTTCGACGGAATGCCGTCCGGCGGGACGCCGGCATGACGGAAACCCTTCAGCGCCAGCGGGAGACGACTCCCGTCGGGGCGAACCTGATCGAAGCGACCGTGCTTTCCGTGCGCCACTGGACCGACCGGCTGTTCTCGTTCACCACCAGCCGCGACCCGTCCTTCCGTTTCCAGAGCGGCCAGTTCACGATGATCGGGCTGCCGGTCGCCGGCAGGCCGCTGCTTCGCGCGTACAGCATGGCGAGTTCCGAATACGACCCGACCCTCGAGTTCCTCAGCATCAAGGTCGCAGACGGGCCGCTGACGTCGAGACTGCAGCACATCAAGGCCGGCGACACGGTGCTGGTCGGGCGCAAGCCTTCGGGAACGCTCCTCCAGCAGAACCTGCTGCCCGGACGCCGTCTCTACCTGCTGTCGAGCGGCACCGGACTCGCGCCCTTCATGAGCATCGTCCGCGCCCCGGAGTGCTACGAACGGTTCGAGAAGGTGGTGCTCGTCCATGGTTGCCGGCTCGTGGCGGAGCTCGCCTACGACGACCTGATCCGCAACAAGCTGCCGAACGATCCCTTCTTAGGAGAGCTGATCCGCGAGCGGCTGATCTATTACCCGACCGTGACGCGAGAGCCTTTCGCGCATCAAGGTCGCATCCCGGCGCTGATCGATTCCGGTCGCCTCGCTGCGGACATCGGCCTGCCGCCCATCGACCTGGCAAACGACCGCTGCATGCTCTGCGGCAGTCCGGCGATGCTCGCGGACACGCGGGCCTCGCTCGAGCGACTGGGCATGACCGAAGGCAACATGCGCCGCCCCGGCCATTACGTGATCGAACGCGCCTTCGTCGACAGGTAGCCAGCGGCGAAACAGGCGTGTGCTTCCGTGCGCCGATTACCTCGAACGTGGGGGAGCATCGCGACACGGTTCGCATTCGTGGGCGATCCGTGGGTTCTCCCTGTTCAACGTGTCCTGGCTGATGCCCGATCACGTCGATCCTCGACGGTCGCCTGCATCTGCCTATCTACCCGAGGGGAATGCGCATGGACAGGAACGAAACCCGGCTGCCTGCAACTGTGATCGGTTGTCCGGTCGCGACGCTCGACGAAGGACACGGACAAGTCGGCAAGGTCGGCGGAACCGACACGCCCTTCAATCCCTTCACCCAGATCCTCGGTCCACGCGACGCGAGCTACGACCTCGTCAAGCTCGGTGCCCTCGCGCAGGGGATGGTGACCGCACCCGATGCGGTGTCGGACGGACCGGACCCCGAAGAGAACCTGTACGTGCCGGCGGGCTACACGTACTTCGGCCAGTTCGTCGACCACGACCTGACGCTCGACACGACGTCGACGTTGAATCCCGAAGACCTGAAGGACCCGTCGAAGCCGCTCAACGATCCGACGAACGTCCGCTCCCCGCGTTTCGATCTCGACTGCGTCTACGGCAATGGTCCCGGCGACCAGCCCTACATGTACGCGACCGCCGACGACGCGACCGCCGGCCTGTTCGCTGGCGCATCGATGCTGATCGACGCGCACGACCTCGCGCGCGCCGGCAACGGCCGCGCGATCATCGGCGACAAGCGGAACGACGAGAACTCGATCGTCAACCAGATCCAGCAGACCTTCATCCGCTTCCACAACAAGGTCGTGAGCGATCTGGCGAAAGACCCGGCCCTGCGCGGCGGCGCGTTGTTCCAGGCGGCGCGGGATCAGGTGCGCTGGGCCTACCAGCGCATCGTGCTCGACGACTTCCTGCCCCGGATCGTCGACCCGTCGGTGCTCGACGCGTTCAGCCAGAAGAAAGTCTACGAGCTCTATCCCGAGGGACCGCTGCGCCGCAACCTGCCGCGCGAGTTCGTCGCGGCCGCCTATCGCTACGGACACTCGGGCGTGAGGACCGGCTATCGCCTCAACGGCGCCCATGGCCCGGACAACGGCACGATCCTGCCGATCTTCACCAACCCGCCGGTCTCCCCGAGCGACAGCCTGGTCGGCTTCGATCCGTTGCCGCTGTCGCACGTGATCGACCATTGGGGTCGCTTCTTCCCGAAGGACACGCCACGCGCCGGCGAGCGGACGATGAGCAACGTCGGCACCACGGAAGAGATCGCCCCCGATGGGTCGGGCGGCGATGGCGCCGTGCGTCTTCAATATGCCTACAAGCTGGACCCGAGCCTCGTGGATCCGCTCGCCAATCTGCCACCGAAGATCGCGGGGAAAGGCGACCTGCCGGCGTCGGAACGCGGCTTCCCCGATCGCCCGGGGCCTTCGCTCGCCTTCCTCAACCTGCTGCGCGGCAATCGCTATCAGCTGCAGGGCGGGCAGGCTTACGCGCGCCTGCTGAAGACCGTGCCGCTCGATCCGAAATATCTTTGCGTGCGCGTGGTCAACGACCCGCCCGGTGGCCCGCGGACCTTCACGTTCCGGTCGATCAGCGAGCTGGTCGGTCGCGATGGATCGACGATCGGTCCGGACCTCGACGACGACACGCCGCTCTGGTTCTACGTCCTGGCCGAGGCGCAGAAGCCGATCGTCGACTTCTGGCTGGAGCACGTGGACGCCGATGGGAAGCCGGTCGACCTGACCGGGGACCAGATGCTCGGCCGCGACGCACAAGGCAACGACTTCCTGCCGTTGCCGGAGGGCACCGATCCGAGGACGATCCCGCCCATCGTCGCGCAGGAGCTGCGCGACAGCCGCTGCGCGGGCACGCGCCTGGGCGCGGTCGGTGGCCGCATCGTGACCGAGGTCTTCTACGGCCTGATGGAGTCGGACACGGAGTCGGTGCTGAGGAGACACCCGACGGGCGACTGGCTGCCCATCTGGAACGGACCGGCGACGATGACGAACCTCCTGCGATACGTCGATCCGGACACGGCGCCGTAACGGCCGAACTCGATCAGGGTGATGCGACGGCAGCGGCTTGCGGGGCCCGGGCGGTCGTACCGGCCGACGGCACATGTTCGCCCGGGACCTGGCCGATCCCGACGACCATCTTTGCGGAGCGCTCTGGATGGATCCGGCCGCGATGCCCGCGGGCGGCCACGCGGCCTAGGGGCATCGCCGCGCCAACTACGCGGGACGGTTGCGCGCGGCGGGGGGCGGTCGACGAGTCGGAGGTGGTGCCGTGCCCCTCAAGGCAGGACCGGTTCCGTCCCCGACAGCGGCAGGCCCGAGGTCTTCTGCCGGTGGCTGTGCAGCCGCCCGAGCGTGCTTTCCAGCAGGTGCGCCAGCTTGTGCGCGGCGCCATGCATCGCCTGATCCAGCGTCGCCGCGTGGTCGGTCACCGCCACCGGCTGCCGGCCTTCGAGACGGGCTTCCATCATGCAACGCTGGTCGCGCTGCCCGCTCTTGTCGCCGTTCTCGTCGCTCAGGTGCACCTCGACCCGCGTGACGTGCTCGCTGAAGTGCTCCAGCGCCTGCTCGACGATGGCGGTCACTTTCGCGGCCAGGGCCTCGGTGCCATTGATGTGGATGTCGGTGTTCAGTTGGATCTTCATCGATCGTTCCTCTCGGGATATCGGGACGCGCGGGGATCGACGACGAAAGCTCGCAGCCAGCCCCGACGCGAAGGCATGCGCCCGGCTGCGAGAACGTTCATGTCCCGGGTCGGGTGGCGGGAGAAGCAAAGCTGCTCGCCCGCGCGCCATGTCGTCGGCATGCCGCGGCAGCCGCCCCACACCGGTTGCGTCAAACGCGCGGCCGCGTCGCAGGCGCACACAACGATCCAGTCTGGCGGGCTCGCGGGACGACGTCTGTGCGGCATCGCACGCCCGCTCCACTGCTTGTGGCGGACCGAAGCGCAGGCGGCTTGCCGTCTCTCGAGCCTTCTCCGATCGCGCCGAGGACGGGAAAGCGCGCGAAGGCGACGTCTTTGGAGGGCTGGGGCAATCGCGCAGTCGGCCTCTTGTCGTGCCCGGTCCGGTGGGCCCGAACCGTCGTCGGACGGCGACGTTGCGACGGGTTGATCGCCGCTAGCGCCCTGCCCCGACCACGAGCACCGCGTTGGTCCCGCCGAACGCGAACGAATTCGACAGCATCGTGCGGACGTTCACGCCGGTGCGGACGCGGTTCGCAACGTAATCCAGGTCACAGTCCGGATCGCGATCGAGCAGATGCATCGTCGGCAACGCGATGGCCTGCTGCATGGCGAGCAGCGACAGCGCGCATTCGAGCGCAGCCGTCGCGCCGAGCAGATGGCCGTGCATCGCCTTCGTCGCACTGATCGGTATGTCACCCGCAAGCCCGTCGAAGACCGCCTTGATCGCCGCCGTCTCCACGGCATCGTTCGCCTGCGTGCCGGTCCCGTGCGCATTGATCGCGCCGATGTCCGCGGGCGACAGTCGGGCCGACTTCAGCGCCATGCGCATCGCGGACACCTGGCCTTCGACGCTCGGACGCGTGATGTGTCCGTGATCGGTCGTCAGCCCGTAGCCGAGCATCTCGCCGTGGATCGTCGCCCCGCGCGCCACGGCGCGGTCCCAGGGCTCGAGCACGAGCATCGCCGCACCTTCGCCGAGCACCATGCCGCTGCGGTTGCGCGAGAACGGTTTGCAGGAGGTGGCCGCGTCGTCGGGATCGATCGAGGCCAGCGTGTGCATCGCTCCCCAAGCCTTCAACGAACCCAGCGAAAGCGGTGCTTCGCTGCCCCCGGCCATCGCGACGTCCAGGCTGCCGGAAGCGACGCGCAGCCAGGCTTCGCCGATCGCCACGGCCGACGACGAGCATGCCGTCGAATAGGTGAGGTTCGGGCCGCCGAGACCGTGCTCGATGCCGATCCAGGCGGCCGGCGCGTTGTGCATCCCGGCCAGGATCGTGAACGGCTTGATGCGATCCGATCGATCGCCGTACAGCGTCCGGTAGCCGTCGTCCATCGTCAGCGAGCCGCCCATCCCGCAGCCGACGAAGACGCCGATGCGATCGCGATCCGCCGCGAGCAGGTCGATGCCGCTGTCCTGCAACGCCTGCCGCGCCGCGACGACGGCGAACTGGCTGACCCGGTCGAGCATCCGCAGCCTGGGCGGGTCGAAATGCGCAGCCCCGTCGAAACGCACGCGGGCGCCGAGCGGGGCATCGAGCCGGTCGGCCAGCGACGGCTCGTTCATGCGACCGATCGCGGAGCGACCCTCTTTCGCATTCCGGATGTTCTCCGCCGGGTCGCCACCCAGCGGGGAGACCAGACCGAGGCCGGTCACGGCGACGCGCATCGTCACGCGTCCGTCGTCGGCAGGGCTGGCGCAGCGGCGGATCCGTCGGTGGCGTGCTGGCTCGCGACGAGGCCGTCGATGAAGACCACGACATCGCCGACGGTCGTGATCGCCAGCGGCTCCTTCGTCACCTTCACCTTGAACTCGTCCTCGACGGTGAACAGGAGTTCCGCGACGCCCAGCGAATCGATGTTCAGACTCGACAGGGGCGCCTCGGGCGTCAGTGCATCGGCATCCGCCTTGTAGTCGCGCACCAGGATCAGGCGGAGTCGTTCGAAAGTCGTCGGCATTCAGGTGTCCTCGTGCGGGTCGCGGGAAGGTGCGGTCGCCCATCGCGACAGCCCTGCGGTCCCATCGACGGCGGAGCGTACCTTGCCGCCCCAGATCGCACCGGCCGTCAGCAAGCCGGGCCAGCGTCGTGCGACGGTCATCAGCAGCGTCGCGCTGGTCGGTCGCATGGCGGAGTGCGCGAATAGCGACGCGAGTCGCAGGCGCCCACCGAAGTGCCGGCGCCACTCGCTGGCGACGCGGCGGCCCACGTCGCGTTGATCCGCAGGACCGGGCGGGCGGCCGCGGTACACCGGGTCGATCAGATGCGCGCACAGCAGCCACGCCGACTGCAGCGCCATGCTCATGCCTTCCCCGATGATCGGGTGCGCTTCGCCGGCCGCGTTGCCGATGCGGAACGGATCATCGGGTCGTCGCGCCCGGATGCCCGGGTCGAGGGGCCCCGAGGCGAGCCATGGTCCGTCGCGCGATGCGCCGGCCAGCGCTGCGCGGACGCCGCCGCACTCGCGCGCGAGGAAGGTCTCGACCGCATCGCCCGCGTTGCCTCCGGGAACCTGGGCGCGCCACGTTTCGAGGCGATCGCGCCGGACGCAGCAGGCCACCGTCGTGATCCCATGGCCGGCAAGGACCATGCCGCCGTAGCCGCCGTCGAACGACAGCACCGCGAGCCGACCTGCGGGGAGCGCTGCCTGGTGGAAATTGGCCTTGAAGGCGAACAGGTCCGACGGACGACGTCTCGCGCGCGGGCCGGCACGGGACGATGCGAATCCCTCCCATGAACCGTGGGCGTCGATCGCGACCGGTGCGTGCAGCGTCGATCGCGCCAGCGAACCGATCGCGCGAACGGCGAAGTGCCATTCGCCCGGACTGCCGTCGATCGACTCGATCGACCAGGGCTGGAAGACGTGGACGCCGGCACGACGGGCCTGTTCGAGCAGGCTGGTGTCGAGCGTCTCGCGGCCGAGCGCCCTGCCGAAACGATGACCGTCGAACGATGACGTGGGCAGACCGGCCGTGACCGCCCGGTCACCGCGCATCAGCATGACTTCGTGCAAGGCCGGTCCGGCGTCCTGCGCGACGTCGGCGCCGATGCCGAGCGCATCGAGCAGCGGCAGGTTGCTGGCGGCGATGCATTCGCCGCAGACCTTGCGGCGCGGAAAGAGCTGCTTCTCGACCAGTGCGACGTCCCACCCCGCGCGGGCGAGCAGGATGGCCGCCGACGAACCGGCCGGACCCGCCCCCACGACGACCGCATCGAACGCAATCCGCATCAATGGCTCCCGGTCCGGCGGGCGTCGAAGCAGTGGCTGAAGAGTCCGGCGGGGTACTCGTGCAGGTTCCATCCCGCCGTCCTCGACGCCCACGCGACGCTGAGTTCCCGCCCGCGGAAGCCGGCGTGCACGCTGAGGACGGCATCCTCGCGCGTCACGGCGTTGGCCCCGATCAGACCGGTCAGGTGCGCGGCCCCGAGAGCGATCCGCGCCCGTCGCGGCTCGCAGGCGAACACCCGGTTGCCGCGCGTTGCCACGGCATCGAGGATCAGCGCAAGCTCGTCGCCCTCAAAATGATGAAGAAATAGATTGGCAACGATCAGGTCCCACCGCGGCGCGGACGAGGCCTCCGTCGCGGCGGTCGACCAGTCCAGGACGTCGGCCGTCGTGACCGTCGCGCGCCAGCCGGCCCGCGCGTACGCCGCGATCGTCGCTTCGTCGATCAGTGCGATCTGGTCGAGCAGCGTGAGGTCGACGGAGGCGGCGACAGGACCGAGCGTCCGTGCGACCCGCAGCATCAGGGTCCCGTCGCCGGCCCCGAGTTCGAGGACGCGTAGCGGGCCGGGACGCTGCAGGACGTCCGTTGCCCGCAGCGCACGCGCGACGATGGAAACGGTCCGCATGACCCGGTGGACGCGACGCAGGTCGGCGCGGGACCGCATCGCCGTCGGGTCGTCGGCGGCGAGACCGTCGAGCGTTTCAGGCACGACGATCCGCGGCAGGCTCATGCGCGCACGCCGACCGTTCGCGCGCGGTCGATCGCCATCAGCGCACGCTGAGCAGTGCGCCGTGGGCGCTGAACCCCGCGCCGAACGACGACAGCCACCACCAGCCGCCCGGCGCATCGTCCGCCAGCGCCGCCTCGAGGACGAAATAGACGAAGGCGCTCGACAGGTTGCCGTACTCGCGCAGCATCGCCGCGCTGTAGCGGAAGTCTCCGGCGTCGATGCCGAAACGGCGCTCGAGCGCGAGAAGGACGTCCCGTCCCCCCGCATGCATGATCCAGGTGGCGACGTCGGTGGTCTGCAGTCCCGCGCGGTCCAGGACGGTGATCAGCAAGCGGTAGGCATGCTCCGCGGCCAGCGCAGGGACTTCGCGGGTGAGGATGTTGCGCAGCATCCCGTCGCGCTGTTCGAACATCAGGGCCTTCCGCTGTGCAGGGTCCATGATCGACTCGCTGTCGATCCACGCGATGGATCGCGCCGACGGTCCCGCTTCGCGCGACAGGACCGCGGCGCCCGCGCCGTCGCCGAACAGGCAGGCGCTGATCAGGACGCCCGGGTCGTCGTCCAGGTACATCGCCGCGCTGCTGACTTCCACGCAGATCGACAGCACCCGATCGCAAGGCGGCGTAGCGAGCAGCGCACGGCCGAGCTGCAGGTTCGGCAATGCGGCGGCGCATCCCTGGCCGACCAGATCGAACGCCTGGACGTTGCTGCGCAAGCCGAGACGTTCGATCACGTACCCGGAAAGGCCGGGACACAGGTAACCCGTGCAGGTGCTGACGACCACGGCATCGATGTCGTCGGCCGCGATGCCGCTCGTCGCGAGCGCCCGGCGACCCGCGTCGCTGGCGAGCGCGGGAGCGTTGTCCAGGAAACGTCGCGCCAGCGTATTCGGGTCGATCGTGAACACGTCGTCGAGCGTATCGACCGACAGCCGGCGCGCCGCGATGCCGTTGTCGCGCTGCAGGACCGTTCGCGCGATGAGGTGCGCGCGTACCCCGAGACGTCCGAACCATGCAGATCGCTCGAATGCCTCCAGGCATTCCGCCTTCGTGTAGCGAGCCGGTGGAGTGGCAGTGCCGAGGCCGCGCAGGTACATGGGGAGGTTCGCTTTCCGCCAGACTCGATGAATGGAGGAAAAGTACCGCAAATCCGAGCGGCGTTTCATCGATCACCACGACGCCGGCTCGCGATGTATCCGCAAGGTGGTGGCTTGATCAAAGAATCCACAAATCCGGTACATATCGACATTTCAGTAATTACTGAAAGTTCGGTATCATCGGGACATGACTCCTCTTTCCCCCCTCGTCCAGGGCTTCGTCTCGCACTTCGGCGAGATGGGTAGCCGCTGGGGCATCAACCGCACCGTCGGGCAGATCTATGCCCTGATCTTCGTGGCCGTGGAACCCCTCAATGCCGACCAGATCGCCGAGCAACTCGAGTTCTCGCGATCGAACGTCAGCATGGGCCTCAAGGAGCTGCAGTCCTGGCGGCTGGTCCATCTCCGGCACCTGCCCGGCGACCGGCGCGAATACTTCGAGGCACCGACCGACGCCTGGGAGATCTTCAGGACGCTCGCGGAGGAACGCCGCCGGCGGGAGATCGAACCGACGCTGTCGATGCTGCGCAACGCGCTGCTCCAGGCGCCGACCTCCGAGGCCGATCGCGTCGCGCTCGAGCGGATGGAGAGCATGCACGGCCTGATCGAGCTCATGACGACGTGGTTCGACGAGGTCCAGCGCATGGATCAGGAGACGCTCGCGAAGCTGATGAAGCTCGGCCGCGGCGTGCAGACGGTCCTGCAGTTCACCGGTCGCCGCAAGCCGGCGAGCGGGTCGCCTCGAGGTTGACCCCATGGATGCCATCGTCCTGGCCCGGACGCAGTTCGCGGCCAACATCACGTTCCACATTCTGTTTCCCACCATCACGGTCGGGCTTGCATGGAGCCTGCTGTTCTTCCGCTGGAGATGGCTGCGCGGCGCGAGCAGGGACCCGGCCGGCGCCCAGGGCTGGCTCGACGCCTACCGCTTCTTCACCAAGGTCTTCGCGATCACGTTCGCGATGGGCGTCGTGTCGGGCATCACGATGAGCTTCCAGTTCGGGACCAACTGGCCCGGCTTCATGGAAAAGGTGGGCGACATCGCGGGTCCGTTGCTCGGCTACGAGGTGCTGACCGCCTTTTTCCTCGAAGCGGGCTTCCTCGGCATCATGCTGTTCGGGCACGGCCGGGTCAGCGAGAAAGTGCACTTCCTGTCGACGTTCCTGGTCGCGTTCGGCACGACGCTGTCGACCTTCTGGATCCTCGCGCTCAACTCCTGGATGCAGACACCGGCCGGCTACGAGATCGTCGACGGCGTGTTCCGCGCCCGAGACTGGGTCGCGATCGTCTTCAATCCGTCGTTCCCGTATCGACTGACGCACATGTTGCTGGCGTCGACGCTGACCACGGCATTCCTCCTCGCCGGGCTGTCGGCCTGGCAGGTCCTCAAGGGCGTGGGCAAGCGGTCCGCGCCGCGCGTGCTCCGTTACGCGCTCACCGTCGCGGCCATCGCCATCCCGATCCAGATCTTCGTCGGCGACATGCACGGCCTCAACACGCTCGAACATCAGCCGCAGAAGGTCGCGGCCATGGAAGGCGTGTGGGACACGGAGAGCCCGGCACCGTTGCTGCTGTTCGCGATTCCCGATCTCAAGGAACGCAAGAACCATTTCGAGGTGCCGATCCCCTACCTGGGCAGCCTGATCCTCACGCACAGCCTGCACGGCGAGATCAAGGGCATGAACGCGTTCCGCGATCGCCACCCGCCGCCGCTTCCCGTGTTCATGGCGTTTCGCGTGATGGTCGGCATGGGCATGCTGATGCTGATGACCAGCTGGGTCGCGCTGTGGGCGTATCGGCGCGCGCAGTGGCGACCGGAGCGGCTGTCCAGGAAAATCCTGTGGCTGCTGGCCGGCATGACCTTCTCGGGATGGATCGCGACCGTCGCCGGCTGGTGGGTCACGGAGATCGGCCGGCAGCCGTTCATCGTCTACGGTCTCGTGCGGACGTCCGAGGTGGCATCGGCCGTGCCCTCCACGATGATCCTCGCCACCCTGGTCCTGTATCTCGTGCTGTACGCCGCGCTGATCGTCGCGTACGTGGCGGTGCTCAAGTACATGGCCGAGAAGCCCGATGCGGTGATCGAGGACACGCGGCGGGACGAACGCGGCACGCCCGCCGGCGCCAGCATGTCGCCGGTCCTCTCGACGCGCGGCGGCTGATCATGGAGATGATGACCTTCGACACGGCCCTGCCGCTGATCTTCATGGCGCTGATGGGCGTCGCGATGCTGGTCTACGTCGTCAGCGACGGCTACGACCTCGGCGTGGGCATGCTGATGCATCGCGCGACGGCCGAAGAGAAGGACGTGCTGGTCGCGTCGATCGGACCTTACTGGGATGCCAACGAGACGTGGCTCGTCCTCGGCATCGGCATCCTGCTCATCGCATTCCCGAAGGCCAACACGATCGTCTCGGGCGAGCTCTACCTGCCGATCACGTTCATGCTGGTCGGCCTGATCCTGCGGGGTGTCGCCTTCGACTTTCGCGTGAAGGCCCACGACACGCACAAGACGACCTGGGACCGCCTGTTCTTCATCGGCTCGACACTCGCGTCCGTCGCGCAGGGCTGGATGCTCGGCCGGTACATCAGCGGCTTCGGCACGGGTTGGAACTATCCGCTCTTCGCCGCGGCGATCGCCCTGGCGCTCCCCATGGCCTACGTGCTGATGGGTGCGACGTGGCTCGTGATGAAGACCGAAGGGGCGATCCAGGAGAAGGCGATCGGCTGGGCCAAGACCGCCTGGCTGCCGATGGTCGCCGGCATGGTCCTGATCTCGATGGCGACGCCGTGGATCAGCCAGACCGTGCGGGAACGCTGGTTCACGCTGCCCGCGCTGATCGCGTTGATGGCGATCCCGCTGCTGACCGGGATCGCGCTGCTCGCGGTGCGCTACCTGCTCGGTTCGAAGGCGGTCCGCGGCCCGCTGTCGTGGCTTCCGTTCGTGCTGCTGATCCTGGTGTTCCTGCTCGGATTCCTGGGCCTCGCGTACAGCATCTACCCGTATGTCGTGATCGACCAGCTCACGGTCTGGCAGGCAGCCAGCAGCCCCGCGGCATTGAAACTCATCCTCGTCGGCGTGTGCATCTCGGTGCCCGCGATCGTCTGGTACACCGCGTTCTCGTACCGGGTGTTCCGCGGCAAGACGGGCGAGCTCAAGTACGCCTGAGCCCGGCAGCCCGCCGCCGGCGGACCATCCCGGGGACGCGCGGGTCCGCCTCGCGGCGGGCGCGCCGGATCGGCCGCCGAAGCGGTGAGGGCCTCGAACCCGGACAGCACGTCGGACAGTTCCTCGTCGATCCGTCCCTGGTGCAGTCGCTGGAAACGATCCTGGAGCGTGACGAGCATCTTGTCGATGTTGCGGTCCGCGCGATCCATGGCCGCCAGCCTGCTCGCGTTCTCGCTCGCGAGCGACTCGGCGCACGCGCGAAAGAGGGAGACGAACAGGTACTCCCGCATCAGCGCGCGTCGGGTCGTGGCGCGACTTCCCAGCACTTCGGGCAGGAGCGCGGTCGGCCAGGGCCGATCCGCCAGCGCGCGCCGCCACACGTCGTCCAGCGGCGGCAGCCGCTGTCCGACCGGGCCGAACGCCGCGCCCGACGTCGTACGGTTGTAGAAGAGGTGAAGCTCCGTGACCGCGCCGGCCGGCTCGACGCTGCGCGATGCCTCGACGACGGTGACGAGGATCTCTCCCACCAGGCCGGCGATCGCCTCGACGGAGCCCGGTACCGGGAAGGCGCCAAGCAGCGCGAGGCGGGTGTCGGCCAGGCTCGCGCGGACCCGCTCGCCGACGGCCCACACCTCGACGGCCGCCAGCAGTGGCGGCAGCGAGGCGCACGCACGGTCGACCACGAGATCGTTGAAGCGCCCGACCAGCCCCTGGTCCGACCCGAAGACGATGGCGCGCACCGCGACCCCGTGGCCGGCTCGATGCGGCGCGCTCGCAGGCGACCGCGCATCGTCCTCGCGGAAGCAGGCGCCGAGGCGGAGCTCGATGCTGTCCGCATAGCCGCCCAGCGCGGCCACGGAACGCTCGTACTGCCCGATCGCGGCGGCGGCCTGCGCCTTCATCGCGCGGACGACCGACTGCAGGTCGCCGGCGCTGGCGATCTTGTGCCGGAGGCGTTCGGGGCTGTCCGCCATCGTTATCCGTACGCGGCCGGCCGGGAGCGTCCCGCGATCGAACAGGCCGCATCGCTGTGCGCAGCGCGGTGTAGACCAATCTCCGGCGCGCCAACTGCGGCTGGCACGCAACCCGTCACGCCCCGCCCTCCCCGGTCCCGCCGCCATCCGCGTCGGTGGCCGGAGCGTCCTGCACGAAGGGGGGCGAGCGCCACGCGTGCGAGATCCACGATCGTCGCCCTGTCGGCGTCGTCGAGCCTGGCAGCGCTCAACAGGCGCTTCACGAGCTCGGCGGGGATCGACCTGGTCGCGGCCTGGCGGACGGCCGCTTCGTCGGCCATGCGCGCGAGCGGCACTGGCGCGCGAACGTCTCGAGCTCCTCGAACTGCGCGTAGGCCAGCTTGAGATCGCCGGCCACGGCACGGAATGCAGCGAGCTGCGCCGTGCCGCCGACGCGCGAGACGGACTTCCCGACATCCACCGCCGGCAGCACGCCGAGCTGGAAAAGGCTCGGCGACAGATCGATCTGCCCATCGGTGATCGAGATCAGGTTGGTCGGGATGCAGGCCGAGATGTCCTGGGCCTCCGTCTCCATGATCGGGAGCGCTGTCGCGCCAGTTCCCTGCGTTTCATCGTCAGGTACTCCTCGCGGTCCAGTTCGTGAAGCTGACGCGGATAGCGCTCGGTGTTCGTGATCCAGTCGCGGATGCGCTTTTCCGGCTGTTCCGCCGAAGGTGACGCCAGCGCGCCGAGGAAGGCATCGATCGCCAGGTAGTAGCGCATCGCGTTGCGCTCGATCACCCCGCGCAAGTCGCCCACGTACACCGGCGTGCCGTCGCCCTTGCGCTCGACGATGCTGAATCCGATCTTGTCCCGACCGAGCGTGGCGAGGTAACCCTGCATGGCGATCCGCGCCGCCATCCCGTAGCTGTACGAGTAGGACATGTGGATGAAGCTGGAGCCGGCGTCGATCGGCGTAGCTTCCAGGACGATGCGATAGTCCTTCGTGCCGAACGGGCCGGCATCGGCGCTCAACAGCACCTGCAGATAGTCGTTCGTACTCGTCCCGACCCGGTAGTTGAAGTCGACCTTGACGGCGTCCTCGAGGGGCTGGTCGAACTTGCGACCCACGGCCAGCGTGAGCGTATTCGTCGCGCCCGTGCTGCGCCAGGTGCAGCCCTTGACGTTCAGATGCAGGATCAGGATGTCGCACCAGTGGCCCATGCCTTGCAATGCGGGCCCGACCACCTTGTAAGGCTGCGCCGCGATCGCGTACACATCGCCCTTGAGATTGCCGGATGCTTCCGTCGACACCAGGACCAGCGGGCGCTCGAAGGCGTTGTTGCTCAGCTGAGCGCCCAGCGCGGACAGCCGCGCCTGCAGTGCGGCAGCATCCTGTGCTGCAGCCGTGCCGGCACCCAGAAGTACGAGAACGGCGAACGCCAGCGCACCTCCAAGTGTCCTCGACCGAACCGGCCATTCCGAGCGCAAGGGAATCTGTCTCATGTTCGTCTTCCTCTGCGTGCACCCAAGACCACCGAGATCATAAAACGTTTGGCCCCGCGTACGTAGGGTAGGGTGGGCTGCACTCACGTAGAACGAAGTGACAGAAACACCGCGACGGGTGGATGACGACACGCGCCGATCTGCAGCAATCGTTCTTCTGCAACTTGACGAACGGCTTGACGTACTGCGCCGGTAGCAGCTTTACGTCGTCGTGCAATCGCAGAGCTGCATTTCCTTGCCGGCACACGGTCATCGACTTGAGAAGCACCGCGCGATGATCACCAACTTGGCTGCGGGCTCAACCGCCGCGCCTGCGACTCGGCGCGTCCGCGTTCCATAGCCCGACGGTGTGGCGCCGGAGCAATCAACGCCGCGGGGAACTCGTGTAATGGTGCAACCAGTTCGAATGCGACTGCGTCGCCCTACGCAGACGACTGCTGCGCGATGCGCTTTTCGAAGCACGTAATTAAGCGAGCCGTCGAACGTTCGGGTGAGTGGAGGCCCCGATCCGCGGTCCGTTTCACGACGCTCGGAAGGAAGTTCCCACCCGGCTCCTACACGGGGGTCGCCATTGCGGTGATACTCGAATCGCGCAAGCCGCTTCAACACCCAACATCGCGTGGTGCCCTGCAACGTAACCGGCGACACCGCCGATGCCTCAGGACGCAAGCCCGCGTTCGCAGGGTACCAACTTGAGGTGCGAGTTGGCTGGCGCCGCTGGTGAATATCGATTGATCCATTTGGCCAGTCCTTCTGCCGTCAACGGCTTGGCGAAGTGGTACCCCTGCAGCTGATCGCAATGGGCGTCCTTCAAGGCCAGCGAGACCTCTTCTGTCTCTACGCCTTCCGCGATGACGGTCAATCCGATGGCATGCCCCAGGCCGATGATCGCGCGCGTGATCGCCAAATCGGCCGGCGGTTTCAAGTCCCAAGTGCAACAGATGGTTGTGAGGCGATCTTGTTAGCCATGCAATCGTCGATGAGGACCTTGGCCGGCGTCTGCCAGCCGAGGGTCTTGCGCGGCCGGCTGTTTAGTTCCCAAGCGATCGCATCGAGCTCGCGCTGCGAGTAACCGCTCAGGTCCGTACCCTTCGGTAGGTACTGTCGGATCAAGCCATTGGTGTTCTCGTTGATGCCGCGCTGCCACGGGCTGTGC
>Ga0123337_10003842_pt1 | contig 15644 bp, 11 predicted proteins | sample frozenSSSSmetaG_FD_89792 | JGI IMG/M metagenome (GOLD analysis project Ga0123337, IMG submission 89792) | Glacier valley bacterial and archeal communities from Borup Fiord, Nunavut, Canada, to study Microbial Dark Matter (Phase II) -... | ecosystem: Environmental > Aquatic > Freshwater > Ice >... | reverse complement strand
TCGGCGATTTGAACTGCCCGTAGGTTAGACGCTGTGTCGGAGAAGGCGCATTATACGTTTTCCAGGCGTCGCTGTCCGCGTAGCTCATCTCGAACCGCAGATAGTTTTCGTCCGTATGCCCGCCCGCCAGCGCTTTGGAAAGCGGCGCATTTTCCTTTGCCAACAATTTTCCATCGGAGGATTTGAGATCGCCGAAAGCGTTCCAGAAGCCGTAGTTTCGGTATGTGAGCCGCTTCTTTGCGACCGCTTCCCACAGATACCCGCCGGGTGACTTCGCAACGTCCGGCATTCCAAGCAGATCGACCGGTGTGCCGTTCGTCGCGCCCTCGAAATCGTAATCGCGCCCGCGTCCGCTGTAGTTGAAGGGCACATTTCGGATCGTGTACTCGTTCGCCATATCTGACGTCGACCAGTTCCAGCCATCCGCAGAGACCTCTGCGCTGCAGTAGAAATTGTCCAGCAGCACGAATCGCTCGGCGAGCGCGTGCAGGTTGGGCGTAACATCACGCCCGAAAAGCGTCAGTTTCGGATCGCCATTGCCCTTCGGCAGATCGCCGAGCACCTGATCGTAAGTGCGGTTCTCTTTGATGACATAGAAGACATGCTTGATGCCGGTTTTCGGGAGCGCCTGCGCACTGATTGCGTGGTTCGCCTGATCGACGAGCCCGGTTAATCCCGGCAGATCCTCTGCAGCTGGAACGGGCAGCATCGCGACCGTGCCTTCGATGATGTCCTCGATATAGGTTCCCCACGCGCCTGCCAGTCCCGCTTTCGTGCCGTTCGGGTTGCGGGTGCGGACCCCTTTCGCATTTGCGACGAACAGCCGTTTGCCGTCCGAGCTGACGACGGCGGCGGTCGGGTACCAGCCCGTCGGGATCAGTCCTTCAGGCGCGTTCTTGCCGTGTTCGACATCGACGACCGCGACCGCATTCGTGTCGCCGAGCGTCACATAAAGGTGTGTTCCGTCGGGGCTGAGCGCCAGTCCGGTCGGCGTGATGCCAGGCAGTTTCGATCTGCCGCGCAGTTCGATTGTGCGCAGAACTTTGTCGGAAGTTGTGTCGATGACGGAAACGGTGTCGCTGCTGGCGTTCGCGACATAGAGGCGGCTCTGGTCTTTATTCAGCAGCAGCGCCATCGGATGATCGCCGGTTTTGATTTGGCGCAGTGTTCTGGAATCTGCCGGAATGCTGACATCGAGTACGATGACGACACCATCGCGTTCGCTCGTCACATAGACTTTTTTGTCCGTGTTCGCGCCCTGTGTGATCGCGGCGATGGCGTAGGGAAACCCTGCGGTTTTTGCGCGGCACAGCACACGGTTCGCGGCGATATCGATCACGCTCACTGATCCGCGCTGCTGCGTGTAGTCGCTCGTCTCGTTGTCGGCGGCATAGAGCAGTTTACCTGTGCTATTGAGCGCGATTCCGGCGATGAAATTGGGCTGCGCGTTTTTTGCCTCAGGCGGGAGACCGGATGGGATGTCGAGCGATTTGCCGGTGTCGGAAAGTATGCCATCCGCGCTGACCTGCAGCATCGAAACCTTATCTTCCGGTCCGCGAGAAGCATAAAGCATTGCCCTGCCGTCAGACGCTGCGCCGAACGCCAGACCGACATAGAGCGAGGGTTTTTCTGCTGTCCGGCTTGAACTCTCATTAAAAGAAAGCTGGGAGATCAGATGCCCGTCCTCTGCGCTGAGCAGCGAAATATATTGACGCGCCCCGGTATTTGTGACGGCAATGAATCGTCCATCCGGGCTGAGCGCGAGGTTGACCGGAAAACTGCCGACTTCAGTCTGCATACCCTGCGGCACAATGTGCCCGCCAGTCGGAAGCGGATTCGGATCGGGCTGCTGTCCGTGATGTCCGCCATAAGCAGCGATTCCGCCAACCAACAGTACGGCAGTTCCTATCACCGCCGCACCGAGCGCCGCTGTTCGTCCGTTAAAGCAATCCTGTCTCGATCTGATTTGCCGCCATGCACAGCTCATCTGAATTCGCTCCTGATTACGTCCTGAATGATTCGCACAACGTTTGCACCGAATTAAAACCCGGATATAGATAGGGGTCCGCCGAGCGTTCTTCTAACGAGGCATTTGTCCCTTGCTGCTATTTCAGAATACCTGCTAAAGCTGTTGGACTGCTGCTCTTTAACACAATTTTAATCCGGCTTCGACCGACAGCTCATAGAATGTTGGAATTAGACAAAGACTGATGGCACGGCATACGACATAGGGTATAGTTTTGCTAGGATTTGCATTTGCCATTGGCATTGCGTCCCAAGCTCGCTCGGCTGTAGCCAGACACGGGTTGCAACCCGGGGGCAGATTCGAGTTGATACGAGATTTTTTGAGGAAAATGAACTATGGCACGAGTGCGTAAAGCGGTAATTACGGCCGCTGGGCGCGGGACGCGAATGTACCCTGCGACGACTACGATCCAGAAAGAGATGCTGCCGGTCATGGATCGCGACGGGGTCTGCAAACCCTCGATTCAGGTGATCATCGAAGAGGCGCTCGAAAGCGGAATCGAGGAGGTCTGCCTCGTCGTGAACCCACACAACCGCCGTCAGATCGAACAGCATTTCGCGCCGCTGACAGCGGAGGAACTACGGCTGTTCAAAGGCAAAGACTGGGCGCTGCTCCAGTCTGCACGTGTCCAGCAGATCGCGGCGCGGCTCACGTTCGTCGTGCAGGAGATGCCCGAAGGCTATGGTCACGCTGTATGGCAGGCGCGCGAGTTCGTTGGCGACGAACCGTTCCTGCTGATGCTCGGCGATCACATCTATACGAGCATCTCGGACGCTCGCTGCGCTCGCCAGGTGATCGACATCTACACGCAGTACGGCGCAACCGTCTCCGCCGTGCAGCAGACGCCCTCGGAACTGCTGCACCTTTTCGGCACCGTTTGCGGCAGACGGACCGCCGAACGCCCTCCGACCTACGAAGTGGACGCGATCTATGAGAAGCCGAGCGTCGAGTATGCCGAAGCGCACCTGCAGCAGCCGGGTCTGCTGCACGGTATGTACCTCTGTTTTTTCGGAATGCAGGTGATGACAGCGGGCATTTTCGACTGCCTGAAGTATGCAATCGACAACGACCTGCGTGAGAAGGGCGAGTTTCAATTCACCAGCGCGCAGGAACGGCTGCGGGCATCGGGTGAACGCTATCTCGCGTTCGAGGCGACGGGAGATCGGCACGACATCGGGATTCCGTTCGGCTATGCACAGACCCAGGCGGCGCTCGCGCTCAACTCGATCTACCGCGACGAGATGCTCGCCTCGCTCGTGCGTGCTCTCGCTGTCCCGCAAAAAGCGGTTCCCGAAGCCTTTCGAGCCTGACGAAGCATTTGAACAACTCTTTCATTAGAGGGAAAATTAGCGGAAAAAATCAGAGGAAAATTGGTGCGATGCTCACGATCCGGGCGGCTCACTGGCCGCAAGATGAAGCTGTTCTTTCTGCCCTCGATACGTCATTCGTCACAAGACTCATCTACAAGCCTGTTCGCGACGAGTTTTCGTTTGCACTGATACAGAAGACAGTAGACCCGCCGCTGCGAAAACGTTACGAACTCCCGTTCGCTGATCCGCTCGAACGCCACAGTTGGGACTATACCGCGATCGCCGAAGAGAATGGCGAACTGGCAGGCTTTGCCGCCGCTCAATACGCCGCATGGAACCGACGGGCGATCATCTGGCATTTGTATGTTGTGCCAGCCGCGAGACAAAAGGGCGTAGGTACGAAATTGCTCTCTACGCTCGACACCTATGCCGGGTCGGTGGGCGCGCGCTGCTTGTGGCTGGAAACGCAGAATGTCAACTATCCGGCGATCCAGTTCTATCGACGATCAGGCTTTCAGTTCTGCGGGTTCGACGAAAGCCTTTACGATCCAGAGAGTTCAGCCGATCAGGAAGTCGCGCTGTTTTTCGTCCGTCCAATTGCTCCTCGTGCCAGGTGAGGTCCACTTGAACTTCTGTTGTGAACTAAATTCCCTCATTAGGAGTATCGTGTCCGAAGGACACTCAGCCGCAGGCTCGCAGCGACGGACTTCAGTCCATTGGAGACTCCGGTATCAGTCCGCGCAGGCGAACTTCGCATCTCCAGATGGGGACTTCAGTCCCCTGTCTTTACGCGGACTTCGCAATTCCAGACTGGGACTTCAGTCCCGTGTGCACACGGACTTCAGACCGGGAACCGCAGCCCTATGTATTTCAGTCTCTAATTGAGCGAAAATGGACAGGGATGCGATAAGGGGTCTTGACACCATGCACCCCGGTAGAGGAAAATAACCCCATGACTAAAGCACCCTTACTTGAAGTGACCGACAACGAACGCGCGATCCTTGTCTCCGTCGAGCCTGATCTGACGATGCGCCCGTACGCGATCGAAGAGTTGACCGCGCTCACCGAGACAGCCGGAGCCGAAGTCGTCGGCGAATTCTATCAGAAACGCGACCGTCCCGATGCCCGCTACTATATCGGCTCGGGCAAAACGCAGGAGCTGCAGGCAGGCGTCGAGGACGCCAAAGCAAATCTCGTGATCGTCGACAGCGAACTCTCGCCCGCGCAGGCGCGCAACCTTGAAGAAGCGGTCAAATGCCGCGTGATCGACCGCACACAGCTAATTCTGGACATTTTTGCACAGCGCGCTCAGACCCGGGAAGGTAAATTACAGGTCTCGCTCGCGCAGCTGACCTATCTCCTGCCGCGACTCGGGAACCTCTACACCAAGTTCGAACGTCAGCAGGGCGGTATCGGCGTACGCGGCGGCGCAGGTGAAACGAAACTCGAAACCGACCGTCGTAAAGTTCGTGACACGATCCGTGATCTTGAAGGGCAGCTCGCGGAGGTTCGCAGCACCCGTACCCAGCAGCGTGTCCAGAGGCGCAGACTCCCGTTTCCGACGGCGGCGCTCGTGGGCTATACCAGCGCGGGCAAATCGACACTGCTCAACACTCTCTCCGGCAGCGAAGTTTTTGCGGACCCGAAACTTTTCGCGACGCTCGACCCGACCACGCGCCGCGTCGTGCTTCCCGACGGCTGGGCGATCCTGCTGACCGACACCGTAGGATTCATTCGAAACCTGCCAACCGACCTCGTCGCCGCATTCCGCGCCACACTCGAGGAGACGATCGAGGCGGACTTCCTGATCCACGTCGTCGATGTCAGCCATCCGTATCGAGCCGTGCAGATGGACGCCGTACAGGAAGTGCTCGAAGGGCTGGGCGCGGCGGACAAGCCGACGGTCACCGTGTTCAACAAATCCGACCTGATCAAAGACCAGTCCGTGCTGCGGGAACTGGTGGCTGACACCGAAAACTCAGTTTATATTTCGGCACAGAATCGCGATGGGATGCCGCAGTTGATCGACGCGATCGTCGGCACACTCGACCAACTGCTCGTCTTCGTGCATCTGCGAATCCCATATGATCGCAGCGACCTTGTGGCGCAGTGTTACGAATACGGGCGCGTGATCAAAGCAGATTACAAAGAGGACGGCATTCATGTCGAGGCGCGTATCACGCACTATCTGGTCGGGCACGTTGCCGAGTTTCGTGTGTGAGGCAAAACCGTTTCCAAAATCCAAATCGAGGATATAAATCAGGATGACAGCGTACAAAGCATTGGTTGTAGGCGCGGGCGGCATGGGCAAGGGGTGGGGCAAAAACCTCAAAGAGCATTCTGATGTAGAGACCGTCGCCTGGGTGGATATTCGCCCTGAGGCGGCAGCGGCAGCCGCAGACGAATTGGGATTTTCGGGAATATATACCGGTGACGATCTCGGCAAAGCGATCGCGGAAACGAAGCCAGATTTCGTCGTCGATGTGACGATTCCCGAAGCGCACCACGGCGTCACTTTGCAGGCGCTGGAGGCGGGAATTCCCGTGCTTGGCGAGAAGCCGATGGCGTCTTCGATGCAGGAAGCGCGCGAAATGGTCGCCGCTTCCGAGAAGGCGAACAAGCTCTATATGGTCAGTCAGAGCCGCCGCTACGACTCACGCCTTCATGCCTATCGTGACCTGATTCTGCAGCACATCGGAACGCCGGGCATCCTGAAATCAGATTTCTTTATCGGCGCGCACTTCGGCGGATTTCGCGACGAAATGGCGCACGTGCTGGTGCTGGATATGGCGATTCACACTTTCGACGCCGCCCGCTTCCTGAGTGGCGCGGACCCGGTTTCGGTCTACTGCGAAGAGTATAATCCCGCCTGGAGCTGGTACAAAGGAGCCGCCTCCGCAAACGCGCTTTTCGAGATGTCGGGCGGTCTGCGCTACACCTACTCCGGCTCGTGGTGCGCGGAGGGCAAACCGACATCATGGGAAGGTGACTGGCGCGCGGTCGGCGCGAAAGGAACCGCGCTCTGGGACGGGCACGGCGCACCGACTGCCGACGCGGTCGTCTCTTCGGGCGAGTTCCATTCCAAAACTGAAGGTTTTATCGCGACCGTCGGCGAGGCACCGGGCGGGATAGCCGGTTCGCTCCGCGATTTTCTGAACGCGCTGCAGACCGGCGCGACCCCGATGGGCGAGTGCCACGACAATATCAAGAGCCTCGCGATGGTTTTCGGAGCGATCGAGTCCGCGCAGACCGGGCAGCGCGTCCCGATTTCCGTCTGAAATCGGTACGAAAAGCTTCCAGGGTTGTAACTCTTCACCCATCGTATCCGTCAGCAGGTAAAAGTCGATGGGAATGTATTTTCTCTCCCCCTTACGAAGGAGGAGGCTGAGGGATGGTTTCTCCTCCTTACGAAGAAGGGAATCAGGCAGGTGGCCAGTTACCTCTGATTGAAGTTTGTTTTACAGCCTCGCGAAAGGAATCGTAAACCCCGCATGATGCGATGGATGCTGCTGTTTGTGCCGATCAGTATCGTGATGTACTTCATGAAAGCGCCGCCGATCTGGATGTTCGTCGTCTCCTGTCTGGCGATCGTGCCGCTTGCCGGACTGATGGGGACGGCGACCGAAGAGCTCGCCAAATACCAGGGCGCCTCGATCGGCGGACTGCTCAACGCCACTTTCGGCAACGCAACCGAACTGATCATCTGTATCGTCGCTCTTCAAAAGAACGAGCTGGCGATCGTGAAAGCCTCCCTGATCGGTTCGATTATCGGCAACATTCTGCTCGTGCTCGGTCTGTCCATCCTGCTAGGTGGCATCAAGCATAAGGTTCAGAAATTCAATATCACCGTTGCGCAGTCTCATGCCACGATGCTGGCGATGGCAGCGGTCGCGCTGCTGATCCCCGCGCTGTTCGTGCGGAGTGTGCCAGGACTCAAGGAGACGGCGGCAAACCCACAGATTCTCGAGCTAAGCATCGGCGTTGCAATCGTGATGATCGTCCTCTACATCGGCAGTCTTGTCTTCTCGCTCTATACCCATGAGAGGCTGTTCAAGGCGGCGGAAGACTGCCCTGAAGACCCGCCCTCCTGGTCCCAGCGCAACGCGATACTCGTCCTGATTGCGGCGACGATCGCGATCGCATTCGAGTCGGAGCTGCTGGTAGGGGGCATCGAGCCGGTCGTCACGAGCTGGCATCTGAGCAAACTGTTCGTCGGTATCATCATCGTTCCGATCATCGGCAACGCGGCGGAACACAGCACCGCCGTGCTAATGGCGATGCGGAATAAGATGGATATCAGCCTCAATATCGCTGTCTCGTCGTGCACGCAGATCGCGATGTTCGTCGTGCCGGTGTGTATTTTCATCAGTCTGATTGTCGGGCATCCGCTGACGGTGCTGTTCAGCAACTTCGAGCTGATCGCAGTCAGCGCGGCCGTATTCATCGCGATTTTGATCTCATGGGATGGGCAGAGTCAGTGGCTGGAGGGCGCACAATTGCTCGCGACGTATGTGATCGTCGCGCTCGCTTTCTACTTTATAGCCGGGTGAAATAGCGATCCGTCTGGCATTCTACCGAGCGGCATCGAGCCCTCATCCCAACCCTTCCCCCTCCCAAAGGCGGCACGTCCTGTTTCGAGAGGCGACACGTTCCGCTGCGCGTCGAACGTATTTCGCCAGGGAGAAGGGCAAGTGCAGTGATATCCTTCCTTCTCCCCTCTCCCTGATGAGGTACGAAATAGAACGGAACACATTCAAAGCGAAGCAGAATGTGTTTCCTCTGGGAGGGGGCGGGGGTGAGGGCTCGCAGTCCGCGAAGGCGGACTGCGCGTTTCCAGACTGGGACTTCAGTCCCGTGTCAGAACTAAGCTAGCGCTGCTTGTATTCTCTCCCCCTCCTTGCGAAGGAGGGGGCGGGGGGTGGTTAGCCGTTCTCAGTCCCCTGTCAGCGAGCGATTTCAGACTTCGTTGGGCAAAATATGGACAAATGAAGTGATCGAAAACAAACTCTTCGATTTCAGCGATCCGGCAGTTCGCGCCCTGTATCCGCCGCTCCCGCGAGACTTCTATTTGCAGGACACGCTTGCGGCGGCGCGCGCGCTGCTCAACTGCCTGCTGATCTACGACAGTCCCGCAGGGACTCTGGTCGGGCGCATTACGGAGACGGAAGGCTACACGCGCGATGATCCCGCCTGCCATGCCTATCGGGGAGAAACCGTTCGCAATGCCGCGATGTTCGGACCGCCCGGACATGCGTACATCTATCTCAGCTATGGCATTCATTATTGTTTCAATGCGGTAACCGCACCCGCTGGAACCGCCGAAGCCGTCCTGATACGCGCCCTCGAACCGCTCGCTGGAATGGAACTAATGCGATCGAATCGCGGTCTACCAGAGACAGCCGAGCAAACCTCGACCGAATTGACACAGCTTCAGCCGGCCCGCATACGGCTTACCCGGGGACTGTTTTTGTGTGGCGGTCCCGGTAAACTCTGCCGAGCCTACGGGCTGGATCGCACACTCGATGGCGACGATCTGACGAATGCCGGTCGCTTCTGGATCGCGAAACCGCCTCTTGAACTCAGAATTGCCGCTCCATATCCCGAACAGATCGTCGCGACCACCCGAATCGGAATTACCCGGGGCGCGGAACTTCCCTGGCGCTACTATCTGCGCGGCGAAACATACATTTCGCGCAAGTGACATTCTGTGAGTGCAGATAAAAAATGGTGGATGGCTTATTTCTCTAAGGTTAGGAGGGCGCAGCAAGCAGCGCCCCTGCCAATGCCCACGGCATCACGCTTTTGCTGTCCGCAAATCTGCCGCTTTGAAGTAAGTCCAACAGAAATAGGTCGATCAGTCTAGCCGCCGCTGCCGTTTCGCAGCCGAGACACGAACACCATGAATCAACTCCTCGTACAGCCGCCGCTCTGGTTCGCCTTCGCGCTTTCCGCCGCATTCGCAGTCGTCACATGGCAGATGCGCTGGCTGACCCGCAGCGGCGCAGTCTCGACTCTAATTGTAGGGGGTCTCATTTATGGTCTCGGCGGCTGGCTCGCGGCAGCGCCACTGCTCGTTTTTTTCATCTCCTCCTCACTCCTGTCCAAAATCGGGAAAGTGAGCAGGGCAGCACAGGGAATTATAGAGGAGAAGGGCAGTACACGGGACGCGGCACAGGTCTGGGCGAACGGCGGGATTGCCGTGGCGCTCGTCGTTTCCAGGCGACTGCTCGCCGACCACATGCCGCTGTATCAGCTCGATCTGCTTCCCCTCCTCTATCTGGCAGTCCTTGCAACCGTGAATGCCGACACCTGGGCAACGGAACTCGGGCGTCTTTCTGGCGTCGCACCTCGCTCGCTGCGCGACTGGAAACCTGCGCTGCCAGGGACATCCGGCGCGATCTCCCTGCCCGGTACGCTCGCTTCACTTGCTGGCGCACTCATCATTCCGCTCTCCGTCTATCGCTTCTGGAGCCTCGACCTCGCGCAGTTCGTCTGCATTGCCTGGGCTGGCTTTCTCGGCTGCTTTATCGACAGCCTTCTCGGTGCAGGCATCCAGGCAATGTATCGCGACCCGGCTACCGGCGCTCCGACGGAGCGTGCTGCCAGCAGCGGCAAACCCATGCTGCGCCAGCGTGGAATTCGCTGGATCAACAACGATGCCGTCAATTTCCTCGCCAGCCTCGGCGGGGTCGCCTGCGCCTACGTACTGCTTCGCTACGCCGCCCAAATGGTATTTTGAGCGCGTCGGGCTGACCCTAACCCCGCATCCTTCCCAATTTATTATCAATCAAGTTCGCGAAGCTGCCAATGGACTGAAGACCATCGCTGCAGGCGCTGCGCCCCCCGGGTTGAAACCCCAATCCGGCTGGCAACTTTGTTTGACCCAGGGTTGAAACCCCGGTCTATCTGGCTAAAGCCCAGCGTCCTTCGGACACAAATGCCGATGAAAAGCGTAAACGTTAACGGTGCGTGTATTCTCCCCCTCCTTTGCTTTTGTTCAAGGAGGGGGCTGGGGGGTGGTGCATGAGCTTCCTTTGCTTTTGTTCAAGAGGGGGCTGGGGGGTGGTGCATTCGCGTCTGAAATTCGTTCGCTTTTGCCAGATGGCCGCTTTCAGTACCCGGTTCAGTACCCGGCAAAATAGCTATTTGCGTACGGTGAATAGTTACGTCTCAGAACTGCTTTGATAATTTTTGCTGTCCATTTCGATAATTACTTCATATCAGTGAACATTTCATGCCCCTGTACGTATGTTATAAGTATGACCACGCCAGGCAAGCCTACAACCGAACAGACAGATGCTGAATCAGCCGTCCTCTGGCTGGAAGCCGCATTGCCGCGAATTATGCGCCGTCTGATGGATGCGGACGATCTCGATATGCCGCTGCTCCAGCTTCCGCTGGCGCAGATGCGGCTGGCGCAGGCGCTTTATCCACAAAGCGAATCGCCGACTCAGCCGCAGCTAAACCAGATGAGCATTGATAAAACCAATAGAATTTATGAAAATGAACCGGAACTGATCGGGCAGACGATGAGTCGTCTCAGTGAACGACTCGGAGTGCGCCACAATGCGCTCACGCAGGCAGCAGACCGGCTCGTCAATCATAGATTGGCCGAACGCCACAGCGATCCTATCGATCGGCGTATCGTGCGCCTGCGTCTGACAAATCTCGGCATGGAATGGGTGTGTGCCCGTCGCGCACGCCGTCATGCGCATCTTCTGCGGCTCTGGTCGCTGCTCGACAGCGAGGAACGCAGCTCTTTTCTACGTTCGGTACGCGTTCTGGAATCTGCTGCCGATCGGCTCGGATCTTCCACTGCCGAAGACAAAGCAACCGACAAAACGATTGAAGCTACGACTGGGATGCCGACCGAACTCGATACGCAGACGGTTGAAGAGATACTGTCGCGCTTCACTGCGGGCACAGAACAGGGTGGAAGATAGTCGACTTTCCGGAGGAAAGAGGGCGCAGCAAGCAGCGCCCCTGCAAATGCTCGCGACATAATTCTTCGATAGTCCCTGAGCGTCTGGCACTGACCAGGGATAGAGACCGCCGCTCACAACGACTTGCTCTATACCCATATATGAAATTATGTTCGCATGTTCGCGTTGGACAATAGTTTGTCAGCGGACAGGGACAGACAAGAGAAGGCAATAAGGAACCGTAAAATATGGCAACCGCACAAGTGACCGCGACGGCGCTCAAGCGCCGGACGCGGCGCAGAACCGCACCGCTGCCGATCCTGATCGCAATGGCGGTCGTGGGCGTTGGCGGCTGGACATGGTGGAGCAAAACCCATCCGCACGAAGACCCGAACGCGAGTCTGCTGACCGCTCCCGTAACACGCGGTGATCTGGTCGAGAGCGTCTCCGCCACCGGCAGCGTCACCGCACAGACGGGCGCACAGGTCAAGATCGGCTCGCAGATCACGGGTACGATCAAGCATCTGTATGCCGATGTCGGCACCTATGTCAAAGCGAATCAGGTCATCGCCGAACTCGACCTTCCCGACCTGCAGGCACAATTGGCGCAGTCACAGGCCAGTCTCGCTGCGGCGCGTACGCGCCTGGAGCAACAGCAGTCCGGCGTCGGTATGCAGCGCAATCAGTCGAGTGGAGCGGTCACTCAGGCGGAAGCCGAGGTCCGCAGCGCTCAGGCGCGTCTCGATTCGTCGCTGGCAGCCGCGCGGCTGCAGGGCGCACAGACGCCGACCGATATACAGCGCGCTCAAAATGCAGTCGGGGTCGCGCAGGCGTCTCTGTCGACCGCAAAGTCCAACCTCAATCAGGTGCAGGCGAGCGCGAATCTGCAGGTCGCCACTTCGCAGGAGCAGTTGAACCAGGCTCTCGCCAACGCGAAGAACTCGTCGGTCAACCTCGAAAGGCAGCAGAAGCTGCTCGACAAAGGCTTCGTCGCCGCCAGCACTGTTGACACCGCGACCGCGCAAAACGACGTCTTTCAGTCTCAGGTGAACTCCGCGCGACAGAACATTCTGCTGACCAAGGAGAAGATCGCAGCGGATCTGCAGTCGGCAAAAGACGGCGTGGCGCAGGCGGAGCAGAACCTCGCCGCTTCCAAGTCAGCGCTGACAGCCGCAAAAGCAGGCACCTACCAGGATGCCTCGAAGCAGGCGGATGTGCAGAGTGCGCGGGCGCTGCTGAATCAGTCGAAATCCACTCTCGTCGTCGCACGCGGCAATACCACGCAGGATTTGCTGAAGACGCAGGATGTGCAGCAGGCGAAGGAAGCGGTCAATGTCGCGCAGGCGCAGGTCGATTATTACCGCGCGCAGCTCGCCAAGACGCTGATACGTTCGCCTATCTCTGGCACGGTTCTGCAGCTCGCCTCACAGCAGGGTGAAACGCTCGCGGCCGGTCTCTCCGCCCCGACTCTGATCATTGTTGCCGACCTGAAACGGCTGCAGGTCGATGTCTATGTCGATGAAACCGACATCGGCAAAATCAAGGTCGGGCAGGATGCTTCCGTCACCGTTGATGCCTTCCCGAAACGCCCTTTCCTCGGCAAAGTGATGAAGGTCGCTTCGGGTTCGACGATCCAGCAGGGCGTCATCACCTATGACGTGACCGTTGCGATCGGGGACAAACAGCATCAACTGAAGCCGGACATGACGGCGAGCGTGACGATCCAGACCGGTAAACGCACCGGGGTGCTGCTCGTGCCCTCCGAATCCGTGAAGGTCGGCTCTCATGGTTCGACCGTCAATGTTCTGACCAAAAAGGACAATAAGAACAATATCGATACGCGCCGTGTCAAAACGGGCGGCAGCGATGGCGTCAACACCGAGGTCCGTGAGGGCGTCAAAGAGGGCGAAATCATCGTTCGTGCCGGAATAGACGCCGGCAAGAAACCGGGCGGCGGTCCGAGTTCACCATTCGGTGGCGGTGGTGGCAGAGGCCGGTAGGCTTCTTGCACGGCCTCGCATTTCTCGAAGTCGGCAGGGTGATCCAAAACGCCCTGCCGACCGAATCGAAAACACGGGTTGTGACGGTACCAACCGCTTCAGAGTATTCGTAGGGGCGCTGCTTGCCGCGCCCTCTTTTTACAAGAGTTGCGCCCTCTTTTTGTAAGGGCTGTGCCGTCCTCACTTCGTGTAGAAACAAGCGGAAAATTGGCTGCAAAAATAAACAAAACAGATATCGGCACAAATAGTGAGCCACAGCAGATGCTGCGGCTGCGCGACATACGCAAAACATACACGATGGGCGATCAGGTCGTGCAGGCGCTCGACGGACTCAACCTCGACATCGGCATCGGTGAGTTCGTCGCGATCATGGGTCCGTCCGGCTCCGGCAAATCGACGCTGATGCACATCATTGGCTGCCTCGATGCGCCGACCTCCGGCTCCTACCAACTCGACGGCATCGAAGTCGCCGACATGGACGAATACGAGCTGGCGCACATCCGCAACCGTAAGATCGGTTTCGTCTTTCAGGGTTTTAACCTGCTGGCGCGCACGACCGCTCTCGAAAACGTCGAACTGCCGATGCTCTACGCGCACCGCAAAGACCGCACCGAACGTGCGATCGCCGCGCTGGAGCGCGTCGGGCTCGGCGACCGGCTGGATCACAAGCCCAACCAGCTTTCGGGCGGGCAGCAGCAGCGCGTGGCGATCGCCCGCGCACTGGCTTCCGAGCCCCTGCTGATCCTTGCCGACGAACCGACAGGCAACCTGGCGAGCGTACAGAGCGAAGAGATCATGCAGATTTTCCAGGAGCTCAATGAGGACGGTGTCAGTGTCGTAATGGTCACGCACGAGCCAGACATCGGAAAGCACTGCAAGCGCATGGTTGTGATCAAAGACGGTCATGTGCTTGAGGACGAGCCGGTAACGGATAGACTGATGGCGGTGGATTTGCTCGCGGAGTTGGCGGCGGAACGAGAGCGTGAGCAGCGAAGGAAACAGGGGCTGATTTATGAACCTGCTTGAAAGTTTACGCGTTGCGATACGTGGTCTGTCGAGCAACAAGATGCGTACGATGCTCACGATGCTCGGCATTATCATCGGTGTCGGGGTCGTGATTCTGGTCGTCGCGATCGGGCAGGGCGCGGCTCAGCGCGTCACTGAGACGATCAATTCACTCGGTACGAACCTGCTGACGATCTTTCCGGGGCAGTCGCATATCCGTATCAACGCGGTCACGGCACAGGGGCAGCAGGGGCAGAGCAACAGCCTTACCCTCGAGGATTCCAAGCTTATCGCAACGAACTTCAAAGAGACGGTCGCAGCGACTTCGCCACAGGTGCGCGGCAATATCCAGGTGCGTCTTGAGAACAAAGATGCCAATACGAACTTGACCGGCGTCACGACAGACTATCCGTTCGTCAACAATATCGAAGTCGATCATGGACGTTTCTTCACCGACAGTGAAGTGGATGCAAGCCTCAAGATTTGCGTGGTCGGCGTTTCGGTCGCCGAAAAACTGACCGGTGATGCGAAAACGGACTTGACCGGGCGAACGATCGCGATCAACCGGCAGAATTTCCAGATCGTCGGGATGCTGAAGCCGAAGGGATCGGGCGCGTGGGGGCAGGATCAGGACGATGTCGTTCTCGCCCCGATTTCCACAGCGATGCGCCGCATACTGAACAAGCAGTTCATCAACAATTTGTCGGTGCGCTGCGTGGATGAAAGGTCGATGCCGCTGGCACAGGAGCAGATTGCCTCTTTCCTTCGCATTCGCCATCACCTGCTCCCGCCGTTCCCGGATAACGACGACTTCAATATTCGAAGTCAGACGGAATTGATGGCGAGTCAGCAGAGTGTGACTGGAACGATGACTTCGCTGCTCTCCGCCGTTGCGATCATTTCGCTGGTCGTCGGCGGTATCGGCATCATGAATATCATGCTCGTGTCGGTAACGGAGCGCACCCGTGAAATCGGCATTCGTAAAGCGATCGGGGCAACGCCCCGCGATATTCTGCTGCAGTTTTTAATTGAAGCAGGTATCATTTCGCTGCTCGGCGGCTTGATCGGAATCGGGCTCGGCATCGGCGGCTCTATGCTGCTCGCCGCGATCGCAGGCTGGGCGACGATCGTCAGCACGACGGCGATCGTAGCGGCGCTGGTGGTGTCGGGCGGTGTCGGTATCTTCTTCGGGATTTATCCGGCAAGCAAAGCTGCGGCGCTGAATCCGATCGACGCACTGCGATTCGAGTAGAGCCTAACCAACCCAACCTCCTCCTTACGAAGGCGGCTAACCACCACCCAACCCCCTCCTTGCGAAGGAGGGGGAGTAATACACGGGACAATAGCTTTTGCTTCGACAGGGGACATTTTGAGCACGGGG
>Ga0123337_10003839_pt1 | contig 15650 bp, 12 predicted proteins | sample frozenSSSSmetaG_FD_89792 | JGI IMG/M metagenome (GOLD analysis project Ga0123337, IMG submission 89792) | Glacier valley bacterial and archeal communities from Borup Fiord, Nunavut, Canada, to study Microbial Dark Matter (Phase II) -... | ecosystem: Environmental > Aquatic > Freshwater > Ice >... | reverse complement strand
TTTGGACAATTGTCCCAGTCCTATTTGTGATGTGGATTGCTACCCAAAGCTACAAAATCTATCAGGAAATCGATATCCAAGGTCTAACACCAATCGTACATTTACACATACCAATGGCAGACGAACCGGCTAACGCTGCCACCGAACCTACAGATGTCAATACTAGAGCCAAACCTGTAGCTTTAGAAGTAATGGTGATGGCAAAGCAGTGGTCTTGGGCTTTTCGCTATCCAGGTAATATTACGAGTACCGAATTACACCTACCTGTGAATGAGACTGTGCGCTTAAAGCTACAGTCGCAAGATGTGCTGCACGGTTTTTACGTCCCAGAATTCCGCATTAAACAGGATATTATTCCGAATCGGACTTTGAACTTTACACTGACACCATTGCGAGTAGGTAAATATCGTTTACGCGATTCGCAATTTAGTGGCACTTACTTCCCCTTGATGGAAGCAGATGTATACGTGGAATCCAGTGATGCTTACAACCAGTGGCTAACTGCCTCAGCCAGCCAGCAGCCATCCCCCGCCAAGAATTCAGCATTTTCAGAACACACTCTAGGTGCAGTGCGAGGCTGGCCAACGATTGTGCCTGCACAACCACCGATTGTCAATCAACCTTGAAAGGATAGCTAATGACACAAGATATACAAATGGGTAACGCTGGTAGCGACCCTCAACCAAATCGATGGCGTTACTTTAGCTTTAGTACTGACCATAAGGTGATTGGCATTCAGTACATGGTGACTTCCTTCATCTTCTTCCTGATTGCTGGTTTGTTTTCCATGTTGATGCGGGCGGAACTGCTGACACCGGAGTTAAATTTACTCTCACGCCCACTTTATAATGGCTTATTTACACTCCACGGAACGATGATGATCTTCCTGTGGATTATTCCCTGTTTAGTTGGTTTAGCTAACTATTTAGTCCCACTGATGATTGGGGCGCGGGATATGGCATTTCCCCGACTGAATGCGATCGCTTTCTGGCTGATTCCGCCCACAGGTATTTTTCTCCTATCGAGTTTCTTATTACCTAGCGGTACCGCCCAAGCCGGCTGGTGGTCATACCCACCTGTCAGTATTCAAAATCCATCCGGTCACTTATTTAATGGTGAACTATTCTGGATTTTGAGTGTAGCGCTGCTGGGCATCTCTTCAATTATGGGTGGTGTAAATTTTGTCACCACTATTGTCCGGCTGCGTGCGCCAGGGATGACATACTTTCGGATGCCGATCTTTGTCTGGACAGTATTAAGCGCCCAGTTACTCCAATTATTTTGCCTACCTTCGCTTACAGGTGCGGCGATTCTACTATTCTTTGACCTAGCTTTTGGGACAAGCTTTTTCGATCCCTTCAAAGAGGGTAGTCCAGTTCTTTATCAGCATCTTTTCTGGTTTTACTCTCATCCTGCCGTTTACGTAATGGTGTTACCCGCTTTGGGTATTTTCTCAGAGATAATCCCAGCTTTTTCCCGCAATCCGTTATTTGGTTACATATCCGTCGCCCTCGCTTCCTTTGGCATCGCCATCGTCAGTATCTTTGTCTGGGTGCATCATATGTTCGCCAGTGGGACACCTGGTTGGATGCGGATGCTATTTATGTTCACCACGATGTTAGTGGCTGTACCTACAGGCGTGAAAGTATTCGCTTGGACAGCAACGATTTGGAAAGGCAAATTGCATATGGAAACACCAATGCTGTTTGCCCTGGCTGGCATCATTATGTTCCTCTTTGGTGGCATCACGGGTGTAATGCTGGGTTCAGTACCATTCGACCTACACGTCAATAACACTTACTTTGTCGTCGGTCACTTCCATTACATCGTCTTCAATACGATTACGATGGCGATTTATGCCGCAATGTACTTCTGGTTTCCGAAAATTACCGGACGGATGTATGCCGAGGGTTGGGGTAAAATCCACTTTGTGCTGACATTTATTGGCGCTAATCTGACCTTCTTTCCCATGCACCCATTAGGTTTGCAAGGAATGGTACGCCGGGTTTCCTCCTACAATCCGCAATACCAAGAATTAAATATCGTTGCCAGTCTAGGAGGATTTTTACTAGGAATATCCACACTACCTTTTATTGTCAACATCGTCGCCTCTTGGTTGCAAGGAAGACCAGCACCCAACAATCCTTGGCACGCCACAGGACTAGAATGGACAGTTTCCTCCCCACCACCCGTAGAAAACTTTGAAGAAATCCCCATTGTTACCTTGCCACCCTACAGCTACGGTCATGACCAATTAGCTGCGGATACTCCCACCCAAAAGTAAAGGAAGTTGACAATGGATCGTTTGTCGCAGCCCAGAGAAAATTCCCAGGAACATGGTAATGGCATGTTTGGCTTCACCGTGTTTCTACTATCAGAAAGTGTGATATTTCTGAGTTTGTTTGCAACATATATTTTGTTGCGATCAATCGCCCACGGCTGGCTACCGCGTGGGGTATCACCACTAGAAGTAACCCAACCCGCAATAAACACAGCAGTACTAGTCTCCAGTAGCTTCGTCATCTACTTTGCCGAAAAAGCACTCGACCGCCGTCACCTCAACCAGTTTCGCTTACTGTGGCTAACCACCTCAGCAATGGGAACTTATTTCTTAGTCGGTCAGATGATTGAGTGGAGTCACCTAAAATTTGGACTAACCACAGGACTATTCGGCTCAACATTTTACCTGCTAACAGGCTTCCACGGACTACATGTTCTCGTCGGAATTCTCCTGCAACTACTAATGCTAACCCGATCCTTCAAGCCAAATAACTACACCTCCAGTCACTTCGGCGTCAGTGCAACTGCCCTATTTTGGCACTTTGTCGACGTAATCTGGCTAGTCCTATTCTCCCTAATCTACCTCTGGCGACCCTAAAACCCCCCAAATAAAAACGCAGAGATCCCAAAAAACCTCCGCGCCCCTCCGCGTTCCCTCCTCTCCCCTCCGCGTTAAAAAACCCTCAACCCCCAGCTACCCAAACTCAATCGTACTCACAAACTCCAAAATCTCCCCCTTCAAAGCCTGAGCCTCCTCATCCATAGACCCAGGAACCTCCCCAGCCAAAAAATTGCGCTGACAACTCACCAAATACAAAAAACCCTGATTAACAAAAGCCAAAATCCCGCGATAAGCATCCAACCGTTTCCCGATAGAGTTATTTTCTTCTACCGCCATTGTCGAGCCTTGAGGCATATTAACGACAACAAAATAACCTGAGATAGTTTCCCGAATGTACTCATTATGCTCAACCCGAGAATTAGGCACAGTCTTAACAATTGAAGAAGGCACATAAACATCTAAAAGAGCAGATTTGAGATATCCCTCCTCTCCCAGAGACTGCAATTCAGCAACCTGATCCTCTGGCAAAACCTGATAATTAATCTGTAGCAAAGTGCCATCATCAGAAAATTCTACCAAACCCGGTTCAGATTCCACATTGCCACCGTCCTGCACATCAACAGGAATCGGAAGTTGAAAATTGCCTTCCGGGGATTGATACATTTCCGGCTCAGATTCATCATCAGGATTGAGGAGTGCTTCTTTAAAAGCAGTAATTACCTCATCCATAATTTCCTGTGCTTCTTCATTATCTAACTCCAAAGCTGCTTGTAACTGATTCAGAAAACTCATCTTACTTTTTGGGACAATACCTTTTTCCTCATCAACAAGCATCATCACCCCAGCCGCATAAGCATCAAATAGAGAGTCATCTGAGAGGGATTCATTTGCCGAGTTGAACAAGGTACCGACACTCTCATCCTCAGCAATATTAATCAGCTTATCCAGCATAGATGCCATCTCATCCTCTGAATACTCTTCAAAGGTTTCAAATCCCCAAAGCATGCTAGCCAAAGTTTCCACATCGATTTCAGCATCTTTAGCATCAGCAAATGCCGTGACCACAGCCATCGCGGCGACAGCTTCCGCCGCACTCAGTGTTTCTTCGCTAACTTCTTCACTATTAAACACTTCATCATACTTAGCCATGATTGTTGCCTAGTAAACGACTGTGCTAGTGATAGCAGATAGTAGAGGAAATGGGTAGCTACTAGGAAGTTCATACATGATACTTCATTTCATTTCATTAAGATTTGTATATAAACAGCATGACGATAGCAGTCCTATCTGATTAAAGAACCCGAACTCGGGCGCAGAGAACACTTTCTTCAACCACTTTTGATTGTCATGAAGTAACCACATTATTCTGGTATTTCGGTATTGCCAAATTCGCGCGATTGTGATTTACCTTCAGCGTTTTATAAAGATATGTTGCCAGCATTGTCACACCCTACGTGCATATTGAGCTGAATGAATTAGAAAAATGAGAGCAAATAGTAACTTATTATTTACTAACACTTTATTAAATGAATATTTAAGTTGAGCTTTTACCACGCTTTCTAAGTTCGACTTAACTATATGACTTTAGATAGAGGCATAAGTTCTCTCGATCGATTGATGAAAAAATCAACAAAATGTGCGGAAATAAGCTTAGTTGCCGTTAGAGAAATCTACATAACTAATATTATCTATAAGGAGTAAGGTATGGTTGCCGGTTTACATAAGAGAGCTGCTGGAATATTTTCGCATCGCCATGATGTCGAAACTGCGCTCCACGAATTACGAGATTCTGGCTTTGATATGAATAGAGTATCTGTGGTTGTCCAAGATACCGACGGTAAACACGACATTGCTGGAGCCGAAATGACCGATCGCGTTGGCAATAAAGCTGACGAAGGTGCGACGGTTGGTGCGGTTTCCGGTGGGGCGCTGGGTGGCTTGACTGGGTTATTAGTCGGTCTTGGCGCTTTGGCAATTCCCGGAATCGGTCCTGTAATGCTTGCTGGTGCAACAGCGACCGCGATCGCTACAACTCTAGCTGGAGTTGGCATCGGTGCAGCGGCGGGAACTTTGCTAGGAGGATTAGTTGGTTTAGGTATTCCCGAAGAGCAAGCTAAAGTTTACAACGCCAGAGTTGAGCGTGGACATTACTTAGTGATTATTGATGGTACAGATGCGGAAATTGCCAGCGCTGAAAAAATCCTGCATCATCATGGTGTAGAAGACTATGGTATCTATAATCAACCTCATGGTAGTAACACAGCTACTACCACTACCAACGCCGTCATCACTCCTCCCGCGCTGGTAACTAATCCCGCACCTGTAACTAACAAACATCAACGAGCTATAGGTGTATTCTCTCACCGCCAAGCTGCTGAAGATGCATTAACAGAACTGCGAGATGCAGGTTTTGATCTCAGCCAAATCTCGCTGATTGCCAAAAACGCCGACACCACTCATAGTAGCTTGGCTGGTAACAAAGCCGATGAAGGTGCAAAAGCTGGTGCAGTTACAGGTGGTGCATTAGGTGGTCTGGGCGGCTTGTTAGTTGGTCTCGGCGCTTTAGCAATTCCGGGAGTAGGTCCAGTGTTACTCGGCGGTGCTGTAGCCACAGCATTAGCAACGGCTTTAACTGGTGGCGCAATTGGTGCAGCCGCTGGGGGAATTGGTGGTGCTTTAGTCGGAATCGGTATTCCGGAAGAGCGAGCTAAAGTTTATAGCGATCGCTTCCAAAAAGGTGATTACATCATCATGGTAGATGGCACAGCAGCAGAGATTCACCGAGCGGAAGCTATCCTCAAACGTCGAGGTATTGAAGACTTCGCCATCTATGATGCTACAGATTTACCAAAAGCTGAGCATCCACAAACCCGTGGTGTCGAGTCAACTCCTGCCAATTTCGTACCACACCCAGGCGACGATCCGTTAGTAATCGTTGTCGATCACCGCGCCGATAAGAGTATCACTTAAAAGAGGTAAAAAATGGAAACTCAACAATTCTCACCATCAGATTACGCCGATCCTGCTACCTCAGCCGAGGCGGCGCTCACCCAGGGGTTAAAACCAGAAACTCTACCAATGCTACCTCCTGTAGATAACTACATGCAAGCACAGGAGATCGGCAATAAAATTTCCGAATTCTTTGCCGAAGTGCCGGAATACTTAGGTAGATTCTTCAACACTTACAGACAACCGCTGATCACCCTAGGAATCATCTTCGGTGTAGTTGTATTGCTCAAAGTATTATTCGCGGTCATGGATGCCCTGAATGATATCCCCTTGCTATACCCTACCTTGGAAATAGTTGGTATAAGTTATAGCATCTGGTTTGTTAACCGTTACTTGCTGAAAGTTTCGACACGCCAAGAATTGGGTGAAGAAATTAGCTCGATTAAACAGCAATTTTTGGGAGAGTAAGCTTCTTATTAACGCTGGCGTTAGGTGTTAGGCGCTAAGAAAACCCTTGCGCCTAACGGCAACGTTATTGAGAATAGGCAGGGCTGTTTCATTTCTGAAAACTGCCCTATCGTCTTTAAATATTAAGCTCGAAAAAGTTTATGAACACTGAGCAGGACAATCAAGATCCGATTAAAAAAGCTATAGAATCCCCGATCGCAACCCTAAAAGCCAAAAAAAATGTGGCGAAAACAGTCAAAAAACACACGACTGAAGGTGAGGGAAGTTCTAAACTATCCAGTCGGCTATACGAAAAAAAAATCGCCCAACTGCAATTAGAACTAGTAAAAATGCAGTATTGGGTAAAGTTTACAGGTGCCCGCATCGTCATTATTTTTGAAGGACGGGATGCCGCAGGCAAGGGAGGTACGATTAAACGGATTGCGGAACCGTTGAATCCCCGTGGCTGCCGTATCGTCGCTTTAGGTACACCTAGCGATCGCGAAAAAACCGAATGGTACTTCCAACGGTATGTAGCTCATCTGCCATCTGCGGGTGAAATTGTTTTGTTTGACCGTAGTTGGTATAACCGCGCTGGCGTAGAGCATGTGATGGGCTTTTGTACAGAAGAACAGTACAACCATTTCATCCAAGATTGTCCAGATTTTGAACGGATGTTGGTGCGTGAGGGCATTATTCTACTGAAGTATTGGTTTTCTGTCAGCGATGATGAGCAAGAACGGCGCTTTCAATCCCGAACTACTGATCCAGCGCGGCGGTGGAAACTCAGTCCGATGGATCTCGAATCGCGCGATCGCTGGGTGGAATACTCTAAAGCCAAGGATGTCATGTTTGCCCATACTAATATCCCTGAAGCACCCTGGTTCACCGTCGAAGCAGACGACAAAAAACGCGCTCGCTTGAATTGTATTTACCACATCCTCAGCAAGATTCCCTACGTGGATATGACCCCAAAACCCTTAGAATTGTCCCCCAGGAAGCCTGCCGATAGTTATGTCAGACCACCCCTAAATGAACAGTTCTTTGTACCACAGACTTATTAGATGGTCTCAAATGGTGAATGGCTTTATTTGCGGATAGTTCCATTGACGGTGGTACCATTCAGCAACGTAGGGACGGATGATAAATTTGGCATCCTTACCTTCTTTAACGTCAATGCGTAAGTAGGAGTAAGGTCGTCGTTTTTCGGTGCCTTGACCATTGCGACCGATGAAGAGGTGCGATCGCGCGATTAACCGATTGTCACCTTCAAGTAAATCTGCTCCTTCTTCGCGTTGACGGCGGAGGCTATAACCACTACCACCGCAGACAACCCAGTTGATGTTGGCATCTCCATGTCCGGTATCCATTGTCTTGACGTAATCCAAACAGTGGGCGTGACCGTTTAAGACTAAATTGACTAGAGGACGACCTTGGCTAAGTGAATGTACCTGCTCCGCTACCTCATCTAATACGGTGCGGAGACGGCTGCGAATGGCAATTGTTTGGGCTTGTTGCCACTTTGTCGCTTCAGTGACGTAAGGCGGATGGTGGAAATATATCACTCGTCCGCGAACTTGAGGATTATTCCAGGATGCAATTAAGCGTTGTTTTAGCCAGTCTAATTGTTCGGTGTCGGTAACGGTCGTCTTGTAGTCCGCATTCAGTTGTTTTTCGATATCGACAATGATTTCCTCAATTTGCGAGATTTTCGCCCGCAGGTCGTCTAGTTGTTCGGCTTCGCTAGGGATGTCTTGATCTAGGTTTGCTGATGTTTTGACGATTTGTTCCTTCTCTTGTTCGTATTCGTCACGACGCTGTGCTAATTCCTGGCGATATGCTAATCCTTCGCTTGTGGTTGGTAGTGGTACTGGGTCGTTGAAGGTGTTGGAATCTAAGGCGAAGAAGTCGATTCCGCCATAGCGAAATGTGTAATAGCGATTGGGAAGTTTGGTGAAGTGACCTGGTTGGTAGTCGAGACAGTAACCTGTGTCTGTTTTGGTGGTGTAATGAATGTCTAAATGTTGGGCTAATTCTGTAGGTAGTTTAATTGCTTTTAGATAGTCTAAAAAGGCACGCGCATATGCCTCGCCTTGTCTGGAACCGTGCAAGCGCACATCCAAGTCTAGTTTTGATAAGAGGAGGCGACGCAATGGTAATGTTGTCGCAGATAACAGACTAAAGAGTAATGGGAGATCGTAATAGTCGTGGTTGCCGGGAACGGGTAAGAATGGCAGATTGAACACCATGCGCTCATAATTTATACTTTGAGGATGTTCTCCTCCTAAGAGAAATTCTCGGTAAGGCTGAATGAAATTTTTTTGGTAATATTCGCTAGAGCCAACTAGGTAGATCACATCGCCGGTGTGCAACAGAAAACGGCATTCGGAGTGATGGGGATGCATCAGTTCAGCAATTTGGCGTTGCGGGTTATGTCCGCGATGTGCGCCTGAACCACTATCACCAATCACCAAAAACGAGAATTCGCTCTTGTCAGCTTGACCGTCTTCGATTGATAGCCGAGTTTGGTCTATCCCGCGTTCCTGTAGTAGCGGTTCTTGCCAACGTACTCGTTGCTGCATTTTCCGAATTTTATCAGCGATCGCCGGATCTGATACCAGTTTCCATGCCATTGAATTTCCTGCACTGCACTATCCTCGTAAAGATTTTAGCTGATAGGTGTATAAGGTAGGCATCTATCCTGATGGCAATGTGCAGATATACTACTCAATTACCACATAGATAGATGATTTAAAGGGCGCTTACCACCGAAGATGTTCCTAATCGCTCGCTCTGAAGGGAAATCAATGCATCCGATGTCTGCGGCTTTGTTTATGACTAATGCAGTTACCCAAAACGGTCTGATTAAACCCTTGGGGCATCATCAATTACTGCTAGTATTGCTGGAGTTAGCCATTTTGCTGCTGGTTGCTAGAGGTTTGGGAGAGTTGATGCGGCGTATCCAGCTACCACCTGTAGTTGGTGAGTTACTGGCGGGAGTGCTGCTGGGTCCTTCAGTATTTGGCTGGCTTTTGCCTTCTGTCCAAAGTCATATTTTTCCCAAAAGTCAGATACAGTCAGATTTACTTTCAGTAGTCTCGTGGTTAGGGGTGTTGTTTTTACTGGTTGTGACTGGATTGGAGACAGATCTCAATCTGATTGTTCGTAAAGGCAAAACCGCGTTAGTGATTTCGTTAGGCGGGATTATTGTGCCGTTTACGACTGGATTGGGGTTGGGTTGGTTACTACCAGATAGCTTTTTGGCAAACCCCAGCGAAAGATTGATTTTTAGTCTATTTATAGCCACTGCGATGAGTATCTCCGCAGTTCCGGTAATTGCGAAAGTACTAATGGATTTGAAACTGATTCGGCGCGATATCGGACAAGTGACTCTGGCGGCGGGGATGACTGACGATACTATTGGCTGGATTCTTTTGTCGGTAGTATCGGGGTTGGCAAGTAGTGGCAAATTTGATTTCCAGACGATCTTGCATTCGGTTGGGGGAGCGGTACTATTTTTAGGGATTGCCTTTACAGTTGGGCGATTTCTTGTAGGTTGGGTGTTGCGCTGGGTGGATGATCATATTGGTGGGGCGACTGCGAGTTTATCGGCGGTGTTAATTATGGCTTTTGGCGCAGCAGCTTTTACCCACCATTTAGGAATTGAAGCGGCGTTAGGGGCTTTTGTGACGGGGATTTTGGTAGGACAGTCGCCGCGTTTTAGTCGGGAAGCGGGGTTAACTCTGGAACTGATTACTTCGGGATTTTTAGCGCCGATTTTCTTTGCGACAGCCGGATTGAAAGTGGATTTACGGCAATTGCTGGTTCCTCAGATATTTATGATTGGTTTAATTGTGTTAGCTATAGCTTGTTTCGGTAAATTCACCGGCGCTTATATCGGTTCGCGAGTGGGTGGTTTAAGCCATTGGGAAGGTATCGCGATGGGTTCGGGGATGAATGCGCGAGGGGCAATGGAAATTATTGTCGCCACGATTGGGGTTTCTTTGGGTGTGTTGAATGGCCCGATGTATTCAATTATTGTCATGGTGGCAATTGTCACTTCGCTGATGGCTCCACCTTTATTGCGTTGGGCATTGTCGAAGGTGTCAATTAGTGACGAGGAAGCTCAACGGTTAGAGCAAGAAGAACTCGCCAAGAAAAGCTTTATTAAGCATATTCGTCGGGTGTTAATACCTACCCAAGGAGGCGAAAATACTCGGATTGCCGCCCAGCTAGTTGACCATTTGGCACACCAAAATCCTTTAGAAGTCACTGTTTTGTTTGCCGAGAGTGATAAAAAGGCGAAACATAAATCTGTGAAAACACTGGCCACTGTAGTCAAGGAAAGTAGCGCTGAAGCGGCAATTTCGGCAATTACTCACGAGATTCATGTAGAGGTTGGTTCTCGCTTGCAATCGAAAGTGGAGTCGGGACATAACAAAGCGGAAGTGATTCTTCAAGAAGCTAGTAAAGGATATGATTTGATTGTGATGGGGGCAACGGATAAAGCGCGAGCACGCGGGGTGTTATTTAATTTGTTAGTAGATCGCGTGGTTCAGCAAGCTCACTGCGCCACAATGGTAGTCAAGTCAACACCGTCAACGGCTGATTATCATCACATTAGCCATATTCTTGTCCCTACTAATGGTAGTACTGAGAGCGAACATGCGCTAGAGGTCGCAAGTACCATCGCTGCTCAAACTGGAGCCAGCATTACTCTTGTGAATGTTGTCAACCGCACGCAACGGGAATACATGCTGTTTGCCGAACAGACCATTGGCTCGGTCACAGAAATTTCTCAACAGATCTTGTCGCAACAAGCTGGTGTGGCTCAAGGACTGGGCGCAAAGGTAAAAACAGCAGTGTTGACAGGAATTCCGGAGTTAGAAATTCTCAACTTTGCTCGCTCTGAGCAAGTAGATTTGATTGTCATGGGTAGTAATATCCAAAGCGTTACGGGTCGGGTGTTCTTCGGTCATCGCGCCGATGCCATTCTCAACAAGGCGTCCTGTCCAATTGCTGTGATTACTACTCACCGTTAAGCTTGGTTCGTGGTTGTGTCAAAAGCGCAACTACAAACCGGATGTAAATAATTTTCTTTTTTACTAATACTCAGTACGTGCAAATAAGCGTTATCAAATCAGAAATCAAAACATTGACTATGTAATCAAACAAGTTGCGTGCAGATCTAGCATCCGCCTACATACCATCTGGAACAATTTCACCAAGTCGCACCAGATCGCTTAACATTTAATTAGTGATGAGCGACGATTTCTATGACATCAACACCCACACCAACAAAGCAATATATTGAGCATCGAAACGGGGGGTATTGGATCGGAGGAACACGTATTTCCCTTGATTCAGTCGTTTACTCCTTCTTGAATGGAGAATCTCCTGAAAGCATTGCCCAAAATTTTCCGTTACTTTCATTAGAACAGGTTTATGGGGCGATCGCTTTCTATCTCGCCAATCAAGAAGTTGTGGATGCGTACCTAAAAGCAGAAGAAGTAGAATTTCAGAAGTTGCAGCAGTCGAGTAGAGTCAGAAATCCAGCACTCTATCAAAAATTGAAAGCAGCTCAAGCGTATTGATTCTTTCTCAAAGCTTCCCAATTAGTGAAGCGATTGATACGCTCATCCTAGTTTGGGAAGCATCTACAGCTGAAGAATGGATCAATCAAATAATGTCTATTCCATTTTGAGCACTTGTCAGGTGTAACACACTAATAGCGGAGTACTAATTAGTCGGTACGCCTTCCTCTTGGTGATCAGGGTGTTTCAGTTCTACAACTAAGTGAGGTAGTCCTTCTAGTTTTTCTGTAAGTACAACTTCGTCAACTAAGGGGACAAACACTGTTAAACCACCAGGAACACAGTGAATATCAATCGGTGTTTTGCCAACAAGTTCACCGTCAACTACAACTTTTTGGGGCGGATTGGTGGTAATTTTAAATTGTTTACCTCGCAGATAGCCAATGTCATCGCGTTCTACTGCGCTATGTGCCGAAGCTGTTTGGAACAGATGGTATGTCGCCGCTATTGCTCCAGCTTTATTCGCGGGAGCGACGATTGTCACATCGAGTAAACCATCATCAACAATTATACCGGCAGGTCCCTGAGCCAAAACTGAAGTGGCTGGAGCAGCATTTGCGATTGTCACTGCGGCGGCGGAAGTTTTGATGATTTTGTCTTCGGTTTCAATTTCCACATCAAACATCTCTAGGTGACTCCATTGCTGAAGTCCTGCCATCACGTAGGCTAACATGCCAAAGCGATTCTTCGCTTCTCGGTCTGCCTTTTCAACTGTTTTCGCTTCAAAGCCAATCCCAGCTAAAAGTACAAGTGGTTGACCGTTGCAAAAGGCAGCATCTACAGTCCGAGTTGAACCTTTTAAAATGGTCTCGCAGGCAGCTTCAATTGTATCAGGAATGCCTAAAGCGGTGGCAAAAGCATTAGCTGTCCCGCGAGAAATAATCCCCAAGGAGACATTAGACCCAACCACAGCCGCCGCTGCTGCGGATAAAGTGCCATCTCCTCCCGAAGCAATCACAATACTCACGCCCTGTTGCACTGCGGCTTTAGCTAATTGGTCGGCACCAATTTCTGCCGTCGTCATTTGGATATCTAAAGTAAATTCTGGCTCTAATAGTTCCCGAATTGTTGCTAGGTCTATATCAGGATCGCCTTGACCCGCAACCGGATTAAAGATCAGACAGGCAGAACGATTCATACATTTCCGACTTGACAGGGTGGATTAACTTTATTCAGTTTTAACATCTTTGTCAAACCTCAGCTTCCCTCTGGGGAAAGGTTTGCCAGAACTGAAGGAAAGGGGAATAGCTTATTCTTTTCAACCCTAGGGGGGATAGCCTATTCTTTTATCTCTGGGAAACGATTTGCCTTTAACGAGGGTGACAAGAGTAGGATAATTGATGACTGATTCGTACTTCAGTATTACAACTAACCAGTAAATTCAAATGGATATTTTAATTGTCGAGGATGAGCCGGAAATCGCGCAATTGATTCAAATTTCCCTGGAAAAAGAAGGTTTTACCTGTCGTACTAGTCGCGACGGTTTGACGGCATTACAGACTTTTACCGAGCAACAACCGGATTTAATCGTCCTCGATCTGATGCTACCGGGATTGGATGGGTTAGAAGTCTGTGCCAGAATTCGCTCCTTGCGTAGTGCCAAAGACCCTTATATTTTGATGTTGACGGCTAAGGGGGAAGAAATCGATCGCGTCATTGGTTTATCTACTGGTGCTGATGATTACATGGTTAAACCTTTCAGTCCCAGAGAATTAGTTGCCCGAGTCCGAGCACTTTTACGGCGTAGTCTGCGGCATGGTGCCCAAAGTCAAGTCTACCGCACTCAACATTTCATCGTCGATCTCGATCAACGGTCGGCGCTGCGGGTGCTCAATACCACAGAATCAGAGAGTTTGGATTTAACTACCTTAGAATTTAATTTGCTATCCACATTTGTTAGCTATCCTGGTCGTGTATGGAACCGGACTCAGTTGATTGACAAACTCTGGGGTGATGACTTTTTTGGCGATGAGCGGGTGGTAGATACTCATGTAGCCAGATTGCGGAAAAAAATCGAACCTGACCCCGCTCAACCTATTTTTATCAAAACTATTGTTGGTGTTGGTTACAAATTTGAAGATGTCTCCGTTGGATAATAAGGATCATGAAAATCGGCTTGCGATCGCGCCTTCTCATCTCTCACCTAGTGGTGATGATTGTCGGAGTGATGAGTTTGGTCATCATCGGTAGAATCTCTTCTCCGCGCTTTTTCGTCCTGCACTTAGAACAACTAGAAAATGAAGGGTTTGACTTACTTGATGTCCGGACTGAATTAGTCCAAGGCTTTGAAAGTGCTTGGAATCGAAGTACTTTTTGGTCGGTTTTTGTGGGTGCGACTGCAGCCTCTTCCTTAAGTTATTGGGTATCGCACCGAATTATGCTGCGCCTGACTGAGATGGAACAAATCACTCATAAATTTGCTACAGGTGAAATGAATGCGCGGCTACCTCTAAGTGATATCCCTGAACTTAGCCGTCTAGGTGCTAGTTTTAATCACATGGCTGCGAGTATCGAAGGCGTAGAACAGCGGCGACGAGAATTGATTGGTGATATGACTCATGAGTTACGTACACCGCTAACTGTGATGCGCGGCTATTTAGAAGAACTCGCTGACGGCGAACTAGAAGGATCACCAGAGATTTATTTCCGATTAGTTAAAGAAACTAAACGCTTAGAACAGTTAGTTAACGATTTACAAGAACTCTCAAAAGCCGAAGCTGGTTATTTACCGATTAATTTGCAATCGGTGAATCTTAGTCCTTTATTAGATTCATTGGTGCAAAAATTTTCTGACCAGTTACTTGACGATGGTCCAGTGCTGCAACTGGAATGTCCAAAGGAGCTACCTCTAGTTTTAGCTGATATTGACCGCACCGAACAAATCCTGATTAACCTTCTAGGTAATGCTGTACGTTACACTAGTAAAGGTTATATTCATCTGCGCGTCTGGTCTGGACCTAATAAACTTTGGATTGCAGTGGTTGATACAGGGATTGGTTTGACTGAGGAAGAGGCAAAACATGTGTTTGAGCGCTTTTGGCGAGCTGACCAATCCCGTGCTCGTCATTCTGGAGGTAGTGGGATTGGTTTAGCTATCTCCCGTCGTTTAGTTGAATTACAAGGTGGTCAAATTGAAGTCGAAAGCCATTTAGGAGTTGGTAGCACTTTTCGGTTTTCTCTACCTTTAGCTTGAGGAAAATACAAAGAGAGTTAATTGATAACTACAAGTAATTGACACAAATTAGCCACAGCCTTGTCATCTCCGGCTGCTAGCCTAGATGAGCGATGTGTTAATTGGCTGAATAACTGTAGCTCTTGATTAATTTTCAACATTCGGCGGTTGGCTACTAAGGAGCGAAAAATCAGCGATTCAACGCATAACTTGGGCGCAAGCAGTCTCTTTATATAAAAATCTTTACATTGTTAAGTTATGTCTCTTTTTATTTTGGCTGCTTTCTTGATTAGTTTGTTGATGTTAGCTGGTTCCGTGGCGATCGCTTACCTATTCCCCACCAATCATACTTAGGATTCAGCCAGGAAGCGCAATTTGTTGCGAACACTAACTGATATTGTTGTTTCAGATACACGGTATTGTCAGGATACTCTGTTACGACCGGGAACTTAAGTTACTCTAGTTCTCTCTCTGAGAGTAAAGAGTGAGTAATTGTTTTGATGTACTACACATTATTCCATTTAGGCAGTTCAGCAGCTTATGGCAACTAAACTGACGGTTTTCCAGAATTGAAAATTATCTTTAGCAATCCTGGCATGAAAATCCCGCTTACTTCGCTCAAAATGCTTCATTTTGCCCCGCAGAG